>Ga0214473_10003057_pt1 | contig 20425 bp, 37 predicted proteins | sample RVTome_7_FD_203509 | JGI IMG/M metagenome (GOLD analysis project Ga0214473, IMG submission 203509) | Soil microbial communities from uranium-contaminated site in the Upper Colorado River Basin, Wyoming, United States - RVT98D197 | ecosystem: Environmental > Terrestrial > Soil > Contaminated >... | reverse complement strand
GAGGCAGCATTACAAAGAAACCGGACTGTACCTGGAACTGAAAGGCGTTACGGTCCGCTTACAAACATTCGCCCAATTCAAGCAACGCTCCGGCGCTACAAGTTCCCTGTATGCTTTTGAGAAACTCGCCCAGGGGACGGCGCTGCCGATGCTACTTTGCTGCGGCGGGAGTGGCTCTGGTAAGACTCATCTATGCCAGGCGCTGACGACGGCGTTGAATCTCCGCGGCATCGACGCCTATTATTACCGGTTGCCGGACTTGTTACGAATACTCCGGACATCGATTGAGAATCACAATACCGACGAATGGATGAAGTCGTTATCTTCGGTCGGCGGTCTCATCCTAGATGATTACGGGCTTGAGTATCAAACGGATTGGGCAACCGCCAGTATTGAGGATATTGTCGACGCCCGGTGGCAGGCTCGGTTAATTACGGTTATGACGACAAACAAGGACGTTCCCGAATTACCGCCACGGCTCCGGGACCGGTTCATGGACGTGTTAAATTCGGTCGTTGTTGTGAACTCTGCCAAGTCGTACCGGTTGAACCCGACTTAAAAATAAACTGTTAACACCCCTTGACAAGTGTTAACGATATGGTATTATTTAATATTAGCAGATGGTTAACAAGGCAAAAACGGAAAAGGGCAAAATGTTAACAGTAGTAGGGAGTGAGAGAAAATGGACGTCCGGACACAATTAAACAAGCACTTATGCAACCTCCCATGCCCGATTTGTAAACGAGTAGCCTATTTCGATGATAAGGGCTTGCGTAGTCATCTTGAGGGATTCCATCGCCGAGTAGACATAGAATCCCTAATCAAGACATCAAAACAAATGTGCGGTATTAACGAAGAGGGTAAAGTCTAATGACAGAAACAACTCATGTCCGGATTAAAGTAAAAACCCTCCTGCGCCTCAAGTCGATGATGCAGCCGGGTGAAAAGTTAGCCGATGTCATTGACCGGCTCATCGAAGAGAGTGAGAATGCCCGGGTCCTGGCGAGGTTAAAGAAATGAAATTCCTTGCCACCGTCCTTTCACTCTTCAACATCATGGTCAGTCAATGCGGCTGGTGTAACAGGCTGCTCGGGTTCAAAGCAGGCGGTAAGGGAATTACGACCGGCATGTGCCGGAAGTGCCTGAAAGATTTTACGGGGGAAGGTTAAAAATGTTTGTTGCTGAAATTGCCGTCCTCAATTTTAAGGAACCGGAGCCGGAACCGCGCTCTTTAGGTGAGGTAAGGGACCCTGATATTGGGAAAGTCCTGCAAATCTCCACCAATATTTGCTGGATGTTTGTGGCGAAAAATGGATTGGCAGGTTACTCACTGACAATCACGCTGACGGAGAAAGTATGAAGCCGTTGTTGTATGACATCTTTTGTTGCGCCGGCGTACACAGAGTTTTTCGGCAAATACCTGATGATTGAAGTTTTGAAGAGAAAGGAGCCGTTATGTCAGAAGGAATCGGCGATAGTAATTTAACAGCCTTCACCGGCTGGCCATGCAAACCGGTCTGCCAGGTCTGCGGCAGCGAGCTTGAACCGGCAGCGGCGCCGCTCTGTAAGAAGTGCCAGGAAAACAAAGAGATTGCCGACAATATGCGCGATTACTGGAAATATGTTGAAAGTGGAGCGGATAAATGAAAATGGCAGAGTGGTTGAAGTTGTCGGATGGTGAAAAAGTCTCTTCTATGCCCGATGGGAAGCCGGCCTACAAAGTAACTGAGGATAAGGGGCATTGTGGCTATTGTGGTCGAATGGTCAGCGCTCACCATTTTTGTTTCGGATGTCCATCAGTTAGTTTGTTCCAAATGCGGAGAAAAACCTGCTCATAAATGTGAGTCAGGGGAATAAAACAGGAGGTTAAAAACTATGCCAACGGCGATTTGTAAGAAGTGCGGAAGGCGTTATTACGGTTGGGCTTTGATGAATCCAGAAAAACAGGTATGCCCATTATGCGGCGGTAAACTCGAAGTCGATGAGAGGTTGAGCGTTGTTGCCCGGGCTTGATTTGTTACTCGAAAACAATCCTGGCATCCAGGTGAGCAAGTTGGAGATACCGGTCTGTGAATATTGCAAAAATCCAAAGCGCCTCGTCGCGGCCGGTATCAATTCATTCGTCTTTTATTGTGAAAACAAGGGGTGCCTGAACTGGCACTATCCTACGGAGGTCGAATATGGCGTTAGCTAATTATAGTAGTCAAGCATCCCCTGGGAACTCAATCAATGCTATCGAGAAATGGCTTGTCGAATATGGCGCCAAATGTGTGGCGAAAGATTACGAAAACGGCGAAGTGGTAGGAATTTCTTTTTTAATCAAGACTTCACAAGGTGAGTTACCGTTCCGACTTCCCGTCAAAATTGCCAACGTAGAAGTAATTCTACGCAAGAGACGTAAGAACTATGACCGTCTTTGGGGAGAAGAGAAGCGACTAGCTGATAGCCGTGACCGTGCGCAAGCCAAAATCACCGCTTGGGCTAATTTAAGAGATTGGACCCGGGCACAACTCGCCCTTTTCGAGACCGATATGGTAACTCTTGACCAGATCTTCTTCCCCTATCTTCAGTACAAAGGAAGGACTATCTACCAGATATTCACAGAGGGAAAATTACTCGGTCCAGGAAAGGACGCACAGGACGGAGATTTTAGAGAGGTAAAAGAATGAGCAGTGAAAATACTATTGTTGAACCAAAACATTTACCAGAAACCGCCATTATCAAAGTCAATCCTGCGATTGACGAAAGGTTTATATCCTTACACAGCGAAGCGCGCAAACTGCGTCAGGCAGCAATGGACTGCGTAATAACTTCAGATGAGGATGTCAAACGAGTTACTAACGATTTGAGTATCCTTTCCAGACTCAAGAAAACTATTGAGGAAAAGCGAAAAGATTACACTGCGCCGATTAACGACCACTTAAAATTCATTAACGAGTGCTTCAAGATTCTCTCCACTCCGCTAGATGAAGCCGACCAGATAACCCGTAAAAAAATAATCTTGTACCGGGCAGAGGAAAAGCGCAAAGCCGATGAAATAGCCGAAATAAACCGGCTACGACAGGAAGCCGCCGCGCGGGAAGCGATACTGAGCGGTACCGGTGAAATCACTGAGCCAACTGTTTTTATAGAGCCGCCGGCGGCTCCGGCGACAACGGTACGAACTGAATCAGGGACTCTTGGTACAACGCATATCTGGAAAGGTGAGGTCATTGACTTTGCTCTATTGCCGGATGAGTACAAGACGGTTGACTATGTTAAGCTCGGAAAGGTTATCAGAGCTGGCTTGCACAGCATTCCCGGCGTCAGGATTTGGGAAGAAGAATCGTTAAAAATAAGTCCACGATAGGAGGCACAAATTGAGTCCGATTCAAGGTCTAACAGAAGTAAGGCGTCTCCCGCGCCTGGGTAAAATCCGCATGGGCGTCAAAGTCCCCAGGAAAACTAAAGACGGCAGGGATATTGAAGTCCCACAAAAGACTGACTACTTCGTGGTTCCGCCGGAAATCGCCAAAATATACGGCGAGAAACCTAAATCACTCGATATCCTCATCCCGGTCGAGGACGAAGAGAAATGGGCGCCACAATATTACAAATTGTATTCGCTCACCCAGGGGCTTGTCTGCCGCGGCGATGGTTGCGCGGCTATCCGGTTGATTGACACAATGACCGGCGACCGGGCTCACAGGGATACCAAAGAGGTCGTTAAAAAGGAAATGACCTGTCCTGGTCGGAAGTGCCCTGACTACATCGCTAGGGACGGCTGCAAAGAGGTTATGTCGCTGCAGTTCATACTCTACAAGGTGCCAGGCTTTGGCATCTGGCAAATTGACACCAGCTCCATCAATTCGATTATCAATATCAATTCCTGTGCCGACTATATCCGCGCCATGTTCGGAAAAGTCGCCATGATACCCCTGCAGCTCACCATTGAACCGAAACAAGTGCAACTTCCGGACTCAGGTAAGAAGCAGACTGTTTACGTGCTCAATCTCCGGAACAACATGACTTTGCTGGACATGATTGAAAGCACCAAGAAGTTCCAGGCGCAATTGCCCTCCGGTGCGCGTCTGGCATTACCGCCGGCCGATGAGGATACGGTCGAAGCCGGTGAGTTGGCAGAAGATGGGCAGGAACCTGACGACCCTGAAATGGTTGAATCGAAAACCGTCCCAGTCGACCAGGTTGTCGAGGGAAAGGTCGCCGGCGAAATTTTAGACCAGGAAGCGTTAGAAACCAGGGATGAAACCGAAACGTCTGACATCGCCTTTGACAAACTCGAATCGGCAGTATCGACGTTCGATGTGGATTGGGCAGTTTCAGCCATATCGAAGGCTCAGAAAAAAGGGATACTCACGCGCGACGAGTTGAGCGAAATCATCAATACTCGTTTCCTTCCCGCCGGCTCAGTTCTGGAGAAACCGTCAATCAAGGCACTGATTCCATTATTGAGTCAGGACAAGCTGACAGAGTTCGCAAAGTGGATTCAGGAACTTGAGGCGAGGTCGTAAAATAACACTCATCATCTTTAGGGAGGTAAATATGGCAGAAACGATTGAGGATTTTCTGAAAGAGCATAGAAAGGATGACGCTATTTTACATTACGGCATGGCCTATTTATATTGGGCGGAAGATTATTGGCTTGTCTATTCCAGTTATACCGGTAAAAGACTTTCCGAAAGCAAATCTCTACCTCATGCCCTGAAGATTTTAGGAAAGAATTACGACCAGCGGGTAGATGTAAAAACACCATCAAAAAGTGAAGTCAAAAGCGAAAAAATAAAACAGGGGGCACAAATTGAAACCGGAGTACGTAGAATCACTGAAGTACATCAAAAAGTCACTCGAGAGCATTGTCATCAACGTGGAGCCACAGAACAATGTCGAATGGGACGCCTTCGACAAGATTTTCAACGCCTACAAGCAAATGAAAAAGATTGACTACCAGGGAATCACGCAACTGGAGTTACCGAAGCCGGAATCGGAAACCGAATGTCCGATGTGTAAAGGTCGCGGCACCGTGAAAGACGGCACCGGCCAGGAAGCTGTTTGCGTGCAATGTGGCGGCGTCGGTAAGGTTAAATCGTCAACGTTACAGTCAGTATTTGAGGTCAAGGAAAGTCCAGAGACGGCGGCAGAGTTTGAAAAGCTGGAATCGGCAAACACGGCGGCAGCAGGTGTTCCGGGTGAGGCACAAGTCGCCGCCGAGCCGCCGCCACGTCGGCGTGGTCGACCGAGTAAGGCATCGAAAGAGGCAGAGCAAAAAGCGATTCTCGAACAAGCGAAGTCCAACGCTACGGTTTATAGCGGCGGCTCCAGAATCCAGGAAGAGGCAGAGCAGAGACAAAAAGAATTTGAAAATGACGGCACCGGAGTGGACACAGACAACGACTGCGCGCCCTAAAACCGATATAAAACCGCGTGGTGAAATAATGACAATGCGTTTTGATACCGAAGAGTCGTTTCAAGAGTTTCTCCGGACACACCCGGATTATGTTGATGCGATGCGGGGTAGAGCAGAGGAAGCTTGCCTGGCCCATAACCAGGAGGATGTGAGTTCGAGTCTCACCCCCGCTACCAATGAGAGCGACTTTCAGAAGTGGCTTATCGGAGAGCTTAACCGGACCGGCTGGTTTATCTGTGAGTTCCGGAAAGCCCGGGTCCGGAAAGCCGGTATCGATGTTTACCGGACACCCTTCGGCGCCGACGGTGTAGGTTTTCCTGACTTATTCGCCGTCCGTCCGCCGCGCGTCCTGATAATTGAGGATAAGAGCGTCAACGGCACCGCGTCGCCGGAACAAATCAAGTGGCTGCTACTTCTCGGAAAATGCCCTCAGCTCGAGGTAAAATGTTGGAGCCCGAGGGACCGCATTGAAATACTGGAAACAATAGCGTAAGTATCCCCTGATAGCCAGTGGATTAGCTTCAAAACGATTGTAAAATGAAGAAAAGGGGGTGCAAGATGTCAAGGAAAAAAGTGCTAACAGAGAACGAATTTGAGTCATTGTTAACTAAAGCCTCTCAACCTTTACAGGTGAAACCGCAAGGGCAAAAACCCGATTCAAAAGAAGGTCAAACATTGGAGTCGCCGACTTCCGATGATTGTACCGAAAACCATACTCATTCAGATAATCTTGTAGGTACTTAGGAGATACCGCATGGCGAGTGCCGTCAATACCACGCTTTACAAGCGACCAGAAGCCCTCAATCGTGTTGGTGTGGACTATACCACGAGCATATTGTTTGGCAGCGTGCTCAATCCGCTCATGCGTATAACCAAGTTTCCGCACAAGATTATAACTGCCAAGTTCATCGGTATAGACTTTGGTGTTAATATCAATCGGCACTTGCTTCCAGAGGATAGGCAAGAGCGTTCTAGCTTTGACGTTGGGAACTATCTTAGTCATAACCTGTCCATTGTCCCGCTCTACGATTCCCATGACCGCCGTTTTGTCTTGCAGACTTCTACCGACATTGTTAGACTTACCGCCAAAGTAGGACTCGTCAACTTCAACCGTACCCGACATTTTATCTTGTTTCTCATCCATCAAACTACGAATCTGGGTAAACATTCTCCACGCCGTCTTGTAGGTGACTCCGAGTTCCCGTTGAAGTTGTTTAGCGGAGATTCCACATCTGGTATTTGCCATGAGGAACATGGCGTAAAACCACGAGCGGAGCGAAGTCTCAGACTTGTGGAAGATAGTTCCCGCAGTGGGGAAAATCTCGTTTCCACAGAACTCACAAGCGTAAGATTTGCGTCCAGTTCTGCGATAGTAACGAGTTATCTTTTGGCAGATAGGACAAGTCACTCCGTTCGGATAGCGACCCTCAAAGATTCGGTCAAGGCAAATATCATCATTGGGATACTTTTCATTGAATTGTTTGAGCGTGTATTTTGCTGTTTTGTATTTAGCCATTGTAATCTCCTAATAAACTTCGTAATCAAGGTGTTCTTTTTTATAATGCCGAATTACCATAGCACGAATCCTTGTAGCATAATGAGGAAATTTCCAATAAGGGAAGATGTTAAATTCTTCGCAGAGTTTCATTGCGAAAGAAAGTTTTGTACGTGGGTTACTATTCCAGCATCGACGGCAATAAAAGGGATTCATTGTTGTTGCCATTCTCCAATGTATTCTGGTTTTCATGTTAAATCCTTACCTATCCATCATTTCCTTTTCAATAATCGTTTGGCGAGACTTATAACCACGTTCGCTGTATGCGAATTTGCCAGTCCCGCCGATGGTACATTTACAGCAATTCAGACAAAATCTACATCTGGAACACTGCCCGACTTCGGCGAGTTCACGCCCGCATTGTTTGCAGACGTTTTTCCACTCACCGTTAATCTTCTTTCGCATTTTAATTCTCCCACTCGTGGTAGCTGTGAAAGGTCACGAGATAGTGGCGAGTCACACCTGCATTTGCCCATTGTTCTGTTAATCGCTTGGCTTTTGTTACCGCTTCACTCACAGTCGCAAAGCACTCAAGATAGTTGGTTACGTTCCCTTGATTGTCCTTCTCGTAAAGATAATGTTCCATTGTTTTATCCCCTACCCTTTCAAAATTTCGTAGCCGTCATTGCTATACATTTCACGATGTTCTTTGCAAAGCCAAGCTCTTTTAACAAACCTCTTTGTTTCTGGATTACGAACTACAACAAGTTCAATCTTCTCGTCATAATTCTCATGCTCACCATCTCGGCAGTCTGCGCATCTCATTTTAGCGACCTCCCCTTTCCTAACTATCTTTATAATAGCACACTTTCTACTGGTTGTCAAGGGATAGAGCAGGCGTGATTAAAATATATTTTACTGGCTATCAGGGGATACTTACGAACAATAAAGTGAGGTTGAATCATGGGAGAAAATAACAAAGAAAAACAAGAGCCTAAACTGGAGTGCTGCCCTTTCCTGAATGATACTTGCGTCGGTGATAAATGCCAGCTATGGGCGAGTGCCACAGTACCGCGACGCGGCACTCTCGGTCAGTTACAGATGATGACCATGACCGGCTGTGCTTTCGTGCTCCAACTCGCGCTCCATGTCCCAAATCTTGCCATTCCCCCAGGGCAAGCTAGATAGAAAAACTCCGGAACTTTAAGGAACTTTATGGAATCTGGAACTAAAATTCCACAGAAAACACCGGCATGGATAGGCTGGTTACTCTGCAAAATTAGGAAGCATGACTGGAAGTACCACGAACACAAAAGGACTGGTTTTCGTCGGCGCGTCTGTAACGACTGCAAACGCCGGGAGACCTTGACCCTGGCAAAAGACCAGAAATCTTTAAGGTGGAGGGTAACACGATAATGCCAGAAAAATTGTTTGAATTATGGGCGATACTTGAACTAATGGGACATCGACGCCTAGCTGGAAAGGTTACTGATGCCAATATCGGAGGCGGCGCCTTTCTCCGTATCGACATTTCGGCAAAAGAGGGGATGATAACACAATACTACGCTCCTGGGTCCGTCTACTGTATTACCCCCACGACTGAGGAAATGGCGCGCCTAGCTGCTGCGGAAATGGAGCCGGCACCTATCTCGAAGTGGGAAGTCAAAGAACTGATGCAGCGACAACTTCCGTCGGAAACCGCCAAACCTCACTATCAACCAGAAGATGACGGCTTCGGAAGTGATGATAATGGAAATTAACATCCAGTTTCCCGAAGATTTGAAAAAGTTGATAGGCTGGACGATTTGCGAAGTGGCTTATATTCCCAATGACGCCGGCATTGAGTTTGTCATCAGCCACCCGGCCGCCGAGAAGCGCGTAAAAATCACTCTGACGCCACAGAGCCAGCTTAGCGCCAACATCGGCAAGAATCAGATGGTAATTACCAATACTAGGGAAATCAGAATCAACGTAAACATTCCTGAAGGTGAAGCGGTCAAGGTAATCAGATATTGCTACCGGCGCCGTGTCCTAGTCGAATACCTGGGACAAAAAGTACTGACGATGTTGTGGTGTTTGAAATGAAACTATACCAGGGTGACAGCCGGCACATGGACCAGGTACCGAGTGAGTCCGTTCATTGCATCGCGACCAGTCCGCCGTATTGGGGACTCCGGCGATACGCCGGATGCCCTGACCTGATATTCGGCGGTAAAGCTGATTGCGAGCATGAGTGGGTTAAAAATATCAAGCCAGCAACGTCTGGCGCCTTAACATTCATGGCTGATGGTGGTTGTCGTTCTCAAACAATCAGTGCCACGCATCAAAAACAAGAGTCTCACTTCTGCCTCATCTGTGGTTCCTGGCGCGGTCAATTCGGCAGCGAGCCAACGATTGACCTCTACCTCGCTCACTCGATGGAATTTCTCAACGAGTGCTGGCGTGTGCTCCGTAAGGACGGCATCCTCTGGTGGAATATCGGCGATACTTCAGCATCCGGAAAGGGAAGCTGTTTCAATCCTGGGGGTGGAGATAGCCGTAATACTTTCGCCGGGATTCAAAAGAAGAAGGTCGCCGGTGTCTATCCCCTGGACCGAGGCAACGTGTCCACTCTTCACGCTATGGGCCTCAAGCAAGGCGAGCTTTGCGGGATACCACAACGCACGTTTTTGATGGCACAAGCGGCCGGCTGGTATGTGAAGTCAGACAATATCTGGAATAAGACAAATTCTATGCCGGAGAGCGTACACGGTCCCTACTGGACAAAGCATCGAATCAAGATCAAGAAGTCTAAATTGCCTGTTTCAAGTTTGCGCGAGCCGTCAGCAGTTTTGAAAGATAAACACCTTATGGCCTCCGATGATCCCGATCATGTCCCGAAATACGAAGATTGTCCTGGCTGCGATAAGTGCCTGCCGAATGACGGTCTTGTCCTGGTAAACGGCGCGTGGAGACCGACGCATGTGCATGAGTACATTCTGATGATGACCAAAACGAACCGGTATTACTGCGATAAGGAAGCGGTATATGAATCAGGTCACAACATGCGCTCTGTCTGGACATTTCCGACTTTCAGTTACCTGGGCGCCCACTTCGCTACTTTTCCTCCCGAACTCGCACGCCGCTGCATCCTATCCAGCACGTCAGAGTACGGCGTCTGCTCGAAGTGCGGTAAGCCCTGGGCGAGAATACTGGAAAAGTCGTCAATGAATCACAACAGTATAACAAAGTCACAATATGAAACCGGCACGAATTCAAACCAGATTGCTCTTTTAAGACAGGCAGCTAGGGAGAACGGCGAAGAGTATTCCGACGAAACAAAGACACTTGGCTGGCATACGATGTGCTCATGCAATGCGGAAGTCGTGCCGGCAACCGTTCTTGACCCTTTCGGTGGCTCTGGTACTACGTCGATGATGGCAACGAAACTTGGTCGACAGTCGATAATGTACGAATTAAGTCCGGAATACTGTGAACTTTCTCAAGAAAGAAATAAACAATTAGGGTTAGTGGAGGCCCAGCTCTATCAACCGCCTGAAAAGCGAATCGAATACCCTCAAGCGTGGAGGGAACTTGCTCGAACCTTCAGCCGGCCGGCTTCAATAATTGCAGAAATGAGTAAAAACAAATGAACTTTTTTCCGCCATTTGATTCTTTTTAAACGAAAGTGTTAGCATTGAATCAAACAGCTATTTGATTCAATTTAGCCTCAAAATGATATGAGATTACGCTCAGGAGCGAGCGCCCAAAAGAATCGAATCCGAAAATAAAAGCCTATTATGTAGGAGGAAAACAGTGGTCAACAACAATGTCAAAAAGCCAAAGAGCCTAGCCAGTCAACTTGAGGACTTGAAGGAAATCGTCGCTACTGTACGCCGCGACCATGACGAGCTCGCTGGCAACGTCAAGCACGACATTACCAATCAGATTGTCGTTCTCAGAAACGACCTAAAGGGCAAGGCAACGAAAGAACTCGGGGAGAAATTATTTAAGGATACGGTCGTTCTTAAAGAAAGCGTTGAAAGACTTGCGGTCCCAAAAAAGATGTACCAGGATATTGAAGATTTGAAAGAAGGGTTTTCACTCTTAAAAAAACTAGCGGAGACGAAGAGCGACAGTCCATCCCCGGGGCCAGCCGCGGCAGAAGGTATCAAGAAAACCCAGGGATTCAAGGTTGGCGATATTGTCAAAGCGGTGTTTGTGGAGGCTGGCCGTCGGTATAAAATAGAAGATATTGGCAAAAACGATTTGGGGCAGACTATCCTTGTTGCAGTTGATTTGTCGAATGGGAAGCTATCTAAATTATTTGCAAATGCCTATAAAGTCGCGGAGCTGTCTGATAATGATGCCAACGCCGAAAAGAAAGCGCTCATCGACCAATTTACTACTAGCTGCCGCGCTTTCTTAGAAGTGAATTTTGAAAAATTAAAGCCCCTTATAGAAATCTGGAAAGAATCTCAGGTGATAAAATGAGCCGACCAGCCGGTCTTAAAACCGACATTCAGCCGCTTGAATTTTGGGAGTTTCAGTTAGTTCTGGCTTACCTGGCCAGTCACTGGAAGCCCGTCTTTCAGGTACTTTGGGAGACCGGTATCCGGCTCGGTGAATGCCTGGCCCTTACCAAACGAGACCTCGAAAACGGCGGGATTAGCGTCGCCCGGGAAAAACGCATTGACCATCCACGCCACTGGTTGCCGCTGACACCGGAACTATACGCGCAACTTGAGTACATTAGGGACCACACCAAGCCAGTCCGCCTTTTTCCTTACTCAGAGGGCGCCGCCTGGTACGCGCTGAAAAAGGCGGCTATCAAGGCGGGTATCAGGAAAACGATTCACCCTCATTCCTTCCGGCATGCCATGGGATACCGAATCAAAGACATGACAAATGGCGATTTAACCATGGTCAAAGAGATTCTAGGACATAAGGACATCCGGAGCGCGCAACGATACGTCAATCCGCCGTATCATAAGGTAATTCAGACGATTAGGGATTTGAACAAATAAACGAGTGGACTACATGGATTCCGAGCCAGCCGCAAAGTGAATAAAAAGAGGTGAAAAATGGGTAGAGAAATAGAAATTATCGGCAAGTATAATTGGGAATATGATGGATTTTCAGGTAACCGTCTCCATTTTAGTAACCATAACAGTGGCTTGGCCTCTTTTGAACATGTGACAATAGATGAGGCTTGCAAACAGTTTCCTAGAATTAAGATGCCTATTTTATTTATAGATTCCCTTGCAGAAAGGATTTTAAAACAGGGGATAACAATTTTTCGCATCGAGTAGCCAGATTTACAGCTTCTGGGGTACAACCTCCAGGGCTTGAAAGGAATGTCGTATAACGTTCGGTCTGGGAGAAGTCTTGGTATCTAGCAAGAAGTAATGACCTTGCCCTAGCTCTGTTCTGGGCAACTGAACCTTTATGGAATGAGTGAGGTGGAAAGATGAAGGTGGTTAGTATTCACAAAAATCATAATGGCTTCAAATGGTTGCCCTATAAAATTATTTCATCAATAGGTTTATTTGTTCAGTGGTTCTGGTTTGAATTGAGGTTTGTATGAAAGGAAGAAGATGAAAAAGCTAATTACTCTGCTAATATTGGTTATTCTCTGGCTGCTTATAGCGTTTCCTTTAGGTTACTATCTCGGCGGTAAATTAAATCCTACCATAGTTACGCGGACAGTTGAGGTATCAGTACCAGTAAAGGCAGAGATTATGCCAGGGTGGGAAATCGTCATTGAGGAAAAGAAGTCCGAAGAAGAGATAAATTAAAAAGGTGAACGTATGGTTCGAAGGTTTATACAGCGAAACCGCGCACTTCTTATTATCTGCCTTGCTGGTGGGCTTGGCGGCATCGCTCCGGATATCGGGCATTTCCTTAACCTCGTTACTCAGGGGAAAGTGGACTGGAGTTTCGGTCATAGCCTTGAGTTTTGGGCTTGGTTCACTGGTGCATCTTTTGGCGGACTGGTGGCAGCCCTGGTTTTAAGAAAGAAAAACGGGCTTGACTAAACTGCTACACCGTACTTTAACCTTGCTTGGCTTCTATACCCTCTATCACGCTCGCCTGCCACTGGTATCCTTCTATTAAAAAATCGGTTTGAGGGCTTCCTTGGGCATTTTAGTGGCACTTTGTATTTGAGAAAACCGCAAAAGTCAAAGTTTTAGGCTCAAAACACTCAGCCCCGCCTCATTTAACACCATTAGTTGGAGGAGTACGGCTACCAAACCACATACCTATAATGAGGGAACCAGAGCTAAGGATAAAAACAGCAAACTCTCTGGCCATGTCGCTGGATGGGCGGTTTATCATTAGCCAGATGCCCATACCTAGTATGGTGGCAACAAACATAATGGTTACTACCGGTCTGATAAGTGTCTTTAGTCTATCAGTCTTAGTCATTTCTTCACCTTCTCTATGGTTATTCCTGGTTGATTTGGCTTATACTTACTACCCCAAAACAGATGACCTATAAGAATGCCCACCAGTAATAACCCAAGAAACTTCAGGAATACCAGCATGCCGAATTGATTACCAATAAAAGCGCCGGCAGCCATGCAGAGAATCAGCCAGACGACCGGCATGTTGTGGTAAGAGTCCCGGATAATAAACGTCCAGGGACGTCCGCCGATGCGAGTCCAGAGCCACTTGTACCAGCTCCAGTTACCCATTTTCGCCGTTCTCCAACTCGCGCTTTGGAGCTGCCTCATCCTGGGCTCGCCTAAAACTCGGGCAGTTATTGACTCCCCAGGGACAGGTAGCTTTTACCGCAGCCATGAGGTCTTTTTTCAGGTTATTGACTGAATCTTTGAGATTTTCGTTTGAAGTCTCCAAGCGACCGATTTTCCGCCATAAGGAAGCGCTGATAACTGAAGAAAAACAAAAGGCGATGGTAGTAATAACGAGTGCTGCAGTTTCAAGTGAAGCCATAAATTATTCCTTTCTATGCCTGTGTCACTAATCCGAGATTTTGCAAAGCGGTAATGACTTCATCGACGGTCTTGCCAGCGCCGGTCGGTAAGATAACTCCACCGAAGGCGCTAGCGGCACCAGTAAGTTGTATGCCGGTGTGAGTGATAGCAGTCCAGGTGGCAACGGCAATAGCAACTGTGCCGGTAACCATTAGTCGCACGGTATCAGCCGCAGCGTCACTCAATGTGTAAAATCTAAAGGCTGGAGTAGCATCACTCCTTCTGGCATAGATAGAGAAATCCGCGGCTGCCTGGTTTAGGCTTACAAGATGGTCTATCGCCAATGCACGATTACCATCATAATTAAGAAAGGAGGCCCCGGGTGAATTTATCCCATTAACCATGTAGCCAATATTTATCTGGACATCTTCGGAGCCATTTGTTGCATCAGTTAACAAAAAATCAATGTATGCTCTTTCCTCAACCTCGCTGGCAGCATTACCCAACTTGATATTAATGCCAAATCCCTGTCCTGCTGCTTCGTTATTCGCTCCAGCTCCCATTTGAAGGACAAGCCCGTCAGTAATGGCATTAATGGCTACGCCGGTATCGTCACGACCAATCTGGATGTAGGGGTCGGCAGCACCAACAAAACGAGCAGTTTCAACCAATCCAACACCACTATCACGACTTTTAATCAAACCATATTGTGCATCGGTATTACCCGAGGCAATCACCAAAGCATCAGCGCCAAATGTAATTCCCTTAGTTATTGAGAAAGCATCTTCGCTCTCATCCCAGAAAATTCTCGGCGTACCAGTGACCGACAAGTTAATTATCTCGATATCCTCATCGGCTGCTGCCTTGAAGTAAATGCCTTTCGCCGCGGCCACCGCATCATCGCCGGCATCGATGGAGATATAGGCATCGCCGGCAGCGTTGGCAATCGCCAGCGTTGGCTCTACAACACCGTTAAACCATCCCAGGTCGACGTTGAGCACGCTCTGGTCGCCAATGACGATAACAGGTACGTCCGTCGCCCCGCCGTTCGGTAAGGCAATCACCAGTTCGTTGGCGTTAGCGTCGGCGGTTTCCCATAGAATCTTCGCCGTCCCACCGGTGCCTAGCTGTATGGGAATATCATCCGGTAGCGTCCAGCTCGCCAGTCCGGTAAAAGAGCCGTCACTGGCGATTGAGAGAGTAACTAATACCGCGCTCCAGTCGGCGGCAGTCGCCCTCTGAATCTCGTAAGCATCTCCGGTAACAATCGTGCGCCACATGCCGGCGGGAAACACCTGGTCATTTTCGGTGTACTCACGGAGCGGAGCGCCGGAAGCTACTTTTGTTTTTGGTAGAACCTGAGTTATGTCCATAAAAATACCTCCTAAACTATGAGGCTAACTATTAACAGGGATGCGAACAAAGTATAAATTTTTAGTATTGCTATCATACCAAACGCCGTAAAATGTGCCGGCGGGCCAGGCACCAAAGCGGGGATTCTGTGCCCAATGTAATCTCGGGTCGTACTGGTCATCGATATTGGTAATGACGGTTTCCCCGCGAAGAATCCCGCTACTGGTCATTTTCCGATAGACGATGTTTTCAAAGTTCGATGAGCCACCTGGGGGGACGCCGTAATCACAATATAAGAACATTAAATTGTTGTTTTGGTCAACGGAAATTGAGTGATTCGATGAAGATAGAATTAAACTGCCACCAACAGTGTTTGAATTTATCTGTAAAGCTGTGCTCCAGGATACTCCAACCTTGTTTAAGTACATCAACTTTTGAGTCGTTCCACCCACATAGATAAGATGTGGCTTGTCACTGGTATCGACGACCACGTTGCGGCCATAAAGCTCTTCGTTAATATCGGTAAGCTGTGTTGTCATCCAGGCTCCGGATGTTCCAGTCGTATAAATGATTTGCTGTTTTGTAGGATACGTTCCCCAACCATCGCTATACCAGCAAATATGCAGAGCGTTTGTAGTATCAAGTGCAAACCAGTTTGTAAATTGGTTCTGGTCGATTTCGTAAATTGTTTCTGCAACTCCCCAAGCGCCAACTGTTCTTTTTCTATAAACTAGCTGTTGTTTAGCCGTAAAAGCGCCGTATCCTTTGCTTAAGAAAACCAGATGAAGGTCATCAGCTGTATCGACCGCGAGATAACCGCCGGGGAAATTATTGACCGCATTGACTTGGCTCAAGGTTTCCGCGGCGCTCCAACTGCCACCCTGATTGTTGCGATAAACGAGGGTGAACATGGTCGTCAAGGGAGCAATGCCAGGGATAGCATAAACCAGATGCACAACGTCGTTAGAGTCAATTACAATTTCCGGCACAGTCAGCAATGTAATTGCACTAATCGAGCTATCAACCGTTTCGATTGTCCAAGTATCACCATTGTTCGTACTGCTGGCTACGTAAACCGTCAGAGTTGGCGAAAAATAATACGAATAACCTATCCACAATCTGCCAGTCGAATCAACGGCGACTCTACCGAAATTGGAAGCCTTAGCGATTAAGATATGAGACTTGACGGTTTCCGCGACAAGCTGTTTGACGTTCATTGTGCTTATTCCTTTATTTCGTAATGGACTTCAAGCACAACTTCACCGGTCGCACCGGCGTTCTTTGCAGTAGCGGAAAGGTTTTGCAGGGCGATATGCAGCTCTTCGGAGCCGTCTTTATCTTCGTAAGGAATGTTGAGACCGGTCACTGCCATGTAATACTTACCGGCACCGGCAATCTGAAAGCCATAGCTCGGCAAATCTAGCCCTATTTCCCCCCAAAATGAGTCAACGTCCAGGTCGGCATTGTCAAAGGTGTCCTGGCTGAAAAGGATAACCCGGTAGTTAAGTAACTGGTCGGACAGAATCGCAATCGAATTTATTATGATTTTACTCGATGCCAGACCAGTAATATTTTCTTCCTCGGTCGCATTCTGGTTAATGGCACCGGTGAAATGTGTGTCTTTATCTGTGCGCACATACCGCAAGGATGGGTTTGCATCTTTAGTTATAGGCATATTTATACTCCTATGATGATTTCGAGGACTTCACCGGCTACGGAGCAAGCAAAGTAAAAAGTCTGGCTGAAATCACGGACATTGAGTTCGTCCTGGTTGTAAACAGTGTTAGGTTTAAGGGTAAAATAGGGGTCAATCGAACTTTCTACCTTACCCTGCTGCGTACTCATTCTTACCGTATTGCCATTTCTGGTGTGCATGAGAAAACTTTTGGTGCCGAGGGCGAACTGGTACTTTACTTCGGCATCAGCCGTATTAAATGGTACAGACGTAATCTGTAAATTTTTAGCCTTTTCTGATTCTAGCGTGACCGTACCGCCGCCGCCGCCAGTCCCGCCTAATTTCACGAGAATATCACGCAACAACTTGATTTCCTCTACCAGCAGTTCATCGATGCGACTATACCGGTCAGGGAAGTGCTCTTTCGGTAAACCGGTTACAGGGTCAATATCGTCCGGTGGTCTGACATAAGGTCTGAATCTTGTATTTTCAAATGTCATTGCTTCCCCCTACCTACGTTGTTTTCTTGCTCTTTGATAACATCATAAAAGCCAAAATAATTATCCCGATACCAATCCATGGAATGCCTGAAATACCGTCCCCGCCTCCGTCTCCCCCACCGGGTCCATAAATCAAATCCGTCACTGACTGTAACGTTGGGCGTATTACAAAGTAAACAATGGCAATGGCGATGAGAGCTAAACCGATTATCGCCAACCAGGGTAAAGGATTGCCCGTTCTATCAGTTGCGGTTATCAAGAGCTTGTAATCAGTCTGCCAGGTTGGGCTAGTATCTCGATAAACCTGTAAATGCAATACGTTGTCTCCGGGACTCTCTCGACTGACTGCGTTTCTGCACTCGTTTATATACTGATTCGCGAAAAAATTATTGATAAAGTCGAATTGCTCAGGGCCAACGCTGAAAGCAAATGTGGCTCGTTGAGCCTTCCCCACATAAGAGCTTTCTAGTGGGTCAGCGTATTCGTTGTAAAGCTGCATGCTCATTGATTTCTCCTATCCCACTTTCGCCCATTCTGAAGAATTATCGACAAATTCAACAGAGAAATAACCTGGCACTCCGTAAACCGTGCTTGACATCGTATAAGTCAGCATATTTTGAATCGTGCTGATTTCCTCAACAGTCCATACCTCTGTAACAGTTCCACCTTCCCAGGGATACGTCCAAGCAAGCCTATCGCCTACTTTATATTTAGTCGATGGTGTTGAGCCGGGTTTTTTCATTAAAAACCAGATACCAAGACCGAGAACCAGCAAACCGAGCATATTATTTTGTTTCATGTGACTCTCCCTAAATTCTAACTTTAGGCGTATTCTGCAGGTCATCATCGACAAACCATATATCAGTCGGATAGCCGAGCAAAACTGTCAGGTGCTCAAGCGGGACGGTAATGTCAACCGTCCTAGTGGCTCCAGCCGGGACTGTCAGACTATACACAAAGCCAGTAGACAATGCTCCCTGGAAATTGAAATCCCACCAACTGGTCAAGTTTTTAGTTACTTCTACCGAGTGGGGATTGGCGACTGTCAGCGTATAAGTAACGCCTCTCCACGATGCACCAGGCGGGGCGTAACTCGGGAGCCAAAGAGTGACTAAGGCATTAAGGTAGGTGAGCTTTTCAGCCGCCAGAGGTGTCATTGTTATGGTCAGTGTTTTATCACCCGGTACCCTTTCTATCGTTCGGACCTCCGTTTTCCAGCCAGATAACAGGAAAGTCAACGTGTAAGGTCCCATGTCCCAGGGAATAAAAAATCCGCCAGCCGGCGAGAATGAAAAGGCGCCGTTGGCATCGGTATGCGTTATCGCACCCTCGGGCTGGGCAGCATTACCGAGACGGATTTCAACACCAGCTAATGGCGTCCCCCCGGAAGTGCGGACGGTTCCTGAAATCACATCCCAATGGATTGTAAGCTGATAGCTTTTGTTGTTATCGCCCTCGACAACAGTAATTGTTTGGGAAATAGTATCGTAGCCGCCGATGGAAATAGTCAGCAAATACGAACCGGGAGTTACACCTGTAAACTCATAATAGCCGGCCGCATTGGTTGTTGTCGTCCTGGAGCCAAGTTTGACGGTCACTCCGGAGATATTTTCTCCTACTGGGCCGGCGATATAACCGAACACCTTAGCAGAACCTGGCGGCGGCGGCGGCGGCGTCGTACCTTTGCCTTTCAACCAGAAATAAGCAAGGGCGGCTAGAACGATAGCGCCAGCAGCACCGATAGTACTCTTTTTTTCTGCCATGGTTACTTCCCCTTGACGAACTTCACCCTGCCGTTTCTTTTACAGAATTTACGTCCGGTTATGGTTTTCTTGCACTCGCCGTTTTTCATTCAATCCCCCTTCAGGAAGTTGACAACTGCTATTTTCTGAAACCAGTTCGCCCTCTGGTATTTGGCTGCCAGCTTATTCAATACGGTTGGTACGTCAGAGCCGACTTCAGTCGCCAGCAACTGCATGAGCCGTGCTGTCTCCGCATCGAGTTCAATGCTGACCTTCTTTTTACAGGTCAGCATCTTTAGCGCTTCTGAACTTAATTGGACTGCCACGAATTTACTTCACCTTTGGTTTTTCACTTCCGGAGGCAGGTTGCCGGACCTTCTCGAAGCCTTCTTTGATGAGCTCATAAACAATGTTACCATCAATCTTAAAGAGTGCTGGCGAAATTTCGCTGGTGACCTTTTTCAGCCAGTCATGCACGCTCTCTTCGATTTCGATAAAGCCGTTGCTCTTGGCTTTCTCCAGGGATTGTGCCAGCCACATACCGTTTTTGGAGTCCTCCTGGGTTTTGAATGGCGCGTTGACCATAATTAAGTACATGATGTTATAGAGTTTGGCATCGACAATTTCTCTTTTTTCGCTACCCTCTTCCTGGTAAGGCACCCGGATTGGCTTTTCGTTCCAGCCATTGATGATTTCGTTTGCAAACCTTTTCACTTTTTACCTCTCCTGTTTTTATTTTTAGTTGTGCAGTGAATCCTTAATACGTGAGATTTCCGCTTTGAGCTCTTCGTTTTCAGCCGCGAGGTACTTCAGGGCAGCTAGGGCAAAACCCGCCATGTATTGAGATGCTATACCATCACGAGTAGGCGTGGCAAGAAAGTCCGGCGCGTCCTCAGCGATAACGCCGAAGCGTTCAAATCCGCCGTCGCTCGGGTCATTTCTGCGGTAGGAAACGACCTCTATCTGTTTGAGCAGTTCCGGTACGCGTAGTACGTCTACCGGAACAATATCATGCTTGTGAACCGCGCTGCAAGCGTCCGTCCATGCACCGGCGGCAGTCAGGAAACAACCGGCGACCGAGGTGTTAATCATATAGTTATTGGTGATTGATGCCGGTCCGCCGCCGGCTGCCACTGGCGGTTTAATATAGATGGTTGACGCGATGCTAACCGTTGTGGCTGCCGCCGATGTGATTGTCGGCGTATCGAAGTATGCTTGTAAACCATCCATGGCTGTGACGCCGGTGCCACCGGTCAAAGTAATTGTCACCGCGCCGAATTGATGATGTCTCCAAGTCGAACCGGCTGCCGAGGCAAAGGTAGGTGCCGGCGCCGTCCCG
>Ga0214473_10003056_pt1 | contig 20425 bp, 15 predicted proteins | sample RVTome_7_FD_203509 | JGI IMG/M metagenome (GOLD analysis project Ga0214473, IMG submission 203509) | Soil microbial communities from uranium-contaminated site in the Upper Colorado River Basin, Wyoming, United States - RVT98D197 | ecosystem: Environmental > Terrestrial > Soil > Contaminated >... | reverse complement strand
CTTCCGCTCCTTCGCGCCGGCGCTACCAACAAACGAGGTTCGGCGTGGACCTATAAACATCCCGCTCCTGACGGAGTAAAGGTAAAATCAACTAGTCTCCCAAGACGTGTGATCTTGCGTGATTCGTTTTTCGGTTTCGAAGAGTCCGAGGTTCGGGAACTAACACTCTCCCGGTTGCGTTTAAATCTGCGCTGGAATAGGAGCCGGTTATGTATTCCCTACGTCCCATCGTCTGCTCTCTTGCCATTATTCTCCTATCGGGTGCGGTGCTGGCCCAGCGGCCTGGCCCGCAATTCCGGCGGCCGCCTAGTTGCGAACCGTTGGAACCGCGTACGAAACTTGAGGAGTTTGATAGGAAGTACGCGACTGTCTTACTGAAAGGATTCACGCAGGTCGCAACTCTCAACGCACGCGATGGCGATATCCGTGTCGATGCGATGGAATTAAGGGATGTAAACAACTCGGCGCGCGCCATCGGCCTCACGATTTCGCTTCGGACCAATGGTGAACGGATCCAGGAGAACAGATCCTTTATTGATTACGAAGAGATCTCTTCACTAGTTAAAGGTATTGACGCGATTGCTGGCGCCAATGAGACCATGACCAAACTCGTAAGTTTTGAAGCTCGTTATCGGACTTTTGGGGATCTTGAGATCTCGGTTTTCCGTCAAAGCCGCAGCGGCAGCGCCGTTTCGATCACCAGCGGGGTCTGCGATGCCGTGACCCTTAATCTCACACTCGATGAACTTAGCAAATTGAGGGCAGTGATTTTGGAGGCAAAGTCAAAACTGGACGAAATCTAGTAAATACTTCGATTATTCCCGGCGATAAAGGCGAGCCCATTTGAAAATCACAATGCCACGCAAGGCGGTATTTGACGAGGCATGTCGCTTAGCGAATCGGTTCACGAAGGACGGCTTCGGCAGCGACAACCGCGATACGTGCCACCTCGGCGTGGGTCTTCCGCAAACCTGCCACTTGCAACAAAGCTTCGCCCGTACGGGAAAGCATTCGAAACAGGTCGCCTTCCTCGGCGCGTGTTTCATGAACCAACATCGACCACTCTTTTCCCGTGGCCCAGTAGGCGGCTGTTGCAGCAGCCGAAAAATTTAACTCGGGGGCGGGCTCCACCCCGTGTTTCCATTCTTCATTGGCGACGCGAAAACCTGTCTCTTCAAATTGAGAGAGCGCCGCGACCAAGGCGTCGTTTAGCTCGAGCTCGCCATAGTCGCGGTCTTCATCTGCGGTGAGAGCGGCAACCACCCCAGCCATGCGCATTACATCGAGTCCTGCAAAGAGACCACTCTGCAGTGCCTCACCAACCACGAGCGGTCTATCCAGATGAAGGTCGGCCAACCATCGACCGCGTGCAGTTACTCTTTCTGCTTCAATATCCAGATAGCCGAATGCGGCAAGCACTCGCGCCCGTTGCTCAAAAGGTTGCCAGATTTCTGTCCGTAGTTGCTCAATGCGCCGTGAGGCTCTCTGGATAGCCGCAGCATCATCAAACGTCGCCCAGAGCACTTCAGTTAACGCTTTTCTTTCCCGTTCGCTCAAACCTGAAGGCGCCAGTGAATCGAGTAGCTCGTCAAACAGCCTAACGGCGTCCTCCTCAACGGCGTGGCTGCGCAAGCGAGGTTCAGGAATCACAAGCTCACGCCCTCGGTCGCGAATCTCCTCGAACGCCGCTTCGATGAATGGCTCCCGCAACCTGAATACAGGCGCATATACCCGCCCAATCCTCTCCAGCGCAAGGCTCGCCGTCCGGCCGTCCTCGCGGATCCCGGAAACGTTTCCGTCTCCGACTTGAGTAATCATCATCAACCGCCGTCCGCTGCGGCCTATACCGACTATCCTTCCGGGTCTGACGACGTCCGCCAGCCACTGTCGGAACAGTTCCGCGCGAGTTTGCGGCTTTGTCTCTTGCAGACGCGTCCGCGCGCTAACCAGTCGTTCAAATCCCAGCACTGACTCCAGCGAAACCAAACCACCAGCACTTGCGAGCTTCTCGTTTATTCGCGTTTTGCTGCTGGCAATTTCAGACTCCGAAATACCTATCCAGTTCGAGATTTCACGGTGGGCGAAACTCTTTTCCGCAATCTCCCGCACATGAGCAAAACTCCCATAAGCGTCAAGCAAATTTAGAAGAGTCGTATAGGTGGCGCGAAACTGGCTAATGAGGGGATCCGGCGGCGCTCTCAACAGCGAAACAATTTTCTCAGGGTCCTGATGCAGGCCAGGAGCGGCAAGAATGAAGCCGACATTGTCGCGACCTCTCCGTCCGGCACGGCCGGTCATCTGCTGTAACTCCGACGCCGAAAGTTGTCTCCAACCGTTTCCGGTGCGTGCATCTACTCCTGTAATAACAACCGTCCGTGCGGGAAAATCAACTCCTGCGGCAACCGTCGCCGTCGCAAAGATTGCATCGAGTAAGCCCGCACTCATCAATTTTTCAATCACGAGCTTCCATGCCGGCAGGTGACCAGCATGATGGGACGCAACAGCCCCGCGCAGGATGGTGTCCCAGTGCCGATGCATTCGCACTTCGGGATATTGTTCGCTGAAGCTGCGCATGAACTGTCGCCGCGCCTCACGTCGTTCGTCATTCTGGTCGCGCCGCAGAAATGCTGCCTCTGAAGCTGCCTGATCACAGCGTCGACGAGTCGGAAGGAAAACGATGGCCGGTAGCAAGCTGTATGAACCGAGCGCTGTTAACAAGGTCGCCGGCGGCATTTCCGGCATACTCAACTTCATCTACATTCCTTTCCGACTGTCGCGTTTCTGTTCACTTAATCTAACGATCTCCGGATTTAGCCTGCCCGCCTCCGTCATAAGCGGAAGCAGCCGTTTATCGGGAAGCAACAGTGCGGCGCGCAGAGGGACAGGTCGCGTAGCCGGACCCGGCACAACACCACAACGCACTCCTCGAACGTCTTCCAGCCAAGCGGCAAAGTCATGCGCATTTCCAATCGTCGCTGAAAGTAGCAACAGTCGAATACGAGCAGGTGTGAGAATGATCGCCTCTTCCCAAACATGGCCCCTTTCCTCATCCCCCAAATAGTGGGCCTCATCAAGCACAACCAGATCCGCTCGCACTTGACTGCCACCACGCAGTGAGTCGAAGAGCTGATTCCGATAGATTTCGGTGGTGCCTACGATAAGAGGCGCGTCAGAATTCTCTTTGCGATCGCCGGTTAGTATGCCGACCCGAGCCGCGCCAAATTCGTCGCTGAACTCCTGGTATTTTGAGTTTGTGAGTGCTTTAAGTGGCGTCGTATACCAGGCACTCCGTCCGGCTGCCAGCAACCGGCGGATCTCTTCGCGCGCGATCCAAGTTTTACCGCTGCCCGTGGGCGCAGTTACCAATACATCCTCAAATTCAAGGGCAGCGAGTGCTTCAATTTGGAATGGGTCCGGCTTGAAGTCACCTGGGGGAGGTGTGCCAATTCCCGACAATAAGTTCCTGGTTTCCCGTCCCTGCACTGGCCGGAAGGAGCCAATTTCCTGGGTTTTTGGGGCATCTCGGTAATCGCCGCGATACGATTTCCCGGCGCGTCCAGTCTTACCCCCAGCACCCCTGCGATAACCTCGGTTTGAACGCCGCATTAGCTATATTTTACCTCAGGCGACAATCCAGGACTGCATGTTGGAGCATCAATGGCAAAGTGCTAACGTATAGAGTGCGGCCCGGTTTGCCTCTTCCAACGCTGGAGTGGCTGGCGGCGTCTAAAGGGGAATAAGTGTTTGCTGGAACACGCGTGACTTGGTACAGATGGCAGACCTGTTTGCAAAATTTGAGGTAAATCGAGAGCCACGTTGGCCAATCCTTATCCGGTTAGCCTGCGCCTCGCTAATAATCCACGCGACCGCATTGGCGAGTTTGATGTATGTGCCCTCAATGCGTGATGCGTTTAACATCGCGGCAATGATGGGTCAGTTAACCTATGTTGATCGGCCATATGCAAAGACTGCCGTTGGCGAAGAGGTGCATATAGTTTCGCTGGAGAAGTTTCGCTATCCGGCAGGATACTTTGCGTTTCAAAATCAACCACCGTTGGCAACTGACAACAAGTCGCAGGATCCTTTTGGGGCCCGTATTATCTCTTACGGCAAAGCCGAAACCTCCGCGACGCCGCTACCGACGCCCACCCCAACACCACTACCCGAGCCGTCACCGACGCTCAGTGCCGAGCCTGGTCCAAGCGTTTCCGCTAATGTCGTGGAAAAGTCTGAAGGTGAGGAGCAGAACCCCGCGCAAAAAGAGCACACCGATGTTGACAAACAGTTGGACACCATCGCTACGGAAAATAATGTTGTTCGGCCCAGTGAGAACGAGGTAAACACGCGACCGTTGAAAGATTGGCTTGCGCGAGCAAACCAGCTGAAGGAGAAGGGTCAATTGGATCTAGGTTCGACTGTGGAGATCACGATTGCCGCAACGCTGACTTCCAACTGTAAGTTAGCCGAACCCAAACTGGTGCAGAGATCCGGCGACGCTCGATTAATAGACGTGGCTAAAGACATGGTTTCAGCCATTGGAGATAGTGGCATGCTGTCGTTTCTAAGAGACCCGAGCAAGATCAAGGACCCGGACGAACTCCGCTGTGATGAGATTCCGCTTCAGCTGTCGCTAAAACTCAATCAGGCAGAGATCAGCGCGCGAGTAGAATCGCAGGCCGATTCACCCGACCGGGCAGCGCAGATGGCTGACGGCTACAGCAGGCTGCTTGCAATTGGACAACTATTGAAGCGGGGCAAAGACGAAGAGTTATTGTACAAGAGCACTAGGATTACCTCGGAGGGTAAGCAGATCGTCGTGAGCTTCACGATGCCGCGACAAACCGCCGGTGAAATGCTCAAGAAGCAGTTGCCGAAGGCTGGTTGAAGGAGCCTTGAGAACTACCGGTGTACGGCCTGGTTAATCGATACTTTCTTGTATCGAGTGGCGGCCTTTGTCTTGTTTGATGATGGTGGCGTCGCCTTGGCGGTGCCCCAGTTTGCCCCTACGGAAAGACGTCAACTACAATCAGGCCTTAGTGAGCGACTCTCTATAAGTTGAACCTTAAATATTATGATCGACCAATTTTTGACTAAGGTATTCGGAAGCAGCAACCAGCGTTATCTCAAATCTGTCCATCCGTTGGTTGTCAAAATCAACGAACTCGAACCATCCATCAAGAAACAATCTGACGAGGCACTTCGCGCCCGCACTGCAGCCTTCAAGGAACAGGTGCAAAGGGCTGTTGCTGATAGTCGGGACAAGGAAGATCGGAAGGCGCGTGAACGTGAGATTCTTGATGAAATACTCCCAGAAGCTTTTGCTACGGTGCGCGAAGCGAGTATCCGCACCACCGGCATGCGCCACTTTGACGTGCAGCTGATTGGTGGCGTCGTTTTGCACCAGGGAAAGATCGCTGAAATGCGGACGGGCGAGGGTAAGACGCTCGTAGCGACCCTGCCGTCATATCTCAACGCTCTCACTGGACGAGGAGGAGTTCACGTTGTGACGGTGAACGACTACCTCGCTTCGCGCGATGCCGAGTGGATGGGCCAGATCCATCGCTTTCTTGGGCTGGAAGTAGGCTGCATCCAGAACGATATGGACGACTTCGAGCGGCAGGCTGCCTATGCCGCCGATATCACTTACGGCACAAACAACGAATTTGGGTTCGATTACCTTCGCGACAACATGAAGTTTGACCTAGCCACTTGCGTGCAGCGGGGCCATTACTTTGCGATTGTCGACGAAGTGGATTCGATCTTGATTGATGAAGCGCGCACACCGCTTATCATCTCTGGCCCTTCAGATGAAGCCACTGACAAATACTACAAAGCCGATGCTGTGATTCCTCAATTGCGCCGCGGTGAGGAACAGGAAGGTGGCGTAAAGACCGGCGATTACATCGTCGACGAAAAAGCGCATACGGCGGTTCTTACTGAAGAAGGCGTCGAAAAAGCTGAGCGGCTACTTGGTGTTGGTAATCTCTACGATCCTTCAAACATGGAGTTACTACATTGTGTGGAGCAGGCTTTGAAGGCGCACACTCTTTACCGATTGGACCATCAGTACGTGGTTCAGGATGGCGAAGTCATTATCGTGGACGATTTTACCGGCCGCTTAATGAAGGGGCGACGATGGTCTGATGGGCTTCATCAGGCGGTGGAAGCAAAAGAAGGCGTGAAGATTGAGAAGGAGAATCAGACGCTCGCAACCATTACATTGCAAAACTATTTTCGACTCTATGAAAAGCTTTCCGGCATGACGGGTACGGCCGAGACAGAGGCGGCAGAGTTTCATTCAACTTACAAACTGGATGTCATGGTGATACCGACGCACATGCCAATGGTTCGCACGGATTTCTCGGATGTCATTTACCGCACACTTCCTGAAAAATGGGATGCCGTGATTGAGGAGATCAAGACGTGCCACGAAAAGGGGCAGCCGGCCCTGGTAGGTACAGTCTCTGTCGAAAATTCGGAACTGATCGCTCGCCGTTTGCAGCGGGAGGCAGTGCCCCACAATGTTCTCAATGCCAAGTATCATGAGCGCGAAGCCGAAATCGTAGCGCAGGCCGGCCGCAAAGGCGCCGTCACTATCGCAACAAACATGGCAGGGAGGGGGACTGACATCCTACTCGGCGGCAATCCCGATTTTATGTCGCGTGAGTTCCTTAAGACAGAGGAGATTGATCCGGATGAGGCTTCAGATCAGCAATGGGATGAAGCTTTCTCGCGCGCTAAACGGATAGTCGAGGCGGAACACAATGAGGTGGTAAGTCTCGGCGGATTGCACATAGTTGGCACCGAAAGACACGAGTCGCGCCGGATCGACAATCAGTTGCGCGGGCGTGCCGGCCGGCAAGGTGACCCGGGCTCATCACGTTTCTTCCTTTCACTGGAAGACGATTTGATGAGAATTTTTGCTGGCGACAAAGTCAAAGCGCTCATGCAGAGACTGGGCATGGAACAGGGAGTTGCAATCGAATCCAAGATGGTCTCAAAGCGCATTGCCGCGGCACAAAAGTCGGTCGAAGGACGTAACTTCGAGGCCCGCAAGCACCTGCTTGAATATGACGATGTAATGAACAAGCAGCGCGAGACGATTTACGGCTTGCGACGCCAGTTGATGGAAGAACCAGACCAGCGAGAGTATTTGATGGGGGATCCGCCGAAAGCCGGTGTTGCCTATGATCTGCTCTCCGACGTAACCAAGCAGTATTTGAATCCCGACGTAGCACCCGACGACTGGGATGTGGATAAGTACACACTGCAGCTTAAGACCATCTATGATTTCGATGCTGAAGCTGAACATATCGACTTTTACAACCTGACGTCGGCGGAAATTACTGATGCCGTCTGGGAAAAACTTAAGTCAAAGTACAGCGAGAAGGAGCAGCAAATTGGTCCTGAAGCGATGCGCACCTATGAACGAATCATCATGCTCAATATCATTGATGCGCAATGGAAAGATCACCTGCTCTCGCTTGATCACCTTAAGCAAGGCATCGGTCTGGTCGGTTATGGTCAGAAGGATCCTCTTGTCGAGTACAAGAAGCAGAGCTTTGATCTCTTTCAGGAGATGCTGGATCGCATTGATACCAACACTATTCGATCGCTCTTCAATCTCCAAGTCGTCACAGAGCAACCTCCTGAAGCATTGCGGCAGCGCCGTTTGCCGCGGCGCTCCAGTGGCTTAACTTTCACGGGCCCGAACCAAGGCGCGGCCGCAGCCGGAGAAGATGCAGGTAAAGTCAAAACAGTAGTACGGGACCAGCCCAAGGTCGGCCGTAACGAGCCGTGCCCTTGCGGCTCAGGAAAGAAATACAAGAAGTGTCACGGGGCATAACGGCGAGGAGGATTGCGGATTTCGGAATGCAGATTGTGGAACAGAATACAGTAACAATCAGCGGCTACCCTTGACGATTTCTAGCGCGCACCAGATCGCTCTTGCCAGCCAGTCCAATAGCAATAATCTGAGACCGCCAATTCGAAATCCGCAATTCGCAATCCGCAATCTCCCGGCCTATAGACAAGCAAGACTCGAATCAGCTAATTTGGATCAGGCAAGTTGTTCCGGCTAGCTGGTTACCCGCCTTGAGTACAAACATTACATCCAACAATAAGGTCGTAGAAGCAATTATCAGCGGCGCCGCTCCGCGGCCTGCTCGCCTGGCAGCGGCGAATGGCCTACTGCCGCTTTCGCAACTAGAGTTGCTGGAAGTCCTGGTTGCGCTGCAGCAATCGAAGGATTCTGAGATTGCCGACGTCGCCAGAGAAACTCTGCTGAGTCAACCCATCGAGGATCTGCTCGTAGCAGCCAAATCCGGTGAAACCTCCGGCGCGGTTCTCGCCTACATGGGCACGAGAAGCGATTTGCAGCGCGATGTGCATGAAGCACTCATACTAAATAACCAGACCCCGGACTTGACTATTGCGTCGCTGGCGAGAATGCTGCAAGAAGGCGCTCTGCTGGAATTGATTTCCACTAACCAGCAACGCCTCGTACGGACACCGGACATCATTGAAGCCATCCTCGAGAACCCGGTGCGGACTGCGGAAGCTGAGCGGCGCGCGCGCGAAACACGCCGCGAGTTTTTTGAAAAAGAACGCGGCGCTCGCCAGATAGCCGATGAACTAAGGGCCCGAGGCAATACCGCAGCAGCCGAATTCTTCGAGGTCGCCGAGCTTACGACCGCGACCGGTGAACTCAGCATCGAGGATGCCTGGGTCATCGCCCAACACATCGAAGTGACGGATGCGGAGGTCGACGAATCGTGGCTACCTGCCGAACGCTACGAAGAGCTGATAACCGAAACAGTTGCAGAGCACGCAGCTGCTGTGCAGCGCATCATTGATAGTGAGCGACGCGAGTCAGGAGACGTATCCCCGGAGCGAGTTTCGCTTATTCGACGCATCATGTTTATGAACGCCAAGGACCGCATGAAACTGGCGATGAAGGGCGATCGCGAGGCCCGCAGCATTTTAATTCGCGATTCAAACAAGGTCGTCGCCACAGCAGTGATCAACAACCCTCGCGTTACGGAGCAGGAAGTGGAGAACATTGCCGCCATGCGTACTGTAGCTGACGAGGTATTACGGCTGATCCCCCGCAACCGGGCTTGGGCCCGTTCATATACAATCATTCACAATCTCGCACGCAACCCACGCACTCCTGTCCCCACAGTTGTGGGCATTCTGGGACGCATCCGAACAAAAGACCTCCAGCACCTCGCTCAGAACCGTAACGTTTCTGAAGGGGTCCGGCGCCAGGCAATGCGGCTCTCGCAAACTCGCGCGGGCCAGTAACTGTGTTGCGAAAGTTTTACAAAATCGTGAATATTGTGCTTGACAGGTCACGGAACTTCGGTGTAATTTCGCACAAGACTAGGCACACCGAATACTTTTTGTTGATAGCTTGGCAGTTCTTTTTCAAGGCGCTGGTGGCACAGCGGTCGGGCTTTTGTCGGATTCGAGAGCTTTTTCGTTATTTCTGAAGCCGTTTGGCTTTATTCAACCCCGCTAAAACGCACCGACCAGCTACGGGATCGGCCGTAAGTGACGATACCCAGTTTCTTTTGCCATGGCCACCTGATTTACCCGAACCTGCCCGGAAGTTTGCCCCGCCCGTCCCTTGGGATTGGCGGGGCTCCTCTCTTTTTGATGGAGTTCTAATTTAGTTCAGTGGAGGCCCGCACCATTTGAATTTGACGTTTGACATTCGCCATTTGTCATTGCAAGCCTTCGTTGCTAGTGGGCTTTTCGATGAGTTAGTCCCATATTATGAAAGACCCGATCTGCCACGCCTGGGAAATATCGTAACGTAACCAAATTGTTTTCAATGACAAATGACGAATTATGACGAATGTCAAATGTCAAATGATCCGGGCCGCCTATCTGCCACCCCTACGAAATATCGTAACGTAACCAAATTGTTTTCAATGACAAATGACGAATGTCAAACGTCAAATGTCAAATGATCCGGGCCGCCTATCTGCCACCCCTGGGAAATATCGTAACGTAAAAAATCGTTTTCAATGACAAATGACGAATGTCAAACGTCAAATGTCAAATGGTGCGGGCCTCCTATCTAATAGCCTCTACAACTTCCTCATCCCGCACAGGCTCATCGAGCTCCGTCGGCAGCATACCTGCCATTTCCGCAAACAGCCGCTCATACTGGTCGACAACCTTCTCCCAGTCGTAGAGCCTCTGTACTCGGGCCTGGGCACGATGACGGTAGCCGTGAACCAGCGACCCGTCACGCAGCACACGTTGCAACTTATCTGTCAAATCAGCCTCATCGGCATACGTAATACCAGCGTTACCAATTGCCTCAATGTTTTCAGGAGTCGCCAAGGTCAGCACACAATTACCGTATCCCATGGCTTCAAGCAGAGCAGGGTGTGTCCCGCCCACTTCAGTTGCGTGAACGTAACAATAAGCGTTCTGCTGGAGCGCTCTGTAATCCTGCCCAAATACGAAGCCAGTGAAGATTATTCGTTTGTCTCCGCGTGCGCGCATCTTCAAGTCGGCAATGTAGTCACGCGCGTAAGGCGCATCGCCGACGACCAGCAGCCGGTAGGCAGTTCTGACCTTTTTGAACGCGTCGATTACGAGGTGAGCATTGTTTTCTGGCTCAAGCCGCGAGACGTACAGAACGTAACGATTGGGCTCGACGCGCCACCGTCTCACCGAATCACGATCCGGTCGCCGCTCGACCTCCGAACCGTAGGCAATCATGGTTGAAGGTGCGTTGTACCGAACTTTGTAATAGTCATGAATAACCTGTGCATCTGTGATCGTCACGTTTGGCAGAATAGTCGCCAACCGCTCGGCCAGCAGATAATAGCGTCTGCCCAGCCAGTTCCACTTCTTCCTCTTATGCTCCAGGCCATCCACATTGATCGCGACTGGCGTACCTGTAAGCCGCAGGAATGGTGCGAAAGGCGCGTTTGCCGCGTTACAAATCAAGGCAGCATCAAACCGTCGTGGTACGGCATGAATCGATGAAAGGAACGTGTGAATAACGGTGTCGAAATACTTGTGGCGAATTGTTGGAAGGACGATGAGACGAACGCCGTGATACTTCAGTTGCCGTGGAGAGACATAATGCGCCCGGCAATACACAGTTACTTCGTGACCACGAGCTGTTAAGCGCGTAGCCAGGTGTTCCGCAAACGTTTCAAAACCGCCGTAGCTTGCCGGTATGCCCCGGGTTCCAAGTATGGCTATTCGCATAACCTGCTTACTGCTGGGCTTGCTAGACTGTTTGAGCCTTGGTCAATAATGGTTCCGTTGAGTTGCTCTTACCCAGAGTCTGTTCGTACGCCTCGAGCGTCTTACGTGCCGTCGCTTGCCAACTGAATAGTGCTGCTTGTTTCAGCCCCTCAAGCCGCAACCTTCCTCTCAGATCGCTGTCATTAATTAGGGCAGCGATGGCAGCGCTCATTTTGGCTACATCGAAAGGATCAACCATCAAGCCAGCATCTCCCACAACTTCCGGCAAGCTGGTTCTGTTACCGACGATAACTGGAGTGCCGCATTTCATTGCTTCCAGAGGTGGTAAGCCAAACCCTTCAAAGTAAGATGGGTAAACGAAACATAATGCGCCGGAATAAAGCGCCGGCAGGTCGGCATCTGGCACATATCCTGTGAGAATTGTCGACTGGCTGACTCCCCGTTCGTGTATGGTCCTTATCGTCTGGTCGTACAGCCAGGCACGTTTTCCCACAAGCACCAACTGCGGCAGCTTACCTGTTGGGCCACGGCCGCGCAAGAGTGCATACGCCGCGATCAGCCGCGAAAGATTCTTCCGCGGCTGTATAGAGCCAACACACAGAATATATTCGCCGCTAATGCCATATGTTTGTCTGACTCTTTCCAGTTCTGTTGCGGCTGTGACTGGATGAAAGTGACCGGGAGCAGCAAGCAGCGTAACAGTTATCATCTCCGGCGAAATTCCATATGTCGAGATGAGATCGCTGCGCGTGTACTCAGAGGCAGCCAGCACGCGCGCCGCTGCGCGCGCTGAATGCCGCACCGTTAACCGAAGCTGCGTCCGACTGCGGCGCTTGAACGTCTGCGGCAGATGTTCGAATGAGAGATCGTGAATGCTTACGACGGTGGGGCAAGGCGCAAAAGGTGGCGCCGTGAACTGAACGTGTAAAAGATCGACCGGGTTGCGTCGCAGTTCGGCGCTCAAAGTAAGAGGGATACGAACAAGCGGCGTGTGAGGCAGTGTGGTGCGAACTGCGAAGTTGGGCCATCGACCTCCAAAGCGCTCCAGAGCAGCTCGTTTGGTGACATACAGAGTATATTGATTTGTAGTATCGATTTCGGCGAGAGCCTCAATCAGGTTAGCTATGTAGCTCTCGTTGCCGGCCAGTTCGGCGCCAACAGAATGGGCATCAATGGCAATGCGCAATTTCCGAGTTGCTCCCGTCCGCCAAATTCGGGTGTGATGGAGGGCAAGTTTAGTCCGAGCCAAAGGTGAAACCAGAAGTTCCTGGAGATTCACCGGAACAGGGGGGAGGAACGCATCCTTGAGTCTGACAGGTCGAGACAGGTTACCGGTTTAGAATGCTTCTAATTAAGTGCTTAACCTATTTATTTTTGCCTGCAGCCGACGCCTGCGTTTCGCCCCCTCCGCCACCTTGCTGTCCACGCGTATCCCGCTCCCGAATACGCGCTGCCTTGCCACGCAATTCGCGGAGGTAATAGAGCTTTGCCCGGCGAACTCGTCCACGCTTAACGAGATCGATATGATCAATGATTGTCGCGTGCAAGGGAAATATTCTTTCCACTCCAACTCCGAAACTGGTCTTGCGCACGGTGATGGTCTCGCGAGCACCACCATGTTTGCGTGCTATCACCACTCCTTCAAATGCCTGCAGCCGTTCCTTCGTTTCAGATTCCTTGATCCGCACGTGTACCCGTATTGTGTCACCCGGGTTGAAATCGGGAATGCTCTCTCGCAACTGCCCTTTTTCCACTTTGTCCAATCGGTTCATGTTTCTCCGCTCCTCAATGTCGCCGACGCTCTAAACGCCGCAAAACGTCCAAATTACTTCAAAAGATCCGGTCGATTCCTCATGGTCTTTCGGCGCGCGGCTTCAGTGCGCCAACGAGCAATCTCGCCATGATTTCCCTTCTGCAAAACCTCGGGAACACATATGCCGCGAAATTCTGGCGGCCGGGTGTACTGGGGATAATCCAAGATCCCGGAAGCAAACGATTCGTGTTTGGCAGACGTTTCGCTCCCTAGGGCAAGGGGCAAGAGTCTGACTACCGCGTCAACAATTACCACTGCGGCGGGTTCGCCTCCGGAAAGGACGTAATCCCCGATTGAAATTTCGTCGGTGACCAGGGCTTCCGCAACTCTTTCGTCTACGCCTTCGTAGCGACCACAAACCAAAACCAGCCGCTGAGTGCCTGTTGCAAGCTCTTCCGCCAGCGAGTGAGAAAATACGCGTCCTTGCGGCGACAGTAACACCACCCTTGTGCTCGCCGGCAAACTCTCGCGGCCGCTGCACCCCGTAAGCTCTTCAACCGCAGCAAAGATCGGTTCGGGCTTTAGGACCATGCCGTCTCCGCCGCCAAAAGGGCGATCGTCCACAACATGATGCTTGTCCGTGGTCCAGACCCGCAGATCATGTGCAACGATCTTCACCAGACAAGCTGCCTTGGCTCTTCGAACGATGCCGCAATCAAAGACGCCTCGGAAGAATTCCGGAAAAATGGTGATGATATCTACTTGCAACATGGCGGTTGCGCTTAGAACGTCAACTCAAAGAACTATAGGTCCAGCAGCCCTTCAGGCGGATCGACCCGAATTCGTTTTTTAGAGACATCGACGTGCAGCACTATTGAGGCAGCCATGGGGATCAAATACTCATGCTCCGCCTGGTCATCAATAATAAGGTTAGATACGCCACCCGTCTTCATTACCTCACGCACTTTCCCGAGAACTCGACCGTCTACAGTTTCAACGACGCAACCAGCCAACTCCCAGTCATAAAACTCGTCTTCAGGAAGTTTCACCCGATCGGCTTCGGTAACCGCAAATTCGGTATTAATCAAAGACCGTGCTGACTCCGGGTCGTCCACTCCGACAAACTTGAGAACGATGCGATCGCCCTGGAACCAGTAATTCTCAAGTTTAACTGCTCGCCGTCCACCACTGGAATCGACAGCAATGAGCCGATCAAGCCCCTCGAACCGCTCTGGAAAATCTGTTAAAAGATCCGCAACAACTTCGCCCTTCAACCCTCTTGTCTTCACTGCCCGAGCCACTGCAACTAGCGGCAGTTCATCATCTGGCCCGAGCTTACTCATTCTACAATTTCAAGAACAAATCTATGCTTTCTCTTAAAGCCTACTGCATGAGTCAGCGAGCGTAACGCCCTCACCGTGCGGCCTTGTTTGCCAATTATTTTTCCCATGTCTTCTGGGGCCACTCGTACCTCGATAATCGTAGAGCCGTTGCGTTGAATCTCGCGCACGTCCACTGCTTCAGTATTGTCAACCAACGCTTTGACGATTGATTCGACGGTTTGTTTCATCTCAATGTAGATAGCTAACTGGCAGAAACAGCGGCCGCGCTTGTCTCTGTCTTTTCGCTGCGGCGAATCAGGCGGCTAACAGTCTCGGTCGGTTGTGCGCCTCGTTCAATCCAATAGCGGACGCGATTCAGGTCAAGAGTAATTGCCGCCGGGTTACGAGTAGGATCGTACGTTCCGAGGTTTTCAAGATAGGCCCCATCTCGCTTTGACTGCTTCTCTTTTACGACTATGCGATATGAAGGCCTCTTCTTTGCTCCCGTACGCATTAACTTGATTGCTAACAAGATTCTTTCTCCTTCGAACAATTTGTCTGTCATCTGGGACTTGGGTGCGTTAGGTCTTACTTTAAAGTCTCTTTGCAAAGCGCTAGTCTGAAGTCAAAGACCCAAGCACTCACCTTCTCCGCTTATTTCGTTTTTTCTTCTTCAGTCTCTTGCGTGAGGAACCGGCAGGCAACGCAGGTACATCGTCCATCTCTCCAGCCATCGCCGGGAAGTTTGGCACGCCCGCCATTCGTCTCATCATCTTGCTGCCAAACCCACTCCCGCCAAACAAACCAGATCCTGATAGCTGGCGCATCATCTGCCGCATCTCAGCATACTGTTTTATCAGCTGGTTCACTTCGGAAACCGTAGTGCCTGAACCACGCGCAATCCGGCGGCGGCGGTTGGCGTTCAGAATCCGGTGATCCCCACGTTCCTCTCGCGTCATTGAATCGATGATCGATTCGGTTCGCTTTAACTCCTTCTCCATCATTTTACTTTGCTCTTCATTCAGTTCAGGCATCCCAATGCCACCAAGTAACTGATCGGGCAAAAGCTTCATAATCTTTGAGAATGAGCCGAGCTTTTTAACCTGCCGCAACTGTGAGCGAAAATCATCAAGCGTAAACTCATTACGCTGCAGCTTCTTCAACTGCTCTTCCGCTTCCGTTTGGTCGACCTTTGCCTGAACCTCTTCAATTAGCGATAGCACATCGCCCATGCCAAGGATGCGTTGTGCCACCCGATCTGGATAGAACGGTTCAAGTGCGTCGTACCTCTCCCCGACGCCGACAAATTTTACCGGCTGGCCAGTTACCTGCTTAATGGAAAGGGCGGCGCCCCCGCGTGCATCGCCGTCCATCTTCGTAAGAACTATGCCCGAAATTCCCACCCGCCGGTGAAACTCCTCGGCCGAGTGGACTGCATCCTGGCCGGTCATGGCATCAGCCACGAACAGGATCTCCACAGGATGAGTTTCGTCTCTAATCGCAACTAGCTCTTCCATGAGCGCATCGTCAATATGCAGCCGGCCCGCCGTGTCAATGAGTAACGTATCGAACCCGGTCTGCTGTGCATGCTTCACTGCGCCGCGCACGAGGGTGAGTGGGTCGTTGGTTTCCGGAGCTTCAAAGATCTGCTGGCTAGTCGCCTTAGCGATTACTTTCAACTGCTCACGCGCAGCGGGCCGGTAGACGTCAACTGAAAGCAGCAACGGCTTTCGATCCTGATTGAGAGTCAGCCAACGCGCGATCTTACCGGTTGAGGTCGTCTTTCCGGACCCCTGAAGTCCAACAATCATTACGACGTTCGGAATCTGTTTGGTGAAAACCAGACGAGACGACTGGCCCCCCAGGAGATCTACCAACTCGTCATAAACAATCTTTACTACCTGCTCGGAAGGTTTGAGTTCTTGCCAGACTTGCTGGCCTTCCGCCTGCTCCTTGATTGATGCTATAAAGTCTTTTGCGACTTTAAAATTGACGTCAGCCTCAAGCAGCGCCAGCCGGATCTCGCGCAACGCCGCTTCGACGTGCTCCTTGGTAAGTACGCCCTGTCCGCGTAGGTTTTTCAGCGTACGCTTTAGCTTATCGGAAAGGGACTCAAACATTGCAGATGCAGGTGCTCACCCGTGTGGCAGACGTAAACTCCAAATGATAGACGTCAGTTCCGAAAGGTGTCAACATTAGAGCAGGTCGAAAGCGTTCTCGATCCAGTTTACGTCGATAGAAAAGGTCAATAAGACCCTCGAACGATTCCTAAAAGAACAACGAGACTATTACCTGACGAGACTCGACGATGAACCATCCAGTCATATCTTGGTGTCTACATGTTTTTGAATGCCACAGCTCCGGCACTACTTTCCTCGCTTCCAATGTTGAATTAGAAAATCAGCCAAAAACTCCCAACACCGTCGCTAAAATAAACTCTGGACGGGCTGTCCTTGCATGTGCTAAATTCCCTGCGATCTGTGTTTTACCGGTGTAACTGCTCGGGTGACTCGCTGAGAGGCGCCACACCGGCCTTCCACATTGTCTCAGCCATGGGGCGCATGGCCTGAGCTTTAAAAGTTAAATGCCTAAACGTGTCTATCCGCGGGCGAGCGGCCCGGACGCAGGCAAACCTCCAGCCGGGCCCGGCGTAGTAGATCTCGCTGACGCCCGTGTCAGGTTGCGTTCTCGATCGCCTTCAGCCACGCGCGAAAAATTGCTGGCAGAGCTCGACGAAATCCAGTCGCTATTGGATCAGGGTCTGTCCTCAGAAGCGCGAACGCGTCTGACCTCGATCATTTCATCGGGGAGAGGCGACCCTAAAGTGCTCGCACTTGCCCGCTGCGCCCTCTCCACTGCTCTGGCGATGCAAGGTCTTCACCGAGAGTCCCTCGCTGCCGTGGCAATGTACGAATCACAAGAGTCGCGAAGCGATCTCGATGACCAGACCACGAGCCAATTGCGAGTCCAGATTGGCCTTGGATACAACTATGCCAACGACCATCCGCGGGCCATCGCCATCCTTCAAGCTGCCTTGCGTGACTACTCTGAGACTGGCGATGACGAACGACTCGGGCGAATCTATGCAGCGCTGGCGCGAATCTATCGCAGCCTCAGCGAGTACCCGATTGCTCGCGATCATAACCAACGGGCCCTCGAGCACTTTCGGCGGACCGGGGATTGGCGCGGCCTCAGTGAAGCGTACTTCGGCCTGGCCCTCAGCGATGTTCAGGAAGGCCAATATGAGGTGGCGTTAGAAAACCTCGAGCAGGCTCTTAAGCTGGTTGGCGACCACCCCGCCGCTTATAGCCTGGGCAGGATTTACGCAAACATGGCAGGCGCCTGCTGGTTCTTGAAGCGTCCGATGGAAGGAATTCGATACCTCGAAAAGGCCATCAACTATTACGAGCGCACCAATCATAAATCCAATGCAGCCGACGCCTATAACAATCTAGGTATCAATCTTATTCTTATCGGCCAGTGGCAGCGGGCGCAACAATGTCTCGAAAGAGCTCTCTCGCTTGCTTCAGAAGTAGATGAGCGAGGCGCCAAAGTGCCCATGATTCTGGACTCACTGGGCGAGCTGCACATGCTACGAGGTGAACTCGACGAAGCTAAGGACTATCTACAGCGCGCCGTCGCTCTCGCGAATGAAAACGGAAACAAGTGGTATGCCGGACAGGCATTGAGAACGCTGGCCCGATGCTGTTTGGCAATGGAAGATGCAGGTCAAGCGCTTGCCGGGAGTCAGGACGCACTCGCGCTTGCCTATAACATCGGCGATCGTAAAGCGGTTTCGGAAGCGCGTTTAATTATGGCTGAGGCCCACCTGCATGGGCGTAACAGCGACGCATGTTCGCGTGAACTGCAACAGCTAACGACCGAGACTACCGATTCGACGCCGGACGTGAATTTGACGGGAGAAACTCAAAGACTTGCCGGAATGTTGGCGATGTTTGAATCCGACATGCCGGCAGCGGCCCAACACTTCGGCAGCAGCTTGTCGATATTCGACATGTTGGGAGATCGTTACCGCGCCGCTCGTGCGCACTGCGATCTTGGCCGCGCATATGCTTCCAGTCAGCCCGGCCGAGCTATTGAACATCTTACGCGTGCTGTAAACGCGTTTCGGGAGCTTGGCGCCCGTCTGGATCAGGCGCGTGCCGAAGCAGCTCTTGCGAATCTGGATCGTAACGCTCCTGAACGCAATCAAGAACAGTCTGCGTTAATGCAACTCCTAACGCTCCGCCTCGCAGAGGCAGTTGCTTCGCGTGAGTTGCTGTTGCGGGAGCTGGCTGCTGTGGTGAAACAAGAGACGGGAGCGCAGCGAGTTTTAATAATTGAGCCGGGCGAAAACAAGGCGTCTCGCGTGCCGGTCAGTCTCGGGTGGTCGACCACGGAAAGTGCCGACTTGGCTTCGCGGCTCGGGCACTGCACGGATGATGAAGCGAAGCGTATTGCGAAGGCCCGAGACGCTACAATCATTCGCCTACGCCCGTCTAACGCACCGCCCGCCACTCTCTGTATAGCCCCACGTAACCGGTCGAAGTTGCCGATGGGCTTGTCGCTTGAACCGTTGCTACGCGTCGTGGAACTAGGACTTGACGTTTGTGCCTTAAGAATGAGGTCACAGAAAGCTGAAATTGCCGAAGAAGCAACCGAACTCGCAGGAACCAGCCTGCTGCCCGGCTTTATCCATTCGAGCCCCGCAATGACACGCTTGGTAGAGGAAGTACACAAGATCCGATCTTCCGATGTTACCGTACTGATCACCGGTGAATCAGGGACGGGAAAAGAGCTCGTGGCTCGGGCTATTCACGCGCTTTCATCTCGCCGCGACAAGGTGTTCGTCCCGTTCAACTGCACTGCCGTGCCTAAGGAGCTGTCGGAAGGTTATCTATTCGGTTACCGTCGCGGAGCGTTTACCGGCGCCGTCACTGATTCCCAGGGCGTGATTCGTACGGCAGCGGGCGGGACGCTTTTTCTGGATGAGGTTGGTGATCTGCCGTTGGACCTTCAACCAAAGCTCCTTAGATTTTTGCAGGAAGGCGAGATTCAGCCGCTCGGTGAACAAAGACCCAGCAAAGTCGATGTTCGCATAATCGGCGCGACCAACACGGATTTGGAAGAGATGGTCTCACAGGGACGGTTCCGTGAGGACCTCTATTACCGTCTGAATGTAATTCGCCTGCGTGTGCCGCCGCTGCGGGAGCGCCGCTCAGAGATACCGGCCATCGTCAATTACTACGTCAACCATTATTCCGCCAAGTTCGGACGCAAGGATGTGCAGATCGCGCCTCAGGCTGTCGATCTGTTGATGGTCAACAACTGGCCCGGTAACGTGCGCCAGCTTTGTAACGAGATTCAACGAGTGGTGGCGCGGGCCGAGGATGGCCAGTTGATCACGCCCGAACAGTTGTCACCGGAACTAAAGCGTACCTCATCACCGGCGACACCAACCGCTTCAGCATCGACGCTGGCGTCAATGCCTGCAACGAGTCTGGAGAATGTAACGTTGGCAGATGCTCTGCAGGAAGTTGAACGCCGTATGATCGCCGATGCGTTACGGCGACATGGGGGGAACATTTCGCGTGCCGCTCGGGAGCTTGGACTCACACGACGCGGTCTGTATCTCAAATTGGAACGCTACGATCTCAGTGCAAGCGCTTAAGCACGCTTCTTCCGGCCGGCCACTTCCCGCGCGATTGCGGCAATTGCATCAATATCGAAAGGCTTCGAGACCACCCATTCGGCCTTTACCGCCTGTCGGGCGTCATGACCAATGGAGTCTCCCCAACCACTGACAATCGCCAGCGGAATTGTTTCTGAACGCTTGCGAATCTCTCTGGCCAGTTCCCAACCATCCATGTCGGGCATGCCTATATCGGTGAATACAACGTCGATGCGTCCGCCGCAGTCATCGTAAACACGCAGGGCTTCCTCACCACTCTCAGTCACATATACTTCGAACCCTTCGACTTCGAGAGATTCACGAAGGATTTCGCGCACGGGCAGTTCGTCGTCAACAACCAGGATTCGCGTCCTCTCACTGGGTGCGGGAGCGTCAGACGCCACCTTTTCACCTGCCTCCGTATTAGCGGATTGCGCCACA
>Ga0214473_10003055_pt1 | contig 20428 bp, 16 predicted proteins | sample RVTome_7_FD_203509 | JGI IMG/M metagenome (GOLD analysis project Ga0214473, IMG submission 203509) | Soil microbial communities from uranium-contaminated site in the Upper Colorado River Basin, Wyoming, United States - RVT98D197 | ecosystem: Environmental > Terrestrial > Soil > Contaminated >... | reverse complement strand
ACCGAATGCAGTTGCGGACCAGCCGACTTCGATGGCGTACCTCGTGCCGAATTGGAGATCCTCGGTGCGCGAGATCTGATCGAGGTTGCGCGCCGTCTCAAAATCGTCCTGGACGCCCTCCAGTCGCAGGTAGGGATAGCTGAGGCTGCGATCGCCGGGCAGTACCACCGATCCGGGATCGTCGGGAGATTCGGAGAACTGCGCTTCATCGTAGCGCAGACCCGCATACGAGCGGCGTGTCCAGCCGTCCTGCAACCCCTGCGACCAGCCGGAGCCGACATCGATGACTTGCGCGTCCCTGCGAAACTCGCCAACCCGATGTCCGAGCCGGTAGACACCCTCAATCGAGTCGTCATGATCAAAGAAGAGTCCCGCGCTCCAGCGCGCATCGAGTGAATAAAAGGGCCGTTCGAACACGAGGGCCTGGCCCTCGCCATCATCGCTGTCGGTCAATGCGATTGTGTTGCGCCAGCGGCTGCCGCCGACATTCGGATCGTGCCACTCGATGGTATAGGAGCTGCGATCGACGTCATCGTCGTACTCAATGGAGAGTTGCTTGCCACGTCCGAACAGACTGAGCTCTTCGAGCTGCAGGCCCATGGAGTTCGAACCTCCGGCCCGACCGAAGGAAACCCCGGGATTGGTCGTCCAGACCTCACGAGAGACGACCTCGAGATTTACGAGCCCATCGTGATACCCGACCACCACGATTTCCGGCTCGATGATGAATCTCAATCTGCGCAGGTTGCGCTCGGTTTCGTCGAGAACGCGACGCGAATACAAATCGCCCGGCCGGAATAGCAGCTGGGCCTCGATGACCGAGGCGCGCGTGTCCACATGCAGGCGATCGGCCAGGCGAAAGAGGGACTTGTTCTCGCCGGGGGTATCCGGGTCGAAAATCGGACGCGTGCGTATCGTCACGGAGCCGATGCGTGCGCCCTGGGCCTCGAGTTCCGCATCGGTGAGCGATTGCATCGTTGCCGCTTGCGGCGTGCCAGGCACTTCGGCCATGGCGCTGGTTGTGGCCCAGGCCGCGGATAGAGCGAAAACGCCGCAACTGCACAAGCCAACGGGTGTCGCGGCAACTCGCCTGTGCGACATCAGCTGCCCCCGGGTCGTCTCTCCGCAAGCTGCGCAGGTGTCGACGCTTCGGCCGGCTCGTAGCGATGCGCCGTGAAGAGCTCATACGCGGTCTGGAAGTAGGCAATTCCAAGGCGCTCGAGTTCCGGATCGGGCGCGGCCGGCGAATAGCGATCTGTCGCCGGATCGTACCGATAGTTGCTCACTGCCTTCTTGAGGCCGAAGACCACCATCTGGCCGTCCCGGTAAATGGCGACATCGTGATTGTGGTTGAAGAGCGCCACGCGTTGCTCCGACGGTGTCGACAACACGTCCTGCCCGAAAAACGGCGCCTCGTAAGGCAGGCCGAGCAGGCCAAGCACCGTCGGGGCCACGTCGATTTGCGTCATCAATGTGTCGACCCGTCGTGGGGCGACGTGCTTTGGCGAATAGACCATCAGCGGAATTTCGTAGGTCCTGAGCGGGATCTGCTGTGCGCCGTAGACCCGCGCTCCGTGATCCGCGATGAAGACGAAGACGGTGTCGTCGAACCATGGGTGCTGTTGCGCGGCACGCAGGAACTGGCCCAGCGCATAGTCGGCATAGCGCACGCCTGCCGGGCGCTCGCCGCCCTGTTCCGGTATCCCGAGGCTCTCGAGTCCCGGGCGGAAGGTGAACGGCTTGTGGTTCGACGTGGTCATGATCACGGAAAAGAACGGCCGGCCCTTCGTATGCAACTCGTCGAAATGCGCCAGCGAGCGGTCGAACAGGTCTTCGTCGCTCACGCCCCAGACGTTTTCGAAGCGGACCTTGTCGATTTCCTGCCGGTCCAGCACCTCGAATCCATTGCTGCCGAAAAAGTAATTCATGTTGTCGAAGTAGCCGTAGCCGCCATAGAGGAAACTCGTGTGATATCCGAGCGAGCGCATGACTGCGCCCCAGGTCGCGACGTTTTCATTGCCCGGGCGGCGCAGGATCGAGACGGTCGGAATCGGGGGTATGGAACTGATGAGCGCCTCGAGCCCGCGCACGGTGCGTGTGCCCGACGCATAGGTGTGCGCGAACCAGAGACCCTGCTGCGCGAAGGAGTCGAAATTCGGCGTCAGGTCCTGTTGCGAGCCATACAGCCGGCTGAATTCCGCGCCAAAAGCTTCACTGGAGACCAGCACGACGTTGAGGCGGCCCAGGCCATCCGCGCGGGCCGGAAACACGCGATCGAGTCGCCCATCGGCGAGGCGCGTGAAATGTCCGCCGCCGCGCCCCAGCTCGCGCTCGATCAGCGCCAGGTTTTCACGCGGATCGGCGCTCTTGTAATAGGCGTGGTAGTCGATCTCGTTGGTTGCGGCCGCGCGGAAGAAGCTGCTGATGCCGTTCTGCACGAGCTCATTGGCGACGCGGTTCGTGCTGAAGGAAAGCTGGTCGGTCGGATAGAAAAGCCCGGCAAGCACGACCACGGACGAATGCAGGACGACCGGACGCAGTCGCTGAACGGGTTTGGTGGGGGCATGGACCTGATCAAGGCGACGGCGAAAGATCAGCCAGAGACCTGCGGCTGCCAGGATCGCTGCAGCCAGCATGATGGCCGGCACCGGGTACTCCGCCCAGACGTCGCCGACGACTTCCGTCGGGTACACGAGGTAGTCGAATGCGACGACGTTGAAGCGCGCATCGAATTCCTCGAAGAAGTACATCTCTGCGACTGCCAGGAAAGCGATCGCGAATAGCGTGGCCCAGGTGCCCGCGGCCAGCAGCCATCGGTTGGGGCGTGAATGCCACCAGCGGTCCGGAAGCAGCAACGTGTAGATGGCCAGCGGGACCAGCAGGTACAGCGCGACGATGGCATCGTTCAGGAGACCACCCGCCAGGATCGCGGGCAGCGCGAACCCGCTGACGCCCGCCGGCATGCCGAATCGCCACCACAACACGACACGCAACGCCGCACCGGCCGCGAGGTAGACCGAGCCCAGGATGAGAACCAGCCGGAATCGCCGCACTGAAGCGTCGTCAAACAGTCGCATGATGCTCCGCAGGGTTTCCGGGCGCCGAGGGGTGACGCAGCCGGGCCGCTAACGCCAGTTTAGACCCTTCCGGCGACCGGCGCAGCCGCTTCCACAGCCTGACAGCGTGACTCGAGCCACGACCACAACTGCTCCCATTGCGCGAGTTCGGGATGCACCCGCGCAGGGTTTAGATCGTGGATGCCGAGGCCAAGTTCCCCCGCGTGCACGTAACTTTGAGAGTCGCGCAGCGTCGTGATGACCGGGATCTGGAGTTGGTCGAGGAAACGCATCAGCGTGCGGCAGATGATCGTGTTCGGCTTCACGCGATTCGCGATGACGCCGAGGCGGTTCTCGCGGCGCTTGATCTTGCCGGAGATCAGCAGGTGTCCAATGCAGCGCGAGCAGGCGTGGATGTCGGCGTCCGAGGGCATGACCGGGACCAGCACCGCGTCGGCATCCCTGACGTGTTCGATGAAGTCATGCGGTTGCAGCGCGGCCGGCGTGTCAACGATGATCCGGTCGGCGCCGTGCGGCACGCGTAACTGGAAACTGCGGGTGACGGTCATCGTGCGTGCGTAGGCGGCGACACCGTGGATTGTCGGCCGGTGAGGCGGGCGCTGCTCGAGCCAGCGCGTGCTGGTCCCCTGCGAATCGAAGTCCATCAACGCGGTCTGGTACCCGCGGGCCGCATACATCGCCGCAAGCCCGGTCGCGACGGTGGACTTGCCGGAACCGCCCTTGGGATTCAGCACGACGATACGCAGCATGGTACCCCCGAGGCCATCGATCAGCGTACGCCGCTGACCGGCCATGGCGCAAGAGCAGGGGTTTCAGTTGAGCAGCTTGACCAGTTCCTTGTCCGTCGCGAGTCGGGCAACATCGAGGGCGGACAGGCCGTCGATATTGCGCACATGGGTGCTCGCGCCCGCCGAGATGAGTTTCTGGGCGCAGGCAAGGCAGCGGGACTTGACCCCGAGAATCAGCGCCGTATCACCGTGGGAGTTGACGCCATCGAGGGGGGCACGGGCGGCGATCAGGCGCGGGATCAATGCCGCATGACCTGCGGCGGCCGCGACATGAAGTGCGCCGTTGCCGTTGTGCGAAGTCCTGCGGACGTCGGCGCCGGCCGCGAGCAGTGACTCCACGACGGCACGATGGCCGCGGCTTGCGGCAATGGCGAGTGCTGTCGTGCCTTCGTCGTCCGCCGCGTTCAGAGCGGAGTGCAGCGCCAGTCCGGCCACGGCGCGTTGCGAGCCCCGGCTGGCTGCAAACCAGAGCGCGGTGCGCCTGTGCGAGTCAGTGCTGTCCGCGCGTGCGCCGGCAGCGAGCAGGAGATTGGCCACGTCCGCGTCATCGGCCGACGCAGCTGCCATCAGCGGCGTCAGGCCCGCGTCGTCACCCTGGTTGGGGTCTGCGCCCGTGTTCACCAGTATCGGTACCGAATCAGCATGGTTCGACTCGATGGCGACCAGCAACAAGGGCTTGTCGCCTCCCTGCCGTGCACGCGGATCCGCACCACCCCGGAGCAACAGGCGCGCTGTCTCCGTCTGACCCGAGCGAACGGCATGGCCGAGCGGCGTCCAGCCGTCACGGCCCCGGGCATCCACGGTGGCACCTGCGGCGAGCAGCGCCTCGACTGTGGCCGCCCGACCCGCGCGCGCCGCAATTGCGAGCGCGGTCATCCCATGGGCATCGTTCGCATTCACGTCGTCACCGGCAGCCAGGCGCCCGTTCAGCGACTTCAAATCGCCGCTCTCCGCGGCGATCATCAGCGGCGCCTGACCAGCATGCAATGCGTCGCTTTGGGCCGGGCCAGCAGACTTTCGCTTTGCTCGTACGCCGAGTCGCGCGGCCAGGTCCGGATATCCGCTGCTTGCCGCGTGGTCTCCAGCGCGCAACCCGCCGGCGTCGAGCAACCCGGGGTTGGCACCGGAAGCGAGCAACCGGTCGCACAGCTCGCGTGAGCCGGCCCGCGCGGCGATCATGAGTGGCGTCGTGCCCGAATCGTTTGCCAGGTCTGCGGGCGCGCCTCGCTCCAGCAGCATCGAGAGCAATCCAGCGTTGCCGTTGCGCGCGGCAAGCAGCAACGGCGTGTCGCCGTTCCTGTCGGCGGCAGCAAGGGATGCTCCGCGGCCCGCGAGTTCGCGTGCGACCGCGACTTGTCCAGCTTCGATCGCCAGCATCATCGGCGTGCGACCGTACTCATCCGACACGTCTATCGGCAGTGACTCGAGCAGTCGCAGGACCTGCGCTGAATCGCCTGCGCGCACGGCGCGCAGCAGGTGTTCAGCGGAAGGCGCGGCAACATCGCTCGCCTGCTTGGTCGCGGCGGCTGGCGGGGCGTAGCCGGCGCTGCGCGCTGCCGCGCGCCACTCGTCCGCCGTTCGGGCGGAGTTCGCGCACTCTCCGGAATCGAGCATCGCGGCGAGACTGCCAGCCGCACGGGCATGACCGGCTGTTGCCGACACTTCGAGCAGCCGGCAGGCCTGCGGGAGGTCGAGCGTGACGCCGCGACCGTAGCGCAGCAATTGCGACAACATGAATGATGCTTCGGAATCACCGGTCTCTGCACCTGGACGCAACAGGCCGACGGCGCGCTCGTACTCGTGCCGCCGCAACGCATCGCGCGCCGGCTCCAGGTCGATGGCGCGCACCGGGCCGACATTCATGAGTAGCACCACTGCCAGGGTCAGAACCATGCGACGCATCACGCGGTTCCGTACTTGGTTTCCACCTCGATGCCAACCGAGCGCAGGAACTCGCTCGGCAGGATGCCACCGGCGCTGATGATCACCGAGTGATTCTCGACCTTGCGGACAATGCCATTGGATTGCAGCGCGACCGACTGCGGCTCGATCCGTTCCACTTTCGAATTGAGCATCACCTTCAGCCGACCCGTGCGCTCGGCTGCGGCGACACGCTCCCGATTGCGGGGCTTGGCGCGGCCGAAGGCATCGCCCCGATACGACAGGATGACGCTGCCCGTGTCGCTCACCTCGGCAATGCTGGCCGCAGCTTCAAGCGCACTGTCCCCGCCGCCGACGACCAGCACGTGCTGGGCGGCATACTGTTCCGGTTCGATGAGCCGGTAGGTAACCTTCGGCAGCTCCTCCCCGACCACGCCGAGCTTGCGTGGCGTGCCACGCCGCCCGATCGCGAGCAGCACGCTGTGGGCGCGGTACTCGCCGGCGGTGCTGCGCACCAGAAAGCCGCCGTTGACGCGCTGGATCGCTTCGACGCGCTCGCGGCAGCTGATTTTGAGGTTGACCTTGCGCTCGATGGCACGCCACAGGTCGAGCAATTCCTCCTTGCTCGTGGTGCGCAGCTTGATGTCCCCGATGATCGGCAGGCGTGCCGGCTGGGTCATGACGATCTTGCCGCGCGGGTACTGGTAGACGCAGCCGCCCAGCGATTCCTGTTCGAGCGTCACGAAGCGCATGCGACGCTCCAGCGCACCAAGCGAGGCCGAAAATCCGGCCGGGCCGGCGCCGATTATCACCAGGTCGAGATCCTCGGCGCCGCGCGGGCGGCGCACGTGGATCTGCTCGACCGCCTGCCGACCCTGCTCGACGGCATTGCGGATCAATCCCATGCCACCGAGCTCACCGGCCACGAAGATCCCCGGCACGTTGGACTCGAACCATGGAGTCACCCGCGGCAGGTCCAGGCCCCGCGTGGCGGTTCCGAAGACAAGCTGAATCGCGCCCACGGGACATGCGGCGCGGCAGGCTCCGTGGCCGATACACTCGGTGGGGCTGACGAGCTGGGCCTTGCCATGGATCAGTCCCAGCACCTGATGCCCAGGCTGCTCGGGGCAGGCCTTGATGCAGGAGCCGCAGCCAATGCACGTCAGCGCATCCACGATGGGGTGTAGCGAGACAGGCTCTCCGAGACCAGCTGCCACCGCCTCGCGATGGGCGTCAAGGCTCCGCTGGTGGAATCGATGCCGTTGCCATGAGTAAACACTCAGGGCAATGGCAATCGGCACCAGGTAGACGAGTAGTTCCATTGAATCCTGCAGCGTGAAAGGCGGCGGGGCGCGCCCACTGGCGGATAGCGAAGCAGGCGCTGCGCCTTACCCTATGTCAATTTGACGGCGGCGGTTTCTTGCGACAGTTCACACAACTGCAAGCTCGCATAGTCGTATGAAAGTGGTGCTGTCAGTCGAGTACATGATGTCGCGGCATGGCGACATCGCGACTGGTGTGAATTGCACCGAGTTTCCAGATACTACGCCCAAGGGCGGACGCAATGAATTATGTGAAATACGCCAAATTACTGTTGATTGGCGCTCCGGTAGTCAGTCTTGTCGCTGGAGCGGTCGTATTCTGGCGTTCGGAGAACACTCCGATCACGCCGAGTCCATGGATTGTGGAGGCGGCAATCGCCCTCAATCGCGCATCGGCGCGCGGCACCGCGCAAGGTGGAGCGAGGGTGTCGGCTGATGACCAGTCCGCGGCCCGGAAACTGGCGCTCGAAGGCCAGCGGCTGCGTGTGCAGCGCCGCTTCGCTGAGGCTGAAGCTGTGTACCGCGAGGTCGTGAAGACGAACCCGATGGATGCAGATTCCTGGGCGGACCTCGCGGACTGTGCGGCAGCGGCCGCGGGTAACGACCTGAGCAAGGGCCGCGACGCGATCCTGCAGGCAATCAAGGTCGATCCGAAGCACCGCAAGGCGCTGTGGCTGCGTGCCAGCCTCGAATTGCAGGAGCAGCGTTACACGGCAGCCGCCGCCACCTGGCGCGAACTGGAATCGCTGGTGACCGCGGGCTCCACTGACGCAAGGGTGATCGCCGCCAACATTGTCGAGGCCGACGCGCTGGCGCGGACCATGCCGGCCTCTGACGGACGGGGCAGCTGATGTCCGCGGTAGTGGAGACCGCGAGCGCAAGCCCAGCCGCGGAATTGCGGTGGTGGCGGCTGCGGCCGTCCCGCATCGGCCTGCCGCTGACGATGGGCGCCATCATCGCGGGGCTCATTGTCCCGACCGAGAACTACCTGACGCCCCAGCAGGGATTTGGCTATTGGCTCGGCATCCTGGGCGGTTCGCTGATGCTCGCCTTGCTGATCTATCCGCTACGCAAGCGAGTCCCGGCCCTCGCGGTGATCGGCAGCGTAAGGCTCTGGTTCAAGACCCACATGGTGCTGGGAATCGTCGGTCCACTCGCGATCCTGTACCACTCGAATTTCAGCCTCGGAGCGACCAACAGCAACGTGGCGCTCTTCTGCATGCTGATCGTCGCTGGCAGCGGCCTGGTCGGTCGCTACCTGTACACGCGCATCCATCACGGTCTCTACGGCCGGCGTGCGACCTTGCGCGAGCTGTCACTCGATGCCGAAAACCTGCGCCAGCACTCCGGAGCGCTGCGTGTCCTGCCGGGCCTCATGGGCGAGGTGGAGCGGGCCGAACAGCACATCGCCGAGCCGATGTCACTTCTGATCCGCCCGTTCGTCGCCGCGTGGCGGCAGCGAAGCGAATCTGCGCGTGTCACGCGACTCATCGGGCATGCCGTGGAAATGGCGGCCACGCGCTCCCGCGTCATTCGCTGGCAACGCGAACGCTTGACGCTGGCCGCGAGTGGGTATGTCATCGAGCGGCTCATGGCCGCCCGCCGCGTGGCCGAGTTCGAAGCCTCGGAACGGCTGTTCGCTGCCTGGCACGTACTGCATTTGCCGCTGTTCGTGATGCTGGTGATCGTGGGTGTCGTGCACGTGATCGCGGTGCACGTTTACTGACGTGCGTGCCGCGGCATGGATTGGATGGGTAATGACGACAAGCCTCGCAACATTGACGATTCCGTCTCAGGCCGGTGAGCTGGAAAAGCTGCTGATGCCAGGTGAGCTGGCGCTTGCCCATGCGGACCTCGAGGTCGATTGCGGCGAGTGCCATGACCGCAGCGACAAGTCACGCCAGCGCCAGCTTTGCCTCGACTGCCACGAGAAGGTGGCCGGCGACGTTACTGCAAGATCGGGATTCCACGGGCGAGCTGCGGCGTCGGCGCAGTGCAACGCCTGTCATACCGAGCACAAGGGGCGGAACGCGGATACCGTCGGCTTCGCTCCGGAAGCATTCGACCACGCACGCACGGACTTCCTGCTGGCCGGAATGCACATCTCCGCGCCTTGCGCTACCTGCCACAAGGCCGGGAAGAAATTCCGGGAGGCGCCGCGCGGCTGTATCGACTGCCACCGTGAGGATGATGTGCACGGCGGCAAGCTGGGAAAGGATTGCGCAGAGTGCCATGAGCCGGCGCGATTCAAGACAACCACATTCGACCACGCGAAGACGAAATTCCCGCTCCACGGTGCGCATGCCAAGGCGACTTGTTTCGGCTGCCATCGCGATGCGTCCTACCAGGGCGCACCGGTCCGCTGCGTGGACTGCCACGCGTCCGACGACGAGCACCGTGGTTCCCGCGGGCCGGACTGCGCCAACTGCCACGGCACGGTCAGTTGGGAAAAGATGCGCTTTGACCATGTGAAGGCGAGCGACTACGCGCTGCTGGGCGGTCACGCGAAGCTCGCCTGCGACACCTGTCATCGCGGTGGCGACCTCAAGGCACCGCTACCGAGGGAATGCAGCGGCTGTCACGCGGCAGCCGATAGCCACTCGGGCCGGTTCGGTACGGACTGTGCCGACTGCCACGGCCAGGACAAATGGGATATCGCGGCGTACGACCATGAGAAGCATGCCAAGTTTGCGCTGCGCGGGTCACATGCGAAGCTCGATTGCCACAGCTGTCATACCGGCGTACTGAAGCAGCAGAAGCTGGCAAAGGATTGCATCGGCTGCCACGTCGTCGATGACGTGCACAAGACCTCGATGGGCCGCGACTGCCAGTCCTGCCACAAGGAGAGTGGCTGGCGCGACGAGGTGAAGTTCGACCACGACCTCTCGAAATTCCCGCTGGTGGGCCTGCACGTCGGCGTGCCCTGCGAGGAATGTCATGCGAGCCAGGCCTATCGCGACGCGCCCGACCAGTGCATCGCCTGTCACCGGCCCAAGGACGTGCACAAGGGGAAACTCGATGAGGACTGTGCGTCCTGCCACAACCCCAATGGCTGGGACTTCTGGCAGTTCGACCACGGGACCATGACCGACTTTGCGCTCACTGGGGCGCATGAGCGCCTGGGCTGCCGCGACTGCCACCGCAAACCGGAGCATGACCTGAGCCTGCCTGGCGAGTGTGCGTCGTGCCACCGCGCCGACGATGTTCACGATGGCCAGTTCGGCCGCGATTGCGGTCGTTGCCACGAGACTGAGTCGTTTCGTGGAGCGACGAGGCACTAGTCCAGGAGCGCTGGCACGATGAATATGCGATCGACGATGCTGAACGGGATCTTCGCGACCCTGGTGCTGGCCGCAGCGAGCCTTGCACAGGCGGCACCGACACGCCCCGTCTTCGATCACCTGACTACCGGGTACGAACTCACGGGCCAGCACCGGATCGTGCCCTGTGAATCCTGCCATGTGGACGCGATATTCGACGGCACACCGCGCGTCTGTGTCGCCTGCCACGCGCCGGGCAGTCGCATCCGCGCCGGCGCCAAGCCCGCATCGCATGTGGTCAGCTCTGAAAATTGCGACCAGTGCCACGCGACTTCCGCCTGGATTCCGGCCGCCCATTTTGACCACAACGAGGTGCAAGGCAGCTGCGCCACTTGCCACAACGGCGTGCAGGCTGATGGCATGCCGCCCGACCACATCCAGACCACACTGAACTGCGACGCCTGCCACCGTACGTCGGCATGGACGCCGGCGCAATTCGATCATGCGCGCGTCATGCCCGGCACCTGTATCCAGTGTCACGACGGCGTGAGCGCAACCGGAAAGGGTCCGCAACACATCAACACGACCAACGAGTGTGACGCCTGCCATGTCACCAGCGCCTGGAGCCCGGCGTCGCGCGTCGACCATGCCGAGGTGCTCGGCAGCTGCATGAGCTGTCATGACGGCAGCAGGGCAACCGGAAAGGACCCGACGCACATCCAGACGACACTCGACTGCGACACCTGCCATGTCTCGACGGCATGGCTGCCGGCGCAGTTCGACCACGCGGGCGTCGCGCCCGGCACGTGCGTCCAGTGCCATGATGGCGTGCGCGCCACGGGCAAGAATCCGCAACACATCAGTTCGACCAACGCCTGCGATGCCTGTCACGTCACCAGCGCCTGGATCCCGGCGTCGCGCGTCGACCATGCCGAAGTGCTCGGCAGCTGCAGCAGTTGCCATGACGGCACCAGGGCGAGCGGCAAGCCACCGACCCACATACCGACGGCGCTCGAGTGTGACGCCTGCCACATGTCAACGGCATGGCTGCCGGCCCGTTTCGACCACGCCGGCGTAGTGCCCGGGAGCTGTGCCCAATGCCACGACGGCGTGCGCGCAACGGGCAAGACGCCCACGCACATCGCCACGGGAGCAAGCTGCGACGCCTGCCACTCGACCATCGCCTGGCTGCCGGCGCAATTCGACCACGCCAATGTCGCGCCAGGCACCTGCGCCCAATGCCACGATGGCGTGAGTGCCACGGGCAAGACGCCCACGCACATCATGACGACGGCGAGCTGCGATGCCTGCCACTCGACCGTGGCCTGGATCCCGGCGCAGTTCAGCCACGCCAGCGTGGCGCCCGGCACCTGCATCCAGTGTCACGACGGCGTGCAGGCGACCGGGAAGCATCCGCAACACATCAACTCGACCAACACCTGCGACGCCTGTCACGTCACCACCGCGTGGATCCCGGCGTTGCGCGTCGATCATGCCGAAGTGCTCGGCAGCTGCACGAGTTGTCATGACGGCACCACGGCAACCGGCAAGCACCCGGCACACGTCCTGACGACGCTCGACTGCGACGCCTGCCACCTGACGACGGCATGGTTGCCGGCGCGTTTCGACCACACCGGCGTCGTGCCCGGGACCTGTGCCCAATGCCACGACGGCGTGCGCGCGACGGGCAAGACGCCCACCCACATCGTCACGACGGCCAGCTGCGACGCCTGCCATTCGACCATCGCCTGGCTACCGGCGCGCTTCGACCATGCCAACGTCGCGCCGGGAACCTGCTCGCAGTGCCACAACGGTGTGAGCGCCACGGGCAAGCCGGGCAACCACTGGCTCACGAGCCTCGAGTGCGACAGTTGCCACTGGACGACCGCCTGGTTACCCGTAACTCATCGTCATACGTCGCCGAGCTATCCGGGGGATCACCGCGCTACGGTTGTGTGCCTTGACTGCCACACCACAAACCGCGATGCCGTGACCTGGCCGGCACCACAGTACCAGCCAGACTGCGCGGGTTGCCACGCGAGCAATTACCGGTCCGATCCGCATGACAAGACGCTCCAGAACGTCAAGTACACGGTCTCGGAATTGCGCGACTGCTCGGGCGCGTGCCATGTCTACACCAACGCGACCTTGACGACGATCTCCAGGCAGCGCAATGGCCCCCAGCATCGGGTCACGGCGAATCAGTTCTGACATGCGTGCCTGGACCTTGCTGCTGGCATGTGTGCTTGCCGGCATCGGCGGTTCCGCCGCGGCCGACGATGCCTCGGACATTGCGGGCCGCGTCCTCGAGCAAGTCGAGGTGATGCCGCTGGGAGACGGTGCCCGGGTGTCCGTGCGTTTCGGCTGCCCGCTACGGTACTCGAGCCACTTTCCGGCCACTGGCGCGACCGAACTGCGCATCAGCCTGGTGCCGCTGCCTGGCTGCCTGCCGACGGACGTCGTGGACAGCGCGCTGCGCGCGCCGGCCGGCAATGCCGCCGGACTTGGCGATGTCCGCCTCGAACCGGTTGGCACTGCGTTGGTGCTGACGCTTTCATTCGGTTCGCCGGTCGATGTCGCGGTGCGTCCGACGCCTGATTTCCTGGGACTGGAAGTCGCCGTCTTTGGTCAAGTGACTCTTGCGCGCCCGCGCTTGCAGCCGCGCACGACGACTCCAGCGCCGCAGACCCCCCGGGTATTGCCCACGGCAGAGGTGCTGGAGAAACAATGGTTGGAGGCACGTGCCGCGTTCGATGCCGGCGACAATGCGGCCGCGGTGCGCCTGCTGACGCGGCTGGTCGAATATCCCGAGCACCCGCGGCGCGCAGAAGCGCAGGAGTTGCTGGGGCTGTCCCGCGAACGCAGCAGCCAGCTCGCACATGCCAAGGCCGAATACGAGGAATATCTGCGTCGCTATCCAAATGGCCCGGCGGCCGGGCGTGTTGCCCAGCGCCTCGCCGCGCTCGCAACCCTGGATTCCCGACCGCGTGTCGCGGCAGTTTTGAGTCGCGACGGCGGCATGGACTGGACGGCCTTTGGAGGCTGGTCGCAGGAATACCGTTACGATTCGACCTCGCTGAAGACAGCGGATTTCTCGACGGACTTCACCAGCCAGTCGATGGTCATCACCGACGGCGATTTCTCTTTGCGCGGTCGCGGCGAGCGCTTCGACGTACAGGCCCGCATCAGCGCAGGCTATCTGTACGACCTCTTGCCCGATGGCGCGGGCGACCAGACCCGGGTGAGCGTAGCCTATGCAGACCTGAACGATCGCCAGTTTGACATCAGTGCACGGCTTGGCCGGCAGTCGAAGCACAGTGGCGGCGTTCTCGGCACCTTCGACGGGCTCTACCTGGGCTGGCGGGCGCTGCCGTCTCTCCGGCTGAACCTCATGGCCGGCAACCCGGTCGAGTCGACGGGCGACTCATACTCTTCCGACCGGCAGTTCGTCAGCCTGAGCGCCAATTGGTCGGGCTGGATCGAGGGGCTCGAAATCAGCCCGTTCCTGATCGATGAGACTTATGACGGCGTTTCCAATCGCCGGGCGCTGGGCAGCGAACTGCGCTGGTTCAGGCCCGGTCGCACCGTGGTCGGCCTGTTCGACTATGACATCGACTACAACGCACTCAACATGGCGATGTTGCTCGGAACCTTTGATCTGCCCGGGCGCTGGACCATCACCGGCACGCTCGATCATCGCAAGAGCCCGTTCCTGACGACGCGCAACGCACTCGCCGGGCAAGCGGTCGAATCGCTCGGCGAGTTGATCGCGCAGATCGGCGAACCCGGCGTTCGCGCACTCGCCGAGGACCGCACTGCCGACGTGGACACCGTGTCCCTCGGCGTCTCGCGTCCGCTGGGCACGCGCTTCCAGTGGATCGCCGATGCGGCCGCGACGCGCATGTCCGAGATGCCGGCATCGGGTGGAATCGAGGCGCTCCCCGGGACGGGCACCGAACTCAGTTTCGGCGGGCAACTCATTGGCAACAGCCTGCTGCGCTCTGGCGATGTCTCCATCCTGGGCGTGCGCTGGTACGAGGGTGACGTCGTCAGGACCGTATCAATGTCGCTGAGCTCGCGTTTTCCGCTTTGGGGCCGCCTGCGCGCTGGTCCACGGCTACGCTTCGATCACCGCGAGTTCAGCGCCGACGGCTCGACACAGTGGATGGCAAGCCCGGCCCTGCGCGTCGACTGGCACTCGCAGCGCGCCACCATCGAGTTCGAAGCGGGTGGCGAGTGGATGTCGCGCGAACTCCTGGTCGACCAGGAAAAGACCAGTCGTTACTGGTTCAGCCTTGGCTACCGCGTGGGCTTCTAAGGTGCGGTTCCGGGCAACGGCCGCCGTGCTGGCGATCTTGTCGCTTGCGGGCTGTGCCGAACGCGAGCTCTGGCCGGCGGAGCGGCTCGATTCGACGACGGCGGTCAACGTCACCATCATGGCCGAGCCGTGGATCTATTCCCGTGATGCCCCGATGCTCGCCGCCAACGCCCGCGACTACCTGAATCTCGGCGTGGTCGAGACGAATCGTGCCGGAACCCGCGCCTACTGGCTCGGCATCATTGCCTGGAGCACGATTGACCGGAGCGTCTTGGCTGGTCCGGCGGCATCCGGCCCGCCGACCAAGGCCCGCCTGATCTGGCCCGCCGCCAAGCTCGAGTTGATGCCGGCCAGTAACGGCCGGTCAGCGCCCGGGCTCACCGAGCCGGTGTTCGTGAATCCGCAGGCGAAGTTCACCGAGGCGTGGTACCCGCTTTCAACAGCCCAGGTCGGGCAACTGGGCGAGGGCGCGCCGGTTACGGTCGCACTCATTGATGAAAAGGGGCAACTGACGACATACGAGGCATGGCAAGTACGCGCCGCGGCCATGTCAGAGTTCCTGAAGGCCACGGGAATGCGCTAACTGCCGCCCCAGGTGGCTTCAGACCAGGGGCGCGCCAAACAGTCGACCATGCAGGGCAACGAGCACGGCAAAGACTGTAATGGCGATGACCGGCCGCAGGATGCCGATTTCGCGAAGCGCCAGGCGGAGCTGGTTTCGACCGGTAATCATCGCGGCGAAGGGAACGTTTGAAGTGGTCTGGGCAAAGCGGTTCCACGCGTCTCCAAACATCCGGCGCCGCTTGGCATCGATGGAGGCGGTGCCCCCGAGCGCGAGCAGGAGCAACGAGCCGAAGAGAATCACGGACGCCAGGTCGCCGTTCACGATGAGGTGTACGAGCGCCCAGAGCGCAACTCCCCAGAGAAACGGGTGGCGCGTGATGCGGACGATGCCTCGGGCCAGGTCCGCACCTTGTGCGAGCTTCGATTCCATGCCGACTCGAGTTGGGCTCGGTGTTGCCAGTCCGATTCCGACGAACAGGAATGCGACGAATACGAGAGCCAATGCGAGCGGTTGCAAGCCATCAGGCTGGGTCCATAGCTCGACTGTGGGTGCCCGTCCGTAGGCCCAGCCCAGCCAGATGATTCCGGCAACTGACGCGAGGGAGAACAAGGCGCGATAGCGCCCTTCGCCCAAGCGTGCCACCGCGACGTCTCGCAGTCGCGTCCCGGAAACCCCGAAGTGGATCAGGAGGAAGAAGGCACTCGCGGCGATGAGCGTGGCCATGGCGTTGGCTCCCGTTGCGATGCTGAGTATGCCGAGGCAAGTGGTCGGGGTGACAGGATTTGAACCTGCGACTCCTACGTCCCGAACGTAGTGCTCTACCAGGCTGAGCTACACCCCGAATTGGCGGGACAGCGAAACGGTCAGGCGCTGCGGGTCACTGCGAATCGCGCGAGCGCCCCGAGCGCGTCGCGATACTCCGATGCGGGAATCCCGGCCAGCGCCTCGAGGGCCCGATCCACCTCGGCTTCAGCGAGTCGCGCAGTGTAATCAAGGCCCCCCGTGCTTTCAACGACGGCGCGGATCCGGGCCTGCTCCTCGGTACCGCCCTGCTCGACGGCGGCGCGGATCATCGCGGTCTCGGCCGCGGCGCCGTGGCGCAGCGCGTGGATCAGCGGCAAGGTCGGCTTGCCCTCGGCGAGGTCGTCGCCGACGTTCTTGCCAAGCTCCGCGACGTTTCCACTGTAGTCGAGCGCATCGTCGATGAGCTGGAAAGCGATGCCCAGGTGCTTGCCGTAACGCGCGAGCGCGGCTTCAACCGCCGGCGGCGCACCGGCGATGATGGCCGCGACTTGCGCACCCGCCTCGAACAGCCGCGCGGTCTTGCGGTAGATCACGTCCATGTACCGGATCTCAGTGGTGTCCGGATCGCCCGAGTTCATCAGCTGCAGCACTTCACCGGCAGCGATCGTGTTGGTCGCATCGGCCATCACGCGAATCACCGCGGGGGACCCGAGCGCCGCCATCATCTGGAAGGCGCGCGAGTACAGGAAATCGCCGACCAGCACCGAGGCGGGATTCCCGAAGGTCTCGTTGGCGGTGTCGCGGCCGCGTCGCTTGGCCGAGTCGTCGACGACATCATCGTGCAGCAGCGTCGCCGTGTGGATGAACTCGATCAGGGCGGCTGCTGGCACATGCGCAGAATCCGCGGCGCCGGCTGCGCGCGCGGCCAGGACGACGAGCAGCGGCCGCAGGCGCTTGCCGCCGGCGCCGACGATGTAGTCCCCGACCTGGCTGACGAGCGCGACGTCGCTTGCGAGCTGGCGGCGGATCTCCTGGTCGACCGCAGCAAGGTCGGCTGCGACTAGGCTTCGTATGTCCTTGAGTTGCATGGTTTCCTGGCGGCAGGGCGGGGCTCGCGCATCCTAGCGGCAATCGTCCCCGCGGGAAATGCGGATTCCAGCGGTTCGGTTTGACCGGACCCCCCTCGCTCACTACAATTGCCGGCTCTTTTTGGAGTCCAGTCAATCATGTACGCCGTCATTGCCACCGGGGGCAAACAGTACCGGGTGAGCGCGGGCACCGTCGTGCGCGTCGAGAAGCTCGACGCCGATGCGGGCGCCACGGTCGAGTTCAACCAGGTCCTGCTGGTGGGCGAGGGCGCGGAAGTCGCCGTCGGCACACCTTATGTCACCGGCGCCAGGGTCACCGCGACCGTGCAGGCGCATGGCAAGGCCGACAAGGTCAGCATCGTCAAGTTCCGGCGCCGCAAACACTATCTGCGCCAGAAGGGCCACCGCCAGCCGTACACCGAGATCAGGGTGACGGACATCACGGCGGCCTGAACGCCAAGGATCGGAGACAGCCATGGCACACAAGAAAGCAGGCGGCAGTACCAAGAACGGCCGCGAGTCACAGTCCAAACGACTGGGCGTCAAGAAGTTCGGCGGCGAGCGCGTGCTGGCCGGCAATATCCTCGTGCGCCAGCGCGGCACGCCCTATCGGGCGGGCAGCAATGTCGGCACCGGCACCGACCACACGCTGTTCGCGAAAGTCACCGGACGCGTGGAGTTTCGCAAGCGGGGTGCCGAACAGCGCACCTTCGTCAGCGTCCTTGCGGAGTAGGCCCGGGGCGCAGGGATCGAGTAAAGACCCCGGCCCGGCCGGGGTTTTTCATTGGGACGGCAACCAGCATGAAATTCGTCGACGAAGCGAACGTCAGGGTCGTGGCAGGCCACGGCGGCCGGGGCGCGGTCAGCTTCCGCCGCGAGAAGTTCGTGCCATTCGGCGGTCCCGACGGCGGCGATGGCGGCCTGGGCGGCAGTGTCTGGCTGCGTGCCCAGGAAGGCATCAATACGTTGGTGGATTACCGCATCAAGCGCACCTTCCGTGCGCAGAACGGCCAGCCCGGCGGCGGGCAGGACTGCACTGGCAGGGGCGGCGAGGATCTCTACATCCCGATGCCGGTCGGCACTGTGGTGTTCGACGAGGACACGAGTGAGACCCTCGGCGATCTGTCGGCAGCCGGCCAGACGCTGCTGGTCGCCAAGGGCGGCAAGGGCGGCTGGGGCAACCAGCGCTTCAAGAGTTCGATCAATCGCACGCCGCGCAGGAACACGCCCGGCCTGGCGGGCGAGGCCCGGATGCTCCGGGTCGAGCTGCGCCTGCTGGCCGACGTCGGCTTACTGGGCCTGCCGAATGCGGGCAAGTCCACGCTGATCCGCGCGGTTTCGGCGGCAAGGCCCCGGGTCGCGGATTACCCCTTCACGACCTTGCACCCGCAGCTCGGCGTGGTCGCGGTCGGGCCGCTCAGGAGTTTCGTGATGGCCGACATTCCGGGGCTGATCGAGGGCGCCGCGGAAGGGGCGGGACTGGGGATCCGCTTCCTGAAGCACCTGCAGCGCACGCGGCTGCTGCTGCATCTCGTCGACATCGCGCCACCGGATCCCGACGCGGATCCGGTCGAGGGCGCACGGGCGATCGTGGGCGAGCTGAAGAAATTCAGCCCGGAGCTTGCGACCAAGGCTCGCTGGCTGGTGCTCAACAAGATCGACCTGATGCCGCCGAAGGAATGCGATCAGCGCTGTCGGGACATCGTCCGGCGGCTGCGATTCAAGGGCCCGGTCCACCGGATCTCCGGCGCGACGGGTGCAGGCACCCGCGAACTCTGCCAGGCCATCATGAATCACCTCGACAGTCATCCGGTGGCGGCCGCCGGTTGAGCGGGGTCGCGAGGGCGCAAAAAAAGCCGGCCCCGGGCCGGCTTTTTCAGCACATTCGACTGGTGACTTACGCGCCGGCCAGTGCCTTGGCCTGGCGGGCGAGGCGGCTCTTGTGTCGCGCGGCCTTGTTGCGGTGGATCATGCCCTTGCGCGCCATCGCGTCGATGATCGGGGTCGCCTTGTTGAGCGCCGCGGTGGCCTCGGCCTTGTTGCCGCCCTGGATCGCCGCGACGACCTTGCGGACCGCACTGCGGACCTTGGAGCGCTGCGTGACATTCTGGGCGCGGCGCACGACTGCCTGGTGGGCCCGCTTTTCCGCTGACTTGGTGTTGGCCATAAGGGCGCGCATTCTGCGGATGCAGGGCTTCCTTGTCAACGCGGTATAGTGCCCGGCCAATGAGTCGCGGTTTCCTGCGAAGCACCACCGTCGTCGGCTCCATGACGCTGCTCTCGCGGGTCTCGGGCCTCGCCCGCGACATGGTCTACTCCCACGCCTTCGGCGCGGGCACCCTGATGGACGCCTTCCTGGTGGCGTTCAAGATCCCCAATTTCCTGCGCCGCCTGACTGCGGAGGGCTCGTTCTCACAGGCCTTCGTGCCGGTCATCTCCGAATACCGCGTGCGCAGGGAGCACGCCCAGGTGCGCGGTCTGGTGGCGAGTGTCGCGGGTACCCTTGGCGTCGCGCTGTTCGTCATCACCGCTATCGGCGTCATCGCCGCACCGGTGATCGTGTTCATCTTCGCGCCGGGATTCCAGGCTGATGGCGGGCGTTTCGACCTGGCCGTCGGGATGCTGCGCTTCACGTTCCCCTACCTGTTTTTCATTTCGCTGGTCGCGCTCTGCAGCGGCGTGCTGAACAGCTATGGCCGTTTCGGGCTGCCGGCCTTCACGCCGGTGCTGCTGAACACCGTGATGATCATCTTCGCCGCAGTCATCGCGCCGCACTTCGATGCACCGGGACTGATACTCGCGATCGGCGTGTTCGTGGCGGGGCTCGTGCAGCTGTGTGCGCAGTTGCCGGCGATGCACAGGCTCGGCCTGCTGCCAAAGCCACGTTGGGACTGGGCCCACGAAGGCGTGCGGCGGATCGCGCGGCTGATGCTGCCGGGGATCTTCGGCTCCTCGGTGGCGCAGATTTCACTGTTGCTCGATACGCTGATCGCGTCGTTCCTGATGACCGGCAGCATCGCCTGGATGTATTACGCCGACCGGCTGGTCGAGTTCCCGATGGGCGTGTTTTCGATCGCGCTGGCGACCGTGATCCTGCCGGGCCTGTCCTCGCATCATGCCGACCGTTCACCGGAGCGATTCGCGGCGACGCTCGACTGGGCCCTGCGCATGACGGTCGTCATCGTGACGCCGGCCGCCCTTGGCCTGCTGATGCTCGCCGGCCCGCTGACCGCGACCATCTTCGGCTATGGGGAGTTTCAGGCCCGCGACGTGCTGATGTCGGGCTATGCCCTGATGGCCTATTCCCTGGGACTCATGGGCTTTTCGCTGGTCAAGGTGCTCGCGCCCGGGTATTTCGCGCGCCAGGACACGAAGACCCCGGTCC
>Ga0214473_10003054_pt1 | contig 20429 bp, 17 predicted proteins | sample RVTome_7_FD_203509 | JGI IMG/M metagenome (GOLD analysis project Ga0214473, IMG submission 203509) | Soil microbial communities from uranium-contaminated site in the Upper Colorado River Basin, Wyoming, United States - RVT98D197 | ecosystem: Environmental > Terrestrial > Soil > Contaminated >... | reverse complement strand
AGCGTTCGGCGGTTGGTGCCGTCCGTGAACAGCTGGTCGCGCTCATCCGCGAGGGAAAACTTACCCCGCATGAGCAACTCCCCTCCGAAAAGGAACTGTGTGACACTTTTGGCGTCAGCCGCCCCACTCTGCGCGAGGCGATCCATATGCTTGTGGCTGAAGGCCTGGTAGATGTTCGACGTGGACAGGGGACTTTCATCCGTCAGCCATCCTCATCGGCGGCGATCCAGGCTGATGTGGTTTCGCTTCTGTTGCCGGAAGACCTCCAGGAGATCCAGGATGCCAGGCGGCTGATCGAGCCCGAGATCGCCGCACGGGCGGCCAGCCGCGCCAGCGACACCACGCTGGATGCGCTGAGCGCACTTCTGGACCAGATGGAAGGGATCGCCCGCTCGGGCGAGAGCATTTTTGAAACAGCCTGGGATTTCCACCTCCAGCTTGCCGCGGCTGCGGGCAACGCCACCATCACAAAGCTGGTAGGAATCCTGTATGAGGCGATCCGCGTTGCCGAACGGCCACTCTATGACCGCCACTTCGATCCGCTGCAGGATATCCAGGAGCACCGTCTGCTCTTGGCCAGCATTCGACGGCGAAATCCAGACGATGCCCGCAAGGCCATGATGCGTCATCTGGGTGATGTCGAACTAGGGCTCGGCCGCGCCCTGAGGCGCGAAAGGCGCGGCGGCCAGCAGAGCGAGTAGGTAGAATTCGGCCGCTCAGCCCTATGGGGCCGGGCCCTTGCCTTCGCACGGTGCAGCCCTCAGCCTTTGAACGGAAAGGATATCGCTATGTCCAACCTGTCCTCTCCCGTATTGCTGGGTCATTTCGGCAAGCATTATCGGACGTTTGTACGCGGGGAGGGTGTCTACGTCTATGACGAGGAGGGCAATCGATATCTGGACGCAATCGGCGGAGTTGGCGTGGTCAACATCGGCCACGGAGTGACCGAAGTATTGAGGGCGATGTCCGAGCAGGCCTCGACCCTCGCCTACAGCTACGGCGGTCTAGTTGAGAACCCGGCTCGCAGAAGGCTCGCCGAGAAGTTGCAGGGCTGGGCGCCTCCGGGGATGGGGAATGTCAAGACCTTCTTCTCCTCCGGTGGTGCAGAGGCCAATGAAGCGGCACTCAAGCTGGCCTATCAATACCACTGGGAGCGCGGCCACCCCACAAAACGCCAGATCATCGGCCGCTGGCAGAGCTACCACGGTAATACGATCGGCACCCTGTCGATGGGCGGACGGACTTCATGGCGTCGCATGCATCAGGGTCTGCTGCTCGATTTTCCGCACATCCCTCCGCCTTACTGCTATCGCTGCCCCTGGGGAAAGACCTACCCCGAATGCGGCCTGCAGTGTGCTTTGGAATTGCGCCGAGTGGTGACTCAGCTCGGCCCGGAAAACATTGCCGGTTTCATCGCCGAACCGGTGATCGGTACTTCGATGTCTGCCGTCGTACCGCCTCCCGAATACTATCCCATGGTGCGAGAAATATGCGATGAGTTTGACATTCTATTCATCGTTGACGAAGTCATGAGCGGTGTCGGGCGGACAGGCAAGAATTGGGGAATTGAGCACTGGGGAGTCACGCCCGACATCATCACCACCGCCAAGGGGATATCCGGCGGGTATTCGCCCCTGGCAGTCACGATCCTGGCAGAAAAAGTGTGGCAAGCCATTGCACAAGGCTCTGGAGGCGTCATGCACAGTTACACCTTTGGGGGCCACCCGGTAAGCTGCGCGGCCGGGCTGGCTACCTTGGAGTACATCGAGGAGCATCAGTTGGTTGAACGGGCGGCGCAGACAGGCGAGATCCTCCTTGCTCGCCTCCAGGAGCTGAAAGATGAATTGCCCTACATCGGCGATGTGCGGGGAAAAGGTCTGTTTCTAGGGATTGAGTTGGTGCGTGACCGGAGCACGAAGGAGCCGTTCCCGCCCGAGTGGCAGCTCGGCGAGAAGATCGAGGAGCAGGCGCTCGACAACGGTCTGCTCGTTTTGGCTGGGGTTGAAGGGTTGATCGACGGGGTGGCTGGCGACCACCTGGAACTGGTGCCCCCCTATACCATCGATGGAGGGCATATCTCGACGATTGTCGAGCTCATGCAGAAAAGTATCAGCCAAGTGATTGACCGGATGCCCCTCTAGCCATGCGGGACGGACCATTCACTTCGCGTAGGACAGGTCGACGGTTGGGCGTGTCCGGCAGTATCGGAGGCTATTAGGTGTGAACAAGCCCGTTGATCTGCGTAGCGACACGGTCACACTGCCCTCCCCCTCAATGCGCCGGGCGATGTATGAAGCCGAACTCGGCGATGACGGCTATGGAGAAGATCGCACGGTTACCCGATTACACGAAATGGTGGCGGAGAGAGTGGGCAAGGAAGCAGCCCTGATGACGCCGAGCGGCTGCATGGCCAACCTCATCGCATTGCTGACGTTCTGTGATCGGGGAAACGAAGTGATCTTGGGCCGCCAGACGGACATGTATCTATGGGAGGTCGGGGCGATGTCGGCGGTGGGAGGCATCTTCCCCAACCCGCTCGAAAACGAACTCGACGGCACAATTGATCTGGCTGCGCTCGAGGCGAGCCTGCGACCCGAGGATGTCCATTTCCCGCGTACCCGTTTGATTTGCCTCGAAAACTCCCACAATCTTAGCGGAGGAACTCCCTTGACGCCGGGGTACATCGGTCAAGTAAAGGCAGTCGCCGACCGACATCACCTGCCCCTGTATCTGGACGGGGCGCGCTTGTTCAATGCGGCGGTCGCCCTGAATGTCGACCCCCTTGAAATCACTCGCCACGTTGACGCTTTGATGTTTTGCTTTTCAAAAGGCCTGAGCTGCCCAGTCGGATCGATCATATGCGGCAGTCGAAGTTACATCGAAGAAGCACACCGCCACCGGAAAATGCTGGGTGGGCAGATGCGGCAGGCCGGTGTCATCGCCGCCGCGGCAATCGTGGCGATGACCGAAATGGTTGAGCGGCTGGCGGACGATCACAAGCATGCCCGGTTGCTGGCTTCCGGACTCCTGGAGCTCGATGGATTGGAAGTTAGGCCGGAGAAGCCACAAACGAATATCGTCTTCTTTAGGCCGGCCCGGGCCGGAATCTCGACAGAGGCCCTGGCCAGCCGGCTGGAAGTCGCTGGCGTTCGTACACTGCCGATGGGAAGCTGGCTGCGGGCCGTCACCCACTTTGGGATCGAGGCCGACGATATTCACCGGGCGCTACAGATCATCGCCGTCGAATGGAAGGCCGTCTCCCATTAGCCGAGACGGATCTATTTGCTTCCAAGGAGTCTGCGCTCATGGATGAAAGGACGAGGGCCAATATCGTTGCTGCCGTCGACGAGCGGAGGCAATCGGTCATCGAGTTCTTGGGAAGGCTCATCCGTTTCAATAGCGTCACCGGGAATGAGGCCGAGATACAGGATTTCCTGGCGGAGCATCTGAGGAGTCTGGGCTTCGAAGTCGACGAGTTTGAACCCGATCCGGAGGCCTTGCGCAAGTACCCGGGCTTCTTGGAGCCGGAGCTTCCCTTTACCGGCCGCAAGAACGTTGTCGGGGTAAACAAGGGAACTGGGGGTGGGAAATCGCTTGTGCTGAACGGACATGTAGACACTGTACCCCTGGAACCGGTCGAGGAATGGACCAGCGGCCCGCTCTCGGGTGAGGAGCGCGATGGGCTGATCTGGGGACGCGGCGCCTCGGACATGAAGGCCGGGGTCGCGGCTATGACGATGGCGGTCACAATCCTCAAGCAGATCGGCCTGGAAATGCGGGGCGATGTCATCGTCGAATGCACCGTTGACGAAGAGCGCACCGGTCTGGGGACCTTGGCGTGTGTCGAGCGCGGCTATCGGGCCGATGCCGGCATCTGCTGTGAAACAAGCGACATGCAAGTCATGCCAGCCTGCATCGGACGCATGTGGTTCACGATTCGGCTGAGCGGCAAACCGGCGGGCATCTCGGCCCGCTGGGAGGGCGTCAGCTCCATCGAGAAGGGCATCAAGCTTGTCCAGGCGGTGGAAGATCTGGAGAGAATGCGCATTCAAGACCTACACCATCCGTTGTTTCCAGACAATCGCGGCGCCTTGCCTTGTGCGGTCACGATGTTCAATGCAGGTACATTTCCCAGCATCACGCCGGAGCGGGCGGTGTTGCGGGGCAGCATGGGCTTGATGCCTTATGAAGACCCTGAACAGGTGGAAGCTCAGCTACGGGAGCAGATCATGCGGGTGGCTGCCGCGGATCCGTGGATGCGGGATCACCCCCCGGTGCTGACAACTGAGGGCGGCTACGTCGCCGCCGGTGCAGAAATCCCGACGGATCATCCGATTGTGCAAACCGTTCAACGTGCATATGAAACGGCCCTTGGTGAACCCCCTGTCATGGGGGCGCGCATGGGAGCGGCGGATACTCGCTTTCTGATCCGCCAGGCCGACACCCCGACCGTGATCTTTGGTCCCGGGGTGACCGCCCAGATGCACGCCATGAATGAGAATGTGCCGGTCGATAACCTGCTGGGCGCCACCAAGGTGGTGGCGTTGGCGGTCTATGACTGGTGTTCGCAGGCGAAATAGGCGCTGCCATTTTTCCACCTTATGCGCCTGGGAACGGATGGACGCCATAGGATTCGGCCTCGAGTGCGGCAATGGGCGAGCCGGATGGCGAATAGCATCCGGCGGACTGAAAGGAGGGTGGGGGGGGCCAAGAACGAAGCACGCAGCTCGACAAGTCCCCAAGCATAGACGGAGGAGAGAGTCATGAAGCGAATGAACTATTTGCTCGCCGGTATACTGATCGTGAGCATGCTGTTGGGTGCTTGTGTCACGACCGAGACCCCTACGGCGGCCCCCACGAATCCGCCGGCAACACAGGCGCCTCCCGCCGGTGGGGCTACCGATGTTGCCCCAACTGAGGCTACCGCCCCCGAGCCGGTAATCATCAAGATCGGCGCCCTCTATCCCTTGACGGGAGCAGTGGCGGCCACAGGCATTGCCAGCAAGGAAGCCATCGAGTTTGCAGCGGACATCGTCAACAATTCGTATCCCGATCTGAATCTGCCACTGGCCAGCGAGGCTGGGCTGCCGAATCTGGGTGGGGCGAAGATTGAGGTCATCTTTGCTGACCACCAGATGGACCCCGAAATCGGCGCCAGCGAAACCGAGCGGCTCATCACCGAAGAGCAAGTCGTGGCTATCGTCGGCGCTTACGCCAGCTCGGTCACGGCCACAGCCAGCCAGGCCGCCGAGCGCCTCGGGATTCCTTTTGTCAATGCCCAATCGACCTCACCCGGATTGACCGAGCGCGGTTTCCAGTGGTATTTCCGAACCACCCCTCATGACGGCATCTTCTCGGAGCTGATGTTCAAGTTCCTGACCGACATGAAGGAGACCAAGGGCGTTGATATCAGCACCGTTGTCACGATCCATGAAAACACCCTCTTCGGCACTGACTCGAGCACCACGCAGCAGAATTTCGCTGGCCAGTATGGCTTCACTGTGCTGGAGGACATCGCCTATCCGCATGAAACCGCGGACATGACCAGCGAAGTAGCAAAGCTCAAGGCGGACAACCCGGACGTGGTCCTTCCGACCTCGTACATCTCGGATGCGATCTTGATGATCCGGACCTTCAAGGACCAGGGCTACGCCCCCCAGGCCATCCTGGCCCAGGGCGTCGGGTTCACCGAGGGCTCGTTCCTGCCGACAGTGGGCAAGGACGGCGACTATATCCTGTCACGCGAGGTCTTTGCCGCCGACCTGGCAGAGGCCAAGCCGTTGGTCGGCCAGGTCAACGAGCTGTTCATGGAGAAATACGGCCGGGAGTTGGAAGGCGCCACCGCGCGCAGCTTCACGGCGCTGCTCGTGCTGGCGGAGGCCATCAACCGCGCCGGCTCTACCGATCCGGAAGCCATCCGCCAGGCACTGCTGGCGACGGACATTCCGGCCGATCAACTGATCATGCCGTGGGATGGTGTGAGGTTCGATCCGGTAACCCATCAGAATGTTCTGGGAACGGGGATTATCGTCCAGGCCTTCGATGGTGCATACCATACTGTCTGGCCGTTTGATCTGGCGACACGGGAAATCGTCTGGCCATATCCGGCCTGGTCGGATCGCTAACCCATAACGCTCCGCTGACTTGGTGTGCGGCCGACTCCGGCCCCCGGCCGGACGCCGGCCGCACACGCTCCGGGGAGGTGAAGGGACCATGCCTGAGCTCTCAATCCTGCCTCAGATGGTTCTTTCAGGGATGTTGATCGGATTCATTTATGCCCTCGTATCGGTTGGGCTGACTCTGATCTATGGGGTTATGGACATCGTCAATTTCGCCCATGGGGAATTCCTCATGCTGGCGATGTATGTCGCCTTCTGGCTCTATGCCCTCATCGGGCTCGATCCGTTACTCTCCCTGCCCGTCAGCGTCCTGGCCCTGTTTGTTGTTGGTGTCCTGACCTACAAGCTGGTCATCCAGCGCGTTCTGCACGCCCCGATGTCGGCCCAGATCTTCGCCACTTTCGGCTTGATGGTCCTGCTGCAGAACGGGGCGCAATTCCTGTGGTCGCCGGACTATCACCTGATCCAGGAACCGCTGCTGGCAGGCCGGGTCGAATTCCTGGGTCTGTACGCGGGCAAGCCGCAGCTGTTCGCCGCGGTTGGCGCTCTGCTTACGACGGGCATCGTCTACTGGTTCATTGAGCGAACGGAAACCGGACGGGCTTTGCAGGCGGTCGCCGAGGACCGCGAGGCGGCGGCCTTGATGGGTGTCAACAGCGATCGGACATTTGCCTTGGCGTGGGGGATCGGGGCAGCCTGCGTAGGGGTAGCCGGCGCCTTGCTGGCCAATTACTACTACATCTTCCCTACGGTCGGGACCGTTTTCGTGCTGGTAGCTTTTGTAGCTGTGGCACTGGGCGGTTTCGGCAGCGTGCCGGGTGCCCTGCTGGCTGGCGTCATCATCGGGATTGTCGAGGTGCTGGCCGGGCTCTTCATCGGACCGGCCTACAAGGAGGTCATCGTCTACATCCTGTATATGGTCGTGGTCCTGATCCGGCCCCAGGGCCTGCTGGGCGAATGGTAGGGGCACCATGGAGCATCAGCAGATGACACGTCGCAGGCAGTATCTGACGCCGCGGCGCATGTTCCTTGTGCTGTTCACCGCGGCTCTCATCGCCTTTCCCCTCGTGGTCAAGCAGGGCTCGCTGCATCGCCTGATGATCCTGGTCTTCTTGTATGCGCTGCTCGGTGAGGCCTGGAACATTCTAGGTGGTTTCACCGGCCAGGTGTCGCTCGGTCATGCCGTGTACTTCGGCGTGGGAGCTTACACCTCCACGCTGTTGCTGGTGAAGTTGGGTATCACGCCCTGGGTGGGGATGTTGGCCGGAGGTCTGGTGGCCACCATCCTCTCGCAGATCATCGGCTATCCTTGCTTCAGACTGCGTGGACACTACTTTGTGATTGCCACAATCGTCCTGGCGGAGCTTGTCCAGATACTGTTTATCAATTGGAAGTGGGCCGGCGGCGCCATCGGGATAAGCCTGCCGCTGCTGCCCGAGTCGTGGCTCAATTTCGAATTCAACTCCAGCAAACTTCCCTATTACTACATCAGCCTCAGCTTGTTAGCCACTGTGGTCGGCGCGACCTACTTGATCGTGAAATCTAAAGCCGGTTTCTATTTCCGTGCGATCAAGGAAGACTCGGACGCTGCCCGGAGTCTGGGGATAAACATCACCGGATACAAAATGCTGGCGATGGCGATCAGCGCCTTCTTTACCGGCGTTGGCGGCGTGTTCTACGCCCAATTCGTGTTGTACGTCTCCCCCGACAATGTGCTGCAATTCAGTCTTTCCACGCTGGCGATGCTCATCCCCGTTCTTGGCGGCATCGGGCTGTTATGGGGGCCCGTTTTGGGGGCCTTCATTCTGATCCCGATGTCGGAGTTCACACGCATCTACCTGAGCGGCGCAGGCAGCGCCATCGATCTGGTTGTCTACGGCCTGTTGATCGTCCTGGTAGCCGTATTCGAGCCGCGCGGCCTGCTTGCCTTGCCCGACCGCCTGCGCAGAGGAGGCCGGGCCCGATGAATCAACTGCAGGTCAGCGGACTCACAAAGCGGTTCGGCGGCCTTACGGCCAATCTCAATATCGATGTCACAGTGGGCGACGGGGAAATCGTCGGTCTGATTGGACCGAACGGGGCAGGGAAGACGACTCTGTTCAACTGTGTTGCCGGAATCTATCGGCCTGAAGCCGGGCGGGTGGTCTTCGAGGGCCGGGATGTCACCGGATGGCCTCCTGAAAAGATCTGCCGTGCAGGGGTGGCCCGCACTTTCCAGATCGTCAAGTCATTCGGGCAGATGACCGTGCTTGAAAACGTCATGGTAGGAGCGTTCCTTCACAACGCCCGATCGGCCGCCGCCCGCGCGACCGCCATGGAGGTGCTCGAGTTTACCGGCCTGGCCGAGAAGCAGGGCATGCTGGCCCGCAATCTGACCATCGCCGACAAGAAACGGCTTGAGCTAACCCGCGCTCTGGCGACCGGGCCGAAATTCATGATGCTTGATGAAGCCATGGCGGGCCTGACACCCAAGGAGACGCAGGAGGCGGTCGAGCTCATTCAGGCATTGCACGACCGGGGCATTACGATTCTGCTGGTGGAACACGTCATGGAAGTTGTGATGCCGATTTCAGACCGTATCGTTGTGCTGGAATATGGCCAGAAGATTGCCGAAGGCGAGCCGGCACAAATCGCGCGCGATGAGCGGGTAATCAAGGCCTACCTGGGAGTGGAATACCGTGCTTCGAGTTGAGCGAATCTCCGTCTCATATGGCGGCACGCCGGCGCTGACGGATGTCAGCTTCGAAGTGCACGAGGGGGAAATCGTCTCGATCATCGGTTCGAATGGGGCGGGCAAGAGCACGATCCTCAAGACGATCTCGGGCTTGCTCCATCCAGCCCGTGGCGTAATCGAGTTTGACGGCCAGCCGATCAGTGGTCTGCCTCCCTACAAGGTCGTCGAGCGCGGCATCGCCCATGTCCCCGAGGGGAGGCGGCTGTTCACCAAGCTGAACGTCTATGAGAATCTGCTGGTCGGTGCTTTCACCCACAAGTCCGAGGACGACCGGCGGAGAATGATTGGGGAGATATTCGAACTCTTCCCGGTATTGGAGGAGCGCCGGCAACAGCGGGCCGGCACCCTGAGCGGCGGCGAGCAGCAGATGCTGGCCATCGGCAGAGCGTTGATGTCGCATCCGCGCCTGTTGATGCTCGATGAGCCGTCGTTGGGTATCATGCCGGTGCTGATCGACCGCTTCTTCGAGGTTACAAGGCGCATCAACCAGGAGGGCACTACGATCCTGCTGGTTGAACAAAACGTTAGGCAAGCGCTGGAGCTTGCCAACCGCGGCTATGTGATTCAGACCGGGCGAATCATTCTCGAAGGTAGCGGCCCCGAGCTTCTAGCGAGCGATCAGGTGCGGGAAGCCTACCTCGGCCTCTGACATCTGAGGCCATGATCCGAGACCGGATGAGGTCGGCAGCAAGTGGCCGGCTGATGCAGGCAGGAGACAACCCTGCCTGTGTGATTCCAGGCTCGGGATCGTTGGATGCCGAGCGGCAACGTACCCAGATCGGTCGAGGCAACTCGAGCGGGCTGGCCGCACAGAAGGGAAGCGCAGATTGGACCGGCCTCTCCAGACCCATGCCCGGCGCAACCAGTTGACGATCATTCTCCTTTTCGCGATGGGTTGGGCGATGGTTTTTGTCAATCGTACCGCCCTGTATCCGCTGTTGAGTGTTATTCAAGGGGAGTTCTCCCTCAGCGCCACACGCGCCGGTTTGATCACCAGCTCCTATTACTTCTTCTATGTCGTGCTGCAGATTCCGGCAGGCATGGCGGGCGATCGCTTTGGCCACAAGCGCGTGTTGGTCATCAGCTTCGCTTTGAGTGGGATCGGGGTGCTGGCGTTTGGGCTTGTGTCGAGCAGCTATGGCTGGCTGCTTGCCAGTACGGTGCTTTACGGCGGGGCGGCCGGCGCCTTTCATCCGATGGCGTTCTCCCTGGCGATGCGGTCCATATCTGAAAGACGGCGCGGCTTGGCGACGGCTCTGATCAATTCCGGCTCAGCCCTCGGACTGATCATCGGCCTGAGTGCCGCCGGTCCATTCTTCCTTCTCACCGGCAACTGGCGGTTGGTCTTTGCCGGTCTGGCGGTCCCCACGTTGCTGCTGGCCCTGGCTTTCCAGCTCGCGGTTCGGCCCGTGGCGCCGGCTGCCGCCGCAGGGACGGCCCTGCACCTGCTGCGCAACAAGAACCTGTTGTTCATCTACCTGGCGAGTTTCTGTTCGCTGTATGCCTTTGCAACGGCCGTTGTGTGGGGTCCGACCTTCTTTCAGGTCGAACGCGGTCTAGGGCTGGGCGCTGCCGGAGCCTACACGGCGCTTGTAGCCTTGGGCGGAATCCCGGCGGGATTGATCTTCGCGCGCCTGTCTGATCGGTGGGGGAGGAAGAACTTGGCACAGGGCTTGATGCCACTGGCGGCATTGGCCCTGGCCGGGATGGCGTTGGTCAGAGCGCCGACCATGGCAGTGTTGACGCTCTTGTTATATGGCGCGTTCGGCAAGCTGGCATGGGAGCCGATCGCCGTGGCCTGGACGGGGGATCATGTCAGCCGGGCATCTCCCGGCTCGATGGGAACGGCGCTGGCGCTTTTCGGCACCATCGGTATGACGTCTTCGATTGTTGCCCCTGTCGTCGCCGGCTGGATTCGCGATCGAACCGGGTCGCTCGAAGGCGCGTTCCTGCTGGCGGCGGCGATGCTGCTGGTCGGGGGATTGTTCATGCTCGTGCCGGCGGAAACGGTCTCCCGCCGACAGCCGTCCGATCGGACGGGCTAGACTTCCTGCTCGCGGTCGGGTTCGCCATAACCGCCCCCACCGGGCGTCTCGATACACAGGACATCGCCGGCTTTCAGCGCCAGGCTGGCCTTCCCAGGCAGCGGCTGGATTTCTCCCGCGCGCCGGAGTGTGTTTCGGCCAGTCTGACCCGGCTGACCGCCATGTAGACCGTAGGGGGCGAAACGCCGACGTTCGGTAAGCAGGGTTACCTGGGCGTCGGCCAGCATTTCAAGCTCCCGAATGGCGCCTTCGCCGCCGCGAAAGCGTCCGGCCCCGCCCGACCCCCGGCGGATGGCGTAGCGAAGCACGCGAAAGGGGTAGGCGAATTCAAGGGCTTCGACGGGCGTATTGAGCGTATTCGTCATGTGGGTATGGATAGCGCTGGCGCCAGCCTTGGTCGGGCGGGCGCCCATGCCGCCACCGATCGTTTCGTAATAGGCATAGCTGCGGCGGCGTTCGGGATCCCATCCGCCGATGGTGACATTGTTCATCGTCCCCTGACTGGCGGCGGGGACTTTTTCCGGGCAGGCTTGGGCCAGCGCGCCAAGCAGGACGTCGGTGATGCGCTGGGAGGTCTCGACGTTGCCGCCCGCCACCGCCGCCGGCGGCCTGGCATTCACCAGCAGACCGAGAGGGGCGATGACTTCGATCGGCGCAAGGCAGCCGCTGTTGGCCGGGATATCCAGGCCAGTCAGCGCCCTGAAAACGTACAGCGTTGCCGAGAGGCTGATGGCGTACACGGCATTGATGCTCCCGGCCCGTTGGGGTGAACTGCCGCTGAAGTCCACAATCACATGGTCATCGTCCACCCGGATGGCGACCTTGATCTCGGCCGGCTGTGGGTCGATGCCGTCGTCATCCATCACATCTTGAAATTCGTACGTCCCATCGGGAAGATTGCGAATCAAGTCGCGCATCATGCGCTCGGAATAGTCAAGCAACCCCTGCATCATGGCTTCAAGCTCGTCTACCCCGTAATGCTCCGCCATCTGCTGAAGGCGTTGAACACCCTTGTGATTGGCGGCAATCTGCGCCCGCAGGTCCCCGGCGCGTTCTTCGGGGGTGCGCACATTGGCGAGCAACAAGTCCATGATGCCCTGGTTGAGCTTTCCCCTTTCGATCAACTTCAAGGGGGGGATGATGATCCCCTCCTGGAAGATTTCCTGCGACAGGGGCATCGAGCCCGGGGAGATACCGCCGACGTCCGAATGGTGGGCCCGATTGGCGGCCAGGCCGATCCAGCGCGTCTTCCCATGGTGCTCGATGAAAATCGGCTCGATCAGGCTGATATCCGGCAGATGGGTGCCGCCGTGATACGGGTCATTCAGAATGGCCACGTCTCCCGGTTCAAAAGTCATGCTGTCGAGGCAGGCTTTGACGGACAGCGGCATGGCGCCAAGGTGCACGGGGATGTGGGCCGCCTGGGCGATCATCCGCCCGCGGGCGTCGAACAAGGCGCATGAGTAATCCCGACGCTCTTTGATATTGGGCGAGTAACCGGTACGCCTCAACACCATCCCCATCTCTTCGGCGACCGATGAAAAGAGGTGCTTGAAGATTTCCAGCTTTACCGGATCGATCATCGGGCTCATCCAATCTCGACGATCAGGTTGAAATAGGAATCCACCGCCGATTGGTCGTTGGGGCCCAAGAATATTGTCGTGTCTTTCTGGACCACGACGGCCGGCCCTTTGAAGCGCTGCCCGGGGCGCAGTGCCTCGCCGTCGTAGAACGGCACTTCGGTCATCGTGCCCTGCAGCTGATCGGTTCCGCCCAGCACAACCGGGCGGTGCTCGAGCAGGGCCGCCGACGGATCGGCGTCGCCGGTCTCGCCTATCGGCAGCGGAGGCGGGGAGACGGCTCCCACGGCCTGCATGCGGACATTCACAAATTCGACTGGAGCCGATGGCTCGCTGTGCCCGTAAATGCGGCGGTGAGCTTGATGAAAGGCGGCCGCCAGTTCGTCGCAAAACGGGATGGTCAGTTCGTAGGATTGGCCGACGTAGCGAACATCCACCATGGGATTAAGCCGGATGAGTTCATCACTGAACCCTTCGGCTTGGATATCCCGTCTTCCGCGCTGGGCGAGTTCGGAGAGCGGCTCTTCCAGGTCGCTTGCCGCGGCGCTCTCGGGAAGCATGACCGTCTGCACGTAATCTTTGACGACATCGGCGGTGAGCATGCCGTAGGCCGAGAGGGTTGAAGCCCCGGGAGGAATCAGCACCTTGCGCATGCCCAGGCTCCGGGCGAGCTCGGTGCAGTGCAGCCCGCCCGATCCGCCGAAGGAAAGCAGGACAAAATCGGCCGGGTCGAATCCGCGCTCGACCGATATGACGCGCAGGGCGCGTGCCATGTGGGCATTGGCCACTGCCACAATGCCCAGGGCAGTCGTTTGGGCCAGGTCAAGCCCTGGGTGGGCCTGAAGCGAGAGCATTTGTCCGAGTTCCGTCAGGACGCGCCGCGGGGCCTCAACATCCAGGCGCATGGCGCCGCCCAGGAAGTGATCGGGTGCCAGGCGCCCGAGTGCAAGGTCGGCATCGGTGACCGTCGGCTGCGATCCGCCGCGGTCGTAGCACACCGGCCCGGGGTCGGCGCCAGCGCTCTGCGGTCCGACACGCAAGGCCCCGCCGGGGTCGGCGTAGGCTATCGAGCCGCCCCCCGAGCCGACGGTGTGAATATCGATGACCGGGATGCGAATCGGCAGGCCGCCGATCTCGGCCTCGCTGGTCACTCCCACCAGGCCGCCGGCGGATAACGAGACGTCGGTGGAGGTGCCTCCCATATCGAAGGTGATGACCTGTTCGAAGCCGGCGGTGCGCGCCACATGCAGCGCTCCGACGACGCCTCCGGCCGGGCCCGAAAGAATCGAGCGCACGGCCTGAACCCGGGCCTGCGCCGCGGAAATGCTGCCCCCGTTCGACTGCATGACACGGAAATCATCCGTCGGGAGTTCGCGCTCCAGATCAGCCAGGTAGCGATCCATAATGGGTGAAACATAGGCGTTGATGGCTGTGGTGCTGGCGCGCTCGTATTCGCGGAACTCGGGGAGAATCTCGCTTGATACCGATACCGAGAAGCCGGCTTTGCGCAGTCCTTCGGCGATGCGAGCTTCGTGGGCCGGGTTCATGAACGAGAAGAGCAGGCTGACGGCGATCGATTGGAGGCCTTCGGCTTGCAACCGGCCTGCCAGCGCCTCGATTTCCTGCAGCGCCAGAGGGTGCAGGATTTGGCCGTGGTGATCAACCCGTTCGTTGATTTCGAAGCAGTGAAGGCGGTGGATGAGCGGCTCCGGGCGATCGGCCATGAAGTCATAGATGTCGCTGCGAGACTGCCGGCCGATGGTCAAAATGTCGCCAAAGCCGGCCGTGGTGACAAACGCTGTGGCGGCGCCGCTGCGTTCGAGCAGGGCATTGGTGGCGACGGTCGACCCGTGGATGATAGCCGGTCGACGGCCGGTGTCAGCGCCGGTCATCCCCTGCAGGACAGCCTGGGCGGGATTGGCTGGCGTTGATAGCACCTTGAAGGTTGTGAAACGCCCGGCGTCTTCGTCAAACAGGACGAAATCGGTAAAGGTCCCCCCTATATCGATTCCTATCCGCATTGCCGTGCCTCCCGGGCCCGCCGTCCGGCTTCGCACCGACCCGAAGCGGCGGGGGGCCTGCGCTCCGGCCTCCCCCCGGCTTGACTCACCTGCCGACCGGTGATAGGCTTCGTATATCTGAATTATATTCATAATCATGAAAGAGCGCCATAGGGTGAAGCGGGCCGGGCAGGGAGCGGAAGAGGCGCCGAAGGGCAGACGGGCCGCCCCGCTGCGGTCGGCGCGGGTGCGTTCCGCCTGGCGGGCGCTGGCCATGCTGGAGCTCGTTGCCGATTGGCCCCAGGGCCTGACGCTGACGGAAATCGCCTCTGATCTCGGCCTGCCGCCGAGCAGCGCCCACGGCTTGGTGGGAACCCTGGCCGATGCGGCGTACTTGCAGCGAGACGAGGATACCCTCCGGTATCGCCTTGGCCCACGGCTGGGAAAGCTGGCCGCCGCCTTTCATGCCCAGGTCGACCTCATTACGCTCGCCGGCCCGGTCATGGATCGGCTGCAGGAAGCGACCGGCGAGACGGTCAGCCTGACCGTCTTGCAGGGAAATCAAATCCTCTTCATTGATAAGCGGACTGCCAACGGGCAAGTCCAGGTCGTCAATCCCATCGGAACGCACCTGCCGGCGCATGCAACCGGCTCGGGCAAGGCGATGCTGGCCTTTCTCCCCGAAGAGGCGCTGCGGCGCTTGTATCCGCACGCCGCGCTGCCTCAGCGCACGCCCCGCAGCCTGACGAGCAGGCGGGAGCTCGAGCGCTCTTTGCAGGCCGTGCGCCGGAGGGGGTTTGCGCTGGACGAGCAGGAGTCCGAGCTTGGCGTGTGGGCGGCTGCGGCGGCCATTCGCGATGCTGCCGGATTCCCGGTCGGCGCCCTGAGCGTTTTCGCCCCGATCTTCCGGGTACATGCTAGCGAGAGTGCCGAATGGATCGAGCGGGTGGCCGAGGGGGCGGCCGAAGTGAGCGCGCGGCTGGGCTTCCCGCGGGCCGATCATGATCGGTTCCGCCGGGCGGACGGATGATGGCGCTTATGCTGGGTGGCAGGCGGAGCGCCGTCCAGCTATTCGAGAGCGGCAATGACCTGGACCAATCGATCAACCAGATGCTGGTGCAGGCGGGCCCCGGAAGAGGCGTCCGACTTGCTGGGCTGTCCAGTGCTCCCGCCTGTTTGCTCGGCGATCGCCTGCATCTGCTCCAGCGTGCTCGGGACATAACAAAGTGTATCACCGGGATAGCGCGGATCGACCTGATACAGAGTCCGGGCATGCGACGGGGAATCAACCGCCTGGGTGAGGTCAACCATTTCGGGAAAGAGGTAAAGGAGTTGGGAAGTCTCAAGCTCCTCGGCATGCCCAAGCGGGCCGAAACCGAGCTCATCGGCGATCTCTTTCTCCATGTATCCGGGATCGTAGATCGCGACCTGAACCTTGAGTTCATCCTGCGCCCTCTGGGCGGCAAGCTGAATCCAGGGGATATTGGTAATGCGGTGACCATTGACCACCACGAAGTGCGCAAACCCGTGGTGTGCCAGCGACTGGATGGCGTCAAAAAGCAGATCCTGAAGAACGGTGGCGCGGATGCTGATTGTGCCGGGCAGGACCATGTGATGAGGGCTCCAGCCGAACCACAGCGGTGGGGCGCTGATGACCCCGGTGCGCTGGCAGGCGTCTTGCGCCAGACGAATGGCGATCATGGTGTCCGTGCCCAATGGGGCGTGGCGAGCGTGCTGCTCGGTGCTTCCAACCGGGATCAGAATGATGTCCTTCTTGGCCAGATACTCCCGGACCTCCGGCCACCTCATTTCTTGAAGCCAAGGCATGTATGTCCTCCATCGCCGTCTGGTTCCCTGCACCGGTTTCGACTGAGATTGCCTTGCCGCTCAGAATACATCAGATTACGGGCCGACTCAATCCGTCGGGCGGCACTTGAACGAGGAGGGTGACTCTTGAAATCGGCTGATTTTGTTGAAGCCCGGCATCGGTTGGAAGCCAAATCGCTTGCCGATGTCGAAAAGCTGACTTCGCTCGGCGAAGCAGTAGCGCGCATCAGCGACGGGGATCACATCGCCATCGGCGGCTGCATGTTCACGCGCACGCCTCTGGCGCTGGTGATGGAAACCCTGCGGCAGAGGCGGAAACAGCTGACCATCTCGAAGAACCTCATGTGCTATGAGGGCGAGTGGTTCATGGCCATGGATGCCGTATCCAACATCATTACCAGCTGGCTTGGCATCGGATTGCCGTGGGGCATCTCGCGCATCCTGCGGGAAAAGGGTGAGTCGGGTCAGCTGAAGCTTGAGGATTGGAGCCACATGGGTATGGGGATGCGCTACCGGGCCGGCGCCATGGGGATTCCATTCTTGCCTTCGTTGACAATGCTGGGCTCGGATCTAGCCAGGGTGACAGAGTGCAAGACAATGACATGCCCTTTCACCGGCGAGCAGCTAAACCTGATACCGGCTTTATTTCCTGATGTTGCGCTGATCCACGTTCACCGCGCCGACAAGTACGGCAACTGCCAGATCGACGGGTATCCTTTCATGGATGCCGACATCGCTGCCGCTTCAACTACCGTCCTGGTGACCGCCGAAGAAATCATCGACGAAGAGGATATCCGCCGGCATCCGGATCGGACGGCGCTTCCCGGCTTCATGGTCGACGCGCTGGTCCACGTCCCCTACGGCGCTTTCCCGCACGAGATGCACGGCCTGTATGAGGCCGACTTCGAGCACTTTGATGATTACGTAGAGGCGATAACGAGGGATGGCACCTCGGCCATCCTGGACTACCTCAATCGTTATGTATTCGGCGTTGACTCACACGAGGCCTATCTGGCTGTCTTTGGGAAGGAGAGGCTACAGCGACAGGCAGCGGCCGCTATGGAGCTGGTGGGATGACCATGGACTACACGCCTACTGAACTCCTCAGCGTAATGGCCAGCCGCATGATGAAAGGAACCGGCACCATCTTCGCCGGGGTGGGAATACCGCTGCTGGCTGCCATTCTGGCCAAACGCACGCATACTCCCGGGCTGACGATTGTCGTCGAAGGCGGGTCAATCGGGCCGCAAGTCATGCCCGGGAGGCTACCGATTTCAACCAATGAAATGAGGGTCGCCAGGCGGGCAACAATGCTGGTCGGAATCAATGAGGTCTTCCTTCTCACCCAGCGAGGCTTCCTTGAGGTGGGCTTTATGGGCGGGGCCCAGATCGACCGCCACGGCAACGTCAATACAACAGTTGTCGGGTCATATGAGAAGCCGAAGGTGCGCTTGCCGGGCAGCGGGGGCGCCAATGACATCATCTCGCTTTGTCGCCGGACGGTGCTTGTAACGATCCATGAGAAGCGGCGCTTCGTCCCCAAGGTGGATTTCGTAACTAGCCCCGGTTTCTTGGACGGGGGGGAAGACCGCCGCCGATCGGGGCTCATTTTCGGCGGCGTGAGCAATATGGTCACAGACTTGGGTATGATGGGCTTCGACGAAAAGACAAAGGAAATGCGGCTTGAGAGCCTTCATCCGGGTGTTACCCTGGACAGAGTGATCGAGAACACCGGGTTCGAGCTGCTCATTCCGGACTTCATCCCGGTGACCGAGCCGCCGACACAGGCGGAACTCGACGAATTGCGGCGCCTGGACCCGGATCATCGTTTCCTATAGTCGAAAGGAGTGGTGCACGTGGTAACCCAGTTTGGACTAGCCGTTCGGAATTTTGTCGGCCCGAGAGAGATTCCTGATGTCGACGAAATCCTGCGCTATTCGATTCGGGCCGAGGAGCTGGGATTCGAATCGCTGTGGGTCTTTGACCACCTGCTGTTGGGAGTGGATCCGGCTTTCCCGATCCTGGAGGCGTTTCAGACGCTTGCCGCTATCGCTGCCCGAACGAGCAACATCAACCTGGGCACTGGCATCCTGGTGCTTTCGCTGCGGAATCCGGTGTGGGCCGCCAAGACCATGGCCAGCCTGGATCAACTCTCCAAGGGGCGGTTTATCCTGGGGGCTGCCTCTGGTTGGTACTCGCGCGAATTCGATGCGGCTGGGATCCCCTTCAAGGAGCGCGGTCGGATATTCGAGCGGAATCTGGACATCATCCTCAAGCTGTGGAGCGGCAAACCGGTCAGCATTCAGGTCGACCAGCTGAACCTGCGGGACGCGGTGTGCCTGCCAGTGCCCTACCGGAAGCCCCGTCCCCCGGTCCTCATCGGGGGCTATGTCGACAAGGTGCTTCGTCGGGTTGCCCGAGATTCAGATGGCTGGCTGACCTACGCCTATACGCCCGAGGGCTTCGTCAAATCCTGGGACAAGATCAAAGCCTTCGCCCGCGAATACGGCCGCGATCCTGACGAACTCAACGCCACCAACCAGGTGGCGATCTATGTCGGGCCTCCCATGGAAGAGGCCGACAAAGAGATGCGCCATTGGCTTACCACCGAGTGGGATTTCGCTGGCTGGAGCGATTCGACGGTCGAGCATGCCGTACGTGGAACCGTCGACGAGTGTATTGAGCAGCTCAAGGGTTACACGTCGACGGAGCTGGATCGGATCATTTTCATCCCCTACCGCTATCAACCGGAGCAGGTCGAATTGCTGGCCAAAGAGATCATCCCGCGCTTGAAGGCGGGATGAGTCAGGTGGACCCCGAGCGGGTTCAGCCAACAGCGTGCTTGGGCCTGCTTGGTCGTGTGGTTGTCTGCACCGCGTCAGCGACTTTCAGCATCCGAGGGTGGTGTGAATCCCTTCCTGACGAAGATCGTCCTGAGCTTTTTCGTCGGGGGTATCTGGATTGCCGCTGCGACCGTTGGCGCTGAACGCTTCGGGACCAAGCTCGGCGGCTTCCTGGGTGGACTTCCTTCGACGGCCGCGGTGGCACTGTTCTTCATCGCCTGGACTGAAGGTGGGCAGGTTGCATACGGGGCGACCACCGTTTTCCCCCTGGCGTTCGCCGTCAACGCCCTGTTTTTCCTGAGTTATGTGCTTGCGGCGAAGAAAGGGCCGTCGTTTGGGTTGGCCGCCGCCGTCCTTTCCTGGTTCATCGCACAAGCGGTGCTTGTTGTCGCCAGCCCGGACTCCTTCGGGTTTGCCTTGGGCGCATGGGCACTGATCGTAACCGGCGCCACATGGCTCCTGACAGGGCCGCTTCATGTTCCGGCCTCGGGAAGGGTCCGGCACGACCATCCGCCCCTGCAAGTCCTGGGGCGCGCCGTCTTCGGCGGGCTGATGGTGGGCGTGGCCGTCGCAGTCAGCCGCTACGGTGGACCGGTGTGGGGAGGCGTATTCTCGACCTTCCCGGCAGTCAACATATCGACATTGATCATCACATCCAGGACCGCGGGGGCATCATTTTCCAGGGCGATTGTCACGCCTCTGTTGATAAGTTCAGAAGTGAATTGCGTCGCGTTTGCCGTCGCGTTCAGGTATATGATTGTGGCCTTCGATCCTTTCGCCGCCCTGGCAATCGCGTATGCTGCGGCGATGATGACCGGGGTGGGCACCTACTTCTTCATTCAATCCAGGCTTCGCTAGCGATGCCCTCGGCGAACGGACCGGCGAAGGCCGATGGGCAGCCTTACGTGCCGGAGGAAGTTGAGCGCACCTCGACGTCGGTGGCCCCCAACCCCGGCCTTCCACACCTTGTTCGAGCGCTCCGTCCGTTACGGCGACATCGATGCACAGCGCCACGTCAACAACGCCCGCACGTTCACCTTCATGGAACAGGGTCGCGTCAAGTACTTGCAGCATCTTGGCCTGTGGGACGGGCAGGATTTCCAGGCGATCGGCATCATCCTGGCCGAGACCGGTTGCACCTACAAGGCCCCGATCCTGCTCAACCAGCGGCTGCGGGTCGGCGTTCGAACTTCGCAGATCGGAACCAAGAGCATCGAGTTCTCCTACAGCATTGAAGATCGCGACACTGGCCAATTGATGGCGACGGGGCGAACGATCCAG
>Ga0214473_10003053_pt1 | contig 20432 bp, 18 predicted proteins | sample RVTome_7_FD_203509 | JGI IMG/M metagenome (GOLD analysis project Ga0214473, IMG submission 203509) | Soil microbial communities from uranium-contaminated site in the Upper Colorado River Basin, Wyoming, United States - RVT98D197 | ecosystem: Environmental > Terrestrial > Soil > Contaminated >... | reverse complement strand
GAGCCCCTCCTCCTAAGACGGCCGTATTGTTTTGGAATACCGAATCCTCTATGGTTGTCTGGGCATAAGGGTTGCCGACATAGAGGGCCCCTCCCTCCATCGAACTCTCGCTCCCCTTCTGAAATGTTACCCCTCTTATCGTTACGCTGGCATTGGCTCCGTCCGAAACCAAGCCGTTTTCGATTCGCAGGACCGAGGTACTGTTTCCTCCATCAAGGATCGTTGTCCCGGCTCCCGCTCCCTGAATCGTCAATGAAAAGTTCTCCGACCCACCCGGGAAATAGTCGAGCCCCGAACTGAACGTATAGGTTCCCGGAGCAAGGTTGATCGTATCATTCTGGCCATTACTCTCCGCAGTGGTCAGCGCATTTTGAAGTTCTGGGACATTTGCTACATCAAAGATTGCTGCCTCGGCCCTACAAAACGTGAAGAAACAGAGAACAACAATGGCATAGGAAATTATTTTTATCATCTTTCCCTCCTAAGGGTAGGGTTTCCTCGGTTGGCACTCAAGTCACGCCGGGAGGTGCTACAGACGAGCGAAGATAGGCTTATCGTATAGCATACCCCTTCATTTTTCTGAAAAGAGTCGAATAATCGATCCCAAGAACCTCACATGTTCTCCTTTTGTTTTTGTGTGATTGCTCATACACCCTTTCAATAATCTTTTTTTCCGCCACCTCCCTGATCAAATCATTAATCTCATGAAGTGAAAGGCCCTTAACAAAACCATTCTCCAGGCAAGAGTCAAGGGACCCATTTGTCGCTTCCTCGCGAGCATTACTTACAAGGTGTCCCTCTTCAATTATCTCCTCCGCAAGCAAGACCGCTCTTCTGATTAAATTCCTCAATTCCCGGATATTCCCGCTCCAATCGTAGCTCGAAAGGAAATTAATTGCCGTTTCTGAAAACCCGAAAACGTTCTTTTTTAATTCATGATTAGCCATCCAGAGGAACTTTGTGGCAAGATAGAATAGATCATCAGATCGCTCCTTTAAGGAAGGCAGGTCAATTTGAAATTCACTCAGTCTGTATAAGAGGTCATCTCTGAACTCATTTCTCCGGACCCGATCTGCCAGGTCGGCATTGCTGGCACTGACAACTCTGACGTCCAGATTTATGGGACTTGTCCCACCGATTGAATTCACCACTCTTTCTTCCAAAAAACCAAGAAGCCTCGTCTGCATATCCATGCTAAGATTCGAAATCTCATCCAGAAAGATTGTCCCCCCGTTTGCCATTTGAAACCTACCCAGCTTGCTTCTAAACGCTCCCGTAAAAGAGCCTTTCTGGAAGCCGAAAAGCTCACTTTCAATAAGAGTCGGAGGAATAGCTCCGCAGTCCACCTTGATAAAGGGCCCATCCTTCCTCTTACTCAACTCATGGAGGATCAAACCTGCAACTCCTTTGCCGGTACCCGTCTTGCCTTGAAGTAGGACAGTCAAATTTGTATTGGTCACATTTTTCAATTTGAGAGCTAATTCCCGTGCTCTCTCGCCATAACCAAGAATCGCTTCCACAGAATGACCTCTTCGCAATTGCTCCCGCATAGATAATGAGAAAAGAGCCCAGTTCACCGTCCTGCAAAACCGTTTTTCATGACCCTTGTACTCATTTTTCTCTTCCTCTCTTTGATCTTTATTTAACCAACCTTCCGATCCTATGCTCGATCGACGGAATTTCTGAATTTGCCCTTCTTTAATCAAGTAATCGAGATTGTTTTTACAAACGAAGCACACTTTACCACTTTGGCTCTTAGCTGGAACAAGCACGCTATGCATTATTGGACCCCTTACCGCTTACTCACAATTTGTGACCTATGAATTTCGATACCCCGTATTCCTCTGCCACCCGAATTCCGGGCCACCCTGCCTGATATGGAACCTTGGGGCTTCTGGGCCCCAATGTGATCCGCAACGATTCAAAGTAAAAGAGGCGATGTAATTTTCGTCTGCATCCTATCCTCCTCCCCCCTTGTACAAAACCCTAAATTCTCCTCGCTCACCATCCCTCGATTAATCACCTATACCCACCCCGCTGCAACATAAATAGCGCCAAATAGGAAAGAAATAGCGGATTAGCGCAATATTGCAGAGGGAAACTCTTTCAAAATGTAAATCGGTAATAAGCGTAACTATTCGTAAAAACACTACTTTTTTAATTCATGCTAGATTAGACCGTTCTGGCACATAAATTGCTCTTAATATCTTTTACTTTCTGACTGACTGTTTTTCTTTCCATCACAACGCAACGATTTCTTCTATGAAGGTGACTAATTTATTTTATATTAGGAACCGATCAGGACTATTTTCATTTAGGGTAACTCGAATCTAAGAAGCAGAGCCCGTCGGGGACGTCTCAAAATATTGACATTCCACCATGGTCATTTAGGATAACTTCGGCCACCTGATCGGCCGAGCAAGTTCAATATTTCACGGAAGGGGTTCTGTCAAATGCTGTCAATTCATGTAAAATACTGATCTAATTACAGAAAAAAGCGTTTACAAATAGATTTAATATCAAAAACTGTGCCACTGGGAAACCGAACCCGTATTGCTATTTCTTATGGGCCATAACATCTTAATATTATAATGTTCATAGATCGCAGCCTAAAAAGAAGAGAGTCAACCTTTCAATTCCTTAAAATTCATAGAAGTGTAAAGGAATCTGACATTTTATTAGAAACGATCAGTCGAGGATAGTTTTTTTTAGGAATTATAAGATAAAAATCAACAGGTTATAGAAAGTCCGCTATAGAGAAGAAAAACGTAAACTCCACGGACAACCCATCGTTTTTTCTTCAGAGGCCATGGGTATTCCTTATAGGTATACCTATCTGATTCCAGCCATTTAACGCTATGTAATTGAATTTTAAGGATTTTTAATATTTTTGCCGCTGATAACCAAATTAGTCATAAGAATCTTACGGCTGCAATCACTTAAAGGAATGAATCGGAGCGAAGTGAATAGCCAGCTTAACATTGATCCGCAGTGCACGATCAAGCTTGAAGACTTTGTGGGTAACTGAGGTCCCTTCTCCCGGCAGGGAATCACCCTCAGTTATCTTTTCTCTTTCCCTTCAGTTTATTCCGAGAAGAAAAAAGACTTAAAACGGTGAGAAGATATCGGGTAGGGTATTAGGTAGAAAATAACTGACTGTTTCCAGTGGCGTGTGCGTAATTTACCGAATCTTATTTAGAGAATACGTGGTCCGTCCCACGGCAACGATGCCCGTTTCGTCATTCGGTTAGGTTGTTCATTCTTGGAATTCGACGTCACCCTTTGACGCTAACCTAAATGGACTTCGTAACCGTAGCCCTAATCCAAAAACTCCGAGGATTTTCATGGTTCGTGCCTGCACACCGAAGTGTCCCGCGAAGCGCGGGATTTCGGCACGCAGGCGTGGGTGTCCACGCTGGCCATGGGGGGATTAGTTAGTATGGTGCCGAAGGGGGGATTTGAACCCCCACGGGGATCGCCCACCACCCCCTCAAGATGGCGTGTCTACCAATTCCACCACTTCGGCACATCCAAATAATACGAAAATAAAGTCCCCGGTTAAGGTTACGGTAACGATGCCAGTTTGGCCAAAGGGTTTGGGTCATGTTATCCGCCTTAAACACCTAACCCAGTCCTTTTCCATTGAACCAAACAAGCTTCTTGACCTTAACCTTAACCTTAGCCTTAACCTCATAATTCTATTTCTTCGGTTCCGGCACAGGAATCTGCGGAGGAGCAGGAGCTTTCTGAGGTTCTGCAGGAACCGACTGAACCGGCCTTTCTTTCATCACCGTCGAGGCCCGTCTCGATGAAGCAAAAGCAAGGAGAAGGGATGTAATCATGAAGATAATGGCAGCCACCGTTGTTAATTTGGTAAGGAATCCCATCGCTCCCGAACTACCAAAGATGGTCTGGCTTGCTCCTCCAAAGGCTGCCCCCATTTCTGCCCCTTTTCCCGCCTGGAGAAGAACGATCAAAACAAGAGCAATACAGACCAGAATATGCAGCATCGTAATGATAATCATAAGATCCACCCGATTTTAGATTTTGGATTTTATCCGCAACGTCAATAGCACGTCATTGCCGGGAAAGCGTGAATCCAGAAAAAAATACCGAATTCCCCCCGTATCAAGTACCCCGTGTCAAGCACGGGCCAAGCTAAGGCAAGCTCAGTCATGCCCGGAATGACAAATCATACAGGATTTCTGAAATCAGTTAATCATATATCACATTTCTTTGAATCTGACAATCCTTGAGAAAGTGTCTGCTTTCAGACTTGCCCCTCCGACCAGTGCTCCGTCGATATCTTCCTCAGTCATCAGCCCTTTGATATTCTCAGGTGTCACACTTCCGCCGTACTGGATCCGAATTCTTTCCGAGGCTTCTTGAGAATAGAGTCTTTCCAATTTCCGTCGGATGAACTGATGCATCTCCTCTGCCTGTTGAGGGGTAGCTGTCCTGCCCGTTCCGATCGCCCAAACCGGCTCGTAGGCGATGACGAGCGCATTGGTCTCCTCCCCTCCTAAATCCTTCAGTCCCCCTTCCACCTGCCTCTCGATGACCGAGAAGGCCCTGCCCCCTTCTCTTTGGTCTAGGGTTTCGCCAATGCAGAAAATAACCTTCAACCCCTGGCCGGTCGCTGCCTTGATCTTTCGATTCACGGTCTCATCCGTCTCGCTAAAATACTGTCTCCTCTCAGAATGACCGATGATGATGTAGTGACAGTCCAGATCCTTAAGCATGACAGGAGAGATCTCCCCTGTATATGCCCCCTTCTCCTCCCAGAAGACGTCTTGAGCAGCAATGCGGATCGAAGAATCCTTGAGCTCGGCCGTCACGGCATGGAGCGCTGTGAAGGGTGGTGCCACAGCCACCTCTACTCCCTCGATGCCCGAAAGAGAAGCTTTCAATTGCCTCACCAGGTCAAGAGACTCTCCGACCGTTTTATTCATTTTCCAATTGCCAGCGATAAAAGGCATTCTCTCCATTATTCCTCCCTCAACAGTCTCTATGCCCTTAGGGAAAGTCTGAGAATTTTTCGGGGAGGAGATTATTGGGGAAATTTCAAATATTTTTGGCTAGACTTTAGGGTTGAGATTCTCCCTATCTCCCTATCGCCTAATCCCCCCATCACCACGTCTCCCCACTATCTTTTCCTCAGGGCCTCGATGCCGGGCAACTTCTTTCCCTCCAGAAATTCAAGGGAGGCTCCTCCCCCTGTAGAAATGTGACTGATGCTATCCCCAACCCCTGCCCTGTTCACTGCGGCCACGGAATCTCCTCCTCCCACGATGCTGAAGGCAGAAGAGGCGGCAACAGCCTTGGCCACTGCAAAGGTCCCCCGGCTGAAGGGCTTCATTTCAAAGACACCCATAGGTCCATTCCAGACGATCGTCCTGGCCGATTTGATCTCTTCTGAAAAGAGGCTCACTGTTTCCGGACCGATATCGAGGCAGATCCAGTCAGAAGGAATCTCCCCGTTCTTCACAACCCGGCTCCGGGCCTGGGTCTCCATCCGCTCGGCAGCGATGTGATCGGACGGAAGGACGAACTTGATCTTTCCTTCTGCTTTCTGTAGCAGATTGAGTGAGAAATCGATCTGGTCCTCTTCCACAAGTGATTTCCCCACATCGAATCCTTTTGCCTTGAGGAAGGTATAAGCCATCCCTCCCCCCACAAGGAGGGTCGTCACCTTATCCATGAGGTTTTCAATAACGCCGATCTTGTCAGAAACCTTGGCCCCTCCCAGGATGGCTACATAAGGTTTTTCGGGATTCACCAGGGCCTTTTCCAGGCTCTCGATCTCCTTCATCATTAAGAAACCCGCGGCCACTATCTTGACGTATCGCGTCATTCCCTCCGTAGAGGCGTGGGCCCGGTGGGCAGCACCAAAGGCATCGTTCACGTAAACGTCACAAAGCAAGGCAAGGGCCCTCGAAAAAAATTCTTCGTTCTTCTCTTCCTCCGGATGAAACCTCAGGTTTTCCAGAAGAAGCACCTTTCCGTCCTTCATCGCCTCGATCCGCCTTTGCACCTCTTCTCCGATGCAGTCGGACCCCAGTGCCACTTTTACTCCCAGCATTTCAGACAGCCTCTTTGCCACAGGTGAAAGGCTGTATTTCGGATCCCTCTTCCCTTTGGGTCTTCCCAAATGAGAGGCAAGAATGACCTTCCCACCGGCTTCGACGACAAAACGGACAGTGGGGAGGGAAAGGAGAATTCGGGTATCATCGGTAATCTCATTCTTTTCATCGAGCGGAACATTAAAGTCGACCCGAATGAATACCCTCTTTCCCTTCAGATCAACCTGGTCTACGGTCCGAATAGCCATGGGTTTCTCCCTTCCAGACCTTGTAGGGGCAATTCATGCTTGCACGCCGAAGTGCCGCGTTTCAGCACGCAGGCATGAATTGCCCTGCGAACCGCACCCTCTTACTTTTTCCCGAAGAGATATAAAATCAACTCCACCATGCGATTGGAGAAACCCCATTCATTATCGTACCAGGAAATGATCTTCGCCATCTTCCCGCCCATCACCTTGGTGGAAGGTCCATCAACAATCGAAGAATGGGGGTTCCCATTGAAGTCGATGGAGACCAGAGGCTCCTCACAAAAACTGAGGATCCCTTTCATCTTTCCCTCGGCATAGGATTTTATCGTCCTGTTCAATGACTCCGCTGTGGTCTCTTTTTGCAACTCCACCACCAGATCAACCACAGAGACATTGGGGGTAGGAACCCGGATAGCCATTCCGTCCAATTTTCCCTTCAATGAAGGGATAACCAGAGAAAGAGCTGTAGCAGCCCCAGTCGTCGTTGGGATCATCGACATCCCGGCTGCCCTTGCACGACGAAGATCCTTGTGGGGAAAATCGAGAATTACCTGATCATTGGTATAGGAATGGATGGTTGTCATGAGGCCCCGCTCCACACCAAATTCATCGACGAGTATCTTGGCAATGGGGGCAAGACAGTTTGTGGTGCAAGATCCCATGGAGACGATATGGTGTTTTGTCGGATTGTAGTCCTGTTCGTTCACTCCCAAAACCAGGGAAACATCCGGATCCTTGGCCGGGGCAGAAATCACCACCTTCTTTGCACCCGCCGCCATGTGTTTAGAACCACCTTCCCGATCCGTAAACCTTCCGGTGCTTTCCAGCACGACATTAACTCCCAGATCTTTCCAGGGGATTTGAGCAGGATCTTTAATGGCGAAGACTTTCGTCTCCCTTCCGTCGATTGAAATCGCATCCTTTTTCGATTCTACCTGTGCCCCAAATCTCCCGTGAACGGAATCGTATTTCAAAAGATGGGACAGTGTCTGGGCATCGGTGAGGTCATTGATCGCTACAAACTCTAATTCCTTCCTGCTTAAACCCGCTCGCAGGACATTCCGGCCAATCCGTCCAAATCCGTTGATCCCCACTCTGACTGTCATATCAATCCCTCCTTTTCCCCCTTACCCTCTCCCTCAACGGGGAGAGGATGGAGAGGGGGCGAATTAAGAACTTATTATATACTTTTTTTTACCCTTCGCGTCAATATTTTTCGGGCGGGACTTCACAAAAAGACGCCAACCTGATATATTTAAGATCAATGGAATGTTGGAATATTGGGAAAACCACTCAAGTGTAGCGTTGGCCTTATGAGAGGAACTGAAATGGAAAACGAGACCCGGGAGGCCCGAAATAGGAATATCCTAGTCATCGTGCGAGAACTGCTTCTTTCCGAGGTTGCTTTCCAGGAGATTTTCCGGAAATACACGGAAAGTCGTCTTCGGTTCTCGGACATAGGTAACTGGGTGGACGATAAAGGGGAGAGCTTGCTTTACAATTTAAAGGAACAGTGTCACTCCCTTTTTCGAGATCGCAAGGAGAGTTCTCTGAATAAAAACGAGTGGCTTCTCGACCTGGCCATCGGATCGATCTTTCACGAGGCGATGAAGCTGAGAGAGAATCTTTATCAAATAGAAGTCTACCGCCCCAAGTACTTGCAGTACAAATCAAAGGCCGGCAAATCACCGTATGAAAAAGACTATCTTCGGCTGTTTGAACGGATCATCTCAAAGGCTGAACAAGGCGTGTCGGAGGGCATGGATGAGACACGGTCCCTCTTCCGGGATGCGATGGCACAACTGATGGACTTTTTTGAAGAGGGTAAAGAAAATCAATATTTAGTTCGCTTCCTTCTGGAACATCGACCCCTTCTCCGGAAGGTTTATGGTCCCAAGGGAACCCAAAAGGTTTTCAGTAGCATGTTCGAAAAGGGATTATGGGAGGCCTATTATCTGGCTGGCCAAAGTTATCTCCAGAGCGAGCATTACGACCTCGCCTTCCACTGTTTTTCAAAAGCCTCTGAAATCGATCCCGGCGGCCATGATGATCTCCAATTCTTCTTGAACTTCAGCCGAGGGATGGATGCTTACTACAAGAATGTGTATTCGAGGGCACTCTCAAATTTCGCCAAACTCACTCCCCACAGGCCGAACGCAAGATTGGAAAAGCAGCATCTGAGGAAAGCGGAGGAGGTCTGTAACAAGATCGCGTCTGAGTTGAGAGACGAAAAAAAGGCCCGGGCCAGTGCAAAATGCCAATTCCTTGCCGAACAGATCAAGAAGATGTTATGATACATACGAATCTGACGAATGAGAACGAATTTCGTGGATAAGGAATTCGAGACATTCGCCGTCGTTTGGATCATTTGTTACAGGGGGTTCCGGGATGCCCATCTATGAATATCACTGCAGCAAGTGCGATAATAACTTTGAGAAACTGGTCTTCAATTCTTCCGAAAAGATCGAATGTCCTCAGTGCAAGAGCAAGAAGGTCGGCCGGATCATGTCGGCTTTCGCTTTTTCCAGCGGCGGCAAGTTTAAGAGTACCGCGAGCTCATCCTGCGGAAGCTGCGCGTCCAGCAGTTGTTCCACCTGCGGCTCCAAATAATTAGTTCGGAGTTCGGCGTATTTAGTTCGGAGTTTTTATTATCCTCTTGGCTACGAACTCCTAACTCCGAACTCAAAACTCCTCGTTAGAGGTTGGTCAGGTGTCGCCTCAGGTCCATCTCCTCCCTTAGAGAAGCATCCTCTTCAAGTCCCTTCAAGGCGTCATCAATCAGTTGGATCATTCTCTCTTTTTCCCCAGGTAGTTTTCCATGAAGGGGAAGAAGATTGGAGACATGGTCGCTCAGAAAGTGAGAAGTAACATGAAGACTATCCAAAAGGAGCCTCGTCTCTCTCAAGATCGTTTCCGGCAACGCCGATTCAAAACGCCCCACTTCCAGGCCATCGTACAGCAAAGAGCCGGGCTGCGGAATGAGGGTGCGAACACGGATAAAATCAGGATCGATCTGATTTAACACCTCCGCAGTCCCTTTTGCATGACCTTCCCATCCCTTCTCGCCGCCAATCCCCAGCAGAACATACAATGAATATTCAAATCCGGCTTTCTTTCCCTTTCTTCCCGCTTCGATCATCTCTCCCGGAGTTGCCCCTTTTTGAATCTCTTTCAGCAGATCCCTGTCCCCGGTCTCAAGGCCCACGTGAAGCCTGTTCAATCCGGCATGGCAGATCCTCTCCAGTTCTTCGGCGGGCTTTTTGACCAAGGTCTTTGCCCTTGCGTAACTGGTCACCCTTTCGATATGCGGGAAGGACGAGACCAGGGAATTCAAAACCCGGACCAGCATTTCTGTTTTAACCACAAAGCTGTTGGAGTCGCCGATAAAAGCAGTCCGAATCCTGTCGCCATAGAGTTCCTTAGCCATCTCGATATCTGATAGAATCTCCTCGACATCCCGGATCTCGAACCTTACTGTTTTGTACATCGAGCAGAAGGTGCAGCGATTCCACGGACACCCCCTGGTCACCCTCAATAGAAGGCTATCTGCTTCACTGGGAGGCCTGAAAGGCGGAAAATCATAACTTCTTCTTCTTAACCCGAATCGCCCGATCGTCATCACTTCCTCCCGACGAGAACGCCTAAACTTTCTCTTCTTTTTTTGTCATTCCGGGCTTGACCCGGGTGCGTTCACCTTCACATCGACAAACTCTCCCCACGGCTCCGGGTGGCCGGTAAAGCGTTTCATGAAACTGGCGTAGCAGTACCGGCAACCATACCCACGTCCCACATAAGGATTGATGCAGTAATCAAAACCCAAAATGCCGGTTCTAGCGAGTATGCTTTTAGAAAAGATCTCCCGTATCTTCATATTCCATATTATAACTCAACGGAGCTTTGCAATTAATAGGCAAGGCATTTTGCCTCGGTGTCAGGCAGTCCCGCCTGTGGCGGGCTGACCTATCGACCGTTCGCCCTGAGGTATCGAAGGGCGACACCTAGGGATAGATCTAGGGCGAATGGATACGCTTCATTTCAAATGCTCAGGCAATGGATTCCGCGTTCCCCACGCGAACCGTTTAACTTCCCTCCAGTCTCCCCGAATCATCGCCTCCTTTTTCTTGCGACTCCATCCTTTGATTTGGAGTTCCGCAGCAAGTGCTTCTTCGCGGGTTGGAAATGCTTGCTCAAATACGAGTTCCACCGGTCTCCGAGTACAGGTATAGCCCGGAACCTCACTGGCCTGGTGTTCTGCGATACGTTTCTCAAGGTTTTCAGTATGGCCCGTGTAATAGGAGCCATCAGCGCAACGGAGAATATAAACCCAAAATGGCATGGAGTGCTCCAGGAGGGTTCATGCTTCGATACCTCAGCATGAACGGCTTATATTGTCCTGTCTTATCGACGATACCCTATCCAATCTCTTAAATTTTGTCAAATCTTTGAGTTGACCCGATAACCTAGTCCATGTTAATTTTTAGGAGTTCTTTAAGGAGGGGTAAGAATGAAACTCGGCGGCGTGATGCCTCCCATTGCAACACCTTTCCAAAATGGAAAGCCGGCCATCGGGGAACTGAAAAAGAATATTCAGAGATGGAATAGGACGGGCCTTTCAGGATACCTCGTGCTTGGCTCCAACGGAGAGACTGTCTGCTTAAACGAAAAGGAGAAACTGAAGGTTATCGAAGGTTCCAGGGAGTCGATCCCCTCATCAAAGATTATGCTCGTTGGAACGGGGATGGAATCTACCCAGGAAACCATCCGCTTCACTAACCGGACAGCCACTATGGGCGCTGATTGTGCCCTTGTCGTAACACCTTCTTTTTTTAAAGGGTCGATGAAACCCCAGATCCTTTATGACCACTTTATCTCCGTAGCAGAATCTTCCCGAGTGGGAATTCTAGTTTACAACGTCCCCCAATACACCGGAATCAATCTGGAGCCCGACCTGGTCGCCCGGCTTTCTGAACATCCCAATATCATTGGAATCAAAGACAGTTCCGGAAATATTGGCCAACTGGGTGAAATCGTCCACTCCTCTCGTAAGGGTTTCGCCGTCTTCGTAGGGTCGGCACCAGTCTTTTTCCCTGCTCTTTGCGTTGGCGCTGCCGGTGGAATCCTCGCTGTTGCCAATGTGCTTCCCAAGGAAAGCGTCCAAATCCAGACTCTTTTTAATAAAGGGGAAATGGAGGAGGCAAGGGCACTGCAAAACCGATTGACTCCGCTGGCTTATGCAGTAACGGCGAAACACGGCGTCGGAGGCCTGAAAATGGCGATGGACCTGGCAGGCTATTTTGGTGGAGATCCACGCCTTCCTCTGAAGAGACCGGGAAAAGAAGTGGAGGCGGAGTTGAAACGACTATTGGGGGAACTGTAGGGGTATCTATTTCTTGAGAAGTTCCATCAGGCCTGTCAATTCACTCTTTGCCTTGTATACCGAAGGTGTCCTTCATCTCACTTCCTTTTCCAGAAAGACGTTCCTGCTTCCTTTCATAGCGATGAGAGGGAATGCCTCCCGGTGGGCTCTCAGCACAGGGGCGACTATCGCTCTCTATTCCCTGGTGGATAAAGTGGGAGTGACAAATGTTTATCCGCCGGTATATGTCTATTTGATGTTCACCGGGGCCTGTATCCTTCTTTCCCCATACGTGATGCTTAGCAAGCGGGTTTCATTACTGGAAGAATGGCAAACGAACAGGGGCACAATTTTGGCTGTCGGGTTCCTCTCCTTATTTACCTATCTGCTTGTCCTGTTCGCAATGCAAATGAGCAAGATCAGCTACGTCACGGCCCTTCGTGAATCAGGGATCGTCTTTTCGGCCCGATACGGGACCTTCTGGTTGCAAGAAAAGCATGGCCGTCAGAAATTAGCTGGGGCGGTATTGGTTTTCCTGGGCGTCTTTCTCATTGGCTTGAGTGACTGAGACCGGCAGAAGAATGAGGAAGAAAAGACCGAGAAGAAGATCGAGTCCCGGAATCGGGTCCGGATCAGAGGAACAAGACTCTACCTTACGAAAGGACCCATTGCTTCAAGAACCACTTCGGTGATGTCCATCACCTTCAGGTCTATTTCGTGCTTCCGGGCATATCCTGAAATGGTCCTGACACATTGCTGGCAGGACGTGACAACCACTTCGGCCCCGGTTCTCTGGATCTCTTCGATCTTTCGTTGGGCAATGGCAGCGGAAAGCTCCGGATCGATCATTTCAAGATCACCTCCTCCACCACAGCAGGCGCATAACTGACGATTATTCTCCAGCTCCACCAGTTTGAGGCCGGGAATCGCCTTCAGGATATTTCTTGGTGCATCGTAAACACCGCTGTTTCTTCCGAGGTCGCAGGGATCGTGGTAGGTCACTGTCTTATGAAATCCCTTCTTGAAGGAAACCTTTCCTTCGATCATCTGCTTTTCCATGAACTGCGTCGAATGAAGGAGTTCCGCGTCGGTTTTGTATTTCTCCTTCCAGGTATGGAAGCAGGAGGGACACGCAAAAACGACTGTTTCAGCGCCCATCCGTTTCACCTTTTCCTGATTATGCTCCACAAGCTTTTCCATCTTTTCCGTCATTCCCATCTGGATAAGGGGAAACCCGCAGCACCATTCCTCTCCTCCCAAAGTGGTAAAGTCCACATCGCTTTTGTCCAGGATCTGAACGAAGGCTTGCGGAATTTTTTGAACGAGGGGGAAAAAAGCAGCCACACACCCCACAAAGTAGAGAACCCGGGCTTGCTCCTTCTCATATCTGTGCTCCGGTGCGTTTCTCAAAAAATCGACCCACTGGGAGCGGTCTTCGTTCGGGTCGCCAGAAATATTGAAGTTATTTTCCAGTGCGTCAACCACACGGTTTATTATTTTAGGATATTGGTTTTTGCTCACCAGGCATTGTCGTCCTGCCAGAACCCCCACATTCGTCTCGACGGCGGGAAAACAGGTCTGAGTGCATAACCTGCAGCCCGTACACCTGAAAAGGGCTTCCTCGATCTCGGGGGTCCAATCAATCTTCCTTTCGATCACAGCCCTGACAAGAGCATTCTTCCCTCGCGGCGTCGCCCATTCCCTTCCCTTCACCGTATAAACGGGACAGACCGCCAGGCAGAAGCCACACCGATTACATTTGGCGACTTCGTCGTAGAATAAGCTTTTAAGTTCTTCCTGTTTCATATTCCGCTCCAGAAAATACTCAATTCTCCTCCTCATCCCCACTGGGAGAGGGCAGGGATGAAGGAACCATGCCTTCATCCGTACCCTCCTTCAACGAAGGGGAAGGGAAATATTGGAGAAATTTCAAATATGTTTGGCTAGTTATTCGTTATGAGTTACTGGCCATTGGTCATTGAGCATTGCGAATTGAACATTGATCATTTTGCATCTAAATTCCTCCCACGAATCTGCCGGGGTTAAGGATACCGGCGGGATCAATCTCTTCTTTCAGCCTTTTCATGACGGCACGATCAGCTCTTGCCCCTCCCCAGACATCGACTTCTTTCTTAATCGCAAGAGGAGATGATTCCACCACGAGGTTTCCCTCGTTCTTCACCGCCTCATCCGTGAGCATTCCAATCAATTTGACCAAAGATTCGGTTTTCGATCGGATGTTCTTCCCCACCATCACATAGGAGTTCAGGATTCCATTCCCGGAATGGCAGATGAAAGCAGAGTCGAATCCCGATTCCCGGGCCGTCTTTTCATAGCTCCCCAGCATCTCTCCACACCTGGAGATCGAGAAATTGGACTTAAGGGATATGAGATTAGTGTAATCTTCGCTCAACCTTGCAGAAAAGTCCCTGATGGCAATCCAGAAGGGATGTCCTCTTTCCGAATCGAGGGTGACTGCCGCCAGGGCTCCCTGCTTCTTTCCCATGGCTCCCATCTCAAAAATCTGCCTCTCGATGCTTTCGGTCACACCCTCCAGTCCAATGGCCACAAGATAATTGCCGCCCCCGGGAACCGGCAGTAAATCTTTCATCTTCGCCATGGCCACAGAGTTGAGGATCCCAACGGACGCCGGTAGCAACTGGGAATGTCTGATCTCGCGGGTAAAAGCATGGGCGCTGTCCAGGCTTGTGAAAGAAATCAGTAGGGTCGCCTCCTTCTCGGGAAGCGGAAGGAGTTTGAAGGTGATCTCACAAATAATGGCCAGGGTCCCGAATGAACCGATCACAAGTTTGCACATGTCGTAGCCCGAAACATTCTTGACCGTCTTTCCTCCAGAGACCACGGTGTCGCCGTTGGGATAGACGGCCTTGATCCCGATGATTAAATCCCTGGCCGTGCCATAGAGCAACCTTTTGGGACCACTGGAATTCGTCGCCACAATACCACCAAGGGTGGCTTTCTCCGAAAAAGGAGGATCCAGGGGAAGGAAATATCCCTTTCCCTCCTCGGCCAGACTCTTTTGAATCTCACTCAGGGTAATCCCGCTTTCCACGGAAAGGGTAAGGTTATCGCAATCTTTGTCCGTGATCCGATTCAGTCGGCCCGTTAGGAGAACAATGTCAGTCTTTTTAGCAATGCCTCCTGTCTCTATCTTTGTTCCATTCCCTCTCGGGATTACCCCGAGACGGTGTTGATTGGCATAAGCAACAACCTTTGAAACCTCTTCAATCGTTCCAGGTGAAACAACGATCTTCGGCGCTTTTCCATCCAGCGTGTAAGCTTTTAGTTTATCTGGATCCTTGATAATATTCGCTTCACCGACTATCTCCTGCAACGCCGAAACGAGTGGGGCAGTTTTAGGCATCTGGTTTTCTCCCTTTTCAGGCATTTCCTTACGCTATGCGCCCCCACCCTCCCCCCTCGAGGGGTGTGAAAAAATTCAAGACTCCAAGACGGGACGGGGGGATATTGGAAAAACTGTAGAGCGGCAACCTTTTTCAGTCTTATTCACACGTCCGAAAAAACATGCAGGATCGATAAATTGGAAGACCTCGTTAGCATTAAATTAAATGTCCGCATTCTACAGTTTTGGAAATATCGCCCCGTCCGGTCTTCACTCCCTGAGTATTTTCACGCCTTCACGGAGGGTTGGGGGGGGTGACCGCTAACTATGCTTAAACTTCCGGCAAGACCTTCCCCGGATTTAAGAGGTCGTTAGGATCGAAGGCCCTCTTGACCTTCTTCATCGCCTCAATATCCCTGGGCGTGAAAACAAATAACATCTCCTTCTTCTTCTCCGTGCCAATGCCGTGTTCACCACTGATGGTCCCGCCGGCGTCGGCGCACAGCTTCAAGATCTCCGAGCCCGCCCGATGAACCCTCTGCAACTCATCCTCGTTTCGCTCATCAAACAGAATGAGAGGGTGAAGGTTTCCATCCCCTGCATGAAAGACATTGGCAATGGCAAGATTGTACTTCTTGCCCACCTCAACGACCTTGCTCAAAACTTCTGGAAGTTTCGTTCGCGGCACAGTACCATCACAGACCAGATAGTTGGGTCGAAGCCGGGAAATCGCACCAAAGGCGCCCTTCCGGCCCGCCCAGAGCTGGGTTCTCTCCGCCTCGGTTTTGGCTGCTTTCACTTCCCGGACATTATTTTTCCTGCAGATCTCCATTACCTGCTCAGCAAGCCTTTCCATTCCATCCTTAAGCCCATCCAGCTCAATCAAGAGAACAGCCTCCGCGTCGAGAGGATAACCCGCATGGACCGACTCCTCGACCGCCTTGATCGTCAATCGGTCCAGAATTTCCAGGGTCGCCGGGAGGATCCCCTCCGCAATAATCGCCGAGACGGTTCTTCCCGCATCCTCCAGGGAATTGTAAATGGCCAGCATCGTCTTAACGGCTTCGGGTTTGGGCATGATGCGGAGGATCAACTTCGTTGCGATTCCAAGGGTCCCTTCCGAACCCACAAGAAGACCGGTCAGATCATAACCCGGATGATCCGGGGCTTTACCTCCCACCTGGATTACTTCCCCATCGTTGAGTACGATTTCGGCCCCCAGAATGTGATTGGTCGTCACACCGTACTTCAGGCAATGAGGCCCTCCGGAGTTCTCTCCAAAATTCCCACCGAAGGTCGAAACTTTTTCACTAGCGGGGTCGGGTTGGTAAACGTATCCGTAACGGGCGAGCTGGTTTTTCAGGACGAGGGTGAAGATCCCCGGTTCCACCACGGCCCTTTGATTTTCGATATCGATCTCCAGGATCTTATTCATTCTGGAGAAGTGAAGGACAACGCCTCCCTTTGTTGGAACAGTTCCCCCGCTCAGGTTGGTCCCTGATCCTCTGGGAAGAATGGGAATGCCTCTTTCATGGGCGAACTTGACGACTCTGGAAACTTCCTCCGTCGAGTCCGGCAGAACGATGCAATCAGGCTTCCCTTTATAAAGTGAGGCATCATAGCCATAGAGCATCAGGTCCGTTTCAGATGACAGAACATTTTCCTTTCCGACAATCAGGGTAAGGTCCTCAACCATTCTTTCTCGATCCATAAGATCTCCTATTGGAATAATGGAATGTTGGAATGTTGGAATATTGGTATCAATTTAGCCTTTTGAAAAATAAGTGTAGTGTAGGCCCTTGTGCCTGCGCACCGGAGTGCTTCGGCACACAGGTGTGGCCGTAGAGTAAGGACCTGAGAACCAAATTTGTCTTTGTTTTGTCCACGGGCATAAAACCCTTCACTACAAGTCCTATTTTTTTTCAAAGCGCTAAAGTGTTACGAATATTGGAATAATGGGGAATGCTTTCTTTACCCAGATATTCCATTGCTCCACTATTCCATTATTCCAGTTGTTAGTTTCCGAACCGGTCTCCGACCTTCAAATCCACCGCTTTGGCAAACTCCATCGGCTCGATTTTCTCTCCCTTGTCTATTCTTAATTTGCCGATATTCACAGCACCCCCCTTAACAGCGACCCCAATCCCTTCTTCTTCAATGGAGATCACTTCGCCGGGGGTCTTTTCCGTCCTCGAGGGGATCAGCTTTGCATCATACAACCTTATCTTTCTTCCTTTGTATCCCGTAAAAGCACCTGGCTGCGGATCACAACCACGTATCAAATTGTAAATGTCTTTAGCCTCTTTTGCAAAGTTCACAGAAGCGACTCTGTCATCACAAGAAGGTTCGTAGGTCGCCTTGGATTCATCCTGAGGAATCCTGGGTGCCTCTCCCTTCTTGATCAGGTCGACAGCTTCGATGATGGTTTCTATGCCCATTGGAAAGAGACTGTTGAAATAGAGGGACCCTGTGGTATCCTCAGCCCGGATTTCAACCTCCTTCTGCAGCAGGATGGGGCCGGTATCGATGCCTTTGTCAACCCAAAAAATCGTCAACCCGGTCCGGGGATCTCCCTGAATAATGGCCCAGTTGATTCCGCTAGCCCCCCGGTGTCTGGGAAGAAGAGAGGGGTGGTAACAGATTGTCCCGATCGAAGGGACCGTAAGCAATCGCTCGGGAACGATTTCAGTCACAAATGCCAGAATGGCAAGGTCGGGACGCAACTTTTGATAGGCATCATAAACCTCTGGATCTTTCATCTGCTGCGGCTGAAAGAGAGGAACGCCTGCTCCCTGAGCCAGCTTTTTCATCCCATCTCCGCGCTTGTCCGGGGGGCAAAAGACACCAACGATCTCTTCTCCTCTGCGGATCAATGCTTCCAATACCTTCTCTCCAAAAGGACCCTGGCCGACCGGAATGATTCTCATGGGTTCTCTCTTACAAAAAACCCCCGCACTCTCCTGAGCTTGGCGAAGAGATTCTCCCCTAAGAGGCTGTGCCGCAATAAGGGAATTGGGGTTTTTGTCATTCTGAACGAAGTGAAGAATCTAATGATTTCAACTGAATCGATTGCAGAGATTCTTCGCCTATCGCCTCAGAATGACATTGTGACACAGTCTCTAAAGGGAGGGGAGAAGGTGAAGGGGTTTTCCGAGGTACTTCCCTCTCACTTTTTTCTTTTCTTGTCGAAAGCCTCTATTTCAGCCACGGTGGCAAGGATGGTCCTTGCATTGTCGTAAACAGGTGTATCCACCATCTTCCCGAGGTAAGAGACGGCGGCCTTGCCTTTAGCCAGTCCCTCCTCTTCGAAAACCTTAACGACTCCCTTTGCCCAGTCTAGATCCTCAGGAGACGGCGTATAAATTTTATGAGAAGGTTCGATCTGACCCGGATGGATAAGCATGCGCCCCTCGTAACCGAGCTGCCTGCCGAAGCGGGTGTTCTTCTCGAAGGCTTCCATGTTCTTGATATCCACGAAGGGACAGTCGATGGCGATACATCCGGCGGCCCTGGCTGCAACGGCAGTATGAGCCCGGGCATAAAACTGCTCGTCACCCTCGGTGGTGAGCTTCACCCTCATGTCTTTGGTATAGTCTACGGCACCAAAAATAAGGGAATTGACCCTCTTGCTGGCTGTGGCCGAGGGATAGGCATTGATCACCCCTTTCGCCGTTTCGATAAGAAGCTGAATCGCAATGCCCCCCACGGGCAAGCCCCTTCTGCGCTCCAGTTCTTCCAATTTCCAGTCGAGGCGCTGAACGTGATCCGGCCCCCCGCACTTGGCCAGGCAAACCCCTGATAGCCCCTCATAAACGATCGCTTCGAGATCGTCATTCGTCATCAAGGTCTCCCAGTTGTTAATCCGGACATAGACGGTAGACCCACCCGATCCTGCAGACTTGAGATTCTCACGGGTCATCTCTCTGGCCTTCGGTTTCTCTGCAGGAGGAACCGAGTCTTCCAGATCTAGGGTAATGATGTCTGCCGGGGTTTCAGGCGCTTTGGAAACCATCTTCTCATTATTCCCTGGAATGTAAAAAACCGATCTCATGACTGTCATAATACACCTCCTTTTCAAAAATCAGTTGTCAGTGATCAATCAGCAATTATCAATTAGCAATGAAAAACAACTTTAAAGATCAATGACCAATGGGCAATTAGCAATGATCAATTATCAATGAAAAACAATATTCGCTTTCAATGGGTAATCGACGCTGGGTTGTCTTTTAATGCCCGTTGCCCGTTGACCATTGATCATTGAACATTGATTCGTGCTGTCCCTCATCAGGCACTCAATAATCTTTTGAGGGTGGGCGCGATTTCATCGGGCCGGTCCACCACATGAATTCCAGCATCCCTGAGGTTTTTTACCTTATCTTTGGCTGACCCCTTGCCCCTCTCCACGATGCTGCTGGCATGCGAAAACCGCATCCCTTCAGGAGCCCATGCCCCGGCGACATAGATCACAAGGGGCTTTGTGAACTCCTTTCGCCTCACCGCCTCTGCTGCCTCTTCTTCATTCATTCCACCAATCTCGCCGAAAATCGCAACGGCATGGGTATCCTCGTCGGCCTGAAAGAGGGGTAAGATATCTGCGAAAGACTGTCCCACCACGGGTTCTGTTCCAACGTGAACGACTGTGGTCATTCCAAGACCAGCCTGGTTAATCGTAAACGGAACAGTGGCGGATTGTCCGCCACTCCTGGAGATCACACCGACGTGTCCGGGAACAAATACCCTTCTTGCAAAGTCAGGCGATCCCCCTAGCCAGCCTGCCGCTGCAATTCCGGGACTAATGATCCCGATCGACCCTGGCCCCAGCAAACGCGCCCCTTTCTCTTTCCCGTAGGCCATCATCTCCAGGATGTCATAGAGAGGCACCCTTTCCACAGGCATGACCAGAAACTTGATTCCCGCATCAAGGGCCTCAAGGACCGCCTCCTTGAGACTTGGCCCGGGGATGAAAGTCACGCTCAAATCGATGTTTCCCTGGGCCTTAATAGCCTCTTCCACCGTATTGTAGACGGGGATCCCGCTCACCTCTTCTCCGCCCCGTCCCGGCGTCACGCCGGCCACAACGTTAGTCCCATAGCCTTTCATAAATGCAGCCCGCGCCGAGCCCTCCCTCCCTGTGATTCCCTGGACCAATACCTTTGTATCTTTCTTAAGTAAGATTGCCATTGTTCATGCCTCCCAACATCAATTTCAACCCACCCCCACCCTGACCCTCCCCCTGAGAGGGAGGGAAATCGCCCGGCGTCACGCAGGGTTTCTCCCCCTTCAAGAGGAGATCTCACCTCTTCTCTCCTCCCCCTTCAAGGGGGAGGCCTGTCCTGAGCGGAGTCGAAGGGTCCGGGGGGGGATGGGATATCTGTCGGAGT
>Ga0214473_10003052_pt1 | contig 20433 bp, 32 predicted proteins | sample RVTome_7_FD_203509 | JGI IMG/M metagenome (GOLD analysis project Ga0214473, IMG submission 203509) | Soil microbial communities from uranium-contaminated site in the Upper Colorado River Basin, Wyoming, United States - RVT98D197 | ecosystem: Environmental > Terrestrial > Soil > Contaminated >... | reverse complement strand
TGACCGCACGGACGTAGCGGGTGAGAAGGATCGGCCGCGTCCGCCGGGAGGTGTACCAGCCGATCTTGCGGGTGAACATCTGAGTCCCAGGCGCCGCGTCCTCCCATTGCCAGACGTAGAAGTTCGAGTACCCAAGGTGGCGTTGGAGCTCGGACTGGGTCGCTATGCCCTGGTTGTTCGTCTCGACGCCGACTTCGGCTTCGAAGCCCTCGGGATCGGAGTAGAACCGCCCGATGGTGTCGATCACGTAGGCAAGGTCGACAGGATCTATCGACGAGGAAAGGTACTGAGCGACCTGTTCGAAAGGACGTTCGAGAGACGCATCTCGGACGACGTCGACCACAGATCGATCGGAACCGATCCCATCGGAGACGTCTGACCCGATGAAGTACCGATCCTTTTTGGTGGGAAGCTCCCAGATCTGCAGGACCTGGAAATCGGGGATGGAGACGAGTGAGGGGAACGTCCGCCAGGTCGACTCGGGAACGACGTGGAGATCTCGAAGGTCGAGTGCCGGATCTATGAACGATAGGTGCGAAGAGCTCACGATACCAGCTTCGGCTCCTTCCGATCGATCCGCTTCATCCTGTTCCCTTCGATTTCAGGCAAGTAGATCGGACCTTTAAGTAGCTGGAGGATCTCCCCCGAGGGCAAGGTAGCACGGACGCCGTCTTTCAGGACTTCCCACGTGGGTGGAGGATCGTACTGAGATTTGATGAAGTCCTTGGCGATTTTGAAGGAGGAGGCGAAGACGGCGCCCCAACCGGTGAGGATCCAGCCGGGTACTACGGTGAGCTCATCAGGTTCAGGCGGGCGCATGATCAGTACTATGTAGGCCTCGTCTTTCACCGACTACCTCCAAGTGCCTCCGGGTGTGGCTCGAGCCCTGGTAGATCCGTTGGACTCGGGGCCTCTCCACCGATCGATCCGAAAGCTCTCGTGATCTGAAGGACTGCTTTGAGCGGCCGTGCGTGCAGACGAATCCTCTCGATGTCGTCGAGCGAAAACACGCCGTAGCCCGAGAACTGAAAAGCTTCCTCGTCGTCCGAACAATACTCCTCAAGGAACTTGGAGATCTGTCCTTTCGACTCGAACCCGTCCCGGGTGGTCTCGTACCAGTAGAGCTGATTTCTGGTCAGTCGTACCGGGTGGCCTACCCATCTCGGGCCGGTGTCTTCGCAGCGCCGCGCGTGCGCCAGGGTGAGCGCCGAGGGAGACCAGCTCGTGGGCGCCGGCAGCCAATACCGGTTCTTCTCGGCGTACCACGGTATGAAGATCGGGGTGAATCGCCCGACGCCCCGCTTCGACGCCACCCAATGCTCGTGCCACCAGTTGTGCCGGCCCTTTGCCGTCGATTCGAAGGCGACGAGGATCGCGGGTTGGATATGGATCGCCGGCATGAGCGAATCGTCGATCTGGGCAGGTTCGTCCCAGGTGGAGAGCTCGGTGAGATGGACGTACGAGAGGGTCTTTCCCCGGGCGAGCTGGCCCCGTTTGTTCTCGGTGCCTCGGATGGATTTCCCGGCTCCGACCCACACGTGCGATCCGGAGTCGAAGAGGATCTCTGAGTCCTTCACGTGCTCGACGACCTTCGGCCGAACCCACCAAGGGAGATAGTCCACTACTCGTTCCATCATGTCGAAGGTAAAGGCGCTCTGTTCGGGCACGTCCGCCGCGACCAGGCCGAAAATATGCGACTGGGTGGTGACTCGGTGCGTCCCCATCGCCTGAGCGAGCGTCGAAGCTCCGAGTTGTCGAGCCTTGAGGATGTTGACCAGTATCCCGTCTGGGTGATTATCGAAGAAGGTCCTACGTTCGAGCTCGGCGATCTTCTCGAGGATGAGCCGCTGAGACTCCCACAAGGGGTACATCGGACCGATGTCCGCGCCGCGCAAGTTGATCGAGCAATACCGCTCCGCCCAGTAGGGGAAGTTGACCTTCGAGAGTAGGACTTCGTTCAGGACGAAGGAGGACTCCTCTGGCGTGAGAAGCCGGAGCGATTCTCCCTTGGCATCGACCACGTTCTCGAGCCGGCGTTTCCACTCGGAGATCTCGCCGACGGAGTACTCGCGCAGGGTGACGGCGTAGTGCGACTCGAGCGCGGCGACGCGGGCGGCAACGACGTCTGGGTGGTACATCAGGAGATTTCCCGGCCCACTCGTTCTTTCTTGTCAGATTCCCACTGCCGGAGCTCGATGAGCTTCTGTTCCGCATGATGTCGGCAAAACTCGCCGACGCTCCCGTTGTACTGGTTGAAGACCTCGAGCTTCGGCTTGGCCTGACAGCTAGACCAGTAGCACTGCTTGTGGGGGAGCTCGCGTGTGTAGGCCATCAGAGTTCTACTTGAAGGACTCTCGACTTGTCGACCGGCTCCGCAAACCTCATGAACGTCTCCCCGGCGGTGGCAGAAACGGCCGACCGTTCAATCCGCCTGCAAGTGATCGATCCGATCGATCCGATCTGTCCGGATCCACAGGATCCACAGGATCCAGAGTAATAGGCCCTACTCGCCGTGGTTCTTGTTCCTTTCGCTTCCCTTCGACGACGATCTTGATGCTGTCCGCGAGAGCTCTTCGCAAGTCGACTGTCGGCGCGAGATCCTCGGTTTTCAACGCCTCGTGAACCGCGGCGACGACGACGTCGGCGTCGATTACCTCGGAGGTGTCCCCTCCATCGGTCCGCCCGGGGTACAAGAGCCGATCGGTCCCCATGCGGATGCGCGAGAGATCCTTCGGGGTAACGCCCCGATCCTCGTCAGAGGCTGGCTTCGTCTCCGATCCGGGAGTGTTGACCTGGACGCCGACCTGGACGCCGCCGCCGCCGCCCGTGCGCTTGTAGATCCCGGCGAGCTCGAGCGCGATTTCCTGCCTCCGTAGATCGGGGATGATCTCCTGGAGACCCGTGCCTCGGCAGATGACGCAGGGGATCCACCGCGTCGGGAGCTTCTTGTCGAGCTTGCCTTTACGTCCTGCGTCTTCCATGTCCTCGGTGTCGGTCACGTAGATACGTCCCTGACCCTCGCAGACGTTGCAGGGGCCATGGCGAATCACCGCGAGCTTCATGAGATCCTCGGCGACTTGTGGAATCGCGTCGGTGACCCGGGTGATCGCGGCGATTTGAGCTTTGGCGAGTTTCGCATCCTTGAAGAGCTGAAGCACGTGCCCCAGGGTATAACCGGTCTCGGCACAGATCTTCGCGAGCGGGCGCGCGTCATTGCGCGGATCGGCGATGATCGCGAACAGGCGCATCTGTCCTGGCGAGAGATCCGCCTCGTTCACCGTGTCGATCAGAGCTTGACGGCCGCCGACGGCGGTCTCGATGGAATTTGCCGCGCGCACCAGTAGCGAACGAGACTTCGGGATCTCGCGCCGGCGCCGTTTCTTCGGCTTCGGCTTGTCTGTATTGTTCACGTTGCTCTTGCTACTTGCGTTACTTGCGCTGCTCACTCGTTCTCGTCCCCCTGGTTGCGGTACTCGTGTTGCGTGCGCCGCTTGAGTTCCTCCAGGAACCCCTCGAGCTCGCCCGAGGCATGACGCCGCCAGAGCTCCTGTACAGTTTCCGCCCCAAGATGCTCGGCTGCCTCGGCCAGGGCAAGCCATTCATCGTCGCGAGAGAGGAACTCGACTTCCTCCTTCTCCTTTGCTCCAGTTGAGGCATTCCGATAGAACGATCGTAGCCCAGTACCGCTCTGTCCGCCGTACCAGAGCTCGAGAGTGTCCGCTATGCGCGAGAGGGCTTTCCTGATCTCTCGGAGATCATCGCGGTCGGATTTTGAGAGCCCACGGTTGAAGACGATGAGGGGTCCGAAGGGCATCACAACTCGTCTCTGTCGATGCGGGCGAGCAGAGAACACCTGCCGCACTCTTGCCCGGAGCTTTTCGAATACAGATAACAGCGGCACGTTGCTTCTTTGGCGAACTCCGTGAGCGCCGTGACCGTCTTGGAGATGCGCTCCCACTCAGGACGAGATAGGAGTTGAAACGTATTCGGTTGTGCGTTGAACCGCGCCATAAGCTCGGGGAGCGTTTCGATCTTCTCGCTCACAGCTGCGCCCTATAGCCCAAGATCAGCGCCTTGAGGGCGTCATCGATCGACATCCGATGGAGCACCCAAATCGTGTGCCTGGCGTACTCTCCATGGAGATCGTGAGCTACGTACTCTTCTGTTTCGAGTGGCGCAAACCCCGGCCCTGTTATTCCCGCTGAGACCTCAGGGCGCTTTGGGATCGGCATGACAACCGAGCGTCTGTTAGCTTCGAGACTGAGCCGATGGCCATCGTTGGCCCCACCGATCAGGACGATGTCCGCATATTCGTTCACGGCTATCAGTCCTCAGTCCTCAGGCACCCCTCTACTCGCCCCGGGCGATCGCGGAATTCGCATGCATGATCGCCTCTTCGAGCTTGGTGAGCGCGAGTGCTTGCTCTCTCGAGGGCGGAGTCAGCTCTACGATGTTGATCGCGAGCTCTCTAGCTTGATCGCGGAGCGCCTGGTACCGGGGGATCTGATCTTCCTTCGGTGTGTGGTAAACGAAGTCGTTGTCAAGTCGCCTTCGCATCGCAGGGGGAACGTCGTAAGTCTTCATGGTCTTCGTACCTTCCTTCGCTCGACTTCTCGCGAGCAGTTTGTTGAAATCCACCATTGGTCGCGCAGGGTACCATGACCGTCAGTGCAGGATCAAGGAGAGAATTTTTTGAGAAAAAATAATAGGTGGGTACCGGTGCACAGATCGAGGCCCCCCGCCCCCCGCCCCCCTAGACAATGCCCGCGCGCCCGCTTTCGACACCGCGCCGAGCTCGAGGATCATTAAGAAAAGGTGTAGGTTTGCAGTCCGATAAGTATCATTATGTTAAATAGGAGCTTCGATCCGAGCGGAGTCGCACGTGAATCGAGGTGTGCGCGCTGGTCAAGGTCGAGGGCGACATTGGAGGGAAGGACACTCCCCCTCCCGTCCATCCTTCGTGTTATTCCCGACCGATCCGCCAAGGCGCCCCGCTTCGAGGTCTGTTCCCCGCCCGGGGCACTCTGGTACCTCGGTACCAGTGTACCAACGTGTAGCGGTACCCAAAGTATAGAGGTACAGATCGCGGCCGTGTACTCATGGTCCCGCTGCCGACCAGCGCTTGGAGAGAGAGCTTGACTCGCGAGCGTCGGTCATGGTAGCTTGAGCGGACCATGGTGGACCCGCGAGAGCTCGACGAGCTTAGCCTTGATGAAGCCCTGGGGATTCGTTCGGAGCGGGCATCGGGCATCGTTCGGCGGTACAGCTGCGGTTGCGGCCTGGTGAAGACTCGAGCGGGCCTTGTGGTGCAAGGGTGCTTGACGTGTCCTGGTGGGGACGAGCACGCACGGCCTGAGCCGGGGGAGCAGGGTAAGTTGTTCTAGATCCAAGTAGATCTTTTTCTATTGACTTCCATTCGTCGGTCATGGTACCTTGACCGATGGAGGTAAGAATAGCTATGGCAACAGCAGTAGAGATCACGAAGATCGGAACGAACGTCGAGTATTACCTCGACGGCGAAGACCTCGTGTTGAGGATCCGCAAGTTCAGATCGGCGAACTTCGGCCCGAGCAACACAGGGAAGACGATCACAGTCGCGAGCTCTCACGGCGCCTTTAAGGTCGAGGGCGTCTCGGTCAACCTGAACGTTTACAAACGACCCCAGGTCTGAGGTGAAATCCAATGAGATGTGAGGATTATCCGTGTTGTGGCCACGGCCCAACGAGCTCGGGTGGGGACGGTGGGGGATGTCCAGATAGCTCCGGGCGGTTCGCCTGCTGCGAGTGTGGCGGGCGATTGCCGCGTAACTCGAGCTCGGCCATGTGCTCCAGGTGTCGCCATCGGCGATCGAGGATGACTGAGGAAGAGCTCGAATTCGCTGATGGGTTCGAACGTGAGGCGTACGGCGCCGAGTACTGACGGCCGCGGGGGCGCTCCCTGGCGGGTTCAGGGGGCGCTCTTCCGGAGCCGTCATGAAGCTCCAGAAAGACATAGGCGAACAAATGGCGAAAGTACCAGAGTACGATTACCAGCGTCAAGCCTGGATCGTCGATGGACGAGTCGCGCGGTGTGGCCATCGGATCAGGATGGCCGGTTGCTACGCGTGCGCTCACGTTGGGGAGCTCGTCGAAGTCCCTCGGGCGCGGGTGGAGCTTGACGCCGAGCTCGAACGGGCCCGGCTGCAGCTACGAAGACTCCGGGAGGTCGATGCGCATGCACCACGCGTGATCTCGCTCCTGTTCGTGGGAAGCGCGTTCGTAGGTGCGGGGCTCTGGCGCGGGCTCGCGGGGGAGAGTGACGACGAGGTCATGGTGCGGGCGTTGGAGCACGTTCAACAGACGTCGGGGGCCCGATGGTAGCGCCCATCCCGGAGGACGCCCGCGCGTGGCTGGATGAGCTCCTACGTGATCGCGAGCATCCTGGGTGGTCGGCGTTCTCACGCCTCGTCCGCGGGGCCTGCCAGCGCGCAGGCGTCGTCGACGAGGACCAGGTCGAGGATGTATTCGTCCGCGTCCTGGGAAAGCTCCCTGGGTGGCGCGGGCGCTACGCGGGCGAGCTCTTCATGTGGGTCCTGGCGATAGCTCGGAACATGAAGCTCGACGAGGCGAAGCGGGCGCAAGCACAGAAGCGGGCCGGGGCGTTGGTCGTCTACGACGATGCGCGATCCTGGGGACACCACCGCGCGTGGATTGTGGCCGATGCCCTGGTGCTGGAGCGCGAGCTCGAGGACGCCGGCGGAGTGGAACTCGGGGCGACCGTGCGGCTCCTGGTGAAGGGTGCAGACGTCGAGGACGTTGCGCTCGCGACGGGGCTTAGCTGGAGTGGCGCTCAGAAGCGGGTGAGGCGCGCGCGGCAGGCGGTCGCGGCGGTGCTCATGCCGGCGGTCTCATGATCAGCGCGGCGGATCTCCATTGCGGGTGTGGTGAGGGTCATCCTCCGCGCGCGGCCGGGGGGCCGTGGTACTACACGAGCGTGCAGGCGGGGACGATGGCCAGACTTTTGAGCGGGCCGTATCGGAACCATCCGGAAGCCCGCGCGGCCCTCCCAGCTGATAGGGCCTGGGCTTGGGCGATCGATCCTCGCGGACCCTGGTACGCCTACGGAACGGCCCGGAGCTACGCGAAGGACTTGAAGACGGTGCGCGGGGGAGCCGCGATCCGAACATGAGCGAAGGTGAGAAGGATCAAGAACTCTCAGCGGAGGAGAAGGAGCGGTACCGCAAGAAACGTGAGAAGACCCGCGAGCACTACCGGCTCCATTGGATAGTCCTGGATCCGGATTGTGAAGCCGGCGGGACGTACGGTGAGCACCGAGAGGGAATGTGCGGGTGTGGAGGAGGCAAAGATCGATGACCATGATTGTCGAGCAGATCAAGCGAGCTCGCCGGGCGGCGAAGGCGGCGGGCGCCTCTATGGTCTGGCGGCGGGACCGAGGGGAGGGGGTAGTCCGGTTCTACTTCCGTGAGGGCGGCGGGCGGATCACCGTCGAGTATCCGAACAGCGTACAGGGAGAGATCAACTTGGAGAAGGCGATCGACGAGTTGAACGAAATAGCAAGGAGGATGATTCGATGAGAGACACAGATAACGAAGAGGCGGCAATGGAGACGGTTGCGCGTGCGGTGGCGGAGGCGATGCCTCCAAAGGAGATCTGGCCAAACGGACAAGCTTGGATTCTCAAATCTCGAGACGAGGAGCCAGCTTTCGGGCGGCCCGAGGATGCGGATCAAAGAATCTGCCGCGTGGTAGACGGCCTCGAGATCGTGCTCGCCCGGTGGAAGGATCACCGCGGATCTCGGGAGAAGCGGATCACGGTGCGCGGCATCTGGCCGAGGGACAAGAACAACCAGGTGCACACCGTGAGAGGTGAGACCTACGAGATCACCGTGGGAGCGAAGTACAAAGCGGAGTACATCGCGAAAGAGATCGCGCGGCGGTTCCTCCCACGGTGGGAGGTAGCACTCGAGGCGGCGCGGACTGAGTGCAATCAATACGACGACTTCGAGAAGAGGAAGCTCGAGACCGCCGACGGACTCGCGCGAATCCTGGGGGAGGAAAACCGTGAGGGAACGATCCGGCTCTATTGGGGCGCCGGAGAGCTCTATGGCTCGTTCGTTTGCGGAAGCTCGGTCCGGATCGAGCTCACGACGAGTCCGTTGGCCGCGAAGATGATCGCGGAGATGATTGCAGCGTGGCGGGCGTCGCACAGTCCCGCGCGAGAGATCGCCGACCTGCAAGGCGCGTTTCTCTCTGGAGGCGTCGATGCTTGAGAAGGACTTTTACCTCGGAGGGCGAGCGATCTTCACGGTGACCAACCTCGAGGACGGCTCCCGAGCGACGTTCGAGATCAAGCGGGCATTGCTGGATGGACCAACCGAATGGTTTTTCGCCGCACTGCTCACCGGGCCGGACAACGAGCGGGATTATACCTACCTCGGCAGAGTAATCCCCTCGTCGGGCCTGGTGATGAAGACCAGGAAAACCCCCGAGGGGATGGAGACGTCGCCTGCATGGAAGAAGCTCCAGAGCGCGCTTGATTGGGGTTGGGGAGAAAACGATCACGGGGTCACTACTCCCCGGAGACATCCAGAGCTCGCCGAGATACAAGTAGATCATGCCGGCCGGTGTTCGAGGTGCGGCCGTACTCTCACGGATCCAGGGTCGATCGAGCGCGGGATCGGTCCGGTGTGCGTCGAGGCGATCCGGTGATCTTCTGGGTCGGGCTCGCCCTGGTCGTGGGTGTGATCGTCCTCGGGCGGTACTTGGAGCGGCGGGCCCGGTGGCGAGAAGGGGAGCATCAGCTCCCTGGCCGGGGTCGCCGGCGGAAGTCTAGGCGCAAGTGAGAACGCGAAGATCATGGAGGCTCCAGGATCGGCTTTTCAAGATCCTGGAGCCTCCTCTCGCCCTAGTCACACCCCTACCGCCAACACCTCGATGTTGGAATTGCATCTCCTACCCGAAGGGTGGCCGAGCTCGCGGGCGGTGCGCTCGGCTGGGCGAGATCGTTCGAGGCGAGTCGATCCGCGCGTGCTATTCTCCGCGCGATGGATTTGGCGCAAGCTAAGCTTCCTCGCGCGCCGGCGCCCACCGCGGATTTCGCGCCCGCGGTGGGCGTCTCTTTTTTCGGTCGGATCCGTCAGCTCGACTTCGCTTGCCCGCGGTGCAACCGGGTCTACCGGCTGAGCGAGTTCCGCACGTCGAAGCGAATCTGGGATCCCTCGACAGGGTATTTCGAATGTGCGGACTGTGAGCTCTCCCTGATACTGGGCATCCTCGCATGGCACCCACCGACGGGGCTGCGACGCATCCCGGACGATCACTTACCGCAGAGCTTCCGCCAGGCGCTGCAGCTTCGAGAGCTCGCGAAGAACGTCTTGCGAGGCGAGCGTATCCCTGGGGGGAAGAGGCTCAACAGGAAGGCGGCGCGCAAGGGCCGCTTCATCGACAAAGCGCGGAGCCCGGCGTATCCGACCAACCGACTGGCTCCGGTCGCGTGCACCTGCTACGTGGAGATCCGGAAAGATCGGCAGTGCTCGATCCATGGTGAGCGTGTCCGGTAGGATCTACGACTTCTTACTTTTGCCCTTGCCGATGATCGAAGTGATCGAAGTGACAGGAAACTTCGCCGCCCACGTGTCGATCCCCGGCGTCCATTGTGCTTGCGGCAGGTGGAAGTTGTAATCCGATCCCCAAGCGACCGCGTCCTCGGCGATGAACATGAGATGAGGCTCGCACCAATACGCCGGGTTGTACGCCGGTGGAGCTTCTGAAGCCTGAGTCGCTCCGAGGGTGAAAGCGACGCGCTGAAATCCCGCCATACCTCTGGTCGGGATGGCGACCTCGAGATCGGCGATGGTGATTTCCTGATGTCCGCAAGCGAGGTAGCCTCCATCGTAGCGGTAGTCCTTGTTGGACGGGGCGAAGCACGAGAACGCGATCCTTGAGGGATGCCCGGGACAACCTCCGGTGAGATGAGTCCCCGAGCTCGGCCCCCAGGCGTGTTGAGAAAACAACGGCATGAAGTCCCCGAGAGGAATTGACTGAGGTAGAGATCCTGGTAGTCGCGCGGCGGTCTCTTTCAAGTTGGTCTCGAAGCTCGAGAGCAAAGCGAAGGACATTTTCTCCGTCTCACGGCTGGGTATCCAGGTCGAGGGGTTCTTCCCGGCGCCGTTGGTGCGGGAGAGGTAGACGTCGAGCATTCCTCCAAGACCGTTCGGGATCTGTGCTTGGCAGGAGTGCTCGTACGTGTAGTCCGCGACGAGGATCCGCTCGGCCTTGACGTCGGCGCCGTTGATCCGGAACGTCCAGAAGTACACACCAGGCCCATCGGTGCGGGGGAAGGGTACCGCGAAGAATTGTCCGTCGAGCGCCATCATAGGGGTACCGGTACGTTTTTGAAAGCCTGTGACTCGCGGCGTCAGATAAGGCATTTCCCAGAGAAGTCGCCGCTCTCTAAGATCGAAGACCGCGAGACGTTTCTCGAGCTCGGAGACGTACCAGGAGACGCAACCGCGAGTACCGTCGAGTGACGGTAGCCCGTGCGTGTCGCCGAAGACCTCGTTCGTCGGAGATCGCACCGAGAACAATAACTGAGGGGCGCCCCCGTCGAGATCGACGCACCAGAAGTCCCCGATGTAGGTCATCCAGTACATGATCGAGCCGGCGCACCAGACCGATTCCGCTTCGTCGGGCGCGTACTTGCCCCAGGGGATATCGACGATCCGAGGGAACGGTGGCTCGGCCGAGTAGAACCGATGTCCCGCGTTCGGACCTTTGAGATAGAGCAAGAACATGTTGCCGTGCTTTTTGGTCTGGGCCGTCGGACGGTTGCTATATGGGGGCACCTCTGCGGGGTGGCCATCCTCAATCGAGCTGGTCACACGATAGACGTCGACGTTGTGGATCGGATCGAAGTACGACTTCCCGACGGCCGGCTTCGGCGGCATCTTCGGAATTTTGACGATCTTGGTATCGTACAGACTCATGGGATCTCTCCTCGTTCTAGAAGTCGATCGATCTTCGTACCGAGCTTCCGGAGCTCTTCTTTGATTTCCGCCTCGACCTTCGCATGCTGTTCACGAACGAAACGGAGCTGCATCTCGAGGTTTTCTTTGACGACGTTCGCCGCGCGCTGGCCGAGCCAGTCGCCGCGTAAGACCCCACCGAGCCCGCCGACGAGTATGCCCGCGAACACGAGGGCCAAGTCCTTCCAGATTGTTTCATCCACCAGTTATCAGCTACCTTGCGAGATCGTGGAAGCCATCTCGGCCTTGACGGCCATGACGACCTCGGCGGAGAGCTTCTCGATCCAGGAGTGCTTCGGCGGTTTCCCATAGTGGCTGAACCAGTCGGACCACAGCCGCCCTTGGAGCACCAGCCCGCGGCGGCTGTCCTCCATGGGTATGTCCATGAGGCCCCGACAAAGAAGCTTCCACGAGGGGATGGTCTTGACGATCCAGGCTTGTTCGTCGTCGTCGTCGTCGTCGTCGGGAATGAGATCGCCCGCGGCACCGACCGCGGCGCCCACAGGCGCTAGTGCGGTGAGTCCGAGGATCATCTGACTGAGCTTGAGAACCTTTTTCCACGGGACGTCCATGAGGGGAGTTTACCTCCTGAGGTTGTCTTTCGCTTCTTTCGACATCGCGAGCTCGAATAGAATGTCCGCGTAGGTCGCGCCCGCTTTCATCTTCGAGTTGGAATTCTCCATTCCCGAGACGTCTCCAGGCCATGGATCACGTCCGAGCTGGTGCAGATACGCTTGACGTACCGCGGGGCGGTTCTCCGCGAGCGGATCGAAGATGGGTGTGGGCGGAGGTAGCGGAAGCGTATCTCCGGCCAGCATCTTCTCGAAAGGATCGAGCGGCATCTCTTCCCAGGTAGTTCCGTTCAGCCAGAACCCGGAGCTCATGTTGACCAACGAGTGATCACAGGTCCAGATGCCCACACCACGATTGCCCATGTGGAACTCGTAGTAGCCTTGGTGATCTCTGGTCGAGGATTTCGGTCCGAACCAGCCTTTTTCGATCGTCCACCAGAATTCGTTGGCGATGTGGTGGCAGACCTCGTCGAGAAAGATCGGCTTCCCGTGCCGGCGGAGGTGATCGAAGCGATTTCTCCATGAGAGGTTTGGCCGGTCGCCGGGGTGGATGTTGATCGAGTCGCAGTTGTGCGGGTCGTATTCGAAGTCGTCCTGCCCACCGTGGGAAACGCCGACGGATCCTCTTGGCCAGTGATCGAGCTTGTGGAAGCGGGCGAGCTGGAGGTTGACCTCGGCCAGTGCTTGATCGTAGCCGAAGCCTGAGTCGTCCCAGGCACTCTTCGCGTGCTGATCAAACTCGTTGTGAAGCTCGATGTTCACCCGATCGGCGAGTGGGCCTTTGACCCCTTCGAAGAGCTCGCGGATGCGGGCGTGCGACGCGGCGTCGTTCGGGTTGCCCATGCCGTTCTCGAGAGTAGGATCCCAGCCCTCGACCCAGGTGCCCTCGTCGATCAAGGAGATGAAGTCGACGACCCGGTTGATGCAATGACCGATCACCTTCCACCCGACGCCGGGCGTGTGCTTCAACGTAGCGTCGAGGACGAGCTGGGCTTTGAGATCGTGCTTCTTCAAGAGCCGGATGAGCTCGAGGAGCATGACCTGGTGGTGCGGGGTGAGCCGAGTAGGCCGAGGATCATCTCCTGGCCGGCCGATCTGACTGTAATCCCACATGAGCTCCGAGGTAGATCGGTCGCGACCGAAAAACGGGTGAGCTTCTCCTGGGTTGTCCTGCCGAAGGTACCAACCGGTCGTCTCGTCCAACCAGCGGACTCCCAAGATACCTTGCCGACGCTTGCGATCGAAAAACCGATCGATCATGTCGAGCCAGGGAGGACCTCCTACCGCGCGGACATGGCGATCGAGGAACGCCGGCGCCGAAAAACACGAAGCGATCGTGAAAGGAACCTCACCGAACCATGGGTGATTGCTCATTTTTAGCCGAGACCTAACCTTTCGATGGTGTCCCTGATGACCGCAGCTCGTGGCTTCCACTTCCACCCGTGATCGGTGGGCGCGCGCAAGCCATAGGTCTTGAGCCGCCGAACGTTTTCGGAGTCCTCCGGAAGGATCTCCGCCGAATTGATTTGATAGAGGGTGAGTACTCGGACGTCGAGTGCCGCGTGGAATTCGATCTCCTGGGTAAGCCGCTCGGAGATTTCTGCCTCGGTGAGTTGATACCCCTTGTTGATCTCTGCCCACCCGGTCTCGGTATTCCACAGCGGGCGATCGCCGGCGAATTCGCGAAGCGTCTCGATCTCGGCGTTCCGGGTCATCGATCCTTTGTGCGGCGTCGAGAAGAATTGCGAGGCGGGATACCGGTGGAAGGCGACACAGCAACCGGGTGGCAGATACGGCGCCATCTTCTCGAGGTACTTGAGCCCGCGCTCGTTCAGATTCGAGATGGAGGGTGAGAGCACGGGTGAGGATGAGGAGAACTCTCGAATGATCGCGTAGCACGTAGAGAAGGTCTTGGCGAGATCCTTGGGGCGACCCTTCCAGTAGTCGTGCGCCAGATCTGGCTCATTGCCGATTTCGAAGGCGGGGTGGTAGACCCGTCCAGGATCGAAGTAACCGAACTCCAGGAGCTTTCGACATTCGTCGCGGGTGTGATCCTCGAGACCTTTCGAAGTCCACGGGGCATCGTCGGAGCGCGTCATCGATCCGCCGGCGAGCAGGAAGATCAGCTTGATCGTAGGAAAGGCGAGTAGCGCCTGTGGAGTGGTGAAGGCGAGCGCTTGCGATCGAGCTCGAACGTGATCTTCAGAAACGTCGACGCGAAGGCCCACGAAACGGTAGGAGCTGATCTCCGCGAGAAGGGAAGAAGCTAGCGGTCCCGTGTCCGGAACCGCTAGATAAGGATCGAGCATCGGGGTAGGCCCTTTGGAGAGACTTACCCGATGAGCTGCCGTTCGACGAGGTACGCCGCGGTGGTGAAGTCGGTGACGTCGTTGGAAGGATCGCCCAGGATGTCGACGACGTTCTGCACGAGGCTGGGGGCCCGCGTCGCGACGTTCATGAAGATCTCCTGGGCCGTCAGCTTGTTGGGTGAATCGGGATCCTCGGCTGACTTCTCGCGCCGAATAGCCTGGCCGAATTCGAAGATGGCCCGCGCGAGAGCTCGCTGGTTCTCGGTGGGGGCTTCCTTCGACTCATCGTAGGTTGCGGTCGGGGGTACGAGTTCCATTTCTGTTGTCCTCCTTTAGTTCCACGGAAAGATCCTATCCTACTCGAAAGATGGGGATCGGAGTCAAGCGCTCAAGCTGCGGCGAATTCTGTCGAGAACTCTCGTCTGATACTGAGGAACCTCCGAACGTTCTTGATGACCGGTGAGGTGACTCCCAGGTACATCAGAAGCGTCAGGAGACCGAGCTCCTCTTCGATCATTCCAGGGTAGTGATCGTCGTAGAGGCGATCCTGTCCTTGATCGCCGATGTGGTGAACCGAGGATCGTTGAGAGGCCGCTCCGAGGTCTGACTCGTGCGTCGTGGCGTGAGAGAACCCCAGCCATATGTACCCCTTCGTCGTCTCTTTGGGGAGATGAAGCTTGAACCCTTCGGAGACGTGCACCGGGTGCTTGACGTCCTTGGGCATTTCGAAGAGGGTCTTCTCGAGGAGTGAGGAGAGTGCTGAGAGCTCCACCGGATCGGACGAGCCGAAGGATCGGTTCTCCGGGGATCGGAAGCCTGTGAGTAGAACGGTGGTGAAGACGACTTGATCATGACCTCCCGGGCCGAACGTCGGCCGGGGGATACGCACGAACTCCGCATCCAGTTGATGGATCTGCCGGTAGGCCTTTTTCCAGTGCTCTTTACGGATGCGGTAGTAGTGGATCATCGTCGAGCCCCCGGCTTGGAACTTGGCCATCAGGTGATCGTGCCAGCGCGCTTTGTTCTTGGGTCCGCAGGTCGAGCAGTTGTGTCGGCCGCAGAATTGGGAGATGCGCCGGAGCTTGCCCGTTACAGGATCTCCGACGACGGCGAAGCGAGGGCAAGTGTAGCTAAGTGCTGTAGGTTCCAGGTGTTGCAGAGGTTGATTCATACGGTCCTCCGGTCAAAGATCGAGGTTCGGCGTACCGTGTCCCTATAGTGGTCCGCGGCCTTCGAAAGATCTCGAGAATCCTCGTGGGAATCACGCCTAGGAAAATAATAGGCTGGTGATACGGCGCGGTGAGAGTTTCTGTCGTATCTACCATTAAATTCAACGACTTGTAGGTTCTATCCTCAATCATGCGCTCGGGCGCTCGAGAAGGTCATGCGAGATCACGGAAGATCCGTCAACCTGGACTCTAGCACTGCTCGCTCGATCTCTGTCAAGTCCCACTGGGCGACGATGACGTAGAGATCGCCGCCGAGGTGTCGAACGAGGAAAGGATCGACTGGGGCTGTGGGTTTCCACACCGGCTCGAAGAGGATGTGGTAGAGGTGGAGCCCGCCATGTGTGGGGACGTACCTCGGGGGGATCATGGGGACCAACGCTTTGACGTACGGTGCCCCAGATGTCTCTGGCCAGGTGAGATTTCTCGGGAGGATGACGTTGTGGTAGTAGGATCTGGAAACGCGCGAGTGGCTGAAGGTTCCCGTGGTGCTGAACCACGGCTGCAGGAAGAACGGAGAACCTCGGTAGCGGCGGTACCAGACGTTCTGCGCAGTCGCCCGGGCGATGGCGAGCTTCGGTAGTCCATGAGCGTCCACGCCGATCGCCTGGGCCGTGCGGTGGAGGGAGATCACCGCCTTGCCTTGGTAGACTGCGCGGTGGGCGCGCATCAGGAGCTCGGTCTCCTCGTCGTCTGAAATCGCAAGCTGTTCCCGGTATTCCAGGTATTTCTCTTGGGCGGTGAAGTGGCTTACCTTGATCGTTTCGACTTCCATTTGGGGTACGGTCCTTTCCTTCTTTCCTTTGCTGAGTTTTCAGAGCAACCCTGCTGCCTCCAGTCGTTCACGGTACTCCTCGAGCAGCTTCTTACGCTTGCGGCGAATTCGGGCCGCGGCTTGGGACGCCTTGACCGCGATCTCTTTGCGCCTTGTCGCTGTGAGCACCTTTGCCCGCGCGAGGCCCCCAACCTTGCCGCCAGCCCGGCCGAGCTCGCGGGCGGCCAGGGCGACGTCCTCTTTCTTCAGCCGTGCGGTGGTATTCCGGAGTCCAAGCGTCCGGGCGGCCGAGCTCAGGTCCATTGCCGAGTTATCCTCAACCGATTCCAGGGCTTGAGTCGTGTTTCTTTGATTCGTCAATGACGCTGCCTCCGATTGTGGCATCTCGCGGCCGAGGGTACACGATGTAGGGGGGATCGGTCAAGGACGAAATTTGTTCTTGACAGTGTGGACGGTCAAGGCTTAAAGTCGGTGAACTTTCGCTTTATGACCAGCAAAACAGATCGTCCGCGGCGTAGGCTCCCCGCTATTCCTACTGGCGGGGCAATCCGGTGCCGACTGTGGGAAGCGGACGAAGAGGCTCGGCTGATCACCGGACCTCGACTCGGGGCAGTGTCGTGGCCCGAGGATAAACAAATGGGCTTCGGCTCGAAACGGCGCCGCGCGGTGCGTATCCGCCCCTCGGGAGGTCCTGTCGAGGTCCTCCTGGGGGTTATTCGACAAGCGGACTCAGCTGGAGGTGCGTGGTGAGCTCGGTTCGGTTGCCGCCGACCAGGGACGCTCTCCGTCGATGCCTTCCTTCCTGCCCGAGATGCGGAGTTCTTCGGGGGGATCCATGCCGCACACCGGCCGACAAGACGTGCAGGCCACATTCTGCGCGTGAGCGCCAATGGAGCCGTGAGCGAGAAGGCGCTGAGCGAACCATGAGAATCAATACCAAGAACGGCCGATGGTGGCTCGACGTGTTCAAGGGTGCCGATGAGTTGTTCACTATCCGGCAATGGCCGGAGAATCTCCTTGTGTCGAGCCATCGAACAAAAGAGCGAGCCGTTGAGCGGGCACAGAAGCTCGCCGCCAAACTCGATCGAAAGCCATGACAGAGGACCAGTATCCCGGGGGCGATGCTCCATGACCCGCCCCACTTTCGGCGCGGCCAGATCGTCCGAAGTGTGCGTATGAAGATCCGGCAACTGTTGGAGCAGATTCTTGAGGACAGGCGCACGCTACAGCGCCTAACCGAGTGCGACGTCTGCGGCGCAGTGGTCTCGGACAAGAGGCAACACTCGGAATTCCACGCGGAACTCGCGGCCCTTGCGGTAGCGCAGCCAAAGCTCCAAAAGGATCTCGAGTGGTACCAACGCGAATCAGTCGCACGTACTGGTACGGATGCGAGGTTCAAGCCATGACCCGCCCCACTTTCGGCGCGGCTGACGCGCTCAACAGTTCGCTCGTTGCCAGGGAAAGGATGGAGCAGACTTTGGCACTCAAGACGACGCTCGAAGTCATGAACGATGCAAGCGAGTGGATCGAGATTGGTGAACTGCCAAACCCTGAAGGCTACCTCGTTGGTCCAGGTAAGAAGTATCGTATTGTCAGAATTGATAACGAAGATTCCGTTGTTGTGGCCTACGTATTCTCGATGCCGGTTGTGGCTTCGGTTGTGGCCTCGGTGTCGCAGCAGCCATCATGACCGACTCAACCCTCTGGCTCACCAACCGTTCCGCCTACCAGCGCGAGCACAACCAATGCGATCACGCGAGGTTCCTCGAGTACCACTCCGGACCCTACGGCTACGGGATTCGCCTCAAAGCAGAGTCCGTCTATCTCCCCACAGGGATCTTTTTCCACAAGATCCTCGAAGGTGTGGTGAAGCTCGCGATCGAGATCGGTTGGAAGGATTTCGAGGCTTCGAAGTATCGGGCGGACACGCGCGTCATCATTAACGGGGCCGTCGATCGCTACTACCGGCTTCTGGACGCTCGAGGTCTGCGCAATATGGATCTCGTGGAGCAAGAGTACACCATTGCAGAACAAGCGACCTTGATCGAAGGTCTCGGGTGGGCGTGGTCAATGACTTTGCTTCCCTATCTGATCAAGTACTTCACTCCACTCTCGGTCGAGGTGGAAGACGTCGTGGTCCTCGGGTGTTCGTGCGGACTACCCACCGGAGTCGGCGAGCCCGAGGATCACGCGACCCGCGGTTGTAATGGGATCGCTTGGTGCTCGAAGGCAGATCTGATCACCGCAAGGGACGCCGACGGCGCCGCCGGGTGGCACGAGTACAAGACGGGGGCGGAGGTCTTCCGCAAGACCTTCTCCGAACGATGGGACACGAACGTCCAGTTCGCCTCGGGCATCCTTGGGGCCGAGCGCCGGCTTCAACGAGAGATCACCCACATTTACGTCCACGGACTTCAAAAAGGATCTCGGAAGAGTCAGTACGACGATGATAAGAAAGACTACTCGGGCCCTCGACGACAGAACTCGATCCTGTGCTACGCCTACTGCAAGCCCGCGGATCCGCCGGTCCTCCCCCTCGACGACTGGCGGGTCAAGTACCAGTGGTACGAGAACGATCCGCACACCGGAAAGCGTCACATGCGCCGACTTGGCAAGGGCTACGAGAAAGTGCCGATCTGGGAAGCTGAGTTCTTTGGACGTCCTGGAGGGTGGTCGAACGTCGAGTACTGGACGGCGTGGCTCGGGCCTATACGAATGAACGAGGAGGTCTGCTTGCTCCTCGGGCCGTACGAGCGGCCGACACAGATGCTCGAGGAGTTCGTCGTCGAGGCCGCGGCCGAAGAGAGGCGTTGGCAGGATCGATTGTGGGCAGTCCATGACGCACGGACGCAGGCGTACGACAGGTTGATGGCCGCCCGGCCGGTCTTCGATGAAAGTGGGTCACGTATCAGCTTCGAGGTTGTCGAAGTCCAACCCGAAGTCCAGAAGGCCCTGAGAGAGAACTTCCCCAAGAACTGGGAAGGATGTAGAAGCTACTACGGCGACGTCTGCGAGTTTCTCGATCCGATCTGTCTGAAGCGGGTGGGATGGGACGATCCGCTCGGGAGCTTGAAGTACATCCACCGCAGGCCGCATCACCAGCCGGAGATCGACCAGATGATCGCGCGAGGCTTGCCGGTGCCGACAGACCCGGACGCGGAGGAGGGGATCGATGACGATGGCGAGTAACGAGGGAGAGAAAAAATGACTGAACCAATCCAAGGCGTCGGCATCTCTACTGCCGATATGATCATGGGGGACACGGGCTCGGGTAAAACCGCACTCCTCGGCACGTTCTGTGAGTACGTCTGGGAGACCTACCAGAAGATCACCCTCTGCTACTCCGCGGATGCCGGCGGGTGGCCGTCGAACGTCCAAGCCCTCGTCGATCTCGGGATCATGCGTGTCTGGAAGATCAAGTCGAGAGATCCCGAAGATAAATACGGTCTGGCCTTCGAGACCTGCATTCGTGCCAGTCAAGGCTGGTGGCCGAAGACGTTCCGTGATCCTCGGTCGGGAATGGTCGAGGCTCGGTGCGAGCTCGTCTCCCCACTCACGCAGCAATTGAAGATGTTCTGCGCGAACGGGCACCTGGTCAAGATCGCGACGCAGCCGGGCGAGCTCCGCGGGGTGTGGATCTGTTCGCCTGGTGGAGACAAATCGAAATGTGGTGCGACCGTGAGCCTGGATTCTGGCGCAAGGGTCGAGGTCGAGAACTTCCAGACGCCAGGTTTCGAGAACGTCGGCGCCCGATGTTTCGATGGGATCACCAGCATCGGTTACTGGGGACTCCAGGATCTTGGAGACCGCGGCGCTCAGATCGAGGAAGGCGCGAAGGATCAGACCTCGGCGCTCCGATCTGGGGTGGTGATCGAATCCGGTGACATGGCTTTCGGATCGAACACGATGACTCATTACGGCCAAGTCCAAACGATGGTCGAGCGTGTGCTCACCCATTCAGGGTCAATACCCTTCCAAGTGATGCGCCCGGTGTGGACGGCGCTCAAGAAACGCGGCACCGACGATGAGAAGGCGGTGATCTACGGTCCAGAGATCCCCGGGAAGGCCAAGACGGCTCTCCTGCCGCGACTCGTTGGGAACTTGCTCGGGACCGAGTGCGTCCGAGACACGAAAAAGCGGCGAGCAGAATATAGGCTCTACCTTCGACGCTACGAGCTCCCGGGCGATCCCACCCCGGTCCTGTGCAAGACCCGCGTGAGTCCGGGCTATCTTCGGGAGTACCTCACGGACGGACCGATCGACGAGAACAATCAGCTCGTGAGCGGTGGGCAGCACTTTACCGAGTTCTCGCTGAAGACGTTCTATGCGCTCGAGGCGCAAGCGATCGAACAGGAGCGGCTCACGAAGGCTGCGAAGTACAAGAACGCTCCAGGCATTTTCACGGGCAGCGTGGGCGCGGACAAGTCGGCCATCGAGACCACCGGGAAAGCTGTGGTGCTTCATCTGCCGACGCCGGCGACCGAGGCAAGGGTGAAGCCGCCAGTAGGGCCGGGGCCGGTCCTGGTGCC
>Ga0214473_10003051_pt1 | contig 20436 bp, 17 predicted proteins | sample RVTome_7_FD_203509 | JGI IMG/M metagenome (GOLD analysis project Ga0214473, IMG submission 203509) | Soil microbial communities from uranium-contaminated site in the Upper Colorado River Basin, Wyoming, United States - RVT98D197 | ecosystem: Environmental > Terrestrial > Soil > Contaminated >... | reverse complement strand
TCGTCGGCCTCTTTGCGTTTAAGCTTACTGATACCGCTCCCCATAGGATTATGACAACTGGGGCAGCGCAAATAGCCGCCACGCCAAGAGTCTTTGATGTCCTGTCCCACCGGATGAGCGATATGCTTTCCGTTATAGTATTTAGTATGGCAAGTCGTGCAAAGACCGATCACCTCAGTATATATTAAGCCGGTCCACTTACTGCCGTGAGGCACATGGCAGTTCAGGCAGGTTCCTTTACCGTGCGCCGCATCAGCCGGCGATTTAGCATTCCTGTCAGCCTTATTGTGGCCGATAGGCAGATAATTTTTCTTGTATTCACCATGGCATTTATAGCAGAAATCATTTCCCCGGCCCAGCAAGAGCTTAGGATCTTCGGTAGCGTGAGGCTTGTGGCACTGGTCACACTTACCTTCTTTGTAGGGTTGCATCTGATACGTATCGTCAGAGAACTTCTTAACATCAGAGCCGTTCTTACCGTCGTGGCAGCTAAAGCACATTTGTTTGAGGCTCGGACCGGCCTGCCATAGTTTTTGATAGCTGGAGGAATGAGGATTATGACAATCCGTACACTGCCCTTTTTCAAACGGTTCCATTTGATATTTCAAATTATAAAGTTTGGCTATTTGAGCATGGCAAGAAGTACAGAGCTGTTTCTGCGGTAAAACCAAATGGGCCTTTGTATTGCTGGCATGTGAATCGTGGCAATCAGCACAGCGCTTGGCCTTAAATGGCGGATGAAGCACTTTTTTGCCTATCCACTTCTCTATATTGTGGCAAGACATACAAAGATCTTCGGGTTTGCCTCTGGTTACACCCAGATACTTAGAGGCGTGAGCATCATGACAGCTTGTACAAGCGCCTTTTTTGTAAGGGGGATGTTTGTATTTAGCCTTTTTCCAGCTATTAAAACGTTTGCTGTCATGACAATCGCTACAAAGCTCTTTCTCGGGCTTAACGAGTTTTGATGTTTCCTTGGGCCTATCACCAGCTTTGAAGCTTTTAATTGTAGTTCGGCCGGTTTCTCTTCTACCTATAAGGCCTTTAGTTAATATATTTACATAAGAAACCCAAGTAATTTTTACTTTTTCCTCTCCGTGCGAGGTATGGCACTCCTGGCAAGCCCCCTTGGCAAAAGCCGTATGCACGAAAGGCGAAGCTTCCAATTTGGTAAACTCGGAGTGACACATTAAACATTTAGCGTTCTCTATTTTTGTTTTAAATCCGGGGATATTTAAAAGACCTAGCAGTATCATAATAGCAACGCCAAACACACCGCCTGCCTTTAACCATGTATTGCGGCTACCGAACTTGGATAATTTTTGACCTACGATTTTAGGCTTCTTTATGCCGGCCAATTTAATCCTTTTTTTCGTTGGGCAATAGGAGTTAATCTTAGTAATTAACTCCTATATATAGCATACATTCAGCAGCTAAGCTGGTCAAGCTAAACTTGGAATTAAAGTTGAGCAAGCCCCAGAAGTATTACCTGCTAGTTGTGCACAATTAGTACCGCGAAGTGCTTTTTAACACACTGTGAGCGTTGACATAAACCACTAGCGGTGGTATTATTAGATTAGAAAGAAAGCGCATTAAAAGCTTTTAAGAAACGATTTGAAAGGAGAAAGAAAATGCGGAGAGGACTAACAATAATAATCTCAGTAGTCTTCGTTTTACTTCTCACCACAGTTACATATGCGGCCGGCTGGCATACGATCGGCACTACCGACAATCCCGATGCCGGTCAATGGCTCAAAACAAACAGCCCTCATTCGAATCTGCAGTCAAGCACAAACCAGTGTAAAGCTTGTCATGCGGTTCATGAAGGTAATGGGGCCAGCTTTAAACTATTACAGAACACCTCGAGAGGCACGGAGTGTAACGCATGCCACCGGGGTGAAGCTGCTTACACTTCTAAAAAACCGTATCAATTAGATGATACTCCCGCTGAAATATACGGAGAGCACACATTAGGCCTGAAAACCGGTGAAACCGAAAGAATCATCCCCAATGCCACCCAAAACGTCATAGACTCTAACTCAATTAAAACGGATGGCTTGTCATGCGGAAATTGCCACAGCGTTCATGACGCTTACACGATCAATGGTGCTGCAGCGGGCTCACTAGACGGAAAACTGCTCCACCGCAACCCGGCTAATGTCGACGGTGTTGATGTTATGGCCGGTCTGGCTGAGAGCGATCCTTTTGCCAGCGAAAAAGCTCAAGCCGCTTTCTGCGGAGCCTGCCACGATAAGAATAAAAACTTCGATGCCGGCGGCAGCGGAAGCGACGGTGACATAGTAACAGGTAGTGTTAGCGAAGGTACGCGTCCCAATTCATCAGCTCACGCTTACGGTAATGTTGATGGCCTGATTGATACTTATGGAAGACTAAAGAATGTTGTTAAAAGCTTAACGGATGCTGAATTCAAACCGGGAAGCTGCTCAGGTTGCCATAAATCAAAAGAGTATGAAGGCTCACTATGGCCGCACCAAAGCAGAAGCCATAAATTCTTGACGATTTACACAGGCACTGTTGGTGGCGTAAAACAATTCGCCAACTATCAAGACGCTTCAACCGACCCGAATTATGATGAGGACGATCCCGGCAGAACTCTTCCGAAACTTGATGAGAAACTCTGCCGCGAATGCCACAGCGAAATCGGTAAGCCCGGCGACATCAATAGCTTCTAGTAAGACGCTTATAGTAAAAAAACCCCTCCGAACCGGAGGGGTTTTTTTTATGGAAGTAGCAATTTAGATTTTTTTATCTTTCTATTGACTTTCTATCTGAGTGAGCGCTAGAATACACATAGACGTATCACTTATTCGTACCAGTATTTCCAGCCTTCAACTAACTACTAATAGTACTTGATTAATTTTCACAATTAGTGGTAGAATAGTAACAACAGCTTGTTAACTTTTCTAGTTAGTGTTAATTAGACTAATTAGAATATGACTTCTTATAAAAGGAGGTGAAAACATGCGAAAAGTTTTAATCTTAAGCTTAACAGGTCTTTTCTTATTGCTATTATCTTCCTCTGTTTTCGCCGCAGGTTGGCATACCATAGGTGGAACTAACAATCCCGATGGCGGTCAATGGCTAAATACAGAAACTCCTCACGAAGGCCTTCAAAGTTCTACGAATGCTTGTAAAGCTTGCCACGCGGTCCATGACTCTAACGGCGCTAGCTTCAAGCTTTTACAGAATGATAACAGGGCTGATGAGTGTAATGCCTGCCATAAAGGAACAACAGCTTACACATCAGCTAAGCCGTATGACATAGTGACTAATCCGCGGGGCGAGCACTCATTAGACGGATACACAATGAATGATCCATCTAATAGTGCAGCTATTCCCAATGAAGGGTTAAAAACTATTCCGGAAGCAAGTGCTTCTGTAATAGCAGCTAACTCTATCAAGGATGATGGTCTTTCTTGCGGTAACTGTCATAGTGTGCACGACGCTTATACTATCGATGGTGACGACACCGCTCCGGATAATGTTATCCCGATTGGTTGGGCCACTAAGATACTGCGCCGTGACCCGGCTAACAATGGCCAAGATGCCTTAACCGGTATCTCAAGCGTTGTTGATGCCGATGATAGTGGCTTCATGGCTGATCCGGCAGGTTCAACTACTGCCGATGAAGTTCAAGCAGCTTACTGCGGTGACTGCCATAATAAAAACCCGAACTGGTCTACTGGTAACACAGCAACCAACGAGGGTACCCGGCCAAATCCGGCTGCTCACGCCTTAGGTGGCGTAGATGGCAAGATCGATGTTTATGGTACGGTAAGGAACGTACTTACTACTGCAGGAGCCGCTCAGTATCTGTCCGGCACCTGTGATTCCTGCCATAAGCGGGTAACGGGTAATACTCCTGTGGGACTGAATGACCAATTCCCGCACCAAAGCCGGAGTGAAAAGTTCTTAGGAACATATGATGTTACTGAGGCTAAAGTTGTTGAGTACAGAAATGGTACCGGTAGTGACGTAGGAGATCCAAAAAGGATCCTTGCTAATCTGGACACCAAAGTCTGTAAAGAATGTCACGGTGAGGTTGGTAAACCTGGTGACAGCGCAAGCTTCTAATACCATCGTTCTAAGAACGATTTAACATCCAAACCCCTTCAATTTCTTGAAGGGGTTTTTCTTTTTATTTCACTAAAAATGCTTGATTATTTACCAAACAAATGGTAATATATAAACAAAGTAGATAATAATCTTCCCAGCACTTCGTCATAGTAATTAATGCAATAGATTAGAGTATATAAAACAGCTTCAATTCTTATCGAAAGGAGTTAATATGAAGAAAATTGCTGTTTTAGTTTTAAGCTCGATATTCTTTTTACTTTTAGTATCGAGTGTTTTTGCAGCCGGCTGGCACACAATAGTGGGCGTAACGCCTGCTCAGCATGACCCGGATGCCGGTAAATGGGCCGCTTCTAGCGGTGGAGATGCAGCAAAAGTTCCTCACCTTGGACTTCAGGCTTCAACAAACGCTTGTAAAGCTTGCCATGCAGTCCATGAAGGAGCTAGCAACAGCTTCAAGTTATTGCAAAACAGTACCCGGGTAACCGAATGTGATTTCTGTCACGCTTCTGCTGGCGCTTTAACCGATCCTACAAAGAAACCCTACACTGTCAGTGATCCATGGGGCGAACACTCACTCGGTACCGCCACAATGCTAAGTAAAGACACTGACACTGATGGAACGGGACCGGATACCGATACTGATGGTGACGGGCCATACACTATCCCTCAAGCTAGCGCTGCCGTAATTAATTCTAACTCTATTACTGATGTTGGATTGTCATGCGGCAATTGCCACAGTGTACATAATGCTTATTCACTTTATGGAAACGGTGGAAGTGACCTGGTAAAATCCGGCACATTGAGTAGCAAGCTTCTGAAACGTGACCCGGCTGGAAACGACGGAGACGTCTTGGCCGGTGTTACTAGTGTTGAGGAGTATGAAACAGGCAAGCCTCCTGCTGAGGGTGCAACAGGCAGTATCGATGAGCTCGAAGTCCTCTCAACTTTTTGTGCGGATTGCCATAACAAAAACATGAATTGGGACAGAGGGCCTGCGCTTGATGGCGAAGGCAATGCTCTCGATGAAGGCGAAAGGCCAAACGGCTTTGCTCATATTCTTGGTAAGGGCACTGACGGCGTGATTGATGTCTATGGCGAGCTAAAGCCAGTTACAGCTCAATCGCTGACAAGCTGTGCAGGCTGTCATACATCCAGAGGCCAGACTTCAAGCAGGTTTCCGCATCAAAGCCGCGGTCATAAATTGTTTGGCACGGCTTACAGGGGCGATGCTTACAAAAGCGCTTATCTGAACGGAACAGACGGAGTTTATGGAACTGCTGATGACTTGTACATCAGCGATCCCCTAAGAACGTTGCCCGCTCTTGATAATGGCGTTTGCCGTACGTGTCACGGTGAGATCGCCAAGCAAGTTAACTGGAGCTATTAGAAGTTAAAGCTTAACAACATAGAGTAGCTTCATAAAACCCCTTCAGAGATGGAGGGGTTTTTTTATTTCAATTCTAAGCTGTTTAAAGATAGGCTTACTTCTGTTTATACCTTGAAATCAAGGATATTTAGGGAGGTGTATTTTATTGTGTAGCGGTGCGAGGGTTGGCTAAAGTAAGGGTTAAACTCTCGCCTTAGCCAACCCTTTCGCTGCATAAACTATTTACACTGAATAACAGAGAAAGCCCCACTGTGGGGGCTTTCTTCTGCTATAGCTCTCTCTAGGGACAAGTATTTAAGAGCTATGATTCCAATTAATAATTGGAGGTGTTATGTTCTCCGGCTATTTATGAGCCGGATGCTTATCAAAAATCTTTGCCTACACCACGCGTGTCGTTTTCCAGACCGCGCCGGTCGCGATGGCAATCCAGGCAAACTTTATCCAGTGAAACCAAAGACCTGTTTGCTTGGTTGATTCCCCGGTTTGACTGCCGCATACCCTCGGCTTTACCTTCTAGAATTCTTTCATTTTGCCAACCGGGATCTTGAGTTTGCCCGGAAATCATTTCACCGCTTATGTAATTAGCAATTAACAGTTTAGAACCTGTGCTTTGATGTGGGAAAGCGCTGTTCACACCGTCATTATTAGCTTGATGGCAGCTTAAGCATCCGCCTTGTGTTGATTGATCCAAACGCCAACTCGTACGTCCGGCAGCCTGTGTTTCCAGGTTGCCCCACTGGCCGTAATTGGCCACTCTTACAGACTCGCTATTAACATTCATTAACCCGTCACCGGCCGGCCCCTGAACATGTGATTCCGGATTTGGACGGCCGTATTGATTGCCTGTTTCGCCATCGGCTCCTTCATCCCAATTCGAATTCTGATTATGGCAGTCTATGCAAAAAGCCGACTTCGAACCGCCGTAATTATTATTTGCGTTACTGTTACCGGCTGTTACCAAAAAGCCACCGGCAATATCGGTTTCCTGACCGTTAACAAAGTACTTAGTCGATATAGCGACGTCTCCCCCATTATTTGCCGGATCCTTTTTAAGAATTTTATTGGCCCACTGCGGGTCGACCGACGAACCATCCATTGTGAAAGCACCGTGAACGCTATGGCAGGTACCGCAACTTAATCCGTCTCTCTCGATGGCATTGAAAATCTTGCCCTCAACATCAGCATCCGGAATCCTGGTGGAACCAAGACTGTGCTCTCCCCTTACCTTTTTGCTTTCACCAATCTTGTAGGGGCGCATGTCCGATAATCCGCTGGTGGCATCGTGGCAGGAATTACATTCGGTGACCCTGTTTTTGTCTCTCAGCAGTTTGAAACTTTTATCATTAGGCCCATACATTTCGGGATTGTTTATTCCGTTCTTCGAAAGCTCGGCCTCATGAACGCTATGGCAAGCTTTACACTGGTTAGTACTTGTCTGTAAATCGTCATGAGGACTTTTAGCCGATGACCAGGTGCCGTCATCGCCGGTTATACTTCCTCCGGCTTTTATATCATGCCAGCCGGCAGCGGAAGCGGTAGAAACCAAAATAACAAGCAGGCCCAGGCTTACACCTAAAACCAGCAATGTTCTTATTAGTTTCCTGTCAGTTAAATTAGCAAACATCTTAATAGCTTTCCTTTGAAGTAGTGACCCCTACTCCCGTATGACATTGTCCGTTACGGCAAACGCCGGCATCCAAATTAGGTAATGACCTCTTCGGATCACCGGTGTAATCATAGCCGGCAACCGTGCTCGGCGTATCGTAATTATCATCTAAAAGTTTGTGACCAACGCTTTGATGCGGAAAGCTGCTCGGTCCGAGATACTGGCCCTGGTCATTTGTTTCGTTAGTAGCCAAATGGCAAGACATGCAACTATTAATATTGCTTATGGAAACTCTTTTTTGCGGACCATAAGCTTCGACAAAAGCATCGGTGTTGATTGGGTGAGAGCGTTTGTTTGGTCTTACATCATCGCTGCCCGACCAGTTGGGGTTCTCGTTGTGGCAATCGCCGCAAAATGCTGATTTAACTTCGCCTTCGCTGGGATTTGAAGTAGCCTCTGTAATCGGCTTGGTGTTTTCATCATATGGCTGAACACTAATGAGGCCCGCATCGGCACTGCCGCCGTTTTCACCCGGGTCTTTTAGCAAACCTTTGGACTTCCAGCGAGCAATGGTTTGGATAATGTTTTCAGGAACAAAATGAGGATCATGACAGCTGTAACAGCTTAACCCGTCCGGAGTGAATGATGGCGGCGCATCAATACTGCTTTCCGGTATATAGGTTGCTCCGCGGGTATGTTCGCCCTTGGCATTCTCAACAGGCCTTGGAGCAGGTATCCTTACTCTTTTTTGAGTGCTGATTAATTTGGGGTTTTCAGGATTAGCTCCCGAGTCTACCCGGCTGTAGTTTCTATGTTGCTGGATTTTCTGAGCTTTACTGGTTAATCTATATGGTTTCTTACCGCTTAGCCCGGTTACCGGATCATGGCAACGGTCGCAGGATGTTTGCCTGGAATTATCAAAGAGAAGACGGTAACTGTCTCCATTGGCCTTATGCAATGCATGACAAACCCGGCACTTGTTTGAGTTAGATGAAAAATTACCATGAGGGCTTTCATAGCTACCCCATTTTTCTTGAGAAGGTTTGTGTGCAGATGAAATATACATCCAACCGGTAGCAAAAGCAGAGGTACTTAACGTCAGATATATAACTACTGAGAGGGAAAAGCTAATCAGCAATAACCAGGCTATTCTTTGCTTGTCCCTAAGCCCGAAAGCCATAACTACCTCCAACTATATTATACCACTGATAGTGGTTTTTCGTCAACGGCTCCTTTGCTCAAAATAGCAGGTTATTAAATGCATAATAAGCAAATTTATGGCGAGGTTTCTGATGCCAAAATAGGCTGCAATCGTTACTATAAAAAGTCAACCGCTTATAGTATATTATAACCTTTTCATTGTAGTAATACCAGCAAATTTTGCAGTTTCTCCAAGTTCTTCTTCTATCCTTAATAGCTGGTTATACTTAGCAATTCTATCTGTGCGGCATGGAGCCCCTGTTTTTATTTGACCAGCCGTTGTAGCAACGGCTAAATCGCTGATAGTGGTATCTTCTGTCTCGCCGGAGCGATGAGAAATAACGTTATTGTAGCCCGCCCGCTTAGCCATTTCTATGGTATCAAGAGTCTCGCTCAATGTACCGATTTGGTTAAGCTTGATAAGTATGGCGTTAGCGATGCCTTCATCAATCCCCTTCTTTAATCTTTTGACGTTGGTAACAAACAAATCGTCGCCGACCAACTGAACTTTATCGCCGATCTTTTCGGTGAGCATTTTCCAGCCTTGCCAATCTTCTTCGGCCATCCCATCTTCTATTGAAACTATTGGATAATTATCAACCCACTCAGCATAAAAGTCTGCCATTTCAGCAGGTTCCAGGACTTTATTTTCCGAGGCCAAGTTATATTTTCCGTCTTCGTAAAATTCGCTGGAAGCTGGGTCTAGAGCAATAAAGGCATCTTTGCCCGGAACATAGCCCGCTTTTTCGATAGCCTGCAATATGACTTCAACGGCCTGAGCATTAGATTTCAAATCAGGCGCAAAACCGCCCTCGTCTCCTACAGCCGTGTTTAGTTCCATTGAAGATAGAACTTTTTTGAGGGAGTGATAAACTTCCGTCCCCATTCTAAGGGCCTCTTTAAATGAAGAAGCCCCGGCCGGAACGACCATAAACTCCTGCAAATCGACATTATTATCGGCGTGTTTGCCGCCATTAAGAATATTCATCATCGGAACCGGCAATAAATAAGTTTCTAAGCCACCGATGTAGTGGTAAAGGGCCATAGATTTTTCGTTAGCCGCCGCTTTGGCAACCGCCAATGACACCCCGAGCAACGCATTGGCTCCCAGCTTTTCTTTATTGTCCGTGCCGTCGAGGCTAATCATTTCCTCATCAATCTCCCGTTGAGAAGAAACCTCCATACCCAGAATTTTCGGACCGATTATTTCATTGATATTGCTAACCGCCTTTTGAACACCTTTGCCGAGGTAGCGGCTTTCGTTATCTCTTAATTCCAAAGCCTCAAAAACACCGGTTGATGCACCTGACGGCACCGCCGCCCGGCCAAAAAAACCATTCCCAAGACGGACATCGGCTTCAACTGTTGGATTACCGCGACTGTCGAGAATTTCGCGGGCTTTGACTTCAATTATTTTTGACAATTACTCCTCCTCTTTGCTTTTTTCCCAAAGCTTCTCTTTTTCGGCCAGTGATAGTTTAGCAAAGTCCTTGCCGGTATTTCCAGCAATCGCCTCCATTTTACGGAAACGCCCGGTGAAATTATTGGCCACCCTTATCAAAGCGCTTTCAGCATCAATATCGAGCTTTCTAGCTAAATTTACCAAAGTAAACAATAAATCGCCGACTTCTTTTTCTATTAAACCATAATCATTCTTGCCAAGAGCTTCTTTGAACTCGGCTACTTCCTCGTCCAGTTTCTCGATTACTTTTGCTTTTTCTTGCCAGTCAAAACCGACTCGCGCCGCTTTAACCTGCAAACGCTGGCTATACGAAAGAGCCGGCAATCCCACAGGAACACCATCCAGATATGATGGCGTGTGCTCTTTATTGAGAGCTTGTTTCTCCTCTTTTTTTATCTCTTCCCAGCGTTTTAAAACTTCTTTAGTGCCGGAAGCTTCTTGCCCTGCAAAAATATGGGGATGTCTTCTGATTAATTTTTCGTTGATTCCCTTAAGAACTTCGCTAATATCAAAGCGTCCGTCCTCATTAGCCAGTTGGGCATGGAACACAATTTGGAGAAGTAGATCGCCGAGTTCTTCTTTAAGATGCTCGTAATCTTTATTGTTGATTGTCTCAACTACTTCGTAGGCTTCTTCGATCAAGTGACCTTTGATGGTATCCGAAGTTTGCTCTTTGTCCCACGGACATCCATCCGGGCCTCGGAGGCGAGCCATTACCTCTACGAGTTGTTTAAATGAAGCAAGTGCTTCTTGCATAACGCGATTTTAGCATAAAAAAGGGCAGCTTTTACGCTGCCCTTTTAAAGTGTATTATCCAAGTCCGCTTTTACGGATGCCCGCCTGGCAAATTACCAGTCGATTTAAGCTTCTTGTCGTTGATGACAATTTTGGCTTTTTTCCGTAAATTCTGCAGCCAGGTATTAAACCTTTCCATTTGCTTCTGAGAAGAGAGCATACTGTTAATCTCTTCTTTAACTTCTTTGAACTCTTTTTGGCGTCCTTTTTCTTGTTTTTCCACCTTGGCCACATAAATACCGTTTTTGGCTTTTATGACAGAGCTTACGCCGCCTGCGCCAAGTTTAAACACTTCGTCAGACAACTCTTTGCCATAAATACCCAAAATCTGGTCCTTGCTCAATTGTTGAGCAGTTACGCCGCCTTTGATGTATTTCTTAACGGCTTCATCAAAGCTCTTGCCGCCATCCACAGTAGTCTTCACGGCATCGGCTTCCGATTTTTTCTTTAAAGTGGCAATCTTAACGCTAACCGTATCAGGAACCAAGTAATTCTTTTTATTGTCTTTGTAATACTTATCCACATCGGCATCGGTAATTTTGATACCTTTGGTAACTTTTTCCCTGACTTTCGTTGCCAGAAGCTGATTTTCAATCATGCTTCTTAAATCATCCATCGTCCAATTCATTTGTTTCAGTGTCTTTTCCAGTTGCTCTTTTGAAGTGGACTTTTCAATTTGTGCAACTCTTTGATCAAGCTCTTTTTTACTTACTTCAGCGCCCTCACTTTTAGCCGCTTGCTTAATCAATTCCTGTTGAATCAAACGCTCGAGAATTAATTTCTTAATCTCGGTCTCCATTTTGGCATCAGGCTTCTTTTTGTTGCTTTGCTCATACTGAGAAGCATAAGCATTGTATTCTTTGTCAAGCTGGCTTAGGTAAATTTTTTCTCCGTTAACTGTAGCAGCCACCTTAGCGCCGATTACTCCGGTAAGAGACAAAGCAATTAGTGCAATGATTACTACGGCTACACCGGCACCTATTAATAACCAGCGGTTATTTTGCTTACTTAATAGGTTGCCTAAGAAACCGCCTTTAGATCGTTCTGATCTTGTGGGCTCCGGTTCCGGTGCTTGGGGTGTTTGGTTTTGATTGTCTTCCATTTTTCTCCTTTCAATTGCAAGTTTTAAACTGCAAATTGATTACAAACCTTATTGTAGCATTACGACCTCACATATTGTAACACCAAGTTATTATCATCGGCAACAAGAAATAAAACTTTAGAAAAGAACGAATGTTAACTCGAGAAGTTAAAACTTTTGATTTTGAGAGCCGGAACAAGCATATTGCCCAGCAGGCTTTCGGCCAAAGTTCGCTGCCGGGTTAAAGCCTCAACCTCTAGTAGAGCTTTAAGGATACTTTGAGTAAAACGCATATTGGTAATTGGTTTGGTTGTTTTGCCGTTTTCAATCAAGAAGGTGCCGACTCTTGTCATCCCAGTGAAAATAGTTTCAATAGGATTTTCCAGGTTTGTGTAATGAAACCTGTTAATCAGTAATCCGCGCTTCGTGCCGCCGACTAATTCCTCAACCGTGCTATTGCCCGGTTCTATCACCAAATTCAAAGGTAGTGGACCATAAGTGCTGCTCGCAGGTAAGGCATGCCCTGTGTTCTTATGCCCGCTTCTGTTGGCCGTGAAAGAATCATAAACCACATCGTTAGCTACGCCATCCTTTATAAAATCAACTTTTTGGCGCTTGACTCCTTCGTAATCAAATAGCCAACCGAGACTTTTTTCATTAGAAGCGTCATCGCAAATGCTAATATCTTTTGCGGCAATTACCTTACCGATATTCGTATTCATAAAGCTTCTGTTTTCCTGAAACGAAAGAGCCCCGAAACCGGCTAGGGCTAACAGACTCAGCATTTCGGCCACCGCTTGCGGCTTTAAAATAACCGTATAGCTGCCCGGCTCCAACGTTACCGGGTTTTTACAAAGTTCGGCCATTTCGTAAGCTTGCCGGCCCAACTCACCTGCATTTATTTCATCCACATTATCGGAAACTGAAAAAACATATGAAGCTTCGTCAACACTGCTGAAAATAGCGTTTAAATTACCTTCCGTTTGCTTTTGGAATGAAAATATTCCGCCCGTATTAGCTATAGCCATAGCAGCCGCCGAAGTTTCAAACATGCCGGCAACTTTATAATCTTTCGCTTGTTTGATTATTTCAGCTATATAACCCGCTCTTTGGTCGGGCGAAAATTCGGCGGTATTTTCCTGGTAATGGGCCAGATCAGCTTCGAGCGCGCCCTCGGTTGGCAAGGAAACAAAATCGGCCTTTTCGGTTGCTAATTTTGCCGCTTGGCAAGCTTTCTCGACAGTCGATTTAAGCTCGGTTACTTGATTTGTTAAGGCAATACCGATTTTTTTGCCAACGATAGCCCTAACCTGAAGCGAGTCATCCTGTCTGACCGTACTTTGGTGAATTTGCGAATTGGCGAATCTCGACAGGCTATCTTGGCCGCGGATTAGTAATATTTCGGTCTCGTCGGCTGATGAACTATTGAGGCCGTCCGTTAGCAGGCTGCGAGCTTCTTCTTTGTTAATCACGGCCGACACCTACCTTTACCTTGCGAAAGCGGGCCGGTGAAGCGCCGTGAGCCACATGGGCTATTTGAGAAGGTTGTCCCTTGCCGCAATTAGGCAAACCCCAAACATGCCAATAATTCTTATTGGTTATAGCATCCAGGCTGTTCCAAAACTCGGGCGTTATGCCATTATAATTACAGTCCTTTAAGAGTTCGGTTTTTTTGCCATTCTTTATTCTCCAGCCGACTTCGGTGGCAAACTGAAAGTTCAGACGCTTATCATCGATGCTCCAGCTTTTATTAGTCTCGAGGTAAATTCCGTCTTTGGTATCGCCTATCAAATCTTCAAGCTCGACATCACCCGGTTCTAAACTTATATTGGTCATGCGAATAAGAGGGATTGCCCCCCAGCTGTCGGCCCGCATTGTTCCGTTAGGTACGCCTCCCACTACCTGCGCGGTCTCCCTGGAAGTTGAGTAGCCGACTAAAATACCCTCTTTTATCAGGTCGAATCTTTGAGCCTTTACGCCTTCATCGTCATAGCCGAAAGTTCCCAACGCCTTCTCAATAGTGGCGTCGGCATAAATATTTACCAACGGCGATCCATATTGGAATTTACCCAGCTTATCCAGGGTTAGAAAACTGCCGCCGGCGTAACTGATCTCGGTCCCCAATACTCTATCCAGTTCGGTTGGATGTCCGAGGGACTCATGTACCTGCAATGCCAACTGGCTGCCGTCGAGAATAATATCAGTTTCAAGAGCTGGACACGGACGAGCCTTAAGCAAACTGACAGCCTCATCACCAATACGCTGGGCATTTGCCGCCAAATCAAGACGTTTGATAAATTCGAAACCGGCCGTCGCAAAGTCGCCGCCATGAGAGTTGGGATAAGTACGAACCTGAACTTCGCCTTCATCAATAGCCATTGCCTGCATGCCGGCCCCTGATTCGGTGATTGTTTGAGTGATATATGAGCCCTCACTGCTCGCAAAAACTTTTTCTATTTGATAAAAATCACAAGAAGCTTTACCGATTTTAACAGCGGGGTTTTTTCTTAAAAGGCGCTCGGCTTCGAAAAGAGGTTCCAATTTCTCCTCGAGCGGTAATTCGAAAGGGTTAATTTGTACTTTTGTTTCATAGCTGTCTTGCACAATTTCAACGGGTGATAGCACTACACCCGAACTTTTGAGCCCCAAGCTGGCTTTGGCTACTTCGTAGGCCAGCCGCACTACTCTCACAATTTCCTCTTTAGAAAAAATATTGCTGGCTGCAAACCCCCAGCTGCCCTTATATAAAAGCCTTACCCCGAAGCCGCTGTCACGGGAAATATTAAACTCATTTAGCTGGCCGTTTTTAACGCCAAGAGACTCGGTTTTTTTGTTGACAATACGAATGTCGGCATAATTAGCACCGAGTGAGCTGGCCTTTCCCAGAGCAATTGCGGAGAGTTCCCTTTCATTGATTTCCATAGCTTACTTATTATACCCAAAAATGTAAGTAAGGATTGGGTATATATCTGGCATGGAACTTGAAGATATTAAACAACTCGCATCAATAAAACCAAATAATTCTCTAGGAATAAGTCTGTTTTTGAATATAAACGCCAAGGAAAGACGTCATAGCGATATCGCTACCGTGCTGAACCATCTGATCGAGGAAGAAAACAAAAATCTAAATCTTAATCACTATGAATTCAAGCATTTTAGGGAAAATATCGAAGGCATCCGCAATTTCTTCGATGCCAATTCTTTCGTTCAAGAAGAAAACCGGGGAATAGCTATCTTCTCCAAAACCAACATTGACCTCTTTGAAGTGTTTTACCTTGCCCAGCCAATAGAAGACCGAATTTTATACTCTCAAAACTTTTTAATTCGCCCTTTGGTAGGTTATTTGGACAAATATGGCAAGTATTTAGCCCTGCTTCTCGACCAATCCAGAGGCAGATTCTTAGAAATTGAGCAAGGAAAAATAACTCATTATCGCTATTTCCGGGATGAAGTACCTAATAAGGTCAAAGAGGGTGGTTGGTATGGCTATGAGGAACATCACATAGAAAAACACGTAGAGGACCACCTTCACCAGCATTATAAAAAAGTAGCTCAGCAGGCCCTGGTTATGTTAAAGAAATATCATTACGACTGGCTTATTATCGCCGGACAGCCGGAAACACTGGCGAGCTTCAAAAAAACTCTGCATTCCTACGCCGCTGAAAAATTGGCGGCTGAAGTAACTGTCAATCTAACCAAATCCCCCACCGATGAAGTTGAAAACAGGATGTTCGAATCCGCCAAGGATGTAAAACACGGCCAGCACGAAAACCTTACTTCGGAAATAATGAATAAGTATCCTTCAAAAGCAGCGCTCGGCTTCAATGAAGTGGAAAAAGCACTTGATAGAAAAGCCGCTTATAAATTACTTTTAAGTACCAATCTGGCCAAAACCTTTCCGACCTGTAATAGCTGTAATTATCAGGTTCATGAGCAAAAAATATGCCCGAAGTGTCATGCCGATTTATCCGCGATGGACCAGGAAAGTAATGAGCTGGTCAGACAGGCTTTGTTCCAGAATTGCCAAATCCACTTTCTGGAGAATGAATTGATTAACAGGCATGACGGCATCGGTGCCCTTCTAAGATTTTAATTTTTATGTTATTTTAAGAATACGACGCGGGGTGGAGCAGTCTGGTAGCTCGTCGGGCTCATAACCCGAAGGTCACAGGTTCAAATCCTGTCCCCGCTACTAAGAAAAAAGCCCTTTGTACAGGGCTTTTTTTATTGCAAAAACGCTAATAACTTTTGACAAACGAACAAGTGTTTGGTAAATTAATCACAAGTACTTATGATAACATTTTAAGAGGTGAAAAATGGCTGAGAAAACAGGCGAAATTGTAATTTACAAAGCTAAAAGCGGGCAAGCGGAAATTGAAGTTAAGCTTGAAAAAGAAACAGTTTGGTTAAGTCAAGCTCAAATGTCTGAATTGTTCCAAAAAGATGTTAGAACAATTTCCGAGCATATTAATAATGTTTTTTCTGAGAGAGAATTAGAAAAAAATTCAACTAACCGGAAATTCCGGATAGTTCAAAAAGAAGGTTCTCGCCAAGTTGAACGTGATATTGATTTTTATAATCTCGATGTAATTATATCGGTAGGATATAGAGTTAAATCACAACAAGGGACTCAATTTAGAATTTGGGCTACAAAAACCCTTAAAGATTATCTCATCCAAGGATTTGCGGTTAACCAAAAAGGGCTTTTGGAGCAAACCGAGAAGCTAAAAGAGCTGCAGACAGCAATAAGTTTCATTCAAAATAAAGCTAACCATCCAGAATTACAAGACCAAGCGCAAGAGCTTCTAAAAATCATACATGAGTACTCGGATTCCCTGACTCTTCTATATCAATACGACGAAGGAAAATTAAGCATAGGCAAAGGCAAAAAGCCCAGTTTTGTTTTGACTCACGAAGATACAGAAGAACTTATTAAAAAACTTAAATCTGAGTTAATTAAAAAAGGTGAAGCTAGTAGTCTATTTGGACAAGATGTTGGTCAAAAGTTAAAAAGCATAATTGGAGCCGTCTATCAAACATTTGACAAACAAGAGCTATATCCAAGCATTGAAGAAAAAGCTGCTAATTTACTTTACTTGGTAATTAAAGATCATCCTTTTTCTGACGGGAATAAAAGGATTGGCTCTTTACTTTTTGTTTACTTTTTAGAAAAGAACAATTACCTAATGAAGAACACAGAAAGAAAAATAACCGATACATCGCTTGTAGCCCTTGCCTTGCTTGTCGCTAACAGCAATCCAAAAGAAAAAGAAGTGATGATAAAAATTATTACTAACCTACTGAAAAAGTAACAATTTGAGTTTAGAAATATGTCAGACGAAATTATTGAAAATCCAGTTGCAAAAGTTGATTTTAAAGAAGCAAAAGCGCTTGCGGATTTAATCAGTATCGCTAATGATCTTGGAGCCGTTATGCTAACCTGTTCCAGGCTAATGCAAATACTCAACGATAGTCCCAGCGATAATATACTTATTGAAAATTTATGGACTGGAGCCATAATTCGTTATGCTAGATGTTTTGCGACAGGAAAACGATTTGGCTTAAGTGAAGATATATTTAAAAGTTTGAAAGGAGAACCTCTTAAAGCTCACAAGTTTTATATTGATACAAGAAATAAGCATATAGCACATTCAGTAAATCCTTTTGAACAACTAGAGGTTGGATTAGTTTTATCTCCTAAAGATTCAAAAAAAGAAGTAATCGGGGTTGCAAAACTATCTATGCGTTATATGTCTCCAGATACAGAAGGTGTTCGTACCCTTGGTTGCTTAGCCAAAGTGGCCCATCAGAAACTTAGCGAAAAAGGAAAAGAGTTAGAGCAAAAAGTTTTAGAGGTCGGTAAAAAGATGGACATAGAAGACCTATATAAAAGATCTAGGCCTCGCTTGACCGCACCGGATCCTGAATCAGCAGGAAATGCTAGATAATTAGGAATTTATGCAGCTCTCTAACCGCTTTAATATCAACAACTCGTTTACCTGCGAGTTCAAATATCGTCTCATCCGGTCTACTTTGAAAAAAGCCCCTTATTTGGGGCTTTTTTCAGTTTTTAGCGATTAATATTAAAGCTTTTTATACTAAGTGAATTGTCAAATGTGGACTGTAGGGAATAAATAATTTAATGAAATTAATCGGTTACGTAGCTCACAATTTGACGCTTGATACAAGTGCCTCAAAAACTGTCCGGCTTAAAAACTTAACAGATGAAACTTTGCGAAAACTTACCGCTGAAAATTTATTCAGCCTTAGCAAAATATTAGAATGGAACATTGAACACAACATATTTTTTTACAGGATCACCTCTAATCTAATTCCCTACGCTTCACATCCTGCTAATACAACCGATTGGCAAAATGAATTTCGTGAAAATTTTAAAACAATCGGAAATTTTATATCTGACAACAAAGTAATCGTTTCTATGCACCCTGGACAATATACCGTTCTTTCTTCACCTGTTGATGCCGTTGTAAAAAGAGCTATCGCTGAAATCGAATATCATAATACCGTCCTTGATCTACTGAATACATCCAGCGATGCTAAAATTATCATCCATTTGGGTGGCAGATACGGTAACAAAAGCCTTGCCATCAAGCGTTTTGTAAAGAACTACAAAAAACTAAGCTCTCAAACAAAAAAGAGATTGGTTATAGAAAATGACGATGTAATCTATACGGTAAATGATTGTCTTAAAGTGTACCAAGCCACCGGCTTACCGGTTGTTTTTGACAATCTTCATTGCCAAATCAATCCCGATAATGAATCGATGCTTGAATCCTTAAAAAGATGTCTTGCTACCTGGGATAGTACACCGGAAACTCACTATAGCGAACAAGCGCCGAATAAACTTGAGGGAGCTCATTCAACAAGTATCAACATTAAGAACTTTCTTGATTTTTATACCAAGACTAGTGAATTGAATTTTAATATTATGCTTGAGGCCAAAGACAAGGAACAGTCAGTTCTTAAAATATTGAAAGAACTACAATCTAAGCATTATTATTAATCCTTTTTGGATAAATACTATCTATGGATAGATTGCCAGCGATAGTAAAACTTGCTATTAGCGTTGCTGTTCCCTTAATAGGTGGTTTTATAAGCAGCTTGTTATCTATGCAAAATATTAAAAGTTTTTATCTTAGCTTAGACAAGCCTTCTTTTGCCCCGCCCTCGTGGGTTTTTGGCCCCGCCTGGACGGTCCTCTACATATTAATGGGAATAGCTGCTTTCTTGATATGGAACAAAGGGCTAAACACAGAAGGCGTAATCCCGGCTTTAGGTTTTTATCTTATCCAGCTTGCTCTTAACTTTTCTTGGACACCTATCTTTTTCAGGTTTCAATCAATATTAGGAGCGCTTGTTGTAATAATAATCTTATGGATAGCTATTATTATTACCACTGTATTATTTTGGCGCTTAAACAAGATTGCCGGCTTACTGTTAGTCCCATATTTGCTTTGGGTTACATTCGCAACTGCTCTAAATTATTACATCCTGAGACTAAATTAGTTAAGATAATTCTCTAAAGGCCTCTAAAAGAGGCCTTTTTATTTGGAGCAATGGAAAATGGAAATTAGAAAATAGGTATTTCTTCATTGCGGTCTATTCTCTATTTTCTAATGTATTAGCCCTTTCTACAGGGCTTTTTTTATTGCAAAAATATTGACCCCGAAAAGGATTTGAACTTTAGTAATAGAATGCTTACTATCTTAGTAAGAAAAATAAAGAGAATGTTTGGCGGCTGCAACATTAACTTGTGAGAGAACTTATGTTTAAAACATCTGTATCGCAACATAACATGCTTATCTCGATAACACTCCTCATGGTTTTTTGCATACTTGCTTTTTCTGCTTCTGTTATTGGTATTGACGACAATCCACCTGGTATAGCACTTGCATATCTTTCGACAATTGCATTGGTTCTCACTTTCGTCCATTCAATGAGAACGTCAAAGCAGTTCCGTTATCTCATATACACATCGGGCTTTAGTTTTGTTTTTTTCGCCGTCTTTCACAACGTGTTTGAGGGTATTGCCTCGAAAGTGGGGGAAACAAGTATATTGTATGGCTTACTCAACGGTGTGGGTGGTGCATTCTTTTTGATCGCCACTCTGGTTTGCCCATCTGGTTTATTGGTCGGTGCCATTGGAGCAGTTATCATGTCGAGACGAGAGCGTCGCTCCAAACAAGGGTCATTGACTACCTAGCAATTCGCTCAAACTAACGGTTAATTCCATAGTGTCTCATCCGGTCTACTCAGAAAATGCCCTTTGTACAGGGCTTTTTTAATTGCCAAAACCAAGCCCTGAAGGGATTTGATTTAATTGGCTTCTAGTAGCGCAACCGCTTGAATTATTGACGGTTAAACATATAGTTATCATAAAAGGTATAATTGAGAAAAAATATTTCGAAAGGAGATAACATGGCTAAAGAGCAAACCGTCAAAAAAGATGCAAAGAAAAAACCGGAAAAGACACTCAAAGAAAAACGCTTAGAGAAGAAAATGAAAAAAGCAGGTAAATCAGAGTTCAAGTAGTGTCTCGTTTTGGGCTTAATGGCTATTATTGCAGTTATGGGTTATAGTTAACTTACGAACGGATCGTTCATCAAGTATTAGCACACTTCAACCCTCCGCCCGTTACTGAAAGGATTTATCACGCCATTTAAGTTAAAACACAAGAAGCTCACAGTGCTGCATGTTGGAACTGTGAGCCAGCCCATCAGGTCAGACCGTGGCTATAGTCCGATAGAAATGGTCATTCATCATATTGACCAAGGGCTGCACGCTCT
>Ga0214473_10003050_pt1 | contig 20440 bp, 21 predicted proteins | sample RVTome_7_FD_203509 | JGI IMG/M metagenome (GOLD analysis project Ga0214473, IMG submission 203509) | Soil microbial communities from uranium-contaminated site in the Upper Colorado River Basin, Wyoming, United States - RVT98D197 | ecosystem: Environmental > Terrestrial > Soil > Contaminated >... | reverse complement strand
ACAATCTGGGCAGACTGACAGCGTCCTCGGCCACTTCCCTCCTGATCTCGGTCATGGCGGGGACCCATTCGGACATTCGATCGATCGGCATACCCGGGGGAATCGACCCGAAATATTTCTCTATCCAGGCTTTTGCCTGGGCCGGATCGAAATCGCCGGTTACGCATAATGACGCGTTATTGGGGGTGTAATAAAGTTTGAAAAAATCCTGAACGTCCTCCATGCCGGCCGCCGAGAGATCCTCCATGCTGCCGATTACCGAATGGTAATATGGGTGGTTTGCCGGATACAAAAGACCGAGCATTATCTCATACGATTTGGCGTAAGGCTGATTATCCATTCCCTGGCGGCGTTCGTTTTTGACGACGTCGCGCTGGTTATCCAGCTTCTCCCGGGTCATAGCCGGAAGAAGGCTGCCCATGCGATCGGCCTCCAGCCAGAGCATTTTTTCGAGATAGTTGCTCGGGACATTTTCCCAGTAATTGGTGCGATCCTCGGACGTTGAGCCGTTGTTTGTCCCTCCGATCTTTTCGATTGCCTGGAAAAAATCGTCGTTGTAATGTTCGGAACCCTGGAACATCATATGCTCGAACAGGTGGGCGAACCCGGTGCGCCCCGGTTTTTCGTTCTTGGAACCGACATGATACCAGACATTCACGGAGACCATCGGAATAGCATGATCTTCATGCAATATGACATCAAGACCGTTGGAGAGCTCGTATTTTTCGAATTTCAGTTCCGGCTGTTCTCCGGCGGAAACAGCCGCCGCAGCCAACAGCGTCATCGTCGCCAATGCGACAAGCGAGAAGCGAATGTTTTGCATGGATTCTCCTTCCAGGGGATTTTAAATTACTCTTCCAGTCAATTTCCAAAAACAAGAACAGTCGGCACACCAATAAACATATTATATAGTGAGCCGTCATTATAAAAACGTAAAACCTAACAAAAAGTTTCGGAATAGCGGTCTAAAAGTAAATGAGGATGTTCGACCCGAGGCTTCTCTTACGCTTCGGCGGCCGCTACCGCTTCCTCTTGAAGCTCAGGCTGGGCAGGATCGGGAATGACCTGCGGTGCCGGCAACTCCGGTTGTTCGGAACTCGGTATGTATCTTGCCGTTGCGGAACCAACCGCGCTGTCGACCCGGTCAAAAAAGCTCTCTATGCTGGAAACCAGAGTGTCGCGGGCGGTTTCGAATATGCTTGAATCCAGACCCATCTGGTCGGCCATGGAGTCGAAGAAACTCTCTATCTTGCCGACCAACTGCTCCTCGGCGCCGTCGAGATACCCCTGGACCGTCTCGAAGAATCGATTGAGCAGATCACCCGACGTTTGCGGGGAATCGACCAAGGCCTCGGCGCTGGACAGATAGTTCGAGAGATTACCGGATTGATCGAGCGCCCCGGCCTGGGTGTTGTAAAGGTTGAGCGAACGCAGGCTGAAACGGAAATCCTGCGTGTATTTCAACGACATCTTGCGCGACACCCGCAGGAAACCGTCCTCGTACGATTGGGTCAGGTTAAACCTGGTTTTCAGACTTTCCTTGTAGAACAGGCCGGCCTCGAAATCTCTGCTTTTGAGCAGAGCGGCGCCCAAACCGGTAAACCTGCCTTTTTCTCTATAGCGAAGCTCGGAAGGGGCCCCCTCCGTCCCCTCCTCGACCTTATAAAGCTCTCTCTGATGAACCTTCATTTTCAGATCGCTGTGCAATCCGATATTCAATTCGGTGTAATCGGCTATATTGACCTGACCGTCCTCGGCGTCCTCGGCGAAAGTTGCCAGAGTCTGCTCGAATTCCGAAAGGTTGAATATCATATTGAGGTTGAATTTCGCCAGGGTTTTAGTCTCGATCGCTGTCGGGGCGGCGTTGGAATCGTCGGTCGGCTCTTCCGGGGCGGGAGCCGGAGGTTCCGGGGCGTTAGCGGCAACAGTTTCCGGAGTGTAAACCACGGGAGTGTCCTTCACGGGCGCGTCTGGTGACGTATTTGAAAGCTCGATTGTATCCGTCGGCTGGGTAGATTGGTCGGAAGAAGGAGCGGTTTCCGTTACGGCCGGTTGCCTATCCTCGACCCGGCTCCCGGAAAGAAGATCGGACGTTTCAGCCGGCGATGATTGAACGGCGTTGTCATAATATGAATAGCGCGTAAGACTGCGGAAGGTGAACCCGCTGAAAAATCCGTAAAAATTCGTAAATCCGAACATAATCCCCCCGGAATTGCCTGGTTATCTTTTTCTGATATTTATTATCGGTTGACAATTGCAGATTTGAACGGGCGCTCATGCCTGGTGTTTCAAGATGAAACAACGAAACGGTCGGGTGGCATTACGCTATAGTTATCTAAATTGACGCCAAAATGATCCGATTTTTTTATTAAGCAAGAAAGGGGGGAAATAGTGGAAACCAAGCATTTGCTACAGCTAAACTGAATTCGCGGCGCGGTTGAGGATTCGTCTTAGCCGTTCCAGTTTATTGTGTAGACTGTGATTGTGAGCCGTAACAATAAATAGTGTCCGTTTAGCAAAAATATTAAACAAGGAGAACATAACATGAACGCTGGTATGGCAATTCTGACGACGCTGGGTATCGTTGTTGTCTGGTTTTTTGTCTCAGAAACGATTCATCCATATCTTGGTTGGGCAATCTTTTTGGGAACATCATTCTGGGCGGGCGTTGACGCAAGCAAGATTGAATTGAAGAAATATAAGTTACCGGGAGGAGGACCTAATGGTCCGGCTGTAACAGTAATCGGGTGTCTTCTTCTTTGGATTATTGTTTTTCCTTGGTATCTGGTCAACAAGGGCAAGATCGCTCGGGGCGAAGCGCCTTTAAAGGACGGATCTGATGGGCAAACATCTCACGAATCAGTTATGGCATCTTCAGGGCGATCCCAAGGCGATTATTTGGCTCAACTGGAGAAATTGGCGCAATTAAAAGAAAAGGGCGTACTATCTGATGAAGAGTTTCAGACGCAGAAGGTGAAATTACTCTCGTAAAAGGACCGAAGCCGCGCGGAAGTCCAAACTTCTGAAGAGGTTGCAGATTTAATCAGAAAGATAGCCGGATCACCAAATATTCTATTCCGAATCGCGCATGTTCATTAAAAGTAACATCAAAATCAGCCGAAAGAATTACAATAAGAAAGGAGGGACCAATGGACACCAATAATCAGCTCAAACCAAATGAGGCCAGCACCGCGACCACAAATCGACCTGCGGCAGCGCCGCAGATATCCCAACGGGGACAGCCGATCTTACTGCTCGTAATAATCGTATTATGTTTGGGAATTGCATGGTTCTATGAAACCAATAAGAAAAATATAGGCCTGTTGGATTCGTCTAAAACCACTAATGCGCATGACATCGCCTTTTCCGTCACCGGTCCATGTGCAAAGGGCGTTCGTTTCGAACCCTGGAAAGAAGATTGGGGCTGTTGGACTTCAGATATGACGCTTCTCGGAGGCCTAATAGACCGGATAGAATATACTGCCTTTGATGTCGGCGGAGTTAAGATCGATTCAGGAAATCTGATTATAAGTGCTGACATTAAACAAGGTGAGACGACGGTAACAAAAGTCTGTGTGGCCTTCCAAACTGAACGTGTTGTTCGGGTAGAAATATTGGTATCTGGTTACTGCAATTGAATATTCAAAGTATATTACTAATGCCGGTTTATTCAACGGCGTTATGATTGTAAATTTCAAAGCCAAAGGAGGCAATATGGCTCTTTCAAGATGCCTCGCCCATCATTCACCTCCACGCAGCCATCGGTATGTATGCTATGCTTACCCTTGTGGTCATCCCAATTCATCTACTATTTGTGGAATACCAGGATGCAATGAACAAGGGGTAGTGTGGTTGGACGATGAGGAACAGACGGTATATTCGTCAGGACAAAGAATCTTGCCCGGTCCAAATAACAATTTCACTAAAATGCGCGTGGATGATCGAGGTACATTCACTATCTGTCACGTGTCATAATTTATCATGAAAGCGATGCCGTAGGGTTTTGATCAGTCAAATCCTTACTTTCTCGAATTCGTAGTTTGGGGGTTTATCCCTCAATAGGCCGCGGCCGGATTAACCAGCCGCCTACGATTTTTCCCGTTCGGCTAGATTGATTACCAATTGTCATAATTCATTATGCCCGCGACACGGGAATGTCGGGTTTGTGCCACATTATGGCCTGTAAGAACCCGACCTCGATCCACGCCTCTTCTTCTTTCCCAAAAAATAGCCTCACCAAATAATCCCTGACCAGGGAAGGAAAAGCACCGGCGTCAACTCGTAAACCATTTAATTTATTTCAAGAGATAGAGATGGGCTCTTTGGATGTCCGATAAAACCGTCGTCCAACAAAAAAGCCGATGGAGATATCCATCGGCTTCCAACATTTCCGATTGAGCTTCTTACATAACCGGTCCCGGATCGTAGTAAACGTCCCATTCCCAGTAATTGTCTCCCGATTCGGCGTAGACGTGGTAATGGTCCTCCAGGAACGATACGATCATGGTCCAATTAACATTGGCCGAGCCGTTCGTCCCGGCTATCTCCATAGCCAGCGAGAGGTTCAAAGTCCCGGAAAGAGGATGGGCCGGCAGCTCGCCCTGCAGGTCGGCTTTATTAAACGTGACGCTGACCGCGGAACCGCTATAATCATAGAAAAAGGAAGCCTCGGTCGTATCAATTATCATGCTCAAATTCATCTCGGCGGCGTTGGAACCGTCGATTACGATTTGAGCGGTTTGAATCCCGGAAAGAACAACGTTCTCGCGAGCGACAAAACTGATCGAGCCGGAATCGGCGGTTATACTAAAGCTGGCATAAGCGCGATATTCGATTTCCGTTGTCGTCGTCGAGTCGGGGAACATCTGGCATCCCGAACCGTCATCGAATGAAACCGAATCGATAAATAACAGGCTGCTTCCCAGGGTATCGGACGAAAAATAGATTTCCCACCAGCAAGTCTGCGGATCGTAATTGACATTCGCGGAATCCGCTGTCGCGCCGAGCGGAGATACGCCGTCGAATGTCATGTACCCGGCGGCAAAATCGAGGGTTTCGACAAGAGAATCGACATACACTTCGGTCGTCGATTTCGCCTGCAGATAAGTTACATCGTTGGGATCGCCTTCGGTTTTAGCGGTATCGGCGTTATCGCCGCAGGCGATAAACGCGACCGATATCAATAAGATCGCCAGAAACGATATAAAGCATTTCTTTTTCATTTTTCCCCCTACTGTTGATCTGAAATTATCCCTGTCAAGGGATGTATCGGAGGGAAAAACGGGAATTTAATTGCCAAATCGAAATAGTTCAAAAAGAACCACTTTATTTGCAACCTGATAATTTATAAAGACTTGGAAATACCGGACGGTTCGCCGCGAGATTGCTGAAGATTAAGGCTGATGGTCTTTTTCCTGTTTTGTGTCCTCTATTTGAAACTGCCCGCGATCGATATTCTTAGATTATCCTATTTTTCGTAAGCGGGATCGGAAAGCCGCGCCGAATCTTCGGCGAACGTAACGCTAATAGCCGCAAGTTCCGCGCTGATCCCGGCAAACATAAAACCATCTTCTAATGATGATGCTCGTGTTCTTCTTTTATCTCTTCTTCATCCTCTTCCAGATCGACAGCTCTTAACTTATTCAATTCGATTGTCAGAGAATCCGCCTTGGCCACACTGGATTCCGCCTGCTTGACCCCGGCCCCATGAGTATAGACCATCTCTCCGCCCAGATAGCTTCCATAGGCCACAACCCCGGAAGCGGCAAGAGCGATGAAAAAGCCAATCCACTTGAAACGTCCGTGGATCCTATCGCCAGCGGCCAGCCTGAAAACGGCCAGGATTATTACCAGACCCAGAAATACGAATCCCACAGTTTCGTGGGTTTCTACCAGCTCATGGGCGGCCTCGGGATGCCAGACGGAATCCGCGGCAAGCAAGCCGGTAATTACCGCCGTTATGGCCCCGAGGGCGGCGAAAACGGCCACGATCGTAGCCGCTTGACTAAACGATTTTCTCGCCGTCATAATCACTATGAAATCGCACATCGCCACTACGATGATCAGGGCTATGGGGAAATGCACGATCAGTGGATGAAGATTAGGCATTTATTTCCTCCTTGAGTTCCATCCCCTTGTAAACTCCCATCCTCTTACTGTGGAGTAGATAAGAGAGGTGATATTTAAAGTCGACGGAGCTATCGAGTATTCGATTATTATTATCGATCAAGTCTATTTGCCTTTCACGGTTTTCTCGGCCAGATTCATGCCGCACTTCGGGCAACGTCCGGCCTCCACGGTTACGATACTATCTTCGGTCATGGGGCAGATATAGAATGATCTTCCCGACGATTCCTCGACGGGAATCAACTTCATACCACATTCGGGGCATTTGCCGGGAGCCATCCGCACCACGTGCGAATGCGAATCCATGGGGCAGGTATAGACGCCGCTGGTCGTCTGCATGGCGGCGGCTTTAGTGCCGTCCATCTTCATCTGTTTCATCGCGGCTTCGGGATGATCGGCGGGCGATTGGTCATGAGGAGCTATCGTTTTCTTGATCAGTTCCATGCCGCATTTAGGGCATTTGCCCGGTTTTGACATGACCACGCTATCCTGGGGCATGGGGCATTCGTAAAAAATTCGTCCCTTTGTCTCTTCGACCGCAACCAGTTTCATACCGCATTCGGGACATTTGCCGGGGCCCAACTGTACTATATCGGCATGGGAATCCATGGGGCAGGTATAGACTCCGCTGGCTGCCTTAATGGCGGTGGCTTTACTGCTGTCCGTCGCGGCTGACTTGCCTGTCGGCGCCTGCGATTCTTTGCTAATCGGTATCAGCTTCATTTTGCAGACAGGACAATTCCCCGGTTTATCGGATATGATTTCGGGATGCATAGCGCATGTATATTGCTGCTTTTCCGATGCTTGGGCGGTTGTCGATTGGCCGTCGCTATTTCCGAAAAACGCGTTTCCCGGGAAAATACCGGCTACCATTAAAACGACGATTATCGTCGTGGCCCAGATTCGTTTCATCTTTTTCCTCACATTCTTTTATTGTCTGTTTGATGATGCGGCTTCGGCCGTTAATATCGCGCCCCCGGCCGGATCTTTGGCAGAGTCGATTAATAGTCCCTGCGGGCCGCAATCATCCTGTCATAAGTTCGAAAGGCGCGGTTTTCACCGGCCTATTTATCAAATCCTATAACAAGAAAATCAACAGAGCAAAGGAAAACTCATGCGGCTTTCTATAGATGGGGGTGATAACGATTTTATTTCGATTATTTTTCGGGCAAGATTGAAATCATCCACCATAATAATCGGTCCGGGATAAGCATAATCTGAATCGGGACGGATATTTTCCGGCTGAACGATCGTTAGATTTACCGCCGGTTGAATGGGGGTAGGGACGTCTTCAGCGATTCCGCAACCGCAGCAGGGGCCTTTCTCAAAAGCGAACTCCGTGCTTTTTTCGGGACAACAGCAACAGCTCAACATCCCGCATCCGCTCCGGAAGGCCATGGGGCCAGCGAGCAATAAGACTCCAATGACCGCGATCAGAGCCGATTTTACCCCATTGTTTATCGTCATTAACTTCTAATACCCTTCCAGCCCGCTGTCTGTTCCCGGAATAATTCATACTATTATTACCCGAAAGCAAAGGACAAATGGTAATATTGTGATAAAAAGGTTTCTTGTCTAAATATCGGAATTAGCTGTAAGGCGCCAATAATCATGTCGTTCCGCTTCGGTAAGACACCGAGCCTTATCTTCCCAGAATATATCCGATATAGTATTTTATGTTCAGCGGTTCCCCTGTAGCCTCTTCCACCAATTCAAACCAATCTTTGGATGCTCCCGGCCTATAATAATTGTCTATCAAAAAATCGGCGGTCGCCTTATTATCGACTATCGAGCCCTTGGTTCTTTTCAAATAGGCCAGCGTTTGGGCGGCGATTAAATCAGCGATGATATAGTTTTGCATATAGACCGGTCTTTCCGTGTAATGGGGAACGGCGGCCCAGGCATCCGAATCGTAGTGCGGGCTGGACATAGTAAATTTCAACATGATATCCCAGTATAATTCGGCCGGCTTTTCGGCATCGGTGCGATACAGCTCTCTTTCAAAGTGAACCTGGGCAAGTGCGTATCTTAATGAGATTATTCTCGCTTCTTTTATCCCGGCTATCGCGGCCCGAACGTTGGACTCGGGAACTCCGGCGTAATCAGTAAGCCATGCAGGTTGCTCGGTAATCATTTCGCTGATTTCCGCCATCGCTTCCGAAAAACAGCCCGCCGGGGACGCACGAAGTATATACCGGGGTTGATCTATATGCGAAAAATGAAGCGCGTGCCCGACCTCGTGGAAAAGGGCTTTATATGACCCCCAGTCATCATCTATATTGGCAAGCACTCTGATATCGTCGGGAACGCTGACGGGAAAACAAATATCATGTTGATATTTCCCGGACCTCGGTTCCAGGTCATAGGTTATTCCGAGATTATTCATTTCGAATCCGAGACCGAGCATCGTTCTATTCAGAATAATCATCAAACTGTCTCGAGGGCAGAGATCAGCCTTGACCCGATCGTATGCGAAGGAGATGTCCCATGGTTCTACAGTCTCTATTTCGAGATCTAATTTAGTCTTTTGAAGGATTTGCGTATATGGCTCCAGACTTACCGAATCGAGAATAGCCAGCATTTCAAAAAGATCGTCGACGTTCATGCCCATGGAAGGCAATTGAAAATCATAATAATCGCGATGATCCGTTTCGCGGGCGAGTTTGTTTCTTTCCCATATCAATTCCCGAAGCCCCGGGGCTATTATCGAGCCGACTTCGTTAAGCGAATACCAGGCTTTCTCGCGTCTTTCTCTGGCCGGTTCATCGCGCAATATTCCGGCAAGATAATTTCTGGAACGCAGATCCCCGTCGAAAGAGGGACGGTAATTAATAAGGATTCTGGCTAATGACGGACCGAGCCCGCTAAAATCGGGCAGGTAGGTGTTTCGCCCCATAAGCAATCTGATATACATCTGGCGAGCCGCTCTGTTGAGTTCCGGGCTGCCGAATTCGCCCTGGATTCTGCCGTATTTTTTCAGGCTGTATCTGCTTAATACGAGATCGCTATTCATTTGATAATATTTGCGGGGAATATCCGGCCAGATCCCGGTTGTGTAAAATTCCCAGCTCACGTTGGCGAAAACCGAATCGATAGTCTGATATTTCTCCTGTAGCGACTTTAACCAGACCGAGTCCGCGGCGACATGCTCGGGCCTGGCGCCGTAAGGGTACGCAATCCTTATCCAGATTAATATAATGGTCAGAGCGAGTTTTCTCATTTCAACCCTCCTGAGTCAGCCCTCGAAATATATTCTCCTGTCGCCTCCACCATGTGGCCGTTTCTGCAATCGAAAACTATGATTGGCACCCCTTCATTATAAAGTGAATCCGTGGTTTTGGCAATATCTATGGGACCGGCAACGGGGTCGTTGGAGGCGATCAGGTCGCGCTTATAATGAAGTTTGTATATCATCGCGGGTCCGATGACGGCCCGCCCGGGCACATGATCCAGCAGGACGAATTTATAGTCATTTAAAGCGGCTCCCGAATCTTGCAGATCGTCGACAATAGCTCCGACTATTTCCTGGGTCTTGTGGTATTGCCGCGAGGTCACGTTGATCGCGATAACGCTTATTCCCATATAGAATAAAGCCGCGACCGGAATGGCCTTTCTCCAGAACCAACTCCTGATGGTCTTTGCCGGGAAATCAAATAGAAGATATCCGAACATAACGGCCAATCCAAGCGACGGCAGATAGATATTCCTCGAACCCACTTTGTAATTCAAGGGGATTATGGGAAGCATCGCAATAATAACGAACACAATGAAGAACCTGACCTGCCCGGGCGATTTGACAAAGAGCCAGATGGAAAACGGCAGGAATCCGAAAATCGCCAGGCAGCTGATTCCCCTCCAGATGTAATAGACGGGCAAGGGCAAGGCTGCCGACGTGGCTTGAAAATAGGAATGCGCCGGCGAGGGTATCACAAACCAACCGAAATACTCGAACAATACGCGGATCACATGCCTGCCCGGATAATAATACTCCTCCATTATGCCGGGACGGGCGATGGCCATAGAACGGGTTGTAAAATAAATGGCCAGCGCGACGATACCGGCGATAGCCACGGGCTTGAAAGAGCTCATTCGACGATTCTTATCGGCGAAAAAGAGAACGAAGACGGCGAAAATCACGGGGGCTGCCACAAAATCCTCGACGATAAAAAGGCCGAGGAATGAGAATACGGCGAACAGCCAAAACGATTTTCCGGAGGCGGATTTCACATAATCATGGAGATGCCGGAAGCTGATGATATAAGCCAGGGCCGCCAATTCCCTGATAATCCCATAAAGCCATATCACCGCCTCGTAATGCTGAAAATAAACCGCGAAAAAAACCGCCGATATCAAGGCCGCTCTTTCCGGAAGCTCCAGTTTTACGAGTAATCTGAACAAAGACACGCTTACGACCGCGTGGAGAAGCACGTTCAAAGCGTAATAGAAAAATGGAATATCGCCGAAAATCAGATATCTCAGGTAGACAATGACATTGGTCAACGGCCTGAATCGACCGGCGTTCTCCATGGAGAATAAGTCGCTTCGGGAGAAACCGTCGCGAAGATGACTCAAGACGATCCAGTCGTCGGTATGAAAATCATTGATGAGACAGGCTATATATGTCCCGATCGCCAGAAGAGCGACAACGAGCTCCTCTTTTGTAAATTTAACAAACTTCAACTTGAAATCATCCCTTATCCGTGATATAAACGTCGGGGTAATTTAACTATTTTTCGAGGGGATTCAATGAAAAAGATTGTCAAGACCGATAAAGCCCCGGGGGCGATCGGTCCGTACAGTCAGGCCGTCATCGAAACCGGATCGGGCCTGGTATTTACCGCGGGACAGATCCCCCTGGATCCCGCCACCGGTGCGATAGTCGATGGTGGGATAAAGGAACAGGCGCACCGGGTATTCAAGAATCTGGCCGCTGTGCTGTCGGCAGCCGGATGCGGCTTCGATAAAGTTCTGAAAGTGACCGTGTTTCTCAAAGACATGGGGGATTTTGTTGAGCTAAACGAGGTCTATTCCGAATACTTCAAAGTCAATTGTCCCGCTCGCTCCGCCGTAGAGGTTGCCCGACTGCCCAAAGACGTTCTGATCGAAATAGAGATGATCGCCCATGTTTGAAAAAAAGCTGTCGCGAAAATTCGATTGGGGTTGACAACGAGAGAGAGGAAAGCTAATAAACGTTTTACATCAGCCGGTCGCTCTTCCGATCGGGGACGATGAAGGTGAGTCGGTTAGAAACGAATACTACGCCGTCCCGGTTTGTCTTGCCGGGGGGAAGGCATCGCACCGCCCCATGAACAGATTTTCCCGGGTCCTGATATTCAAAATAAAGCTTATAGGTTTGGTATCGTCCGGCATTCTTTCAATCTCCGGTCTTTCTATAGCCGCGCCGGGTGAAAGCGCTCTTGATTTTTTAAATATCCCGGTAGGCGCCTACGGAGCGTCGATGGGACAGGGAGGATTCGCCCGGATAGATGGTCCCCAGGCGATCTTCACCAATCCGGCCCAGCTCGGGGAAAAGACCGGGATTTTCGCCTCGTACCAGGATCTTCTGCTGGATACCCGTTCGCAGGCGGCCTCGGCTGGATTTTCCTTGAATGATGATTATTCGTTGGGCTTGGGCGTACATATTTTCGATCCGGGGGACGTAGACGGTTATAGCGCCGATAACGTCGAACTCGGGAAAATCAAATCCGGGGATTATCTTCTGCGGCTCGGTCTGGCGCGGCGCGGCCGATTGTCATACGGCGTTTCATTTTCGTTTTACGGCCAGCGCTTGGACAATTATGTCGGACGGGGAATCGGGATGGGGATGGGTATTTCGCGCGATTTCTCCCTGGGACGTCTGGCCCTGACAGCGGATAACATAGGCCCCGATTTCAAGATCGGCGGCTCCTCGTCGCCCCTCCCCCTGAGATATTCTATCTCCGCCTGGCTGCCGTTAAAAGCCAATTACCTGGATATCGTGATCGATTTATCTTACCAGCGTTCTTTGGGGATCAGGGCCTCGGCCGGCCTGGAGTACTCGCCTATATCGGGGTTTTTCATAAGGGCCGGAACCAACAGCGAGATACCCATCACAGTAGGTCTGGGTTTGACCAGAGGGATGATAGGTTTCGATTATTCTTATTTTCCATCGGGAATATTCGGCGATCGGCATATTTTCAGTTTTTTGCTATCAAAATAACGGCTGATCGTTCTTGACTTGCGCCCGGCGGCATATATATTGAGTCAAATCATATGAAACAGGAGGCTTGATGAAAAAAATCGTCCCAGCATTGATCTTATTAGTCATGACGGGTTCGGCAAACGCGATAACCGATATCTCGGCAGGTCTATTCGGCGGCCTGAATTTCCCCGTTGCTCAGGAAGATTCGAAATCGGGGAATGGTTTCGGTTTAAGAGCGAAATTTTCCCCGTCCCCCATGATCGCCGGTTCGGTATTCTATGAGAACCGTTCCTTCGGCGATCCGGAGCTGACTATTTTGGGACAGACCATGACCACTGACGGCGGCAAAGTAACCGCTTTCGGCGTAGAGGCGATGATCGGGAGCGTCGGCGGAGGGATGGGGCCTCATTTTTATTGGGCCTTAGGAATCAGCAATTATAAGTGGACGCGCGACGGATATGAGGATCTGAGCAAAATCGGCTATCATCTGGGGCCCGGTTTTGAATTGGTGGTTCCCGCCAATATAGGGCTGGAGATCAGGGGCAAGTTCGAAATCGTTCCCACTGACGGCGGCGGATCGCGGAAAAACGCTCTGGTGTTTATCGGCGTCAATTATCACTTCGGTTTACCGGCAGGAGGGATGTAATGATAAGGAATTTGAAAACAATATCGGCTCTCATTCTGTCCCTTCTTATCGCGGGTTGCATTGGCTCCGGGACCATTATTTTTGTATTCGACCTCGACGAATTCGTCTCGTCGAGCGCCGGCATGGAGGTAGTGGAGGTCGATCTTACCACCAACAGCGACTACAACGACAATAAGGATAAGATAAAATCGATTGACCAGGTCACGGTAGTCGGATGGTTCGTCAACCTGGAGCCGGCCGATAACCAGGCCGAGCTCTACGTTGCCGACGTGGGTACATATTCGACTCCGGCCGACGTGCGGGCTAACGCGACCAGGGTGTTCGTCTCGCCGGTTATGGCGGGAAGCGATTCGGTATTCATAAGCTGGTCGGACGGACTTAGCCATATTGAGAATCTCACTGTTCTTAAAGATAAGGCCGACGCCGGATATTTTTGGATTTACGGTCTGGCGGCCGATTCTCCGTTTACGGTCAGATACCGATTAAGCCTGGTGATTACGATGACAGCGGGGCTGTGATTTTCCGATTGATTAAGGCCGAACGCGCGGCCTGGCGCTGTCTGATCATTGTTCATGGGGTTTGATTCATTAACCCCCTTTTAATCTCATAACAAAAAGCCGGAGGCTTCGCAGTCCCCGGCTTTTCGATGTCGCGCAATGATGTCGTGCAAATTTGATTTCGCGCTTATGACGTCATACTGAATTCTATTGCGCTTAAGATTTTTTCAATTTTCCAACTATCCTTAGCCTTCGCATCATTTCCCCCGTGTGAGGGGCCCCTTCGATCTGGCAGGTGAGATCGCGGCCGGCGTCATGCAAAGCCCAGTGATTCCCGTTCTTCCAGTGCCAGCTGTCCGTGACATCATAAACAATACCGTCAAAGGCCACGTAACCGGGTCTGCCGTCCCGACCGTCGTACCCCCGAAGTTCCTCCATGGTGAATATTCGAATCGACACCTTATCCGGATCCACCTCCGCTTTCGGTATTATCTCATGAAAGGGGCGACGAACGGCGAAGTTTCTCCGCGCCTCAAATAATGTCCCGACGGTCCCTCGCCGAGGAATTCCGAGAACCACGATTCATGCTCCACCTCCTCGTGCAGTATTGCTTGCGCGAGGGCGTATGTCCTGTGATCCTTTCCAGCGGTCAGGTTGCAGACGGCGGTATAACCCCTAACGGCGCAGCGTTCGGCCTCTACCAGGACCTTGAGCATAGCCTTGATGTCCGTCGGATCTTTAGGCAGTCTCGCAGGCGGACAGGCCGACATATTATGGAAATCGACCATGCTTTCGGGAAGCTTACCGCCCAGTTCGTAAATCCTCGGCACCAAAGCCTCGAAATGATTACGGTCCTCGATTCGCGCTGTTTCGGCTATCTCCTTTAAGCCTTCACCTTCGAGACCGATCAGGTTGACTCTCAAGATAGTATAATAATAAAATGTGGTTAACTCGGCGGCGGCATTGTCAACGAGCAGCTTGATAAGCTTATCTACATCGATACCGGCCTTTTCCACCATTTCCCTGGCTACCTTACCCATAATTTCAACTCCTTCCTACAGACGCAATTCAGTGATTTCTTATCGTTGTGAACTCTTGAGATGCTCTTTCATGAATAATAACCCCGGCTCTCGAAAAACGCCACAGTTTTTATGTTAATGCCTTCAAACCTTATGCGGCGGTCAAAGTCTTTTCCCCGAGATGCCATTCAACCTGGCAGAGCTCGCCGGTCTGCAGGGCGGCCAACGAACGCAACGTCTCTTTTACCGAACGGCCGGTGCCTAGATCGGATACGACCATCCAGCGGACCAGGCCTTCGGGATCGATAATAAAGGTGCCACGCAGCGACAGGCTGTCGTCATGCAAAACGTCGTAATCGGCCGAGACCTTCTTGGTGATATCCGAAAGAAGCGGATAGGCCAGCTCGCCCAGTTCGCTTTCGATCCAGGCCTTGTGCGAATAGATAGAATCAGTCGAAGCGCCCAGCACTTTGGCGTTGAGTTGCTCGAATTCGGCGCTGTGTTTCGAAAACTCCTTGATTTCGGTGGGGCAGACGAATGTGAAATCGAGCGGATAGAAGAACAGCACAACCCACTTGCCTTTATAATCGAACAGATTATAATCTTTGAAATCACCTTTGAAAATACCCTGCATCTTGAAATCAGGGGCTTTCGTGCCGACACGCAGACTCATTACTACTCCTGTTTGTTGTCTTGACATTCACTACATATTCCGACAAATTGAATCGTTTTTCCGGTAATCTTGCGTCCATTCTCCGACGGATCGGGGATTTGAATCGCCGTTATTTCTTCCGATTCAATATCCTCCACCCTTTTGCACGAGAGGCAGACGAAATGGCTATGCGGTGATAAATCACCGTCATAACGAGCCTGATCCGAAAGAGGATTTAGTTTACGGACTAATCCCAGCCTGTTTAAGACCTCTAAGTTATTGTAAACTGTTGCCAAAGAAAGGGTTGGAAAATCGTTTTTCAGTTTTAGGTAGATAGTTTCCGGCGATGGATGCTCTCTAGACTCCAGGAGGACCTTATAAACCTCTAACCTTTGTTGAGTTAAAGGGATACCGTCTTTTTTGCAGCGGGCTTTCAGCTCTTCTATTTTCATCTCAATTTTCATTATCTTCTCCAATAATACTTATAAAACGATAATTATTCTAATATAGTTCCCAAAAAAATTACTCTATGTCACTTGTCTGAAAAACTGCATTATCTCTCTGACATAGGCGAATCTGCATTTGGCATTGCACCGCTGAATATCCAAATCGTTCAGGCACCTTTCCTCGCATTCTGCCGTGCCCAATTTCGGTTGATCGTATCTATGGCCGGTATCGAGATCTAGGAAGTTATCGACCAAAATGGCCAGGGTCGTTCCGCATTTTGCGTCGCTATGATTGAATAACAGCATTCCTTTTTCGATATCAAAAGAATTAGCTTGATAACCGACAATCAGAATATCGTTGCTGGCCATGAAATCGTCTCTGGATCTCCATACTCGGTGGCAAGTTGGACAGGTTTTGAATGGGCAGGATAGCATCTTTTTTCCCTTAATTGCCTTTCGCCATTATGCCTTTTATATTCTCCCTTTATATATATCGAGTTTATTGTCAAATTCTTGAGATTTTCGATAATATTCGGCGCCGGATTTAGAAGATGACGCCGCGGCCGTCTTGGTTCAAGACGACCGTCTTTTCGTATCCCTGCTGTTATCGCGCAGCAAATCGGGTATCCGCTCTTGTAAGGAAAGGCCCTGTTTCAACATCCTCCTTTCTGTCAATTCACGCCCTCAAATATAAACGGCTGGAATCAAGCCCTGTGCTGAAAATATAAAGTTATTAAAAGATCATGCTCCTTTCCATGGAGCCGAAATGTCAAACCAGTTTCGCTTTGAGCTTGATCTGCACTCCTCCGAGGGATCGTGAAATAGGACAGCCTTTCCTGGCGCCTTCGGCCAAAGACAGAAATTTTTCATTGTCGATATTCGGCACCTGGGCCGTCATATCCAGTTCGATAACGGTTATTTTGAAACCGTCGTCGACTTTATCGAGATGCACTTTGGCTTCGGTCTGGACTTTTTCGGGTTTGAATCCGTTATCGGCCAAAGTCGCGGCGAAAGCCATGGAGAAACATCCCGCGTGGGCGGCGCCTATCAGTTCCTCCGGATTTGTGCCTTTACTTTCTTCAAAACGCGAACCGAAAGAGTATTTCCCCTCGAAAGTCCCCGATTCCAACTTCATTTTCCCGCTGCCCTCTTTCAGATTCCCATTCCAGACTGCCGAAGCTTTACGAACAGGCATAAGACCTCCTGATTATTTTGACACTGCGATTTTTTAGGATCGATTGTTCAAAGAACACAATACATAAATGCAGGAAAACCTACTATAGTTTCGGATATTTAATAATTCTTGAAAAATAAGAGTGCCCGGCCGCGCCGGTCGGCAAGAAATCGGCTCGGGTTTTTCGACCCCGACTCGGCGGCCGAGGTGAAATGGCGGGGACGGTTATTTTCGTGTCCCCGATTTGTAAAAAGGCGGCTTGACAATAAGGGCGGGGAGTACCCGGCCCCGAATATCTATTCCGATCTTGAGGCCGATTTTAGAATGCGGCTCGGGGACATAGCCCGTCCCGATCCCTTTATCAAGCATGGGGGAAAATGTCCCTGATGTTACCTCGCCGGCCTTCTCCCCGTCGATAATGATCGGGTAGTGCTGACGGGGAAATCCTTTTTCAAGCAGTTCGAAGGCCACGTGACGCCGCTTGAGGCCGTCGGCCTTGATTTTAGCCAATGCCTCTTTGCCGACAAAATCGGTTTTATCCAATTTTACCGTCCAGCCTAAACCCGCTTCGAGGGGATTAGTCGATTGGTCGATATCGTTGCCGTAAAGGGCGTATTTCATCTCCAGCCGCAGACTGTCTCTGGCTCCGAGTCCGATCGGCTCACCCTCGAACTCTTCCGCCGCTTCCGTTACAGCGTTCCATAAGGGCGCGGCCTGCCGGGGCGAGCAATACAGCTCGAAACCGTCCTCGCCGGTGTAGCCGGTGCGCGAGAAAAGCATTTCCATGCCGGCTATCTGCGACGTTGCCGACCAGTAGTAGGGCAGCGATTGTAGATCGTAGTCGGTCAGCTTGGCCAGGACCTTCTCGGCGTCAGGACCCTGTATGGCCAGAAGCCCTATTTGGTCGGAAAGGTCTTCGAGAGTTACATCGTCATGTCTTTTCAATGACATCAAGTGGGCGAAATCTTTGTCGAGATTGGCGGCGTTAACCACCAGGAAGAACTCATCGCCGAGGTTGTAAACCAATAGATCGTCGACAATGCCGCCGTGGGGATAGCACATGCAGGTATAGAGCACCTGGCCGATCCCCAGCTTGCCGACGTCGTTGGTTACGACATGCTGCACGAACTGGAACGCGCCGTGCCCGGACACCCGGAACTCCCCCATGTGGGAGAGATCGAACAGCCCGACCGTTTTGCGGACACGTTTGTGCTCCTCGGTTATGGAGCGGTACTGGATCGGCATATAGTAGCCGGCGAATTCGACCATTTTGGCGTTCAGTTTATTGTGTATATCGTAAAAGGGCGTTTTTTTGATCATTGTTTCTCCTCAATCATTTTTGAATGGGGAAATATAATACGCGGCCGAAATTCAGGCTAATTCTATTTTAGCCGAATTAGAGGGGCGGCAAATAGGCAAAATTTCGCCGTTTTTATATATTCGAGCGGATTAAGTTTATTGCTGTAATCTGATCGACAGAATCTGCCCGCTGGTTTGTCATTCCTTGAGTTTCTCGGCCGCCTCTTTTTGACCGAGTTTATATATCCTCTCGATATCGGCCCTATTGAAATCGGTGAGTTCGATATTCAAAGACGCGCTCGGCCTTATGACCTTTATGGGGATATATTTGTGTCCAGCGGCCTCTTCGACCGCTCTATCGCACTCGGCCCGGAGGCGCGCGTTGATTTTTTCCGCTCTTTCGATATCGTTATTTAATGTCTCATTGATTACGATATCCATCATCCTTTCGGCGTATTCTGCCAGATTGCCCAGATTCAGGCGGCTTTCTTTGATAGTTTTCTCCTGACAAAGCAGGCAAAATATCTCCTCGGCGCCGCCGTCGATGGCAACTTTCAACGGGGCGACGTCCCGCAGCCCGCCGTCCAGAAACGGCCTGTCCTGTATCCAGGAAACCGGCATCACTATGGGGATGGCGGTGCTGGCTATAATATATTTTCGCAGGTCGGGATAATAGCTTTGGGAATCGGCCGTTATCAATCTTCCCGATTCGATATCTACGCAGCCGGCTTTAAAAGTTATAGGGCAGGCCCGGAGATGATCCTCGTCGAGAGAGCGGACGACCAGTTCCCTCAGATTTTTCGTGTCGATCAACCCGTCGAAAGACGAGCGTATAAGGCTGATAAGAAGACGAAGTTTGTTTCTTTTTTTCCCGATTTTTTCGAATGAGGTTATATTCTCGAGCCAGAACCTGCCCAGTTCATCGCCGATTTCAGGCCAGTTCGGTTCCCTCTTATCGAGAGCGGCTTTTCCGGCTCGATCCGCCAGAAATCCTCCGTTAAGGCTTCCGACCGAAATCCCGTAAATGGCCCGGGGTTTTATCCCGGATTGCAATATCCGGTTGATCGCCCCGGCCTGAAAGGCCCCGCGGATCGATCCGCCGCTCAGAACAAGCGCCGTCTTTTTCCCGTTCGATTCCATATATTCTCCTTTGCCTTAAAAGGCTATACCGGGTGCCATTCCCTAATCGCAGTATTATTTTCTTATAGCATATGCGGAAAAATATAACAATACAGCGGCCTCGGACAACATGAATCTATTGCCTATCCCGGGCGATTTTATCCATAGGCTCCGCCTTATGGACCATAAATATTGACTTGTGCCCGCTATTTCCATACAATATCGCCATGAAGCTCTGTACCCCAAAACAGATGCAGAATATCGATAAAAGGGCTATCGACGGGTTGAAGATTCCCGGTCTCCAGCTAATGGAGGCGGCCGGAAGCAAGGTCGTGGAAGCGATGGTCGAGCATTTCGGCGATCCCGCGGGCCGAGCTATAGCTATCGTCTGCGGCAAAGGCAACAACGGCGGCGACGGTTTCGTGATAGCGCGTCAACTGCGCGAAAAACAGGCGCGTATCGGGTTATTTTTGATCGGCGAAAAAGACGAGGTCGGAGGGGACGCCAAAACGAATCTGGAGCGAGCCGAGAGAATCGGGTTATCCGTCAGGCAAATCAAACAGCCGTCGGATCTGGTCATCGATGACGACACCGGTATTATCATCGACGCTATCTTCGGGACCGGCTTTTCCGGCGAGATGCAACCGCCGTACGACGCAATAATCGATAAGATCAATGAGTTCCCGGCGCCCGTGGTGGCGGTCGACACTCCCAGCGGTCTGGACGGCGCCAGCGGGCAGGTCGCGGATCATACCGTAATCGCCGATCTGACCGTCACGTTCGGCCTGCCCAAGCTGGGGCAGACCATATATCCAGGAAAGGATTTTTGCGGTTTGCTCCTGGTCGCGGATATCGGTTTTCCGGATAAGGCGATCGACGAGGAGAAGATCGGGTTATCGTATCTCATGGAGGACGAGGCCGCCGCCATGCTGCCTCATCGCGCTCCCGACTCTCACAAGGGAGATTTCGGCAAACTGTTCGTGCTGGCCGGTTCCGAGGGATACACCGGCGCGGCCACGTTGACCGCCGAATCCGGCCTGCGTTCCGGGACCGGGCTGGTTATCCTCGGCTGTCCGTCGGGTCTCAATGATATCCTCGAGCAGAAGCTGACCGAGGTTATTACCAAGCCGCTCCCCGAGGTCCGGAAACGTCGATGTTTCGCCCTGCGGGGGCTGGGGGAGATCCGGGAGATGGTCAAGTGGGCCGACGCTGTGGCCGTGGGGCCGGGTATCGGAACATACCACGAGACGCGCGACCTGATATTCCGGCTGATTTCCAAAC
>Ga0214473_10003049_pt1 | contig 20441 bp, 16 predicted proteins | sample RVTome_7_FD_203509 | JGI IMG/M metagenome (GOLD analysis project Ga0214473, IMG submission 203509) | Soil microbial communities from uranium-contaminated site in the Upper Colorado River Basin, Wyoming, United States - RVT98D197 | ecosystem: Environmental > Terrestrial > Soil > Contaminated >... | reverse complement strand
GGCTCCTTCTTTCGGGGTTCTTTGTGAAAGATTCGGAAGCGATTGAAAAAAAAGTTGAGGGAAAAAACGGTTCAGATTTACGATCGATTTCATGTCAAGAACTGGATGACCATCGTAGGGTTGAATGAAAGGCTACCACATGCGTAATGCCTCACTGACGCGACCCAGCTGATCTGGCAGGGATGCCTCCAAAAATCTTATTAAGCGGACTGTCTCATATTTTTGTGGGCAAAGGTTATTTTCATTGCTCTACCACAGTCCTCGGAATGTCTATGAGGGTTTGGGGGTTATCGAACAAGCTGAGGCTACCGCTATAAGATTTTTTCCGCCACCCCTGTCAGATCGTTGAAGATTCCTCGAAAGAGTGAGGCATTACCCACATGTTTAGAATTTTATTGACTTCATTTTTTCATTATGTTAAAAAAATCACATTTTCCTATCGAAAATCTTAGCAGCTGAAATTTCCTTTTTAATTTAGCCAATTATCCACTTGCCTTGCCCCCAGATAGGGGTATGGAAGTGGAAGAATGATTTCTTCATCTGGGGGGATTATGAAATCGACCATTCAAGAGTCTATCATTATTTTTCTTATTCTCTCTGTCTCACTTTTCTTTAGCCTTAATTCTTTGCTGGCAGCAAATCCCGCTCCGGAGACACGCAGTGATGAACCGAAGGTGAATACACGAAGTGATGAACCAAAGGCGAATCAAGGGGGTTCCAAACCCATCGAAGTGACAAAACCTCCCGAAATAGGCAAAAAGGGAGAGAAGTTTATTTTTAAAGGTCGTGAATATTGCTATGAGTGCATCGATAACTCGGAGTGTCTCGAATGTCATGGTGACAAGATCAATGAGAGGAAATTTGCTCAATCCGTTCACGGAGCGAATTCCTGCAACAGCTGTCACTGGGATATTACCGACGTAAAAGATCATCTCAAGGCGAAAGGCGCCAGAATTCATGCCGAGACGGTCACCTGTCATCGCTGCCATAAGAAGGAAGGGGCGGAACATTACGCAAGCGCCCATTTCATCAATGAAGTTCAATGCAAGGATTGCCATAAAGACATCCACGAAATGACCCCCTGGAAAAAAGAGAAGGTCCGGGTCGTCGAAAAATGCACCACCTGCCACTCCGATGACGGTTATCTGGAAAGTGTCCACGGCAAGGCCGCTCTCGAAGGAAATCCTGATTCCCCGGACTGCAGCGATTGCCATGGTCTTCATAAGGTACCTATTCTGAAGGGGGAAGAACCCCATGTCGTCCAGTCCCGGAAGCAATTCCATACGGAGGTCTGCCAGAAGTGCCATGCGGATAAAGAAATGATGGAGAGAAACAGTGTTTTCCTCGTTGCGACTCAGACTTATTATGAAAGTTACCATGGAAAAGTTGAAGAATTGGGTTATCCTGCTTTGGTTGCTGGTTGTGCGGACTGTCACGGTTTTCACAGCATCCTGCCCCCGGACAATACCAAATCCCTTATTTCGGACGCCCGTCTCGTTGAGACCTGCGGCAAGTGCCATCCGGGTGCGACCACGAATTTTGTCCAGTTTATTGCTCATGCCACCCATACCGATCCAGAGCGGGAGCCCGTCCTCTACTGGACCTTCGTCTTAATGACCACGCTTCTCGTCACGGTTTTTGGAGTCTTCTGGCTGCATACCTTCCTCTGGTGGCGGAAAGACTTCTGGGAAAAGCGGGAAATGAGGGCTAAGGGAATTTTCTTTCCTCAGCATGTGAAACCCGACGAGGCAGGTCAGATTTACCGCCGGTTCAGCAAATTCGACATTGTGCTTCACTTTGCGATGATGGTCTCTTTCCTCGGCCTGGTCCTGACCGGTCTTCCTTTGAAATTCTCTCATGCTCCCTGGGCAACCGGGCTGATACATTTTCTGGGCGGGGCGGCCATGGCGGGCTTAATCCACCGTATCTGTGCAGCCATCACATTTGCCTACTTCGCTGCTGCTATTCTTTATATCGTCTACTTTCTCTTCTTCAAAAAAATGGCCAAAAACCCCAATCCCCTGTGGAGGCTTTTTGGCCCTGACTCGCTTTGCCCCCGGTGGAAAGACATTCAAGACATTATCGGGATGATCCGTTGGTTCTTTAACAAAGGGCCCAAACCCCAATTCGACCGATGGACTTATTGGGAAAAATTCGATTTCCTCGCCGTCTTCTGGGGAATGTTTGCCATTGGGTTTTCCGGGCTGATGCTCTGGTTCCCGGAATTCTTCGCCATCTTCCTCCCGGGATGGATACTCAATATTGCGACCATCGTCCATTCGGATGAAGCCCTTCTTGCCTCCGGCTTCATTTTTACAGTCCATTTCTTCAATACCCATTTCCGTCCGTCGAAATTCCCCATCGATACGGTGATCTTTACGGGCAGATTTCCAAAGTATGAACTGGTTGAAGAGAGACCCGAACAATATAAAAGGATGCTGGCCGAAAAGAACCTGGAGACTTACCGGGAAAAATATCCCGGTGTTCTGACCGACCTCTTCTCAACGGTCATCGGGTTTGCCATGCTGGCCATTGGCCTCTTCTGTGTCTTTCTGATTGCATGGGAATTTCTTGGATAATGCGGAAAGCGGATCGAACTGGCATAGGGCATGGAGCATAGAGCATAGGGTTTGGGCTTACTCTTTGCACTATGCCCTCTGCGCTATGCGCTTTTTTATTTTGTGACCTTGCAGCCCACTTTCTCGCGGTAGGATTTATAATCGAAGGCCGGACTCTGGTCCCGGGTGTGGCAGTTCCGGCAGATGCCGAGGGTAACCTGCCGGACAATCCCTCCTTTTTCAGGGTGTCCTTTCCCTTCTCCATGACAAGCCTCGCACTGCACTCCTCGTAAGGAAATGGGAATTTCTTCCACGGTTGCGAATTCGGATATCTTTCCAAAACCTGTTGAATGACAGACGAGGCATTCCTCCTGGGCATATTTCGGGGAACGGGCAATGGTCTGAGAGGCATCGGCATGTTTTGTTTTAAGCCAGTTCCTATAATTGGCTTCGTGGCATTTCTTGCAGGAGACCGCACCGACAAAGGCGCTTTCCTTCAGAATCCGGGCGGCTATCTCCTTTTCTGACAGCCTCTCTCCCAAAGCCGGCGATTCCTTCACTCCAAATAATTTTGCGGACTCGGCACGATAGGCCTCCACCCTCTTGAGGATTCTTGGGTCATCCTGAACAGTGAGTTGAACGGGAATGGCCAGATGCCTGTATGAATTCTTTTCTTCAAAGGTACTGAGGGATTTGTCCAGATCTTTTTGCTTTGCTTCCAGGAACTTCAACTCCTTTCTCTTCATCTCGTCCTGTTTTCCCGGCTTCGCCATTTCGGATTTGATCTGCATCAACCGGGTGGTCAGCCTCTTCAGCCTCTTTTCCATCTCATCTCTTTCACTCGAAATCGTAAATCGAATTGGCCTTTTGGCTTCGACGATGGAGAAGTCCACCCGACCCAGATACCCTCCCCGGGGTTCCAATCGGTAAATAGGGATTTCATTCACCCTTTCCATCACGGCCTTTTGGGACTCTCCTCCTCCCAGGATCAAATCGACCTGAGGGTTTTCCCTGGCAAACCTTCTGTTTTTTGATTCGCCCAGCTGGGATAGGACGATGATCAGATCGCAATGTTCCCTAAGGCTTGCGGACAAGGCTTTTCCTGTGGAGAAAGGGTCCAGAAGGGTGAGAGTTGAATCTCTTCCTTGAAGGGTCTGTGTGAATTGGTCGTCCACCAGGCCAAGAATCCCAATTTTCATTCCGGCAATCTCTTTTATCACGGAAGGCTTAAAGACCTCTTTCTGACTCTTTTTGTCGACCAAGTTGGATGAAATGAAGGAGAATCTTGCTTTCTGGCCCACCTCGGATAAGAATTGAATCCCCATCATCAGATCTTTCTCGCCCACATTCACCACATCATATCCCATCTCATTGTAGGATTGGATAAGGAGGTCTACCCGAAGAAAAGCGTCCTTTCTTTTTGTTTCCGTTTGAGGCAGCTTCCGAAAAAGAAGATTTCCTGTATCCAGGAGGAGAAACCTTCTCCCTTCATCCTTGATTTGCCGGATTAAGGTGGACCGCTTGGCGACACCGCCAAGGGGATTCCGGAATCAGCCACAGGGTTCCACTTCGCCCATGGTATCGTTGGTGTAAACGATGCTGAATTGGGCCTTGGCTTCAGCCGGAAGGGGACAAAAAATGAATGGATGAAGGATGAAACCGATCACCCAAAGAATAATCAACCTTCTCAATCTCGCCATCGTCTTCTGGTCAGACAGGAGCGAATGACCTATTTGCAATCATTCCTCCTTTTGATTAGAATGAAGTAGAAATTTCAAAATTGGGTTGTGACCCATGGAACAGAGAAAAAAAACCTTTTCCCTTTTTATTCTTGGAATGCTCTTTTTGCTTCATAGCCCTCTTTTAATAGCCGAACCAAAAGAAACAGACCCGTCGGCGGTGAAACTCCAGGAACAGCAGGTAAAGGAATGGCGGAAGGAGCGGGATGAATTCTTTAAAAACCATCAACGCTCTCCCCTTCCACCACAGCAGAAAAAGAATTTCCCCGGGTTAAGATATTATCCTTTCGACCCTCGTCTTACCTTTTTGGGAAAGATCGACCGCTACATTCTCCATATCAACAATCCGCAATATTACGCCACATTCTTAACAAACAAAGGGACCAACAAACGTTACCTTCGGTATGGAAAGTTCCAGTTTAAGATCGAAGCGAAGACCTATACATTCGAGATTTATAAATCGATTCTGAGCGATATGCTCTTTATTCCTTTCAAGGACATGACCAATGGAAAAGAGACTTATGAAGGAGGAAGATACATTGATGCCGAAATTCTACCCGGCTATCAAATGGTCCTGGACTTTAACCTGGCTTATCTCCCCTCCTGCGCGTACAATGAGTCATTCATCTGCGTGCTTCCTCCCCGGGAGAATACACTGAAAATCAGAATCCCCGCCGGTGAAAAAAATTTAAAGTAAAGGAACAAATTATGGAGGTGGTTGGAGCCGCTTCTCCCCCGCCCGAACGGCAATCTCCAGCCAGTTTTCCCTTGGCGCAAAAGGGCAGATGTATTTTTCATTATATTCACAGAATGGATTATAGGCTCGATTGAAATCGATGAGCACCTTTCCCCCGGGCAAGGGTTCGATATAAAGATAACGCCCTTCCGGATAGGTCTCAATTCCTGAGGTCTTATCTCTGAAGGGGAGAAAGAGCTCCCCTCCTCCTAAAGGCCGGTAGATCTGGAGGACACATTCCTTTCCTTCCCACTTGAATCTGAAACAACCGTTCTTCACATACTTTCTCTCCTTCCCTTTGTTTGTGGGAATGTTAACGTAGATGGATTTGGGTTCAGTCGGATAGGGTTCTGGGGACCCCACTATCACATACCTAAGGTCGTATGGAAAGTAACGGAGACCTTTGAATTTTTTCCGGGAGTCCTCCTGGAGTGGGGATTGAGAATCTTCTTTAAGGAATCGATCTTTCTTGATCCGGAAGGCTTTCACCTCCTTTTCCCTACCCTCCACAAGATTCTCGGCCTTTGAGAGAATAAGATCGAACTGAGCACCTAATAAAAGGAGCCAGAACCATAAGACCGGATTAAGCAACCATTTATGATTCATGATGGATGTATTGGATTGTAGATTTTCTTCTACTTTTTTTAATCCAATCTATCAATGTCTTCTCTTGAAATCAAGTGAATTTTTGACTATGTGAATCTTTTCATAAGCCTTTGGAGAGACTATTTTTTTCTTGATTTACTTTTTAGAAGGTGTTAAAAAAATGTTGCTTTACGGGTGGGGTTTAAAAGCAGCAACCGAAACGACAATCCTTCTGCGTTAGATCAGTCCATAGATCGGGTGAATAGATTCGGAAAAGAGTTATCTCTTCAGAAAGGGAGAGGTGTTGATTTATGAAGACGGGTACTAATATTGTCCTCATCTCTATGTTAGCCGTTCTGATTGCAATGGTTCTCTTTATCATCTATCAGATCACCGCATTCTATCATTACAAATCCGTGGTCCTCGACCGTTTCCCGGTGGAGCCGCCTTCGATCGAGGCGAAGAGGTATTTCGAGGTGGAAAAGGAGAGGAAGGGGCAAGCCATCGAATTGGCTAAGAAGTACGCCAGGGAAAAGGATGAACTTTACGGAGATGCGCAAAACCTGATGGAAAAGGTGAAAGGGGATGTGAAGATCGTCGGATGGGATGCGGACGGGGCGATCCATGCGGGCCAACTCTACGATTCTGAAAAATATGGCGCTCGATTGTTGGAGGATTTCAAGGGATCGATGGAGAAGATTAAAAAGGGACTCATTAAATTGAAGGATCTGGATTTTCTGGCGGAGGGCAGTCCCGCCTCCGAGCTGATCATTGAGAACGATCCCAAATACTTCGCTTCAAGGATAGAAAAGCTCAAAGAGGAGTATGTCTCTATTCAATTTTATTTATTACCTCGGGGGAAAGGCGCTGTGAAGGCGAAAGACCTTTCTAAAGAGGCGAAAAAGGTGGTGGATGATATCGACAAAGAGATTGAGAAGGCCTCAGGACTCATGAAACATTTTTATCATTACGGGGATGCGATGTACTTTGTATCCCTCCGTTATCAAACGCAGGAGGACAGGGTCATGAACAAGACTCCGGGATGGTTCTTTGAGGTCGATCTCGATTCGAAGACCGTTAGGGATGCGGCAGTTGACAAGGACCTCAGCAAGAAATATCAGATCCCTCCTCCACAGGGAAAATAAGTCTCAAGGAGACCTCTTCATGAAAAAGGAAGTGAGATGGGGAATGGTGATTGACCTCAGGCGTTGTGTGGGGTGCCAGGCCTGCCAGGTGGCATGCAAGGCGGAACACGAAGTGCCACTCGGCGTCTGGAAAATTTGGGTAAGGGTTATTCAGAAAGGATCCTACCCGGAAATGGCCGCTGCCTCCCTACCCTGGGATTGTCCTTATTGTGAGCGGCCGGAAGAAGCACGATACCCTCGTATGCAGACCCTTTTCTTGCCCTGGCTGTGCAATCATTGTGAACGCCCGATCTGCAACACGGTTTGTCCCGTGGGGGCGGCGGTTCAGCGGGAAGACGGGATTGTCACGATCGACCCCCACCGCTGCATCGGTTGCAACTATTGTAGGGCGGCTTGCCCATATAATGTCCGGTTCCCAAACCCGATCACCGGCATGCTTCAGAAGTGCGACTTCTGTGCTCATCGGGTTGACTCCGGACTGCCGCCTGCCTGTGTGGAGACCTGCCCCACGAATGCCATGGTCTTTGGGAATTTAAAGGACCCGAGCAGCAAGGTTTCCCAGCTGCTCTCCAAGGAGAAGGTTCAGGTTCTTAAACAGATGATGGCCACCTTTCCTCAGGTCTATTATATTGGCCTGGATAAGGATGTAGCGGATCCGTTGAAGGGATGGGAGAAACACTACTATCATAAGGGATACGAAAAATTATAGATGAAAAAGGGGCCATTATGGAAGTCCAAGTCCTTTACAATGTATTCCATCATGAAGCGGTCAGTTTATTAATTGCAATCTATTTTCATATTGTCGGGCTCCATGCAGGGTGCTCGATCGTGTCCATCACGGCCACCCTGCTTGGGAAAAAGGAGTATAAACCGGTGGCCAAGATCGGGGCCATCTTTGTCATCATCCTCTTTTCCATGTCCCCGATCTTCCTTCTGACCGATCTTTTTCAACCCTTGCGTTTCTGGTACCTCTTCATCCATTTCAACCCCACTTCGCCCCTCAGCTGGGGAACTTTTATCCTCTGCGCATACCCCATCTTCACCGGAATTTACATATACTTTTTGTTTAAAGGAAATGTTAAATGGTCAAAGATTTTTGGAGTCCTCAGCCTCCCGACGGCTATTGGCGTTCACGGATATACAGGATTTGTCCTGGGATTCGCCAAAGCGAGAGTTCTATGGAATACGGCGGTCATGCCCTCTTATTTCTTGGCCTCCGCAATGATTTCGGGAATGGCTTTTATGCTTATCGTCGCTCTGATTCGCTATCGCCTCACTTATAAAGACAAACCCCTCGACGAGAGGGAGAAAGATTTAGGAATCATCGATCTTCTTTCAAAATGGTTGGCGGGTTTCATGATTCTCAATGTCTTCTACGTGTTTTCCGATCTCACCGTCATGTATTACCACACGGAAGACGCGTTTGAGACCGTTGAGCTCGTCCGTCTGGGTAAATTCAGCTTTTTATATATTTGGGTGGATAATGTCCTGGGAAACATTGTCCCTGCCCTGGTCATCATGTTCAAGAAGACCCGTAAATCACATCTTTTGTTATTGATTGCCGCTCTATTAGCCTCCATTGGTGTCTTCGTCATGCGATATGTCATGGTTTTTGGGGGCCAGTACGTTCCCCTGAGTTGATGGAAGGAGAGGTATGATGATTCGCCGCGACTTTTTGAAATTTTGCCTCGGGAGTGTTCCTGCATTCCTGTTTCTACCTTTTTCCACAATCTCTTCTTACGCCAGGGACACCTGGGGGGGGAAACATGTTTCCCGCCATACGAATAAGCCTCTCAGAGGAATTCCGAGCCTTTGCCAGCTCTGTCCCGCCCATTGCGGGATCATCGGTTATCTGGAGGGTGACAAGGTCGTGAAGATCGGAGGGAATCCGGAACATCCCAACAACCTTGGGAAGCTGTGTTCCCGAGGGTTGGCCGGCGTCAACATGATTGATGATCCGGATCGCGTGACGTCCCCGATGATGAGGAGAGGAGAGCGAGGGAAAGGACAATGGGAGAGAATCTCCTGGGATAAGGCCTACAGCGAAATAACGTCAAGGTTGAAAACGATCTACCAGGGCGGCAGAAAGGAAGATTTCGTCTTTCAATCAGAACACGAGCCCCGGGGCATGATCAGATTATTCTTGGATGCCTTCGGAAAGACCCTGATCCTTAACGACGATAGCCTCCAATTTGCAAACAGAGATGAAGGCCAATGGCTCACCTGGGGAGAGGGAAGGGGAGTTCCCGATGTGGCCAATAGCCATTATGTTCTCAACTTCGGATCGAATTGTTATGAAACCCATGAGTCCTACACAGGGTTCATCGGAAGATTAATCGAAGGGAGATTCAAGAAGAAGGCCAAGCTGGTGACCTTTGATGTGAGGCTTTCCTACACCGCGGGCAATAGCGATGAATGGTTTCCGATCACGCCCGGGACCGACGGGGTCGTGGCCTTGGCCATGGCCCATGTCATCCTGAAGGAAAACCTCCATCATCAAGATTTTATTCAGAGATGGTTGAATACGCCCATTTCTCAGCTTACCCAGTCTCTCTCGAAATACCCGCCTGAGATGGCAGAGAAGATCAGTGGAATCGCGGCGGCGGATATCGAGAGAATTGCAAGGGAATTTGCTGTGTCCGGGCCCGCAGTCGCGATTGCGGGCCGTGGAGTGAGCGGCCACTTCAACGGGGTTTACAACGAAAGGTGCGTCTTCCTGTTGAACGCCGTGGTAGGGAGCATCGATACTCCCGGAGGATACTGCTCCCCTCGGACATACGATTTGAATGGAGGGAGGAGGGGGTCATTCGACCCGGAGAAAAGCCCGTTCAATCCCCAGAAATTTGTCTCACTGGTAAAACGAGGGAAACTGAATCCCCAAATGGTTTTCATTTATGAATCGAACCCCGCTTATTCGAACCCGGAAAGCGGTCTCACCTCCGAAGTGTTGAAAGATGAAAAGCTGATTCCTTTTATGGTCGTGGCAGACAGCTACATGACCGAGACCGCTATGGTCGCTGACTTAGTGCTTCCCGTGGCAACCTATCTCGAGAGCTGGGGGATCGATTCCTCTCCGGCTTTAGACTTGATCCCTTTTGTTGCCCTGCAACAGCCAATCATGCATCCCCATGGGAAGTCGGTTTCCATGTCCGATATCTGTATCGAACTCGCCCAAAGGATCGGTGGGGGGCTTCGGAGGAATTTCAGGTATAACTCTACGGAGGACTACCTTAAGAAAGTAATCTCAGGCAATGGTAAATTAGAAAATGCCGGAGGTTTGAACTATTTGAAAGAGCACGGGGTCTGGTTCGATAAGGATGAGAGGCAGAGATACAAAGCATACGAACCGAAAGGGTTTAAGACTCCTTCGGGGAAGATTGAAATCTATTCAGAGAGATTGAAACAGAGGGGGTTCGAACCCCTTCCGGTTTACGAGCCCATTCCAGGACACGGAGATCTCAAGGGCAAATTTGTTCTTGTCACTTATGAACCGAATGTGATGGGATCAAGAACAGCCAATTTCAAATGGCTCGCAGAGATCAAACATTGGAACCCCATTTGGATCAATCGGGATGTAGCCAAAATGCTCCACATCGAAGAAGGGGATCGTGTCAAGATTTCGACCGGGACGGGGTCATTTATCATGGATGCCCGGCTCACCTTTGGCATCCATCCCAGAGTCATTGCTGTTGAAAGAAATGTGGGGCACTGGGGGTATGGGCATATTGCCCGATCAAAGAATTTCAAGAGCAACGATCCCAATACAAAGTTGGTCTGGTGGGAAAAGGAAGGCAATGGCATCTCTCCCAATCAGGTCATCCCTGGAGAATCAGACCCCGTTGGAGGTGGAGAGGCTTGGAACGATACGCTGGTCATTGTCTCCAAGGCTTAACCGAATCGAATCATGGGATAAGAAGCGGGAGATAGATCAATGAGAGTATGGAGCAGGATAAGTGAGATCAAACCGACGATAAAAGGAATGAATGTCAAAAATATCCTAAAATCGAAATGGGTCATTTTTGGGGTGGGCCCTGTCTTCACTTTAATCGGAGCCGGTATTGTCATCTGGATGGGACACTTTCTGACCAGTCATCCTGCCATCTGTCTTTCATGCCATGCAAGACAGACCAGCATCTCCATGTGGGCCCCTTCGGAGATCCATCCCTCCAAGGTCACCTGTGTCAACTGTCATGCGCGCCCCGCTCAGTGGTTCCCCCGTGATTTTTTCGCGGATGAGAGGGTCAATGATAACTGCCTGGGTTGCCACAAACAGACGGCCGTAAAAGACATCGAGGAAGCCCACCATATGAAGATTGCCCACAAGATCCACGTCGAGGAGTCAAAGCTGATGTGCATTGACTGTCATCGAAACATTGCGCATGAGAAAATGGAGGCAGGAATGAACCGGCCCCGAAGATTAACTTGTATGGAGTGCCACGAAGAGGCGATCTCAGGAGGACCTGAATCTTGCTTGAAATGCCATACCAAGATCCCTGTGACATCTAAAACATGACCTCATAAACGGCTCCGTATGAAAGAAACGGCTGCTCACTTTATCAGGGCCTTTAAAGGATTTTTCAAAAGGAAGGCGATCTACAGCCTTCCTTTTTTGTTTTTTTTGCTTTTGCTGGCGTCCATTTTCAAATATTCAGAAAGCCCTTCTTTCTGCGGCCTATGCCACAATATGAAGGAATATGTCGACTCTTGGAAGACCTCGTCCCATAACCAAGTGTCCTGTCTTAATTGCCATCGCAGGCCGGGTATCACAAACCACCTCAAAGGGAAGTGGGTCGATCTCCAGCTCGGGTTGACCTATCTCTTGATCGGGAAAGGAACCCAAAAACTTCATTACGAAATCGATGATGAAAACTGTTCGCAAGGAAGGTGTCATGGGAGCGAAGATTTAAAAGGGAACATGTTCTATAAGAATATCAGCTTTCCTCATGGAAAACATTTGGGCGATCTGAGAAGGGGGATGAAAATTCGATGTACCACCTGCCACGCCCAGATTGTTCAGGGATTGCACCTCACCGTCCACGAGACGAACTGCTTCATCTGTCACTACTATCGCACAGAACCAAAAGGGGAAGAGGAGGAATGTCTCTCTTGCGCCGTTGGGGGTTGTACCTCATGCCATACCGAGCCAAGAGGGGATATTAAAGTGAAAGGCTGGAGCTTTAACCATCGGAAGTATATCGCCAGAGGGGTGGCGTGTGAAAAGTGCCATGTGAATATTGTCCAGGGCGAGGGCCATGTCCCCGAGGGGAAATGCCTCCAGTGCCATGATGAACCGCTCCTTCTGACCACGAAATATTCCTCTCAATTTATGCACAAAAAACATGTGACCGACCATAAAATTGAATGTGTGGACTGTCATACACCCATTCGGCACGAGATCGGACCGATTCTCACCACCGTCCATTCTCCCGCGGTCTGTGATAGGTGTCATAGCAAGGAAATGCATCTGGGGCCAAGAGCCTTCTATCGCGGGAATGGAGGAATAGGAGTCCCTGACTCTCCGAGCCTGATGTATATCACGAATGTAGACTGCATCGCGTGCCACAGGAAGGGGGAGGAGAGTCAGGCTGCCCTTTATACGACGAAGTATGCGGAAAGGGCCATTGCGGAAGCTTGTGTGGACTGCCATGGAGAAGGATATGATGAGACCTTAAGGCATTGGAAGTCCCTTCTTGCAAAGGCAGCAGACGAGACCAGTCAGCGGATCTTCAATGTTCAGAAGGTATCGTATGAGTTTGAAAAAGCGAAAGGAGGATCGGTGGACTTCAAAAGGGCCCAGAACCTCCTTAACGAAGCCCGCCATAATTACAGCTTCGTTCTCCTGGGCAGGGGCGTTCACAATATCGAATATGCCTTTAAACTGCTCAATGCAGTCAATAACAAGACGGAGCAGGCCCTTGCCGCTATGGACAAGAATTACAGGCCCCGGGAGTTCAAAACCGAAATGACCTGCACCACCCTTTGCCACGTGGGAATGGAGAGATGGACCGTCCCGTTCAATGAAATCAGATTTTCTCATGAGCCCCATGTGATAGGGAAGAAGTTGAAATGTTCCGACTGTCATTCTCCCCGGGAGAACCATGGGAAGACTTTCCAGAAGAATTGTGCAGAATGTCATCATGGAAAGGAAAATAGAAAGGTGAAGTGCGAGAATTGCCACCTTGCCGTCCGAATGCTGATCCAGGGGAAGGGGGCAGTTGGGGTGAATGAGAGGCCGAGCAACAAGTTGGATGCGGTGGAATGCATCGATTGCCACCGTGGGGTGACTTCAAAGAAGAAGGACAGTTTCGATGTGATTAAGAAACGGTGTATCGAATGCCATGACCAGAGTTACGGGGAAACGGTGGTCCGATGGAAGTCAACCACCGAAAATCTGCTGAAGAAAGTCGCTCCTAAGATCAAACAGGTCAGGGAAGAAATCGAACGCATCGACCTTCGCAGGGGTCACACCTTCGTCTACCGGAAATTATTTGGAGAAGCCGAATTCAATTACAATTTGGCCAAAAATGGGAATGGTGTTCACAACCTTGAGTATGTAGAGGAATTATTAGATTTCGCCAACCAGCGATTAGATGAAGCGATGAAGCAACTGTCCAAGAGGAAGTGAATAGTCTTATTGCATTGCCCTTTTATCTTCATCCCTTTTAGAAGATTCACGATTACCTCCCTTTCCTCAATCCGTGGACGGTTCCCCGGCTAAATTGAAATCTTTTTCACAATGTATTAAAAATAAGGGCACCTATCTAAACTTCTGCCCCAAATTTTTATATGAAAATATTTAAAAACCTCTATCAACCGGTCAGGGCTTTCTGGACCGATTTTTTCAAAGAGACAAAAAATTTAATTCAAACACACAAAAAAGCAATAAGAATCTTTCTCCTTTTTTGTGTTGTCACCTTTTTCGTTCTCTTTGCGGTTCTTCTCAAATTCTCGGAGACTCCCACCTTTTGCGGCGTCTGTCACCAGATGGATGCCTATATGGAATCGTGGAGGGCCTCCACTCATCGCCGCGTCGTGTGCACTCAATGCCATTATGAGCCTGGTTTTCTAAATCATTTGAAGGGTAAATGGATAGACGGCCAGGTTTCGCTGGCTTACTTCATCTCGGGAAAGAGACCGAGCAAGCCCCATGCCGAGATCAGTGATGCGAGTTGCCTCCAGAAGGGGTGCCATCAAATCGAGAATCTCAAAGGCGACATAATCTATAAGAATGTTGCTTTCCCCCATGGAGAACATCTCGGGGAGCTAAGAAGGGGGATGAAACTTCGATGCACCTCCTGCCATGCCCAGATTGTCCAGGGAATGCACCTCACGGTCCATGAAACCAACTGCTTCATCTGCCACTACTACAAGGCAGGACCGAAAGGTGAGAAAGAGTGCATCTCATGCCCGGTGGGCGGTTGCACCTCCTGCCATGTCGAGCCCAAAGGGGACATCCGAGTGGACGGATGGAATTTCAATCATCGGAAATATATTGCAAGGGGCGTCGCCTGTGAGAAGTGCCACATCAACGTGGTTCAGGGCGATGGGCATGTTCCGGAGGGGAAGTGCGTGGAATGCCATAATGAACCTGAATTATTGACCACGAAGTTTGCTTCTCCACTGCTGCACAAGAACCACGTCACCGACCACAAGATCGAATGCTCGAATTGTCATACCTCTCTCAAGCATGAAATCGGGAAGATCCCTATTCTTGCCCGTTATTCCACTATTTGCGACAGGTGTCACGCCGCCGGGGTTCACCCGGGCCCTGAGAACATGTACCGGGGCGAAGGGGGAATTGGTGTTCCCAACTCTCCCAGTCTCATGTATACGGCAAATGTCGACTGCATCGCGTGCCACAGGAAGGCTGAAGAGAGCCAGGCAGCCCTCCATACTACAAAATATGTTGAGGAGGCGCTCGGCAAGGCCTGTGTGGACTGCCACGGCGGGGGATTCGATGAGACCTTGAAGCATTGGAAGACGCTTCTATCGACTTTAGAGAATGAGACGAATGAACGGATCTTCAATGTCCAGAAGTTCTTGTATCAGTATGAAAGGGCTAAAAGCGAGGACGGAGCATTCGGAAAGGCCAAAAAGCTTCTTAATGAAGCCCGTCATAATTACAACACCGTTCTCTTGGGCAGAGGCGTTCATAATATTGAATATGCCTTTAAACTTCTCAACGCGGCCAACAACAAGACAGAGCAGGCCCTTGCCGCCATTGAAAAAAGTTATAGTCCCAAGGAATTCAAAACCCAAATGACCTGCACCACCGTTTGCCACGTTGGAATAGAAAGGCGCACCATTCATTTCAACGATACAAAATTCTCCCATGAGACTCATGGGACAAATGGGCTGAAATGTTCGGACTGCCATTCCAGCCGCGAAAATCACGGAAAGACTTTCCAGAAAAATTGTGCCAAATGCCATCATGGGAAAAAGATCAAGACCGTTCAGTGCGGGGACTGTCATCTTCCAATCCTGAGACTGATCCAGGGGAAAGGCGGGGTTGGAGTAAAAGAAAGGCCGAGTAAAAAATTTGGGGTAGTTCAGTGTATAGATTGCCACCGTGGTGTGGCGGCAAAGAAGAAGGATAGCCTCGAGGTGATAAAGAACCGCTGTATCGAATGCCATGATCAGAGTTACGGTGAAATGACGGTCCAATGGAAGGCGACTAATGACGACCTAATAAAGAAAGTGGCGCCTAAGATCGACCGGGTTCGGGAAGAGATCGAAAGGATCGATCGTCGGGGAGAACATACCTTCGTTTTCCGGAAGTTGTTTGGGGAGGCTGAGGTGAATTACAATCTGGCGAAGGAGGGTGGAGGAGTCCACAACCCGGAATATGCGGAGGATTTGTTAAAATTAGCTGATCAACGATTGGATGAAGCAATGAAGCAGCTGACCAAAAAGAAATAGTGGGCAGAAAGCAGTAGGCAGAAATTAGTGAATAATAATCAGTTGCGCCTCCGTTCATTTTGAATCTGTGTAATCGGTTCATAATCGGTGTAATCAGAGATTTCTGGGCTTTTTCAGAAATCTCTCTAAATTCAAAACTTGACAAAAGAGTTAAATTTTAATAGATTTTTGTAAAATTTGTGAAAGGAGTCACAAAATTGAAGTATTCAAAGGTGCCGGAAGCCACCATTCAGAGACTGTCCAGATACGTCAGATGCTTGGAGGAAATGAACAAAAAAGGGGAAAAGGTGATCTCTTCCGCTCAGCTTTCGAATAAATGTCTGGTGAATGCAGCCCAGGTGCGGAAAGACCTGGCTTATTTCGGGGAATTTGGGATTCGGGGGGTGGGTTATTATGTGAAAAACCTTCTCCAGGATATTAAACGGATTTTGGGATTGAATAAAGAATGGAATATGGCCGTGATTGGAATTGGAAATCTGGGCTCTGCTTTGCTCTCCTATGAGGATTTCTTGAAACAGAATTACAAAATCGTGGCGGCTTTCGATATCGATCCTTTGAAGGTAATCGGAAGAGTCTCGGAAAAACTCGGCAGACCCGTCGAAGTCTTGTATATCAACCGGCTTCAGGAAGCTGCGAAAGAGAGGAAGATTGAGATTGGAATCATCACAACTCCTGCTTCAGAAGCCCAAAATGTTGCCGATCGGCTGGTCGAAGCCGAAGTCAGAGGAATCCTCAACTTCGCTCCGGCCCAGATTACGGTCCCCGAAGGGTTCGTGGTGAAAAACGTATTTTTCACCACGGTCTTAGACAATCTGGCCTACCTATTGTCAAGCTGATTTCATGGGAGCCCTGAAAACCCGTTTATCGCTCTCTTGAGATTTCGAGATTTTTCAGAAATCTCTTCACGTGATTCGCTAAGTCAGAGGGAGAAAAATGAAGAGGACGACTCACTCCCCCGCCATTGTAACCGAGCTTCCGGGACCCGAGGCAAGAAAGGTCCTCGAGAAAGACCAAACCTATATCTCTCAATCCTATACCCGTGTCTACCCCCTTGTCGTTAAAAAAGCGGAGGGGGTCTGGGTTGAAGATGTCGACGCCAATCTTTTTCTCGATTTCAACTCCGGAATTGCAGTTTGTAACACCGGTCATTGCCATCCTAAGGTAGTGGAAGCCATCCAGCGACAGGCCAAGCAGCTTATCCATATGTCTGGCAGCGATTTCTACTATGAAGCCCAATCAAGCCTGGCCGCAAAGCTCGCCGAGATTACCCCCGGATCGAAGGAGAAGAAGGTTTTTTTCGGAAATTCCGGTGCGGAGGCGATTGAAGCTGCCCTGAAGTTGGCCAGATATCATACCCGGCGGCCTTTCATTTTGGCCTTTCTGGGAGCTTTTCACGGGCGAACCATGGGCGCCCTCTCCCTGACAGCCAGCAAGAGCATTTTTGAGAAAGGTTTTTCACCCCTCCTCCCTGGAGTGACCCATGTTCCCTATCCTTATTGCTATCGCTGTCCCTATCATCACCAGAATTATCCGGGGTGCAGCACCGCCTGCGTCGATTGGATCCGCGAAGATCTCTTCAAACGCTCCATCCCACCGGAGGAAGTGGCGGCCATCTTCGTCGAGCCCATCCAGGGAGAAGGAGGTTATATCGTTCCGCCGCCGGAGTTCCATCAAAAACTCTTCAATTTGGCCAGGGAATTTGGAATTCTCCTGGTAATGGACGAAGTTCAGAGCGGAATGGGCCGGACAGGAAAGATGATGGCCATAGAACATTGGAATGTGATACCGGATATTTTTGCCCTGGCCAAAGGAATCGCTTCCGGGATGCCCCTGGGAGCCATGGTTTCTCAGACCGAAGTGATGACCTGGGGCCGCGGTTCCCATGCAAGCACTTTCGGGGGCAATCCGATCAGCTGCCAGGCGGCTTTGGCGACCATTGAGCTTCTCGAAGAAGAATTGATCGAGAATGCAGCAAGGATGGGCGAATACCTTCTTATCAAACTGAGAGAGTTACAGAAGCGCTTCAGGATGATGGGTGATGTCAGAGGAAAAGGCCTGATGATTGGCATCGAGATCGTGAAAGACCCGGAGACAAAGGAGAAGGGAATCGAAGAAAGGAATCGAATCATCCAGGGCTGTTTTGAAAAAGGCCTTCTCATCCTTGGATGTGGGGAAAACGTAATCCGCCTCAGCCCGCCATTGATCATCACACAAAAAGAGGCAGACCTGGCCCTGACGATCCTGGAAGAGGTTCTGACGAAAGAGTGTCAGTGATTTGTGTCAGTGTCAGCATTCTGAGTGTCGGTTATCAGTGTCTGTGTCTGTTGGGTTATTTTGCTGACACTGATCACAGACACTGACACTAATTTGGATTTCACGATCACCAGGTTCTATCGGCCTGCATACATTAGAGGTAATCCCAAAGTCGGAAAAAGGTGCAAAAGGAGGGTGCTATGTTGAAACGGATTTTGTCTTGTGCGGTCGTCATACTATTTGCGTTGTCAGCCCTAACGTCAGCCGGATTGGCCCAGGAAAAGACCAAGACCGCAGAAAAAGGTGAAAAGAAAAAATTGAAGGTGGCTTTTGCCCTTCTTTCCACGATCCATGACCTGGGATGGACCACAGCCCATTACAAAGGCATCGAATATCTGAAAAAGACAATGGGAGATCAGATTACCGTGGACTACACGGAAAATGTTCTCGCTGCTGATACGGAGCGGGTTCTGCGGGATTATGCAAAGAATGGATATGAGGTCATCTTCGGGACCACCTTTGAACATATGGATCCGATGCTCATGGTGGCCAAGGATTTTCCAAATATCGCTTTTGAGCACTGTTCAGGCTATAAGACTGCCAAGAATATGGGAAATTATTTTGCCCGGATGGAGCAGGCCGAATACCTGGCCGGCTATATGGCGGGGTTGATGGGACTTAAGAATGTGGGGACCGTAGCCACTCAGCCCATTCCTGAGCCGATCCGCGGAGTCAACGCTTTTACACTGGGCTTAATTCGGGGGCTGAAAGAAGGAAACCATTCTCACGATCCAAAGAAGCTCAATACCGTCGTCTGGCTCAAAAAGTGGCTCGACCCGATTAACGAGGTCGTTCTGGCCGAAACTCTGATCAACCAGAAGCATGACCTGATCCGGCAGATGGCCGATACGCCCGATTCAGCCCGGACGGCCTGCTATAAGAAAGTCCCGGCGATCGGCTATGGCATGGATGTGAAGCTCTATGGGGCGGATTGTGCGCTCGTATCCACTGTCTGGAACTGGGGCCCCTATTATGTCGACGCTGTCAAACGAGTGATGGACAAGACCTGGAAACCCCAAGAGATCTACTGGGGCTTTAAAGAGAACCTGATTGCCCTCTCCCCGTTCCATCCCTCTGTTCCGAAAGCCGTCCAGGAGAAGGTCATGGCGGAACTGAAGAAGATGAAGGAGGGAAAGGACGATTCCTTCCTGGGTCCGATCAAAGACCAGGAAGGGAAAGAGATGATTCCCGCTGGCAAGAAGGCCACAGATAAGGAGCTGTTGACCATGAAGTGGTTTACAGAAGGGGTCGTGGGTAAGATCCCCGAATAAGGAAGTTCGGAGTGATGAGTTCGGAGTTGGGAGTAAAGAAACCTGAAAAGTCAGAAGAAGAGGTTTCCAAACTCCGGATCTCGAACTCCGAACTCCAAACTCCGAACCCCGGACGATCATTATGAGCGACCTTCTCGACTTCCTTGAAACAGGGGAAACGTATCAGTTTGAGGTCCCCGGCCTTTCCTATCCTCTCACCATTCCCCGGGTTTGGTTGTTGGGAGAAGAACAGGACGCACAAATTGCTTCTCTTAACCTCATCGGAAAGGTTCGATGGAATCAGGATCTTGGAAGGCTCATTGCCCGGAGGGTCCGTCAGGTATTTCCCAGCCTGGAAGGCCTTTGCTTTATCACGGTTGTTGAGAAGGCCCTTCAGCTGGCCCAGGTAACAGTTTCAGAACTTGGAATCCAGGAAATGGTTGTCGCCTATAACCGGTTAAAACCTCACATGGAGCCGTCAAGAAGACCCGTGATTCAGGTCGGAGCAGATTCCGTCACCAGCGGATGGAAATTCTTAGCCCTCTATGAAAGGGATATCAACTTGCTGGCCCCTGAAACAACCAAGGGGGTGATTGTGATTGATGATGTCGTCACCACCGGCGGAACGATCCTCGGCCTTATCGATCTTCTGGACCAGGTAGTCCAAGTGAAGAGACGAAAAATACCCATCCCCATCCACGCCATCTTTTGCGTTGCAGAAGAAGGAAGAAGAACCCGCGTTCTTCCTGCCCCAGTCTATTCCCTTGCCCGACTCCCCGATCCTGTCATTCGACGGCCTGGAACACTCAAAGGGAAACCTCTCCAGGAAAGGCTATGGCCGAAACCGTAATCCGCATGAAGGGGATCACAAAGAGGTTCCCGGGTGTCCTTGCCAATGATTGCGTCGATCTGGAGATCCAGTCTGGAAAGATCCACGCCCTCCTGGGGGAGAATGGAGCAGGGAAAACGACCTTGATGAACATTCTTTCGGGTCGTTACCATCCCGATGAAGGTCAACTCTTGATCGGAGGGAAACCCGAAAAATTCAGATCTCCGAGAGAAGCCCTTCAAGCCGGGATTGGGATGGTCCATCAGCATTTTATGCTTGTATCGAATCAAACGGTGGCTGAAAATATGATCCTGGGGCTCTCCCGCCCCCGCTTCCTACTCCACCGGAGGAAGATCGAGCAGGAGGT
>Ga0214473_10003047_pt1 | contig 20452 bp, 21 predicted proteins | sample RVTome_7_FD_203509 | JGI IMG/M metagenome (GOLD analysis project Ga0214473, IMG submission 203509) | Soil microbial communities from uranium-contaminated site in the Upper Colorado River Basin, Wyoming, United States - RVT98D197 | ecosystem: Environmental > Terrestrial > Soil > Contaminated >... | reverse complement strand
CCGTCTCGTTGGACGCGCGGGCCCGGCCGCTCGCGGTGAGGGGGAATCTGCCCACCTGGTACTCGAGCTTCCGTTCCTTGCACTGGTCTTCGGTCAGGCCGATGCTGGCGACCTCCGGGTGGCAATACGTCACGCTGGGCACGTTGTCGTACCGGATGGAGTGGGGCTGCTTCCCGGCGATGAGCTCGGCCACGAAGATGCCTTCCCGGCTGCCCTTGTGCGCCAGCATCGGCGGTCCGGCAATGTCGCCGATGACATACACGCCTTCGGCGGTGGTCTTCAGGTTCTTGTCCGCCTGCACGAATCCGCGGTCGCTCAGCTTCACTCCCGCCGCTTCCAGCCCGAGGTTCTCCAGGTTGAGTGCCCGGCCGGCGCCGACCAGCACCTTCTCGACGTCCACCGTGCGGGTCTTGTCGTTGGCCTCGATCTCCAGGGTCACTTTCTTGGGCATGACCTTGGTGCCCTTGACCTTGGCACCGGCCAACACCTCGATCCCCCGTTTCTTGAAGCTCCGGGCGATGGTAGCCGACGACTCCGCGTCCTCCAGCGGCAGAATCCGGGGGAGGATCTCGATGAGGGTGACCTGGGTGTCGAACGCGTTGAAGATGTCGGCGAACTCGCACCCCACGGCGCCCGCGCCGATAATGGCCAGGCTCTTGGGCGCCTGCTCCAGCAGCAAGGCCTCGTCTGACGAGATCACGGATGCCTTGTTGAGCTCGAGGCCGATCTGCGGGAGCCCCTTCACCCGCGTGCCGGTCGCGAGCACGACGGCCTTCGACGCCGTGAGCGTCTCCTTGCCGGCCTGGACCCGCTTCCCCGGCAGCAGCGTCCCGGTGTCGCTGATCACGGTGATCTTGTGCTTCTTCATCAGGAACTCGACGCCCTTGGAATTCTGCTCGCTGACCTGGCGGGAGCGTCGCATGGCGGTGCCGAAGTCCAGCTTCACGCCGTCCACCGTGATGCCCAGCTCCTTGGCGTCATGGCGGAGCAGGTTGGCGACGTAGGCGCTGTGGAGCAGGGCCTTGCTGGGGATGCAGCCGATGTTCACGCACACGCCGCCCAGCTTCTCGCGCTCCACCACCGCCGTGTTCAGGCCCAGCTGGGCCGCGCGGATGGCGCAGACGTAGCCGGCGGGGCCGCCGCCAAGAATGATCACATCGAACGTATTGGCCACGAAGACCTCGTTATGCGGTTGTTCACCACACCATCGCCAGCGGATTCTCGAGCATGCGTTTGAGCGTCTGCAAAAACCGCGCACCCGTCGCGCCGTCAATCACGCGGTGGTCGCAGCTCATGGTCAGGCGCATCCGGCGCCGGACCGTTACGGCGCCCCCGTCCACGACCGGCTGCCGGGTGATGGCGCCCACCGCCACGATGCCGGCCTCGGGCGGATTGATCACGGCCGTGAACTCGTGGATCCCCAGCATGCCGAGGTTGGACACCGAGAACGTGCTGCCGGTGTACTCCTCGGGCTTGAGCTTGCGGTCGCGGGCCCGCTGGGACAGGTCGGCCGTCTCCCGGGCGATCTGCCGCAGGCTCTTCTGGTTGGCGTAGCGGATCACGGGCGTGATCAAGCCCTGGTCCACCGCCACCGCCATCCCGAGATGCACGTCGTGGAAGTACCGGATGGCATCGCCCTGCCACCAGGCGTTGCACTCGCGATGCTGTTGCAGGGCCTGGGCCACGACCTTCACGATGATGTCGTTGAAGGAGATCCTGGGCTCCTCACCGAGCGCGTTGAGCGCCTCGCGAGCGTCCCAGGCGCGCTCCATGTCGATCTCGACGGTGAGAAAGAAATGCGGCACCGGACCCAACGACTCGGCCAGCCGGCGGGCGATGGTCTTGCGAATCTGGGTGAGCGGGACGTCTTCGTAGCCGGCCGATGGGACGGACAGGGCCGGCACGGCCGCACCCGAGGCCGCCCGCTCGAGATCGCGCTTGATGATGCGCCCACCGGGCCCCGAGCCCCGCACGACCGTGAGATCCACGCCGCGCTCGCGGGCGATGCGACGCGCCAGCGGTGAAGCCCTGACGCGTCCCGTCGCCGCGGCTACGGGCGCTGGCGGGAGGGATGGCGAGGAGGGCGCGACGGCCATCGCGGCCGGCGCCGGGCGTGCCGGCGCCGCGGGTTTGGCAACCGCGGGAGGGGGCGGGCCGGCGCCGTCCTTCACCAGGGCGGAGATGTCCTCACCCGCCGCCCCGATCACCGCCACCAGCTGCCCCACCGGCACGGTGGAGCCGGCCGGGACCAGCACCTTGCGGAGCACGCCGTCGCCCCGGGCCGGCAGCTCCATCACCGCTTTGTCGGTCTCCACCTCGGCGAGGACGTCGCCGGCGTCGACCGGGTCGCCCTCCTGCTTGAGCCACTTCACCAGGCGCCCTTCCTCCATGGTGGGGGAGAGCGCTTCCATTACGACCTTGGTCGCCATGATTCGCTACTCGGGGCTCAGTCGAGGTAGGCGACGCGCTTGACCGCGGCGATCACGTGCTCGGGGCCGGGCTTGGCGGCGCGCTCGAGGTGCTTGTTGTAGGGCATGGGCACGTCGGCGCCGGTGATGCGCTCGATGGGAGCGTCGAGGTCGTCGAACGCGGCATGCTGGATCTCATGCACCACCTGGGCGCCCACGCCGCAAAATGGCCACCCCTCCTCGACGACCACGCACCGGTTGGTCTTGCGCACGCTGGCGAGGATGGTCTCGACATCCAGTGGCCGGATGGAGCGGAGGTCCACGACTTCGGCCGAGACCTGGAGCTGCTCCACCAGCTGCTCGGCTGCCCTGAGGGCGGGAGCCACGGTCTTCGAGTGGCAGATGATGGTGACGTCGTCGCCCGCCCGCTTCACGTCCGCCTGGCCCAGAGGGACGGTATACTCGCCGTCGGGCACCTCGCCCTTGGTGTTGTACAGCATCTCGCCCTCGAGAAAGACCACCGGGTTGTCATCGCGAATGGCGGTCTTGAGCAGGCCCTTGGCATCGTAGGGCGTGGCGGGAGCCACCACCTTGAGCCCCGGGACGTGGGCGTAGTAGGACTCGAATGCCTGCGAATGCTGCGCGCCCAGCTGCAGGGCGGCGCCCCCGGGGCCGCGGAACACGATGGGAATGGGGATCTGCCCGCCCGACATATAGAGCATCTTGGCGGCGGAGTTGATCACCTCGTCAATCGCCAGCAGCGCGAAGTTCCAGGTCATGAACTCGATGACCGGCCGCAGACCCACCATGGCCGCGCCCACGCCGATGCCCGCGAATCCAAGCTCCGCGATGGGCGTGTCCAGGACTCGCCGCTCCCCAAAAGCCTCCAGCAACCCCCGGCTCACCTTGTAGGCCCCCTGATAGACGCCGACCTCCTCGCCCATCAGGAACACGTCGGGGTCGCGCTCCATTTCTTCGCGGAGCGCCTGGTTGAGCGCATCCCGATAGGTGATCAGCGGCACGGCGTCAGGCCTTGTAGACGTCGGTGAACAGTTCGCTCGGATCCGGATCCGGGCTCTCGTCCGCGAAGGCCACCGCGTCCTCGACCTCCTCGTGCACGTGCTTATCCATCGCCTCGAACTCGGCGTCCTCCAGGAGCCCGTCGTCGCGGAGGCGGTGCCGCAGCCCCGCGATCGGGTCCTTCGTCTTCTGCTCCTCCAGCTCTTCTTTGGTGCGGTAATGGCCGTGGATCGGATCGGCCATGGAGTGCCCCATGTATCGGTAGGTGCGCGCTTCGAGCAGCGTGGGCAATTTGGACTCGCGGCCCCGCTGGATGGCGCGCTGCATGGCGTCGTACATGGCCAAGACGTCCATGCCGTCCACGGTCTCCGAGTCCATTTCGTGCGCGCAGGCGCGGTCGGCGATGTGATACACCGCCGAGGCGCGCTCCAGGGCCGTGCCCATCCCGTACCGGTTGTTCTCGCAGATGAAAACCACCGGCAGGGTCCAGAGCGCCGCCATGTTCAGCGTTTCGTGGAACGCGCCGATGTTGGCCGCCGCCTCGCCAAAGTAGCACGCGGTAATTTGATCGGCGCCGCGGTACTTGGTCGCGAAGCCGGCCCCCGCGGCCAGCGGCAGGTGCGATCCCACAATCCCGTGCCCGCCCAGGAAGTTCCGCCCGGCGTCGAACAAGTGCATCGAACCGCCCTTGCCCTTGGAGGAGCCCGTGGCCTTCCCGAACAGCTCCGCCATGCATGCGCGGGCGCTCATCCCGCGCACCAGCGCGTGCGCATGCTCGCGGTACGCGGTGAACACGTAGTCGTCGTCGCGCAGCGCGGCGATGGTGCCCACGGCAACCGCCTCCTGCCCGATGTAGAGATGGCAGAAGCCGCCGACTTTCCCGGTGGCGTACGCCTCCCCGGCCTTCTCCTCGAACCGGCGCACGAGGAGCATCTGCCGCAGCAGCCGGTGATAGAACTCCTGCCGGGCGGGATCAAGCTTCGTAACGGTGGCGGATTGGGCCATGAAGGGCCTAGACGGCGGCTGCTCGCTGCGCCTGCTCCCACGCGTGGTAGGAGGAACGCACCAGTGGACCAGCCTCGACGTGGCGGAACCCCATGACCCGGCCGGCCTCGCGCAGCTGCGCGAATTCGTCCGGCGTGTAGAACCGGGCCACGGGCAGGTGGCTCGCGGACGGGCGGAGGTACTGGCCCAGCGTCAGAATCTCGACATCGTGCGCGCGGAGATCTTGCATGGCGCCCAGCAACTCGTCCCACTCCTCGCCCAGGCCGCACATGAGACCGGACTTGGTGACCTGCTCGGGTGCCATCTCCTTGGCGCGCCGCAACAATCGCAGGGCCCGAGGATAGCGGCCCCCCGGCCGGGCGACCGGGTAGAGGCGCGCCACGGTCTCGAGATTGTGGTTCAAGATCTCCGGCGCGGCGGCTACCACTATTTCCAGCGCCCGGTCAGACCCTTTGAAATCCGGGATCAGGACTTCCACCGACGTGTCGGGGAGCCGGCGGCGGATCTCCACCACGCACTGCGCGAAGATCTCCGCGCCGCCGTTGGGAAGGTCGTCCCGGTCCACGCTGGTGATGACGACGTGCTTGAGCTCCATGGCCTGGACCGCCCCGGCCAGCCTCGCGGGCTCCTCGGGATCATAGGGCGCCGGCGTCCCATGGGCCACGGCGCAGTAGGCGCAGTTCCGGGTGCAGACGTCGCCTAGAATCATGAACGTGGCGGCACGGTGTTCCCAACATTCGCCCACGTTGGGACAGTGGGCTTCCTCGCACACGGTGTGGAGCTTGAGGTCGCGCATCAGGCGCTTGACCTCGACGTAATTGGCGCCTCCCGGCGCGCGGACCTTGAGCCAGGCCGGCTTGCGAGCGGCCGGCGGTTGGGAAGCCGGGTGACTGCGGGTGAGTTGAACCAGTTCGCTCATGGGGTTGCGTTAACATAGCCCCGGTGGGGAGCCGATACCAGCGCCGGCCGCGTCAAAATCAACCGGCTGGTTGAGTCCAGGTTCGGCTAGGGTTCGGTCCAGAACCGCCCGGGGCTGAGCGGGACGAGGTTGTGCTCGACGGGTTGTCCGGTGACCAGCGCGGCAATGATCTGCCCGGTGATGGCAGCGAGCAGGATGCCGTTGCGGCCGTGGCCGGTGGCGTACCACAGGTTCGGTATCTGGGGGTCGCCGCCGATCATCGGGCGGCCATCGGGCGTGGCGGGACGCAGCCCCGCCCACCGGCGGCGCTCGGAGGCCATCTCCAAGGCCGGATAGACCCGTCGGGCGTTGGCCAAGATGTGGTTGATCGCGTCGTCGGTGACGGATGCATCGAAGCCCGCGTGCTCCATGGTGCTGCCCACGATGGCCTCACCACCCCTGGTCAGCACGTAGCCATGGTCGGCAAACACGATGGCGCGCGGCTCTCCCGGGGGCCATTCGAGCGCCGCCATCTGGCCGCGGACCGGTTCCACGCTGAGGGGTCGCGGCAGGCCGCCCACCCGGCCGGACCAGCACCCCGCCGCGATCAACACCTGGCCGGCCTCGATGCGGCCACGCGTGGTGCGTACGGCGACCACGCGGCCCGCCTCGATCAGCACCTCCTCGACCCGCTCGCCACGCCGCAGGGTGGCCCCGTGCGCGGTGGCGCTGCGAATGAGCGCGTCGATCAGGGCGGGCGGCTCCAGCGCCCCGTCCTCCGGCGACAGGTGGGCGCCCACCGCTTCAGGGGATATGCCGGGGCAGCGCTCGCGAAGCTCGTCGGCGGCCAGCCAATCCACCGGGAAACCCTGTTGGCGCTGCCAGGCGATGTCGCCCTTCAGCCGGTCGGCGTCGGCCGGGCTGAACGCGACCTGTACGATGCCGTCGGTCCACAGACCGATCTCGATCCCGGTTTCTTCTTCGAGGGCGGGGACCAGCTCGCGATAGAGGTCGCGCGCCCGGATTCGGAGGCTCAGCAGGGGGTCCTGGCCCAGGGTGTCGGCCAGGGGCGCGAGCATGCCGGCGGACGCCGTCGTGGCCGCGCCGGGCATCGGGCCCGCGTCCACCAGCTGCACGCTCTGCCCCGCCGAGGCCAGCGCGCGGGCGCACGCGGCGCCGATGATGCCGCCGCCCACGATCAGCGTGTCGGCGTGCGCCATGTCACTCGCCTTGTGACGAAACCCGGGGCGTCGTAACTTCGTAGAGTCAAAAGGATCGGACCTCCGCCGGAGGAATCCATGCTGCGGACGCTTGTAGGGTATGCCATTCTCGCCGTGGTCGGCTTCGTCGTCCTGAAGCTGCTGTTCGGCCTACTCGGCTTTGCCATCACCCTGCTGATCAATCTGGTGATTCTGGCCGCGATCGGCTTCCTGCTGTACGGGCTGCTCAAACTTATCAGTCCGGACATCGCGCGCCGAGTGCACGAGACCATCTCAGGGCGGCACCGGCCCGCGGCGTAACCGTTCTCAGGCATCGGTGTTCGGTCGTCGGACAGCGGCCCGCCAGGCCCGCCGACGACCGACAACCGATCACTGATAACACCCCAGACCATCCCCGGCTAACGGCGCAGCGAGCTCGTGTGCACGTGCTTGATACGCCAGCTCCCACCTACTTGCTCCAGCACGAACGTTGCCCGCCCATAGGCCGGCTGCCCGCCGGCGGCGGGGACCCACTGATACTCCATCGTGCCCCAGGCGAAATACGGCGTGATTTCGATGGTGGCTCCGGCGGTGGTGGTGGTGCCACCAGGGCGCACGCCGGCGAACCGGACCGGGGCGGATCCGGACACGCCGTCGGCCACGATTGTGGCGCCAACCATGTACAGCGTGTCGGCGGGGCGCCCGGTGGCCGCGGCGCGCAGCGCCGCATCCATCACGGCACGCACCTGCTGGCTCTCCAGGACCCCCGAGGCCACCATGACCGGCTGGGGATTGCGGGCGCACGCCAGGAATCCGAGCAGGAGGCCCAGGCCCAGGAGGCGGGTCACTTGCGGTTCCCGCGCTTCTCGGGTCCGCGCTGCTCGACCGATCGCAGCCGGAACGTGATGACCCCGAACGGAAACCGGGTCTTGAGCTGCACCATGATGCGCCGGTCGTCGTCCGACAACCACATCCGGGGCTCGGAGGCCTCCGCCAGGATGCCGCGTCCCTTGATGGTTGGCTGGATGACCACCGTGGGGAACCGGCCGGCTGGGACGTCGATGGTGTCTCGGGCCAGCACCTCCAGGACGACCGGGTTTCGATCCGGCCGGAAGTAGCGGTCGAACTCGTAGCGTTTCCCCACCTCCAGCGGCACGGTCCGCGCGAAATAGAAGAACGCCACGTCATCGAGCGGATTCTCCGAGGTGGCCATCGCGCTGTCCGCGCCCGCCTGCCGGTAGAAGCCCGAGTCGGGGAAGATCTCGTACGCGTTGTACCGTTTCCGCCCGGCCTCGTCGTAGTCCTGAATGAACCGCCGGGAGGCGAAGTCGGCGAGGCCGATCCAGGAGTCCATCCGGTCGTTGATGCGGAAGAAGTAGGTCCCGCCCTGCACCAGGAACTCGATGTGCAGCGTGGGGATCCGGCGGATGGTGTCCTGGCTGACCACCCGCATGGCGGCCTGGCCGATATTGAGGATGCCGAACCGCGCGTCGTAGATCAGGGTCTCGCCCACCGGGAATCTCGTGGGCAGCGACAGGCTGTCGCCGCTTTGGGGGCGTGCCGGTGACGTCAACGATCCCAGGGCGATGGCGGTGAGGCCTATGCGGCGCATCTCAGGCCGTCCGTTCCACCGGCGCGCCCGGCGCCGGAATCCGAAGGTGGCGTCCCGCGCGGAGCATCGCCAGCGCCAACGCGGCGGGACGCGGCTGCCCGGTGGGCGCGGGCGCGCGTCCCGGGGACACGGTCACGGTCGCGATCTGCCGGGCATGCACCGCGGTGCGTGCCACCAACTCGGCGTTGGCGCACCAGCCCTGGGTCTCGAGCAGCGCCTCCCCGTCGCGAAAGCACCGCTTGAGCGTCGCAAGCCGGAGGCCGTAACAGCCGGAAAAGAGGTCCCGCACGCCGGGTACGGACACGCCCGGCTTGAGCAGCCATGGCGCGCCGCGCCGCACCAGGCGCAGCAGCCACGGTGCGCCGGCGTCGTTGAGCTCCCCCACCACCAGATCCGCGCCGGACTCGAGGCGCCGCACCAGGTCGGGGAGCGCCTCGGGAGAAACCGCGAAGTCCGGCGGCAGCGTGATCGCGCAATCCCGCTTGGGCCGGTCCGTCCGACGCAGCGACTCGCGCAGGCTGCGCTCGAGGCTGGCCGCGTATCCCTCGCGGGCGGGCGGGCGGAGCACGGTCACCGGCAGCGCTCGCTGATACAAATCCAGGACTTCCCGAGTCCCGTCTGTGGAGGCGTCGTCCACCACCAGGAACTGGTATTCCCGGGGAAAGGCCTGGAACACCTGGCGCGCTTTCCACAGGAGCAGACCCAGCGTGGCCCCGTGGTTATGCGATGGGACGCAAACGTAGATCATTCATCGGAATCTCGCCGTGCGGTCGTCCGAGCGGGAGTGGCGGCAGGCCGGGTATCTCCGGCCAGCACTCGACCGGCCTGGTGGATAACAGCCCCGGGGAGTGGAATTGCGGCCTCGAGGGGTACAATAATATGAGAGCTTCGACACGAGAGGCTTGGGGAATGATCCTCGCGAACGTTCGGGAGCGCTTGACGCCGGCGGATCTGGATCTGGTGGTGCGGCTCCTGTCGCAAGCCGCCCCGGGGCGGGAGGCCGGTGACCGTGGGCGCCTGACCGAACGGGATCGCGACGCGCTGCTGGATGAGCCATCGCTGTTCGAGCTCCTCCATCACGCGCCGGGCCTCGCGGTGCCGTCTGCGGCGCTCTTCATCTACGTCGGGGTTCGCCACGCGCTTCGGCGGGTGGGGCTCGACGACCGGGAGTTGAGCGACTACCTGAGCGCGTTGCTGCTGGAATTCGGCGCCAGGGACCGCGCCCTGCGCATCGCCCCGGCGGACGATCAGGTCTACCGCTACGTGAGCGACATCGTGGCGGACCTGGAGCTGGTGGCCGACGCGCGACGAGCGTTCTTGCTCCGCGCGCACTTGGGCAACTTCAGCCTCTGGCTCAGCGGCGTATTTCCCGACTACATCGCGGCGCGCCGGGTGCGGCACGGCGGGCCGGACCTGAGCTACTACGAGGAAATGGGCGCGCGGGGCTTTCGCATGGCGTCCGACCACCACCTGGCGCGCGAGTGGGATCTGACCGGAGTGTATCACCGCGCGGCGGAGTCCTTCGAGCGGCTCCGGGTGGGACTGAACCGCCTGTCGGACGTCGCGTTCTTCCGGGCTTACTCGAAGCCGGACCGCCTGATGCGGCAGGTGGCTGACGCGTTTCGACTGGGGCTGGCGGGCAACTGACCACGTGGAGCGACCCGAGCAGCCACGAGCCCAGGCGAACTCGCCTGGGCTCGTTGGGTCGCTGCTAGGCTCGGCCTCTCGTCAACCGGTCGCGGAGTCTCCAGTGACCGGCTGGAACATGGGACACCGCGGTGCGTTGAGGGACGGCCAATGCACCCGGAGGCCGATGAGCGGCAGCGCCGTGGTGTCGGTCGCGATGGTGCCGATCCGGGCAAAACCGGGGGGCGATTCCGGCTCGAAGATCAACACACCTCGCACCACTTCCAGCGAGTCGTCCACCAGCAGCAGCCCGAAACCGGGTAGCCGAGGCAGGTTGTCACCCTCATACCGCAGGGCGAGTCCTTCAGGGCCGCGGCTCACGATGCTCCGCACGGTGCCGTGGCCCACCACCTTCGCCGGCAGCGAGTCCGGAATGCTCGCGGGCGGCGTTGCCACCGCGTGACTGAGGTCCTGCATGGACTGCATCACCATGGAGGCGGCGGCGAAGCTGGCCAGACCGCACGACGGACTGTTCTCGGGGTTGCCGCCGCAGGCAACCACGATCGCCGGCACGAACACGAGGCAGCGCTTCATATGAGACAATAGTACTGCGAGCGCGCGGCGGCGCCTAGGCGCGCGTCGCTTGACCCCCCTCGGGGCCAGTCGTATCGTTGGCCAGGGTACGCCACCACGTTGAGGGAAGGAACATGCCGACCTACGAATACCGCTGCGACAAGTGTGGCAAGCGGTTCTCCCGGGTCGAGTCCATCTCGGCCCACGGGCGTCGCCATCCGGGCTGTCCCACGTGCAAGTCTGCCAAGGTGACGCAGGTCTTCTCGGCCTTCTACGCCAAGACGGTAAAGAAGAGCTAAGTGTCCAACGCCAGCCGCATGCGTGACGCGGTGATCGCGGCACGGGCCGCGCTCGCGGTCATGCGAGACCAGATCGGCGCCACCGAACGCGAGCTGGAAGCGGAGCGCCGCCAGCTGTTGGACGCCGAGCGGCGGGGGCGGTTGGCGGGCGAAATCGGCGACCAGGAAACCGTGACGGTGGCGCAGCATTTCGCGGCCAAACACGCCAGCCGGGTGGAGGTGCTGGAGCGGAAGGTCGGGGCGCTGCGGGACGAGTTGACGCTGGCCGAGCACGAGCTGGTGGACATGACGGAGCAACTCAAGGCCGCTGACCGGAACCGTACGGTGGCCGATGCGTCCGGCCACGTGGCCGAGGCGCAGGCCGGCATGGGACCCGTGGATGGGGAGGACGAGCTGTTGATAGCCCGGATGGATCGCGCGGCGCAGGAAGCGGCGGCCGAGCAACAGCTCGAGGCCCTGAAGCAGAAGTTGGGCAAGCGGGGGCGGCCATGATGGATATCAAACCCGACCGGATGGTCTACCTCGGCTACGGCAAGTACTGGCGGTCCGACGCCATCGTCGGGCTCATGCCGATCGACGCGGAGCGCGGGCCGGGTCGTCGCACCGAGGTGTACACCGCGACGCTGGATCACCCCATCGTGGCGTCGCGCAGCGAAGCGGCGATTCTGCAGGACATGGCCATCGCCAGCGACGAGGCCATGCGCGTGCAGGAAGTGATGGAGGCCGCGGGCGACCTGCTGGACGCTCTGGAAGACATCCCCGACGTGCTGCGGCGGCTGCTGGCCAACGAGGCGCGGCTCGACGTCGACGGCTGGGTGCGCCGCTTGCGCGAGCTGGTGCGTGGCAGCGTGCCGGAACCCGTTGAGCAGAACGATCTCTTTCAACCCTAGGCGCTCTCCGTGACGACTCCGAATCCGGTACCGACCGCCCAGGCCGACACCTCCGGCTGGGCGGGACATCCGCGTGGCATCTCGACGCTCTTTTTCACCGAGATGTGGGAGCGCTTCAGCTACTACGGGATGCGAGCCCTGCTCATCCTGTACATGACGGCGGCGGCGAGCAGCGGTGGGCTGGGCTTCGACACGGCGGACGCGGCGTCCATCTACGGCTGGTACACCTTCTCGGTGTACGCGCTCGCCATCCCCGGCGGGTGGATCGCCGACCAGTTCCTGGGTCAATACCGGAGCGTGCTGGTGGGGGGCGTCTTCATCGCGCTGGGGCAGTTCAGCCTGGCACTGGATCCGTTGCCGTTCTTCTACACCGGGTTGGCGCTGATCGCGGTGGGCACCGGCTTGCTCAAACCCAACATCAGCACCATGGTGGGCTCCCTCTATGAGAAGGAGGACGCGCGGCGCGACGCCGGGTTCTCGTTGTTCTACATGGGCATCAATCTGGGCGCGATGATCTCGCCGCTCATCGTCGGGACGCTGGGCCAGAAGGTGGATTGGCACCTCGGCTTTGCCGTGGGTGGCGTGGGCATGCTGTTCGGGCTTGTCCAGTATGTCCTCGGCAAGCCCCGCCTGATGCCGGCCCTCCAACGTCTGGACCAGCGTGACGCCGCGCGAAGTCCCGGCGCCAAGGCGACCCTGGGCGGCGGGTTCAGCGCGGAGGAATGGAAGCGGATCGCGGCCATCGGCGTGTTCTTCGTGTTTTCGACGCTGTTCTGGGGCGCGTTCGAGCAAGCGGGCTCGAGCCTCAATCTGTTCGCGGACCGGCTCACCAGGCTGTCGGTGTTCGGCCTGGCCTTCCCGTCCACCTGGTTCCAGTCGCTCAATTCGCTGTTCATCATTGCCTTCGCGCCCATGTTCGCGTGGCTCTGGGTGGCGTTGGCGAAGCGGCATCGCGAGCCGTCGAGCCCGGCCAAGTTCGGGTGGGGGTTGTTCCTGGTGGGGCTCGGCTTCCTGCTGCTGGTGCCCGCGGCGACGTCCGCCGAAGGCGGCGCGCTCGTGAGCCCGGCGTGGCTGGTGGGCGTCTATCTGCTCCACACCTACGGTGAGCTGTGCCTGAGCCCGGTGGGCCTGAGCCTGGTGACCAAGCTCGCGCCCCAGCGCGTCGTGGGCCTGATGATGGGCGTGTGGTTCCTCTCCATCGCCTCCGGCAACAAGGTCGGTGGTTGGGTAGCAGGGTTCTTCGAGACCCTGCCGCTGCCCATGCTGTTTGGGGCCGTGGCGGCGACGACGATCGGATCAGCCGTCGTGCTGGTGCTGTTGATCCGGCCGGTGCGACGGCTGATGGGTGGCGTTCACTAGGGCGCGAACACACTGCCTGAGGAGTTAAGGGTGAGGGGCCTCCCCGGACCCCTCACCCCTTACGCAGGTCTTCTCCCGTCGTCTCGGCGTAATGGCACGCCGCCCATTGCCCGGGCTGGACTTCCCGTAGCGGCGGACGCTCCGTGACACAGCGCTCGTCCTTCCTGGGATGCGGGCACCGTGGGTGGAAGGCGCAACCGGGCGTCGCGCTCGAGGCCTTGGGCGGCTCGCCGGAGAGCACCATACGGGGCCGCGCGGCGCTGGGGTCCGGCACCGGCGCTGCCGCGAGGAGTGACGCCGTGTAGGGATGGCGTGGCTGCTGGTAGAGGGTGGCCGCCGTCCCGAGCTCCACCAACCGGCCGGCGTACATCACCGCCACACGGGCGGCCAGGTGGCGCACCACCGCCAGGTCGTGCGCGATCAGCAAGTAGGTGAGCCGGTGGCGCGCCTGCAAATCCGCCAGCAGGTTCAACACCTGCGCGGCGACCGAGACGTCGAGGTTCGAGATGGGCTCGTCCAGCACGATGAACTCGGGCTCCACCGACAGCGCGCGCGCGATCCCCACGCGCTGGCGCTGTCCGCCCGACAGCTGGTGCGGGTAGCGATCATACTGACTCCCGTCGAGACCCACTTCCGCCAGTAACTCCACCACGCGCGGCCGCGCCTGTGAGCCCCGCGCGAGCCGGTGCAGCTCGACGGCCTCCCGGATCGCGGCGCCAACGGTGAGCCGCGGGTTGAGCGACAGGGTCGCCTCCTGAAAAACAATCTGCATGCGGCGGCGCATCCGGCGGAGTCCTTCCGGCCGAAGGGCCAGGACCTCGACGCCGGCGAACCGGACGCGGCCCTCGTCGGGGTCCGTCAGGCGGAGGACGCAACGCCCTAAGGTGGTCTTCCCGCTGCCGCTCTCCCCCACGAGGCCAAGCGTTTCGCCCCGCGCGATGGTGAGCGTTACGCCGTCCACGGCCAGCACGCTGCGCCGGGCTGCGAGCGGGGGTCCGGGCAACGGAAACCGCTTCGTGAGCCCATCGATCTCGAGCAACCGTTCCGCCGTCACGGCGTCCGCCGCCCCGGCTCATCCATGAGCCAGCAACGCGAAACCTGCTCCCCAAAGGCGATCAGCCCGGGCTCGGCGTCGCGGCAACGCTCCCAGGCGTGCGGGCAGCGCGGGTGGAACCGGCAGCCGGCGGGCCAATCGGTGGCCGGCGGTGGCTGGCCGCGAACCACCGGCAGGCGTTCCCCGGTTCGATCCACGCGCGGCACCGCCCGCAGCAGCGCCTCGGTGTACGGGTGTTGCGGACGCTCGAACAGGCGTGCGGCCGGCGCAGATTCCACGATACGGCCCCCGTACATCACGGCGACCCGGTCGGCCACGCGGGCCGCAACGCCGAGATCGTGGGTGATCAGCAGCACCGCCAGTCCCAGCCGCTGTTTGAGGTCGGCCAGCAGGTCGAGGATCTGCAGTTGGATGGTGACATCGAGCGCGGTGGTGGGTTCATCCGCGATGAGGACCCTGGGACCGCCGGCCAGGGCCATGGCGATCATCACGCGTTGCTGCATCCCCCCGCTCAGCTCGTGCGGGTATTGGTCGAGCCGGCGCTCGGTGTCGGGCAGGCCGACGTCGGCCAGCAGCGCTCCGGCGCGCCGGCGCGCCGCTCGACGGTCGAGGCCCGCGTGGAGCCGCGCGGTCTCCACGATCTGGGCGCCGACGGTCATGACCGGATTCAGGCTGCTGCCCGGTTCCTGGAAGACCATGCCGATGGCGCCGCCGCGGACCCGGCGCAGCGCGAGGGGCTCGAGGCGCAGGATGTCGGTCCCATCGAGCTCCACCCGGCTGGCGGGGTCAATGTGCCCGGGTGGTTCCGGAATGAGCCGCAGCAGCGACAGCGCCAATGTGGTCTTTCCCGAGCCCGACTCCCCAACCAGCGCCAGCGTCTCTCCGGGGAAGAGGTCCAGGGAAACGCCGTCCACGGGGCGCGCCACGCCGCCGCCGGGCAGGGAGAACACGGTGGTGAGATCGCGGACCGCCAGGAGGGGCTTCAACGGCTTCTCGGGTCCATGGTGTCCCGCAGCGCCTCTCCCAGGACGCCGAAGATCATGACCGTGGCCACCACGGCCAGCCCCGGCGCCATTGCCTGCCACGGCGACGTGGCGAGATACGCCTGCCCGTCGGCGATCATGTTCCCCCAGGACGGCAGCGGTGGCCGTACGCCGATCCCCAAAAACGAGAGGGCGGCCTCGATCAAGATGGTATGGCCCACGCCCAGGGTGGCGGTCACCACGATGGGAGCGACCGCGTTGGGCAGCACGTGGCGCAACGCGACGCGCCAGCCAGGAAGGCCCAGCGCGCGCGCGGCGAGCACGAAGTCGCGCCGCCGAAGACTCAGCACTTCGGCCCGCACCAGGCGGCTGGTCCCGAACCAGCCGGTGAGTCCCAGGACCAACACCAGGGCCCCGATGCCGCCCTGCTCCCACAGTGCCAGGATCGCGACCAGCAGAAACACGCGCGGGATGGCGAGCGCCGCATCCACCGACCGCATGAGGATGCCGTCCAGCACGCCGCCGGCCAATCCGGCCGCCAGCCCCACGGCGGTGCCGAGGGTGACGGCCACCACCACAGCCAATCCCGCGATGGCGAGCGACAATCGCGCGCCGAACAGCAGGCGGCTGAGCAAGTCCCGGCTCAGGGCATCGGTGCCGAGCGGGTGCGCCAGGGAGGGGGGCAGCAGGCGGCCGCCGGCCAGGTTCAGCTGGGCGGCCGGGTCATACGGAGCCAGCACCGGCGCCAGCAACGCGATCAGGTAGAGCACTCCCACGGCCAGCAGGCCCGCGCGAAGTCGTCGGGACATCACGCGGGTTCCCGGGTTCGGGGGTCGGCCAGGCGGGTCAGGACGTCGGCCACCAGATTGCCGGCCACCACGGCCAACGCCACGAACGTGGCTGCCCCGGTCACCACCGGGTAGTCCCGCCGGAGCAGGGCCTCGAACGCCAGCCGCCCCAGGCCGGGCCAGGCAAACACGGTCTCCACCAGCACCGCGCCGGAGAAAAGCATGGGCAACGCGAGGCCGAGCAGGGTGATGGTCGGCAGGATCGCGTTGCGCAGCGCGTGCAGGGCGACGGCCGGTTCCGACAGGCCCTTGGCCCGGGCCGTGCGGATGAAATCCTGTCGTACCACCTCGAGCATGGCGGCGCGCTGGTAACGGGCGGTCGCCGCCGCGCCAATCAGGCCCAGGGTCATCGCGGGCAGGATGAGGTGCATGCCGCGGTCGAACAGCTTCCCCAGCACGGAGCGGGTGGGGTAGAGCACCGGATCCACCACCCCGCTCACCGGGAGCCAGCCCAGGTCCTGGCCAAACACCAGCACCAGCATGAGGCCGAGCCAGAACGCGGGGATGGAGTAGAGCGTCAGGGTCACGACGGAGCAGATGCGGTCGAATCGCGAGCCCGCGCGCATCCCCTGCACGGTGCCGACCAGGACACCGAGCAGGAAGTCGAGCATCAGGGCGGCGGCCGCCAGCACCAGGGTGTTGGGCAGCGCGTCCCGGAACGCGTCCAGCACCGGGCGGTGCAGAGTGAACGACGTGCCCCAGTCGCCGCGGATCAGGTTGTAGAGGTAGCGGACGTACTGGATGTGCAGCGGCCGGTCCAGCGCGAAGTTGCGCCGCATCTGCTCCACGGCCTCGGCCGAGACGTAGGGGTTTTCGCCGGAGCCCAGCAGCGGCGAGCCGGGAGCGAGATGGATGAGGAAGAACGTGATCGTCGCGACGCCGAACGCGACGAGGGCGGCGGCCCCAAGGCGGCGCGCGAGGAAGCCCAGCACCCGGCTGCGTGCCTAGGGCACGACGACCAGGTCGCGCTCGATCAGGGCGTCCGGGTTGACGCGCCACTTCCACAGCAGCGCGGTCCACAGGTCGGGCCGAATGTCGGCGTCCAGGAAACGCCGGTGTGCCGCCAGCACGGGGCGAGGTACGTAGATCCAGATGGCGGGCGCGTCGGTATTGATGACGGACATCGCCTGGTGCCACAGATTCAGGGCGCGCGCCCGGTCTTCGGTGGCGACCGCCTCATCCGTCAGTCGGTCGAACGCTCGGTTGTCGTACCGCTGGTAGTTGGAGGCAGCGAACCCCGCTGCGGTCCAGGTTTGCCGGATGGACCGCGGACTGGGATCGCTTACCCACGACAAGAAAGCGGCGTCGAAGCGGCCGGCCTCGGCGCGTGCGATCATCGCGTTGAAGTCCATCTCCGTAATCTGCATCGAGATGCCCACGCGCTTCAACTGGTCCTGCACGATCACCGCCGCGCGCCGCCGTAGCCCGCTACTCGTCGGCACCAGCAGATCGAACTCGAGCCGCCGGCCGTTCCGAACTCGCACGCCGTCGCCCCCGCGTCGCCACCCCAGGCTGTCGAGAGTGGCGTTCGCGGCTACGGTATCGAAGGGCAAGGGCTGCGGGCTTTCGCTGGCGATCCACAACCAGGGTACGAAGGGGCCCGAGGGCACGTCACCCAGCTCGCCCAACACGGCGCGGACGACGGCGTCGCGATCGACGGACATCGTGACTGCCCGCCGCAAATCGCGGTCGCCGAACAGGGGATGTGGACTGTCGCGGCGGCCGGGAGCGCGCAAATTGAACCCGACATAGGAATATGCGGATAACACAAATGGCGTCAGATTGAGTTGAGGGGCTCCGCGCAACCGCTCCAAGAGTTCAGGAGTCACCAGCGCCTGCGCCCCGTCTGCCTCGCCGGCGACGAGCTGGGTGACCCCGGCGGCCATGTCGGGGATGAAACGCCACAGCACACGCCGCAGTCCCGGCCGGCCCAGGAAATAGGACGAATCGCCCGCCAGCTCGATGTGCTGCCCCGTGACCCACGCCCTGAACCGAAACGGACCGCTGCCAATCGGACTTCTGCCAAAAGGATGAGAGGAGAAACGCGCACGCGGCACCGTATCCAGGATGTGTTGAGGCAGGATCCACATCTGGAATGCGGCGTCGAAGAACGCTTCCGGGTATGAGCGCCGGAACCGAAAGACCACGGTACGTGAATCGGCCGCCGTGACTGAGGCGATCTGTTCCAGCACCGGCCGGGCCGAGGCGTTCACCAGCGAATCGCGGTACACATCGAACGTGAACGCGACGTCCTGCGCCGTGACCGGCCGCCCGTCGTGCCAACGCGCTTGAGGATTGAGCGCGAAGCGGAGCGTGGTGGGGTTTTCCCAGGTCCAGGACTCCGCCAGCTCCGGCACGAAGCCCGCATCACCCACGGTGTTCAGGCCGGGGCCGACCTCCGCGAGCTTCGAGAACACCATCTCGGTGACCCAGAAATCCGCGTCGGTTTGCGTGACCGGCGGTAGCAGGACGCCCGGCTCCGATGAGACCAGGACCGCCGTCCCGCACCAGCTCCCGGGGCAGCGTGGGGCTTCGCGGCAGGCACCAACCACGGTGCAGGCCGCGACGCAGATCAGGGCTGCGTGTCTCATGGAGCGGGAATATTGACGAGCGGGCCTAGCGCCGCCAGGTCCAAGCGGGGTCGGTAAACGTGGAGAGGCGGGCGGACGGTCGAGCGCTCGGTTCGTGACGCATCGCCTCCCCGTCATCGATCCAGGTGTCGGCGATGGCGCGCGCGACGTCGTCAAATGCCACGCGCCGGCCCAGGGTCTCCGAGAGGGAGCCGGCCCCGGACGGGGCGGCGCCGTTCCGGCTCACCCGTGCCACCATCTCTTGCGAACCGCCGAGCAGGATCGAGCCATGCTGCAAGAACGCGTCGCCCTGACGCACCTGCGCCGAGCCCACGACCTTGCGCCCCCGCACCAGCACCTCGCCGCCGACGGGCTGGGCAAAACAGGCGCCCGCGGCCAGAGGGCCGGGGCGAGCCACGGCGGACGCCAAGGTCGCATCCAGGCCCAGCGCGCGGAGCGCACGCGCGAGGCGCTGGTGAATCGCATAGTAGCTGTCGTGGAGGCAGCCGAACGCGGTCACCGGCGCCGCCACGGCGTAGGTCACTTCGTCGTCGTGCCACACGGCTCGGCCGCCGGTCGGACGGCGGACTACGGCCAGGCCGAGGCGCTCGACTTCCGCCCGGTCGTAGCGCGACTGGGCTGGCTCGTTGCGGCCGAACGAGAGGCAGGGGGGATCCCAGCGATACAGGCGCAGGTACGCGGCGTCGCCGCCCTGGCCCACGGCGTCCAGGAGGGTCTGGTCAATGGCCATGTTCTCGGCGCCGGGCCGGCCGACGGCGTCCACGACGAGTCTCCACGTCAGCCTGGTGGATGCGGCAGCAGCGGCAGCAGCGACAGAGGCGGCGGCCGCGACACGCGCTTCTGGCGCTGTTGCCGCCGCTGCCGCTCTTGCGGCCCTCACGGACACACGCACACCAGGTTGCGGTCCCCGTAGGCGCCATCCACCCGTCCCACGGCGGGCCAGACCTTGTGCTCGCGGGTGGCCCGCGTGGGGAAGCCGGCCCGCTCGCGTGAGTAGGGCCGGTTCCACTCCTCCGCCAGCAACGTACCCAGCGAGTGCGGTGCGTTGGTCAACAGGTTGTTCTCGCGACCCGCCTTGCCCTGCTCGATCTCACGGATCTCCTCGCGGATCGCGATCATGGCCTCGCAGAAGCGATCCAGCTCGGCCTTGGGCTCGCTCTCCGTTGGCTCCACCATCAGGGTGCCGTGCACCGGGAACGAGACCGTGGGCGGGTGGAACCCGTAGTCAATGAGCCGCTTGGCGATGTCCTCCACGTCGATCCCCGCCGACTGCTTGAAGGGCCTGGTCTCAAGAATGCATTCGTGGCCGATGAGGCCGTTCTTCCCGCTGTACACCAGCCCGTATTGGCCGGTCAGTCGCCGCGCGACGTAATTCGCGTTGAGGATGGCGAGCTTGGTCGCCTCGGTGAGGCCGTCGGCGCCCATCATCGCGATGTAGGCCCAGGAGATCGGCAGGATGGACGGACTGCCCCACGGAGCGGCGGACACGGTGCCGCAGGACCGCTTGTGACCCAGCGGGATCACCGGGTGATCGGGCAGGAACGGCGCCAGATGGGCGGCCACGCCGATTGGCCCCATCCCCGGGCCGCCCCCACCGTGCGGGATACAGAACGTCTTGTGCAGGTTGACGTGGCACACGTCGGCCCCGATGTCGCCCGGGCGGCACAGGCCCACCTGGGCGTTCAGGTTCGCGCCGTCCATGTACACCTGTCCACCGTGCCGGTGCACCACCTCGCAGATCTCCTTGATCCCCGCCTCGAACACGCCGTGCGTGGAGGGGTAGGTGATCATCAGCGCGCCCAGTGTCTTGGCGTGGTCCTGCGCCTTGGCCTTGAGGTCCGCCAGGTCCACATCGCCCTGGGCGTTGGTCTTGACGACCACCACGTTCATGCCCGCCATCACGGCGCTGGCGGGATTGGTGCCGTGCGCGGATTGCGGGATGAGACAGGTGACGCGGTGACCCTGGTTCTTACTCCGGTGATACGCCCGGATCACCAGCAGGCCGGTGTACTCGCCCTGGGCGCCGGCGTTAGGCTGGAGCGACACTCGGGCGAAGCCCGTGATCTCGGCGAGCCAGGATTCCAGCT
>Ga0214473_10003046_pt1 | contig 20467 bp, 13 predicted proteins | sample RVTome_7_FD_203509 | JGI IMG/M metagenome (GOLD analysis project Ga0214473, IMG submission 203509) | Soil microbial communities from uranium-contaminated site in the Upper Colorado River Basin, Wyoming, United States - RVT98D197 | ecosystem: Environmental > Terrestrial > Soil > Contaminated >... | reverse complement strand
TATATTCGACTCATCCTAAAGCAAGTTCTTAGTGCGCCAGGCAAAGCCTGAGAGATCCAGTTGGTTGAGAAGCGGATCAGCGGATACACGGTTGAAATAGGGTGGCACCGCCGGGAAACCAGGCGGACAACGGAGAAAACAAACCTCGACCTGTACCCTTCGGGAGGAACCCGTCTACTCGACCCAAATCATCTCAGTTGCTTGTCGCCCTATCAGGCCCCAATCCAGTTTGGCCAGCGATAGCTGGTCTTCCTCAATGAACCTCACCCTGGGCATTTAGTCCTCCCTATCACGACCCCAGTGATTGATAGGCACCGCATGCCTCCTTAGGTGTTTTCTTTACATCCCGTTTTCCATGTGGTACAGTGGAGTGCCTTCATCGGAAGTCCCCTGACAGTAGAATTGCTTTCTCGTTGATCTGACAGAGAAGTTGAATCTTCACGTTCACTCTTCGTGAGAGGGGGTCTTCGTGAACCATCTTCGTTTCGTTCTACTTCTCTTCCTCTCCTTTGTCTCAATATTCTCGGTCTCGCCACTCTGCGCCCGAACCATCCCTGTGCCGGATGATTCCCCAACGATCCAAGGCGGGATCAATATGGCCGTGAATCGATATCCAAGGGCTTCGGTTTCGGTATCCCAATTCTGAAAAATCTTTATGCAAGGAACAGATCAGGTAGTTGAGTTCACAGGTCTTTTTTTCTCCTGCGATTACAACTTTCATTTAAGCATTAAGGCGTATCCCAGACACACAACTGCCTTGACAAATTGCAGGCTGAGTTGTACATTTATAGCGATAGGTATAACATTTAACCAAGGGGTTAGACATTATGGCTACTGTTAAGACTTTGTCCAAGGGTCAGATCGTCATCCCTGCCAAATTGCGGAAGAGGTATCACATTGAACCGGGCACCGAATTGCAGATCATGGAGTACGGGGGAATCATCTACCTGATTCCGCCTGTCGACGACCCAATCATGGCAGCTTGCGGGCTTCTTCCGCCAAAGCCCTCTCTTTCGGAAAGGCTTCTTAGGGAAAGAAAGGGTGAATTCAAAGAATGAACAAGAAGGACTTCGTCTTCGATAGCCATGCCCTCCTGAAATTCTTCCAGAAAGAACCGGGGCATGAGAAAGTTGTTCGCCTGCTGAAAGAGATCGACAAGACAGGTGCCAGAAAATATATCCATGTGATCAATCTCGGTGAACTCCTTTACACCACCAAGCGGGAATTCGGGGACCAGAAGAAGCTGGAAATCCTTGCAAACATAGAACGGCTGGACTTTACGGTATTGCCGGCACTCGACCATCTGGTCTTAGGAGCAGCGGAATATAAGGCCCAATACAGCATTTCGTACGCGGACTGCTTCACCCTTGTCTCCGCCATAGAAAATAAAGCCGCCATCGTAACCGGCGATCAGGAGTTCAAGAAGGTCGAGCATCTGGTGGAAATCATCTGGGTCTGAGGCTTGCTTTTCTAAAGCCTACAGACGCGCCCTCTCTTGCCTTTCGCCCAATTTGAGAAGCACACAGAAGGAATGGGAACTTGAATTCACAGATAATGGGAAGTAGGAACTTGTATGGAACGCCACCAACTGAAGGATTCGGAGTTTCACCTCTCCAGGCACGAGATCAAGAAGGTCATCAACTCCGTCCATGACTTCCGTGATCGCTGCCTGATCAAGACCCTCGCCCATACCGCGATGCGGAGGTTCGAGGTTGCCGGTCTGGACATCCGAGACATCGATTTCCAGAAGGGCCTCATCCATATCCGCGAGGGGAAGGGAGGGAAGTCTCGGACGATCCCGATCTCGGATGAGCTCCAGGGAGACCTCCGGCATCTGATCGGTTCCAGGAAGACCGGGCCGGTAGTTACCGATCGCAGAGGAGGGAATCTCTCGGTCAGACAGATCAACAAGATCGTCGCCAGAGCAGGTGAACTGGCTGAAGTCAGGAATCCGAACCCGAAATATGGGAATTTGACCTGCCATCTCTTCCGGCACAGCTTCGCCCGGGAATGGAAAAAGCGAGGTGGATCGATCGAGTCGCTATCCAAGATCCTCGGTCATACGAGCGTGAAGACTACTCTGGATGAATATGGGACCGAGGACCTCGAGACGGTCGAGGAGAATTACGCAAAGGTCCTTGGTGAAATGTTCTAAACGTGAGCCAGTATCACCCAGTCGAGCCGAGAGCGGGTTCTCGACGAAAATAGCAAAATGTCGCATATTTCCTTGACGCATACAGAGTCTTGACAAACCGGATAAATGTCCCCAATCACTGCACGTGAACTTACCAGGTATTCCCCTCGGGAAGGAGGAGGTTTTTCATGAAAATTCTCTCGTCGATTATCACCTTTCTCGGAAGGTCGCATCTCGCTCTTCCACTCATGCTCTTCGCGAATACTCTCGTGGCTCAGGAAGACTGCATTCGGTATGAGGACTACATCCACGTGGCAGGGAGCGTGGACACGCCGGGCACGGCCTATGGAATCGCTCTCTCGGGAAACTATGCCTATGTGACCGACGGTGGATCGGGCCTCCAGGTGATCGACATTTCAAATCCGGCGTCGCCAGGAATCGTGGGAAGCGTAGATACGCCGAACTATGCGCGCGACGTCGCTGTCTTGGGCAATTATGCCTATGTCGCTGATTCTTTCTCGGGCCTTCAGGCGATCGACATTTCGAACCCCGAATCCCCCGCTATCATCGGGAGCACTGATGTGCCGGGCCAGATCTATTTCGGCGTCGCTGTTTCAGAGAATTATGCCTACGTCGCCGACTCATTCGCCGGTCTTCAGGTCATAGATATCTCGAATCCCGAGTCTCTAAGCGTCGTGGGGAGTGCCGATACGCCAAATGCTGCGTATGACGTTGCTGTTTCGGGAAATTATGCCTATGTCGCTGACAATGAATCGGGCCTCCAGGTGATCGATATCTCGAACCCCACGGCACCGGGCATCGTGGGAACGGTGGACACGCCGGGCTATGCCCGTGGCGTCGCACTCTCGGGAAATTATGCCTATGTCGCCGACGACGATGTCGGCCTCGTGGTGATCGACATCACGGATCCCGAGTTCCCCGATATCGTGACCACCATGGACACGCCGAGTGCAGCGACCAGCGTCGCCGTCTCCGGATCTTACGCGTATGTCGCGGACGCGGACTGGGGCCTCCATGTGATCGGCATACCGCCCTCCGTCATTTTCGTTGGAAGTGCGGATACGCCGGATTATGCCCGTGGCGTCGCGGTCCTGGGCAATTATGCATATGTAGCGGACAACGATTCGGGCCTCCAGGTGGTCGATATCTCGAATCCGGAGTCTCCCCGCGCCCTGGGAGGCACGGACACGCCGGGCTATGCCTTTGGTGTGGCCCTCTCGGACAGTTTTGCGTATGTCGCTGATTATTCTTCAGGCTTCCATGTGATGGACCTCACAGATCCCCTCTTCCCCAGCATGAGGGGAACTGTCGACACGCCCGACGATGCCTCCGGCGTGGCCATCTCAGGCAATTATGCCTATGTTGCCGACGAGTCTTCGGGTCTCCAGGTGATCGATGTCTCGAATCCGGAGATGCCCGCGATCGTGGGAAGCGTGGACACGCCCAGCGCGGCTGTGGGCGTCGCCCTCTCGGGGAATTACGCGTACGTCGCTGATTATACTTCAGGCCTTCAGGTGATCGATATCACGGATCCCCAGCTTCCCCGCATCGTAGGGAGTGCCGACACGCCGCACATCGCGTCCGGCATCGCCCTCTCCGGAAACTACGCCTATGTCGCGGACTATATCTCAGGGCTGCAGGTAATCGACATCTCGAATCCAGAGGCCCCCGCGATCGTCGGAAGTGCCGACACGCCGGGCGATGCTCTCGGCGTCGCTGTCTCCGGAAACTATGCCTACGTTGCCGACCACTTTTCAGGCCTTCATGTGATCGATATCGCAGATCCGCAAAACCCCAGCATCCTGGGAAGTGTGGGTATGCGGGACGAAGCGTGGACCGTCGCCGTCTCGGGAAACTACGCCTATGTCGCGAACGACGAAGTTGGCGTCACGGTCGTCGATATCTCGGTCCCGGAGTCCCCTGTCATTATCGGCAGGGGGGACACGCCGGGCTATGCGTGGAGCGTCGCCCTCTCGAGCGATTACGTCTACGTCGCGGACTTTTCTTCAGGGCTTATCGTTCTGCCCCTGGAGTGTGCCCCTACGGGAATAGAAAATGCGAATGACGTCGAAAGGCTTCCCAGATCTTTCGCCCTCTCGCAGAACTACCCGAACCCGTTCAACCCCTCGACGACAATCGGTTTTTCCGTCTCCGGTGAAGGGTCAGGATCCACTTCCCTGCAGATCTATGACCTCCGGGGGAGGCTGGTCAGGACGCTTGTAGATGAAGATCTTGCACCGGCGGAATACCGGGTTCACTGGGATGGGAAGTCGGATCGGGGTGAGCAGGTCGGCTCAGGGATCTATCTCTATCGGCTTAAGCAGGGGGAGAAAGAGCAGATACGTAAGATGTCGGTGGTGCGGTAGAGAGAGTCGCCATCGGAAGTCGCCACGAGTGGGATCGGAAGGCCCAGCCCCTCGCTTCTTCGAGTGAACCGGCTGGTTCAGCGGCAAATGCGGCGCGAGATCCTGATGAATGATCGATTGACAAAGACGTTCGAGGAAATTAAAATCAAAACCAAGCCTACGGGTTTGTGTATCAATAAGTGAGCCGTTAGCTCAGTAGGTAGAGCATCTGCCTTTTAAGCAGAGGGTCGCTGGTTCGAATCCAGCACGGCTCACTTTTTCCTCAATTTGACCTCCTCCAACCGGGAAACTCGTCTCTTGGTTCCCCTGCCTCGGGAAACTATGGGGGCGATCCTCTCATTAACGGATAGCCGTTATTCCCGTTGACACGCTCGCCGGGAGTTGTAAATTGTCCATCGCTCAAAAGGCAAATCAGATTTATAGAATGGATCCGGAAGGAGATAAGAGAATGGATGAGTTCAAGAACACACCCATGACCGATTTCTCGGATGATCGGAACGTCAGGAAGATGAACGACGCGCTCGATTCCGTCCGCTCGCAACTGGGACGCGAGTACGACTCGATAATCGGCGGCGAAAATGTCACGACTGAGGAGAAATTCTCTTCCTACAATCCATCGAAGAAGAGCGAGGTCGTCGGGGTCTTCCAGGAAGGAGACTCGGAGCTCGCGGATCAGGCTATCCGGGCAGCCGCTGATGCCTTTGGGAGCTGGAAGCAGATCACGCCACAGAAGCGGGCGGATTACCTGTTCCGGGCGGCCAAGGTCATGCGGGAGCGTCGGCTGGAGCTTTCAGCCTGGATGGTTTACGAGGTCGGGAAATCGTGGGCCGAGGCGGATGGCGATGTCGCAGAGGCGATTGACTTTCTCGAATTCTACGGCCGGGAAATGATCCGCCTTTCAGCGCCACAGCCTTTAACGAAGATCCCGGGGGAGAAGAACGAGCTCAAGTATATCCCGCTGGGAGTGGGGGCTGTGATTCCCCCGTGGAACTTCCCGCTGGCGATCCTGGTCGGGATGACATCTGCCTCCTTCGTGGCGGGGAACACGGTGATCCTCAAACCGTCGAGCGACTCCCCGACGATCGCCGCCAGGTTCGTGGAGATCCTCCAGGAGATCGGCCTCCCGGACGGTGTCGTCAACTTCGTCCCCGGGCCGGGCCGGACGGTCGGTGACTCGCTGGTTCGCCATCCGATGACGCGGTTTATTGCCTTCACGGGTTCAAAAGATGTAGGACTCAGGATCGGCCGGCTGGCGGCGGAGGTGACCGAGGGCCAGATATGGATCAAGCGGGTGATCCTCGAGATGGGAGGCAAGGACGCCATCGTCGTCGACAGCGAGTCGGCACTCGACGAGGCGGTCCAGGGTGTCGTCGTATCGGCTTTCGGGTTCCAGGGCCAGAAATGCTCGGCCTGCTCACGTGCGATCGTGCACCGGGACGTCTATGACGAGTTCCTCGAGAAGCTGATCAGGGAGGTCCGGAGGATCACGATCGGGCCGATGGTCGACCGGAAGAATATCATGGGACCCGTCATCAACGAGGGTGCGATGCGGTCGATCCTCGACTACATCACCATCGGAAAGAAGGAGGGCCGCCTCCTGATCGGCGGAGAGAGGGGGCCGAGCGACGGCTATTTCATCCATCCCACTGTCTTTGCCGATGTCGATCCGATGGCCCGGATCGCCCAGGAGGAGATCTTCGGGCCGGTCCTGTCGGTCATTCGAGCCGATGACTTCGATCATGCCCTTGAGATCGCGAATTGCACGGAGTTCGGTTTAACGGGCGCAGTCTACACGCGTTCGAGAAAGAGGCTCGAGAAAGCTGCGGAAACATTTCACGTTGGAAATCTCTATTTAAACCGCAAGTGTACCGGTGCCCTTGTCGGCGCCCATCCTTTCGGCGGGTTCAACATGTCCGGGACCGACTCGAAAGCGGGCGGTCGCGACTACCTCCTCCTCTTCACGCAGGCCAAGTGCATCTCGGAGAAAATCTGAAAAGACGTGCGAATAACACTTGACACCTTCGATTGTTTGTGGTATAATGTAACAAGCTAAAGGCCGATTGAAGGTAGCAGGTGGGCGTTATTGCACGATCCCCACCATTTATTACTTTACCCTTTAGGAAAATCAGTTTAAAGGAGGCCCCCATGAAGTATTCCATGTGGTCTTTGCTTGTTTCAGGGGCGATCCTCTGTGCCGCCATGGGAATTGTGATTTATGGAGATGGCGGTCCGGATCCATCGCTCACGATGATCGACCTGAATCAGATCCAGGTGTCCATAGTCCCCCTGAGCGCTACGGATGTCGCCATCGAAGAGGATGTCTCGTTCGAGGTGACCTTGCAGAACAATGGGGAATCGGATGTAGAGATCGACCTCTGGTTCACAGTCGATCTGGCGGGATTCGATACGGAAAAGAGGGTCTCGACGCCATACCTGAGCCGGGAAAGCCCGCTCTCCGGCGTTCTCCCAAACCAGGAGAATGTGATCATTCGATTAAAGGCTCGTGCGCTGGAAAACGAGCAGAGAGGACCCTATACCTTCTTCGCGAGGGCCGGTATCTTTGATTTCCGTTGGACGCAGTCCGTCGACAGTTTTCAGGGTTATATTTCGGGGACGACCGGCCATGAGGAGAACGAGGAGCGGGGCGACGCATCCGATGATTGGGTCATCAACTCGATAGAGGCGGTCAACGAAGCCGGTCGATCATTCCTGGCCGGTGCCGGCGAGTCGGTTTCCATCCCTCGGACAGTGAACATGGCTCAGAACTATCCCAATCCCTTCAACCCATCGACGAAGATCAGTTTTGAATGCAGGCCCAGTGACGACGTGAGACTCCCGCTTCGTCTCGATGTCTACGATATCCGCGGCCATCTGGTCCGAACTCTTGTAGACGAGTCAAAGCCAGCTGGCTTCTTCACGGTTGACTGGGATGGAAGGGATAACGTGGGAATTCCGGTCACTTCCGGTATATATCTCTTCAAACTACATTCCAAACGTGACATGGTCATTCGAAGAGGTCTTCTATCGAAGTAACAGTCGCGGTGAATCCACCCAGGCCACCCCAGGCCACATAACCTCGATACTGCCTCCTGGAGGGCTCAGCGGAGCCCGATTGGAAATTCGCATGGTCACACACTTCTTATATAGTGACTTGTCCTACAGCTCGCCTCATCTAACTTTTTGGGGCATCAACTTGTGCGCTCAGTAAGCGATTTACCGGATTACCAGGAAAGGGTGGAACGGGCCTTGACATGCTACAAATGATATGCTATAATAGCCTCTGAATCCACAGAGTTGCTCGAGGTGTGTTCTTTCCACACATTATCCCTGTGAATTGGCCCGGTCGGGGGTGAGTCAGGGAGGGAGGCTTATGAACGGAAGAAATACCATGAGAACATTGGTTTTGATCAGCCTGCTGTCCTTACTGGTGTTGCCCGGTGCCTTGGCCCAGGGTGAAAGTCCGGATCTTTACAAGGGCTTGGTCGGGATCGAAGTGGAAATGATCCCGCTGACCAGCACGAATGTCGAGCTTGGACAGGATGTCGAGTTCGAAGTGAAGATCAAAAACTCGAACAGCGACGAAAGGGAATTGTGGCTCTGGTTCGACGTCAGACTCGAAGATGTGCCTCACGAGAAGATGGTCAGGATGCCTTATCTGAGCAAGGATGCTCCATTTTACGGAACCCTCCCTCCATTTGACGAGGTAGTCATCCGGCTCAGCGCGCGGGCGCTCGAAGAGGAACAAATCGGTTTTTATACCTTCATCGCGAAGGTCGCGCCGAGGGTCATCCGCCACGATCGGCCGTGGGTCAATCCAAGGGACAGCTTCAGCGGCCATATCCTCGGAGGCGCGGTCGGGAGTCAGGCCGATGCCGCTTCGGGTGAGGGGTGGATCATCACCTCCATGCGTCCGGTAAATGAAGCCGCCAAGGCCTTCCTGAAAGGTAACGGTGGATCTTGGCCGAAGGCGGCCAAGCTGATCCAGAACTATCCCAATCCGTTCAACCCCTCGACGAGCATCTCTTTCGAAGTCAACCAGACGGGAAGCGCAGCCGTCCCGGTGAAGCTGGTCGTCTACGACGTTCAGGGGCGCGTGGTCAGGACCCTGTACGAGGGCCGGAAGGCCACCGGTCTCTACGCTGTCAAATGGGACGGGCGGGATGATCGTGGCGTGAACGTGCATTCCGGAATCTATCTCTTCCGTCTGCAATCCGGCGACGAGGTCTCGGTTCGGAAGGGAATCTTGATGAAATAGAAAGGGACCGGCTACTCCAGGTCGCTTGGCACTTGAAGGAAGGGCTCGAATATGGTATACTCTCGATGCCCTTCCTTTTTCTTTCTTTCGGTGGAACGGAGAGGATCGGCCTCCTGAAATCCCGGGGAGCGCGATTCTCGCCGCCATCCACGATACGTCTAACGGCTTGTGGTCAGGAGGATCGCTATGAAAGGACGATGGTTGCTGGGCCCGCTCTTCCTGGGAATGATCTGGGTCCTTCCCGCTCGAGCGGTCATGATTCGCTACAATCTCGAGCAGTTGTCAACGGGTGCGGAAAAGATCGTGGTCGGACGGGTGGTCGATATGGAATCCCGGTACCTCGTGCCCGGTCAGGAGATAAACACCTTCGTGACGATCGCGGTCGACGAGGTCCTGAAGGGAGAGGCGGTCGGGAATGAAGTCATCGTGCGGGTTCTCGGCGGGTCGGTGGGCGACGAGGAAATGGTCGCGAGCCATGCGCCCTCCTTCATGATCGCTGAGGAAGTCCTGGTTTTCGTGGCCCGTCAGGTCGACGGCCAGGATGAGGTTTATAACGCGGAGAACGGCAAGTACACGATCGAGGGCGGTATCGTCGTCGAAGAGAACGTACCCCTCGAAAACTTCGTGCTGGCCATCCGGGCTTATCTCGGCGGGAGCCGACTGCCAAGGTGAGGAGAAGGAGACTATGCGGACGATCACGCTTTGGACGATTGTGCTCCCCATCGTGGGGGCGCTTATGATGAACGGTGGACAAGCGGGAGCCTATGTGTTGGGCGGTTGCGGAGAAGCATCGAACGCCGAGATCACCTTCAAGATCAATCCGAACATCGCGGATACCTCGGCCGGTACGACGGAGGAAGAGATCCTGGCCCACCTGACCGGCGCCTACGATTGGAACAACGACGGGAGATCCCCATTCGACTTCCAGTACGGCGGGACGACCACGATCGACTACGTCTCCAACGACGGGACCAATGCCCTCTTCGCTTCGGACCTGAATGGGAATGGAGTCCTGGCCGTGACGTACTGCCAGCTGGGCGGGGGTTGGGATGACCCCTTCGATATCCGCTATTATGACAGGGATGTGAAGTGGAGCGGGCCGGGGGATCCGGACTTCAACCAGGGTGAGGTCGATCTCTGGGCCGTCACGGCCCACGAGCTGGGGCACGCCCTCGGGCTCGGTCACACCCCCGTCTTCATGGCCACCATGTATCAGTATTACCTGTTCGCTTTCCGGGAACTCCATGATGACGACATCGCCGGCGTCCAGGCCCGGTACAGCGGGGAAGCGGAAATCGTGGTCCAGATGTTCCCCGATGAGGTGCGGGCGACGTTCGGGCCATCGGGCGGCACCTGGACCTTCGACGCGACGGTCGAGAACACGACATCCTCGACACAGACCGTCGACATCTGGTTCGACGCGAGGCTCCCGAACGGCGCGACGTACGGGCCGCTCCTGGGTCCGTTCCCTCGCGTTTTTTCACCCGGACAGGTGCTGTCGGTCAACAATATCACGTTCGATATCCCGGCCATGGCTCCGCCCGGCGTCTATGTCGTGCGGATGAAAGCGGGGGACTATTCCTCCGTGGTCGATGACGAGAGCAACTACGGTTTCCTGAAGACCTCGTCCGGGAGCCTTGACGAGGGAGAGGGCGATTTCGAGTGGCTCCGGCTCGACACCTCCGAGGATCAGTTCTAACTGTCTAACGGATCGTCGAATGTTGGACAAGAAAAGGGGGCAGGGCTCAGTCCCGCCCCCTTTTAAGTTGGTGCACAGGAAAAAAGAAAGAGGTCCCTGTAGCGGACATCAAAGGCTTTTTGGAGTACCTTATCTGATTCACGATATGACATGGCCTGCTTTCGGCTTAATTATTGCCATCATTCCGTTGCGGATCGTTACGACAAATGACATATTTAGACAAAACTGAATTTCACTTTTCGTCGAAACACCAGGAAAGGGGATAAGCATGAGTCTTCGCCGGCTCACTTTATGCCTTACTTTAGCCTCCACGTTGATTTTCTCCTCCGGATCCCCTGCCGCCGTCACCGCATCCGGATCATCCTACGGAGAATCGGCCTCAGATCCTTCCCTCTGGACGAGGCTTTTCATCATGGACGGCGTGAGGAGGCGTGCCGACTTCACGGGGAGCATCGAGGTCAACCTGCCGGCGGCTCGAGGGAGCGTGCTCAGGATAGAATCCCTCGAGATCATCTCCGGTGACATGACGCTTGTCGAGATGCCCCTTTCGATAATCCTGTGGGGTGACGGCGGCTGGTATGAGCAGATGGCAAGAGACCTCGAGAAGATAGAGCCTGCCGTATCTTATATTTACCTTCCCAGGAAATACCACCCTCTTGATCATTACCGGACCCTGAGCGAGGAGGAGCTGTTCCGTCTGGAGCAGGAATGCCTCTCGCGGGTAGAATCGGCTCGTGAAGACCCTTACTTCCTCCTCCATCCGCCGGTAGATCTGATCAGGTTTCCCGTCCCGATAACGGAGATGGTCTCGGAGGATGAGTTCCGTCCCGGCCTGGTCATCCCGATGACGATTCGCCTCCGGTACGAGGGAGTCGATGGGGGAGAGGAGATCCTCGAACTGGAGCATGTCGTCACCGCACTCGAGCCCATGCCGCAGGGACCGCAGGGTCTCTATCTTCAGGGGGAAGATGAGCTGATGGTCCAGGGGACCTGGAACTCCGGCGATCTCCATGTCCATGATTGCAAGGACGAGACCTCCATTATCGGCGAGCGGGGATGTCCGACCTGTTTCGCCGAGAGCGTCAACTGGGGCGCCGACAACTCGCTCGAGGAGATGAAGAGCCAGTATAACGCCATGGGAGCGGATTGGTTTACCATCACCTCGCACAGCTATTGTGTGGAGGCGCAGAACGAGTACAATGGGGTCGACTGGCAGGCGGGAGAGTTGAGCGATGCGAGCTTTCTCGTCATCCCGGATACCGAGCTGACGAGCGAGGAGGAGGGGCCCCAGGAAGGGGGAGACTACTTCGACCTGTTCTGCACGCCCGGGGTCAACCACATGGGGGCGCACTGGATCACCTCCTGGAAACCGGGCGGCAGCGATGGCTACCTCGAGTTTTGCAGCAATCCGATTTATGGCTTCAGCTCGAACATCCAGGACATCCGGAGCGAGGGCGGCTTCGGGATCATCAATCATCCCGCCGCGTCGAGCTGGGGGTGGAACAGCTACGCCAACACCCACGGTTTCAATCAGCCGGACGGGTTTCACGGCGTAGAGATCTGGAACGGCCCCATCTTCTCGGGGCAGCTGGGATCCGTGGACTGGTGGGTGCGTAAGCTTCTTGACGGAGAGCTCATGTATGCCTACTCGGGGAGCGACACCCACGACGACGTCTTCGACTTCGGCTGGAACCACGCCTTTCTCGTCGGCGGATTCAACAGCGACAAGCTCAAGGAGGCCCTGATCAAGGGGCGGGTTTATGTCTCGAATTATCAGGCCCTTGCCCTCCTCCTGCGCGATCTCGACACGGGGCGGCGGACGATGATGGGCGGAGGTATAACCATCGGCGCCGAGGCGGATGTCGAGGTCTCGGTCTATTTCGATTTCGGAACGAAGACGGGCGACATCACCCTCTTCAAAGGTGTGGTGGGCGAAAACGACGAGAGCGTTTTCCACCAGGAAACCAACCTGCAAGGGACCGGGTGGCTCTATATACAGGATCTGTCGCCTGCTCCTTCGGGCACCGTCTACTACCGGGCTTATAGCTCGGTGACCAGCGGGGGAACCTACACGGCCTACTCCAATCCCGTCTGGGTCCGGGTCCTCCCGGCCAACGGTAAATAGCGGGCAGATCTATACCCCGACCGATTCTACCGGCGCAGCCCCGGGCGAGCTATTGCCTCGCTTTCCTTACCCTTTTATATTGTCCCCTTCGGCACTGTCTTCCCGTGAAGGGTGGATGCCGGCCTCTCCTCGATCATCGAACCACTTTGGCTCTTGGCAAGGGCAGGGCGGCGTCTCTTTACGTCACAGGATGAGGGATAGGGGATGCGTGACATCGTCGGAACCCGATTCGGTACCATGCTCGGCCTCGGAGTCGCTTCGATCTTTCTCGCGGTGACTCCCGGATGGTTACAGGGAGAAGCGCTCTCCCTGCGCGAAGCCATCGAGCAGTCGCTCGAAAGGAACGAGGAGATCCAGGCGGCACGGGAGGCCGTCAGACAGCGGGAGGGAAGGGTCCGGGAGGTGCGTTCAGGAGCATTCCCCAGCCTGACCGCGGACTTCTCTTATACTCGGAACATCAAGCTCCCGGTCATATTCTTCGAGACGGAGGAGGGAGTCCAGCAGATCACGATCGGAGAGGAGAATGCCTACTCCCTCTCCTTCGGCCTCGAGCAGACCATCGACCTCTTCGGGAGGGTTCCCAAGGCCCTCGATGTCGCGCATCTCTATGCCGGGATCGGTGAGGAAAACCTCGTTCAGGTCGAGAGCGAGGTGGTCTATAGCGTCAAGCGCTTTTATTACGGGGCTGTCCTGGCGGAGGAGCTGAGCGCCGTCGCCGGGAAGTCGCTCGAACAGGCGGAGGCCAGCCTGAGCCAAATCGAATCGATGGTTCGGGAGGGGACGAAGTCCCGCTTCGACCTTCTCCGCGCCCGCGTGGAGGTGGCGAACCGGAAGCCGGAGCTGATCCGCGCCCAGAACCAGGCGGAGCTGTCGAAGTCGAGGCTCAGGCGGATCATCGGGCTTCCGCTCGACGAGGAGATCCGGTTGACCGACAAGCTCCTCATGGAGCCGCTCGAGATCGGGCTGGATGAGGGGATCCAGCTCGCCCTCTCGAGGCGCCCGGAGCTCCGGTCGGTCCGGATGGACGAGGAGATGGGTGAGGTCCAGCTCGGCCTCGCCGGGCTCGAGCGCTATCCGGAGTTTTTCTTCTCCAGCAATTATTCCTTCCAGGGGCAGACCGAGGAGGCTTTTCCCGAGGACCGGGAGATCGCCAGGTCCTGGGCGGCCGGCGTCGGTTTCCGGTTTCCACTGTTCGATGGGATGCGCACTTCCGGCAAGGTCGATCAGGCCCGGGCGCAGCTGAGCATGGCGAGGTACCGGAAGGTGCAGGCGGAGGAGGAGGTCCGCCTGGAGGTCCTCGAGGCCTTCCGGGATCTCGAGGCGGCGGAGGAGGAGATCCGCTCCCAGCAGGCGAATGTCGAGGAGGCGGAGGAGGCGTACCGTCTGGCCACGATCCGGTTTACCAGCGGACTCTCGACCCAGCTCGAGGTCAATGACGTCGAGCTCGCCCTGAATCTCGCCCGGACGAATTTCTATCAATCCCTCTTCAATTACAACACCGCAAAGGCGAGGGTGGAAAAAGCAATCGGGGAGGAAGTGCGATGAATCCGATGAGCGCAGCGAAGGGCCGGAAATGGCTCGTCATTCCTCTCATCCTTGTTTTCCTCATCGTCGGGCGAATACTCACGATCGGGCAAAAGGAGGACGTCAAGGGGATCGCGAAGATCCAGCAAGAAGAGGGAGTCCCCGTTGATGTGACCCAAATCGCAAGGCGGGATATCGAGGTGTGGGAGGCTTTCTCCGGGACGGTGAAAGGGATCCGGCAGGGAACGATCCGCGCCAATGGCCCCAATATCGTTGACCGGGTTCACCGGCAGGTCGGGGAACGGGTGAATAAGAACGAGGTCATCATTTCCCTCGATCCCGACTACCCCCAGATGGGGCTCTCCCGCTACAAGCAGGCCAAGGCAAGCTATGAAAACGCCCTCCGGGAACTGAATCGCCTGGAACCGCTCTATCAGGAGGGGGCCGTGTCGGACCGCGAGATCGACGGGGCCCGGACCGCCCTCGAGAGTGCCAAGGCCGAATGGCTGACCGTTCAATCCTGGGTCGACCTCGGTTCCCCGATCTCGGGTGTGATCACCTACCTCGGAGTCGAAGAAGGAGAGCGTGCCGAGACAGGGGAACTGCTCGCCACGGTGGCGGACGTCAGCCGGATAAGGGTCATCCTCCAGGTGGACGAGCGGAGCGCACGGGAGATCAGGACTGGTCAGGCGGCGCGCGTGCCGGACCACGGCAATTCAGGCGAGGTGAGGAGCGTCTCCCTGTCTGCTGACCCGCGGAGCCGTCTTTTCGAGATCGAGGTCGAGATCGACAACCCGGAACAGGTCCTCAGGCCCGAGACGATCGTCGATGTGGAAATCGCTCTGGATGCGCGCGGGGCGGTCCTGGCCGTTCCGAAGGACGCCCTGGTCCTCGACGACGGACGGTGGTTCGCATTCCGGATTGCGGATGGGGAGGCCGAGCGGGTCTTGGTCGAGATCGGACTTATGAATAGGAATGACGCCGAGGTCTTGGCGGGTCTCGAGGAAGGTGATCGGATCGTCGTGAATGGCCAGAACCGGCTCGAGGACGGCGCCAAAGTCCAGATCCATCGCGAGATCTGACATGTATCTAGCCCATATCTCGGTCACGCGGCCTGTCATGACGACGATGGCGATCCTCGTCTTCGTCGTTCTCGGATATTTCTCCTATCGCCGCCTGGCGATCGACCTGTTTCCGGAGGTGGAGTTCCCGTATGTAACGGTCACGACCGTCTATCCGGGAGCCGGCCCCGCGGAGGTCGAGACCCAGGTGACGGAGAAGATCGAGGAGGCCGTGAGCACGCTGGCCGACGTCAAGCGGATCGATTCGATCTCCCGCGAAGCCCTCTCCCTCGTCGTCATCGAATTCGAGCTCGGGGTGAGCGTCGACCTCGCCGCCGTGGACGTGAAGGACGAGGTCGGCGTCATCATGATCGACCTCCCGAGAGACATCGAGCCCCCTGTCATCCGCGAGTTCGATATCAACGCCATCCCCATCATGAACCTGGCCGTCTCTTCGCATCGACCCCTGGAGGAGATCTATCGCCTGGCGGACGAGGTGATCAAGGATCGCCTTTCTCGGGTCGCCGGCGTGGCGAGCATCGACATCGTCGGGGGGAAGGAGAGAGAGATCGAGATCGCGCTGAACCGTTCGCGGCTCAAGGCCTACGGTCTCTCCGTCATGGATGTGGTCCGACAGATCGCCACCGAGAATGTGAACCTCCCGACGGGGCACATCACCGAGGAGGCGAGGGAATATACCATCCGAGTGGTCGGCGAGTTCGAGGATCTGAGGGAGCTCGAGCGGATGCAGATCGGCCTGAACGGGGGCGAAGGCGGCCAGGACGGCCGGGAGGGGGTCGTCTATCTCTCGAGCCTGGGGGAGGTGCGGGATTCTTTCAAGGAACAGCGCGAACTGGCCCGGTTCAACGGGGGGAGCGCCGTCGGGCTGATCATCCAGAAGCGGGCGGATGCAAATACGGTCGAGACGGCCCGCGGGGTGAAGGCGGCCATCGAACAGCTCGAACGGAACCTGCCCGGTGACGTGCTGATCGAGATCGCCCGCGACCGGTCGGGGTTTATCGAGGAGTCGATCCAGGATGTCCTCAACAACCTCTTCCTCGGCATCTTCCTGACCACACTCTTCCTCTATCTCTTTCTCCACGACCTCCGGACGACCCTGATCGCCGCCCTGGTCATGCCGACATCGATCGTCGCGACATTCCTCCTCGTCGATTTCGCCGGGTTCACCCTCAACGTCATGTCCCTCCTCGGGCTCGGGATATCGATCGGGACTCTCGTAGCCAACGCGATCGTGGTCCTCGAGAACATCGTCCGTTACCGCGAGCGACTGGATAGCCCGCGTATGGCGGCGGAGAAGGGGACGTCCGAGATCGCCGTTGCCGTGGCAGCGTCGGCCCTGACGAACATCGTCGTCTTCGTTCCGATCGCCTTCATGTCGGGGATCATCGGCCAGTTCTTCCTCCAGTTCGGCCTCACGGTCGTCTTTGCTACGCTCTTCTCTCTTCTCGTCTCTTTCACGCTGACGCCGCTTATGGCCTCGCGGATGCTGAAAGAAGGGGGAGCGGCGGGGTCCGGCTCGCGCGCGGGCGGATGGATCCTGCGCCCCTTTTTTGAACGGTGGGACCAGTTTTACGGCCGCCTGGAGGGTTCGTACCGGAACGGGCTCCGGTGGTCACTCTCTCACCGCGGGGCGGTCGTTTTGCTCTCTCTGGCCTCGTTTGCTTTTTCGATCTATCTCTTCCGCTATGTGGGAGGGGAGTTCCTCCCGGCCGGCGACGAGGGATTGGTGTCGATCCGGGTCGAGATGCCGCCGGGGACTCCGCTCCGGAGGAGCAGCGAGGTGCTCGGGGAGATGGAGGAGATCGTGGGGCAGGTCCCGGAGGTCAGGTCGGTCATGGCCACGGTCGGGGGCGAGAACCGCGGCGTGGAGGACGGCGAGTTGGTCCTGCAATTGGCGCCACTCGCCGAGCGGGACCGGGGGATCATCGAGGTGATGAACGATCTTCGGCCCCGCCTGGCTGGGATTCCGGCGGCCGAGATCTATGTCCAACCGTCATCCGGTTTTCAAGACGAATCGGATATCGTGATCGAGGTGACCGGCGATGACTTCAACAAACTCAGGGAGATCGCCGACCGGATCTCCGGGATGGCCCGGGAGACCGACGGGCTGGTCGATGTCCGGACCTCCTGGAAGGCGGGAAAACCGGAGATGGTTTTCACGCCCGACCGGAAAGCCCTGTCCGATTACGGCCTGACCGTTGGCGGCGTGGCCGGAGAACTCCGGGCCTTGTTCGAAGGGACCGAGGCCTCGCTCTACCGGGAGCGGGGCGAGGAATACGACATCCGGGTTCATCTCCGCGAGGAAGATCGATCCCGGATCGGGGACCTGGAGCGGGTCGAGATCCTGGCCGACGGAAGGTCGATCCCGATCGACCAGCTGGGAGAGATCAGCGCGATAGGCGGGCAATCGGAGATCCTGCGGAAAGACAAGAGGCGGCTCGTGAACGTTTACGCCAACGTGGCCACGGGCTCCCTCATGGAACATGTCACAACCCTTCAAGGACTCACGGCGGCGATCGATGTGCCCTCAGGGTATCAGATCTACTTCGGCGGGCAGGTGGAGGCGCGGGCTGAATCTTTCGGGGAGATTTTCCAGGCGCTGATCATCGCCACCATCTTGACCTACATGATCCTGGCGGCCATCCTCGAGTCGTATGTGCACCCCTTCACCATCATGTTCACCCTCCCGCTCGGGCTGATCGGCGCCAGCCTGGCCCTCTTTTTCACCGGGAAGACGATCAACATCTTCTCCATGATGGCGCTCGTCATGCTCGTCGGGATCGTCGTCAACAACGCGATCCTCATCCTCGACTACACCAACGTGCTGCGGAAACGGGGGACGGGGATGATCGACGCCCTCCTCGAGGCGGCGCCTATCCGGCTCCGGCCGATCGTGATCTCGAACCTCGCCATCGCCGTCGGGATCCTGCCCCAGACGATGAGCGGCTCGGGAGCGGAGTTCCGTGTCGCCATGGCCGTCGTAACGATGGGGGGCGTCCTGGTCTCAGCCCTCTTCACCCTCTATCTGATCCCCGTCATCTACACCTACTTCGACCGGTTCACGAAGGCCGGAGGAAAGTAATAAGCGAAAAGGAAGCGGCTCAGAAGTTCAAGTCCTCATCGAGCTCTTCATCATCCCGGCGGTCGAGATCCCAGAGCTCCTTTCCGCCCTCGATCAGAGTGGAGGAGTGGATATCGCATTCGAGGTTGGGTTCGGTGCCTTTTATGAAGACCTCGGTGTAGAGATCCTTCTTGGGACACGAGTGGGTGGCCAGGAGTCCCGAATAGGCACAAACCTTCTTGGTGATGATGCCGGAAGGGGCCGGGAAGTTTCTCGTGGGGAGTCCGTCGTGGGCTTCGATCATGAAGTCGGTCCAGATGGGGAGCGCGATCCGGGAGCCGGTCCCCTTCTCGATGATGGTCTGTCTCTCGTCGAACCCCGTCCACACGCCGCAGACGATGTCGGGCGTGAATCCGACGAACCAGGCGTCCGTGTAGTCGTTCGTCGTCCCTGTCTTCCCGCCGGCCGGCCGGGTGAATCCTCTGAGTCGCGCGGTGCGTCCGGTTCCCGATTCGACGACTTCCTGGAGGAGCGATGTCATGACGTAGGCGGTCTGCGGGCTCAGGACCGCTTCCTTACGCGGTTTGTTCTCCCAGAGGATCTCGCCGTCCTTCGATTCGACCCGGAGGATAGCGATGGGCTCCACGCGGACTCCCTGGTTGGCGAAGATCGAAAAAGCGCGGGTAATCTCCATGAGCGTGACATCGGCCGAACCGATCGCGATCGACTCGTAGGGAGGGATGGGGCTCTCGATCCCCATCCGCTTCGCGTATTCGATCACGGTCGGGGCGCCGATTTTCATCAGGAGCTTGATCGCCACCAGGTTGATCGATTTCTTGAGGCCAACGCGGAGCGTCGTGGGTCCCTGGAAGGTCTCGTCGAAATTCGTCGGCCGCCAGTCTTCCTGACCGGGTTGGGAGAGCGATATCGGCGAGTCGATGATGATGGTCGATGCCGGGATCCCGTTGTCGATGGCGGCCGTATAGACGAAAGGCTTGAAGGCCGACCCCGGCTGCCTCTTGGCCTGGACCGCGCGGTTGTACTCGCTGTGGCGGTGGTCACGCCCTCCGATCATCGCTCGGATGTATCCGGTGTTCGCCTCGATGGCGATCAGGGCTCCCTGAAGGTAGGGGATGGGACCCTTTGAGGCCCGGCCGTCACCTTCCTTTTTCAGGTATTCCCGGTACGTGGTGTGGCGGAAATTCCATTGCAACTCGATCTCCTCGAGGTTTCTCTCCATGATCTCTTTGGCCGCTTTCTGGAGGCGGTAGTCGAGGGAGGTATAGATGTTGAGCCCGCCGCGATAAAGCTGGTTGTATCCGAAGCGCTCCTCCAGATCCTGACGGATGTACTCGATGAAGTGGGTGGCCACCCGTTCCTGTCGTTCCTTTCCCACCAGGCTGATCGGCTTGGACTTGGCCGCTTCGGCTTCCGCGGGGGAGAGGTAGGAATTTTCGACCATGAAGTCGAGGACGGTCGCCCGGCGCTCGAGAGAGGCTTCCGGATTGAGGTATGGCGAATAGTGGCTCGGCCAGCGCGGGATGCCGGCCAGGAGGGTCGCCTCGTCGAGGGTCAGCTCCTTCGCGTGCTTTCCGAAGTAGGTCTGGGCCGCGGCCTCAATGCCGTAGGCGCCGGAGCCAAAGTAGATCTGGTTGAAGTACATCTCGAGGATCTCTTCCTTGGAGTAGGTCCGCTCGATCTCGAGGGCCAGGATAGCCTCGCGGATCTTTCGAGAGAAGGTCTTCTCCCGCGTGAGGAAGAGGTTCCGGGCGAGCTGCTGGGTGATGGTGCTTCCTCCCTGAACGAATTCGCCCGAGCGGATATTCGCAATGAATGCCCTCAGGATCCCCATGAAATCGATCCCCCAATGGGCATAAAACCTCTGATCTTCCACGAGGATCACCGCCTCTTTTAGGTAGTCCGGAATTTCCTGGAGCGATATGGGGATCCGCTTCTCCTCGTAGAACTCGTGGATGACCTGGCCGTCGGCGCTGTAGACCCTCGACAGGAGCCCCGAGGTGGTATCATCCATCTCCAGTTTGGCGATCGACGGAAGGTCGGACTCGAAATACCTCAGCACCCCGAACCCGAGCCCGATGGTAAAAGCGAGCACGGCGAGGACGGACAGGATGAGGACAACAGGGATTCCGATCCCCTTCTTGTTCTTCCGCGATCTGCGCGATTTACGTCTGGGGAATAT
>Ga0214473_10003045_pt1 | contig 20467 bp, 12 predicted proteins | sample RVTome_7_FD_203509 | JGI IMG/M metagenome (GOLD analysis project Ga0214473, IMG submission 203509) | Soil microbial communities from uranium-contaminated site in the Upper Colorado River Basin, Wyoming, United States - RVT98D197 | ecosystem: Environmental > Terrestrial > Soil > Contaminated >... | reverse complement strand
AGGAACTCCCGGCCGGGCGGACACGAGTGCCACCTGGTCGGGTGGAATGCCCACCACGTTCGGCACATCGACTGTAGGGAACTACATCTACAGTATCTACGCGACCTACAGCACGGCATCCAGCACCCCGACGAGCTATACCCTCACCGTCAGTGCGACCAACGGGACGGTGACCAAGTCGCCTAACCAGAGCACGTATGCATCGGGCACATCGGTGTCCTTGCAGGCGACGCCGAACAGCGGCTACACGTTCACCGGCTGGTCGGGCGATCTCACGGGCACCGCCAATCCGGCGACGCTCGTGATGAACTCGAACAAGTCCGTGACCGCCAATTTTGCGTCCACGACGAGTACGACGAAGACGATGGGCAACACGACGGTATTCTCCTCGATCGCGACGTCGCCGAACCGCCGGGCAGTGCCCTACACGGTGCCCGATGCCGGCAGACTGCAGAGCATCAGCGTCTATCATGAGGGCGGCTCCGGCAGCGTGATCCTAGCGGCGTACTCGGATAGCTCAGGCAGGCCGGGATCGCGTCTTGGAATGACCAGTTCCACGACGGTCCGAAGTACGGCGGGCTGGCAGACGATCTCGCTGCAAAGCCCGGTCTCGGTGTCCGCAGGTCAGAAGGTCTGGCTGGCGTGGGTGTTCCAGAATGTCATCGGGACCCGCGCTGCGTCAGGAACTCCCGGCCGGGCGGACACGAGTGCCACCTGGTCGGGTGGAATGCCCACCACGTTCGGCACATCGACTGTAGGGAACTACATCTACAGTATCTACGCGACCTACAGCACGGCATCCAGCACCGCCGCTGTCAGTGCACTCGGAATCAGTGTGACGGACGATACGATGACGGAGACGCCGAACACGATGATGCTCCTGCGCGTTCGCGATGCAGGCAACGGCATCAATCCTGCCTCCGTGACCATCGAGGTGGACGGCAACGTCGTCTACAGCGGTGACGTGGATGCGTCGAGTACAGCGTATGGCGTCTGCGTGCGAACTGGTGCGAAGGCGGATTACACGTATATCTATCAGCCGAACGAATCCACCGGCGAGCAGGTCGCCGTGGCTGTCAATGCCCGCGATCTCGCCGGCAATGTGATGCCTGAGCAGACGTACCTGTTTGATACCGCGGCGTCCACGCCCGATCTCTCACAGAGCGTTGCTCCGGATCAGGCAGGTGTTGACCAGAATGCTGTTTCCGATGAGGTCGCACTGGATCAGAGCAATCTCGACCAGCGCAGGCCCGCCATTGTGAAAGACAGCACGGGCAACACGTGGTCCGCCTGGCAGGCAGGCGCCGTCGGACAGCGGCAGGTCTATATCTCTCGACTGTCGAGCGGCCTGGAAGCCTCCGATGACATGGTCCAGGTGACCCAGGGCGAAGGCGATCACTGCAATCCGGCCGTCGCTGTGGATGGCGCGGGCGTTCTCTACGTCGTCTGGCAGGAGAGCACTCGCGGCAACTGGGACGTGTGCACGTCGGTATCCACCGACGGCCGGGTCTGGTCCACGCCAAAGGCGGTTGTGGATGCTAATGACAACCAGGTGAATCCTGTGGTTGCCGCCGGCCGGCAGCCGAACGGTCTCGTCGCTGTCCTCTGGCAGGATGATCGGGCAGGCAATCAGGATGTCTATATGGCCACGTCGACCGATGCGTTCACCACCGCTGAAGTTACCGCGGTGACATCCGATGATGCGGATCAGACCGATCCAGCCGTGATCGTCGACGGTGAAGATGCCATCCTCATGCGGTGGACGGACACAAGGAACGATTCGACCGCTCCGGCGGAGTCTCCTCAAGAGCCGTAACGCCACCGCATCTCTCAGGTTGTATATCTTCGGGGCGCCGTGCAAATCCTTGCACGGCGCCCCGAGTCTTTTCCGGGACTCTCCCCGTGAGAATTCCTTCAAATCCATATCATTTCCCGTCGGTGCCCAGAGCGACTTGAAGGACCTCATCGGTGTTGCTGACGCAGGCGAAATGGAGGTCTTTCGTGACCTGCCTGCCCAACTCGGCAATGTCTTTTCTGTTGCGCTCCGGGACGATGACCGTTTTGATGCCCGCGTGCTTGGCGGCGATCACTTTTTCCTTGAGTCCGCCGATGGGCAGGACGAGGCCCCGCAGCGTGATCTCGCCGGTCATGGCCACGTCCGGCCGGGCCGGCTTCTGCAGCAACAGGCTGACGAGCGACGTGAACATTGCGATACCTGCACTGGGCCCATCCTTGGGCACGGCGCCGGCCGGCACGTGGATGTGAAAATCATACTTGGTGAGCATTTCCTCTTTGATTCCAAGCCGCTTGGCGTTGGCCCGGACGATCGAGAACGCGGCGTGCGCGCTTTCCTTCATCACGCTGCCGATCTGGCCCGTGAGCTGCAATTGCCCGCGGCCGGGAACGGCGGCAGATTCGATGAACAGCAGCTCGCCGCCCACGGAGGTATACGCCAGGGCCGTGGCCACACCCGGAATGCCTGTCCGCAGGGCGACCTCCGACTCATAGTGCGCCGGTCCGAGGATGGGCGGCAGGTCCTTGCTCGTGATGGTCCTGTTTCGCTTGGTCCCTCTGGCAATATCTGTCGCAACGGCACGGCATACGGCCGCGATGCGCCGTTCGAGATTCCGCACGCCCGCTTCGCGCGTATAGCCATGAATGATGGCCGAAATCGCCTCATCCTTGATCGTCAGTTGCGTCTTCTTCAGCCCATTCTCCTTCAACTGTCGCGGAACGAGATAGCGCTTGGCGATCTTGAGCTTCTCGGAATCCGTGTAGCCGGGCAGGTCGATAAGCTCCATGCGGTCGAGCAGGGCGGAGGGAATCCGGCCGGCGTAGTTGGCCGTCCCGATGAACATGACGCCCGACAAGTCGAACGGCTGATCGAGGTAATGGTCCGCGAACGTGTGGTTCTGCTCGGGATCGAGCACCTCCAGGAGGGCGCTGGCGGGATCGCCTCGAAAATCGGCACCGATCTTATCCATCTCATCCAGCATGAAAACGGGGTTGCGGCTGCCGCACTTGCGCAATTCCTGGAGGATGCGCCCGGGCAGCGATCCGATGTAGGTGCGCCGGTGGCCGCGGATATCCGCCTCATCCCGGATGCCGCCCAGCGATATGCGCACGAACTCGCGCCCCATGGCGCGGGCAATGGATTTTCCGAGCGAGGTCTTTCCGACCCCGGGCGGCCCGATGAAGCACAGAATGGGGCTCTTGCCGCCGGGATAGAGCTTTCGCACGGCCAGAAGCTCCAGGATCCGCCTCTTGACCTTTTTCAGGTCGTAGTGGTCGCGATTCAGGATGCGCTCGGCCCTTTGGATGTCGAGTCGATCGTCCGTCTGCACGGACCAGGGCAGCTCGCAGACCCAGTCGAGGTATGTCCGTATGACGCTGTATTCAGGCGAGATCGTGGGGATCTTGGCCAGCCGGTCCAACTCGCGCAAGGCCTCCTCCTCCGTCTTTTTGGGCATCCTGACCTTGAGGATCTTCTGCCGCAAGTCCTTCAATTCTTCGGTCCGGCCGTCCCCCTGGCCCAGTTCCGTCTGAATGGCTTTGAGCTGTTCCTGCAGGAAATATTCCCGCTGGCTCTTCTCGATGGATTCCCTGACGCGGCTCTGAATCTTGTGGCTCAGTTCAAGGACCTCAAGCTGATGCGCCAGAATCATGGAAACCTTCTCCAGCCGCCTCACGGGGTCAAGCTCTTCCAGCAATTCCTGTTTCTGCTCCACGTTTATGCTGAGGTTGGCCGCCAGAAAGTCGGCGAGCGAAGAGGGGTCTTCGATATTTTCGAGCATGACGGCGGCCTCTTCCGGCATGTTCGGGCTCAGCGCGATTGCACGTGCGGCCGTGCGGCGCACAGAGACGATCAATGCCTGAAGCTGCTTGGTAACTCTGACCTTGACGTCGAGCAGCTCGATCCTTGCCTTCAGATAGGGCTTGGTGGCGATGTACTCCACGATTCGCAAGCGTGTGATGCCGTAGGCGAAGACATTGATCGAGCCATGCGGCATCCTGGTGACCTTCACAAGGGAGGCAGCCGTGCCGATGGAGTAGAGATCGTCAAAGCCGGGTTTGTCGGTGTTCGCCTTGCGCTGCGTCAGCAGGGCGACGAGCGATTCCTCATGCTCGGCGTCCGCCAAAAGCACTTTGCTCGGCTCACGTCCCACGGCCAGCGGCGTTACCGTTCCTGGAAAGGCGACGGTATTGCGAATCGGCAGAATCGCGATGACCTCCGGCAGCTTCAGATCGATGCCGCCGTTGTCATCCTGCCGCTCCTCGGCCTCACTGGTGCGAGATCTCATCCGGGCCATCCGGTCCCGGACCATCCGATTCAACCTGTGTTGATCGAGTAGTCTTGTGTGCTTCAAATAGCTCGCCATCGGTCTCAATCGTCAATAATTTGTCCGGACCTGGGCACTGCCACCCCGGGGGTATGTTCGGCTACACTCTATACGCAGGAACCGACATTTTGGTCGCAACGGATGGTAGAGACGCAAGATTTTGCGTCTTTCCTGTCAGCCGGGCGCATTGCACACGTCAATGCGGTAGGAGCAAAGATCAGGAGTCTGCGTTGGACGCGCAGACAGAGAAGGACCTGGCTGCGTCATGCCTCAGAAGGCACCGGTACAACAGTCTGGCAAGGGCGGGTTTGAAACCCGCCCCTACTTGATTCCCGCGTGGTAGCTTTGGAGCGAGCGGACGGGGGCGGCGCCGTTGCTGCGGGTCTCGGCAATCCCTTTCACGGCTGCGGCGGCTGCGGCGGTCGTGGTGATGTATGGAATCTTGTACTTGATGGCCGCCTTGCGGATGTAGGAATCGTCGTGGCTGCTTAATCTGCCGCCGGGCGTGTTGATGACGAGCTGGATCTCGCCATTCTTGATCGCATCGACGATGTTCGGCCGGCCCTCGTGCATTTTCAGGATCTGTTCCGCCCGGACGCCATTGGCGGTCAGATGCTTGTACGTCCCGTCTGTCGCCTTGATCCGGAAGCCGAGTCTGTCGAACTCCCTGGCCGCCTTCAGTACATCCTTCTTGTCCGCATCGTGGACCGTGATCAGCACGGTGCCCTGCAGAGGCAACTCTGACTTGGCCGCCTGCTGCGATTTGTAGAAGGCCAGGCCGAAGGAATTCGCCATGCCGAGCACCTCGCCTGTCGAGCGCATCTCGGGCCCGAGCACGGGATCGACCTCGGGGAACATGTTGAATGGGAAAACGGCTTCCTTGACGCCGAAGTGCGGAATCTTGCGATGCTTGATGCCCAGCTCCGATAGCTTCTTGCCGAGCATGCATTGCACCGCCAGCCGCGCCATCTGGATGTTGCAGACCTTCGAGACCAGCGGCACCGTTCGCGAGGCCCGCGGATTCGCCTCGAGGATGTAGACAACGTCCTTGCAGATGGCGTACTGGATGTTCATCAGGCCGATGACGTTCAGCTCGACCGCGATTCGGCGGGTGTACTCGCAGATCGTGTCGATGTGTTTCTTCGGGAGGCTTACCGGCGGGAGGACGCACGCCGAGTCACCCGAGTGGATGCCGGCCAGCTCGATGTGCTCCATCACGGCCGGCACGAACGCATCCGTCCCGTCGGCAATCGCGTCCGCCTCTGTTTCGATAGCGTTCTCCAGGAACTTGTCGATCAGGATCGGCCGCTCCGGAGTGACCTCCACGGCGGCAGCCACGTAATGGCGGAGCATCTCCTCGTCGTGCACGACCTCCATCGCGCGCCCGCCGAGGACGTAGGACGGCCGGACCATCAGCGGATAGCCGATTTCCACCGCGATCTTCAGTGCCTCCTCCGGGCTGCTCGCCATCCCGGAGTCCGGCTGCGGAATCCCCATCTTGCGGACCACGGCCCGAAATCGGTCGCGATCCTCGGCCAGATCGATCGCCTCGCACGATGTCCCGAGGATCTTGACGCCCGCCTTCGCCAGTTCGCTTGCCAGGTTCAGAGGCGTCTGGCCGCCGAATTGCACGATGACGCCTTCCGGCTTCTCTTTGTCGTAAATGCTCAGGACATCTTCGACGGTCAGCGGCTCGAAGTACAGCTTGTCCGAAGTATCGTAGTCGGTGGAGACCGTTTCCGGGTTGCAGTTGACCATGATGGATTCATAGCCTTCATCACGGAGCGTGAAGGCGGCGTGGACGCAGCAGTAGTCGAATTCGATGCCCTGGCCGATGCGGTTGGGTCCGCCGCCGAGGACCATGATCTTGCGCTTCTTGCTCACGCCGACCTTGTCGGGACCATTGTAGGTGGAATAGTAGTAGGCCGCGTTTTCCACGCCGCTGACCGGGACCGCATCCCACGCCTCGGTGACTCCAAGACCGATCCGGCGCTTGCGGATGTCTTCCTCCGGGATTCCGAGCAGCTTGGCCAGGTATTTGTCTGCAAATCCATCCTTCTTGGCCTGGACCAGGAGCTTTTCCGGGACGGCCTTGCCTTTGTACTTGAGGATCTGCTCCTCCAGTGCAACCAGCTCGGCCATCTGCTCGATGAACCAGTGCTTGATCTTCGTCTTGTCATACAAGGCCTGGACGCCGGCGCCCTTTCGCAGGGCCTCGTACATGACGAACTGCCGCTCGCTCGTCGTGTACGTCAGGAGACCCAGCAGTTGCTCCAGAGGCAGCTTGTTGAAGTTCTTCGCGAAGCCGAGTCCGTGGCGCCCAATCTCCAGCGAGCGGATCGATTTCTGGAACGCCTCCTTGTAGTTCTTGCCGATGCTCATCACCTCGCCAACCGCCCGCATCTGTGTCCCAAGCTTGTCCTCGACACCCTTGAACTTCTCGAAGGCCCAACGGGCGAACTTGACGACGACGTAATCGCCCGAGGGCGTATATTTCTCCAGCGTGCCGTCGCGCCAATAGGGGATTTCGTCCAGGGTCACGCCGGCCGCCAGCAGGGATGAGACCCGCGCGATGGGGAAGCCCGTCGCCTTGGAGGCCAGGGCCGATGAGCGCGAGGTCCGCGGGTTGATCTCGATGACGACCACCCGCCCCGTGTCGGGATCATGGGCGAACTGGATGTTCGTGCCGCCGATGACCTCGATGGCATCGACGATGTCGTAGGAGTACTTTTGCAGTTGCTCCTGCAGCTTTGGATCGATCGTGAGCATCGGGGCGGTGCAATAGGAATCGCCGGTGTGGATGCCCATGGGATCGACGTTCTCGATGAAACAGACGGTGATCTTCCGGCCCTTGGCGTCGCGGACCACCTCCAGCTCCAGCTCCTCCCAACCGAGCACGGACTCCTCGACGAGAATCTGCTTGACCAGGCTGGCGGACAGTCCCCGGCCGGCAATGATGCGCAGCTCCTCGACGTTGAACACGGCTCCGCCTCCGGTGCCGCCCATGGTATAGGCGGGGCGGATGACCACAGGATAACCAAGCTGTTCGGCGATCTTCTCCGCCTCTTCCACGCTGTAGGCCACTTCGCTGCGAGGCATATCGATGCCCAGCCGCTGCATCGTTTGCTTGAAGGCCAGGCGGTCCTCGCCTCGCTTGATCGCATCGATCTGGACGCCGATGACCTTGACGCCGTACTTGTCGAGCGCGCCGCTCATGGCGAGCTCCGACGCCAGGTTCAAGCCGCTCTGTCCGCCGAGGTTGGGAAGCAGGGCGTCGGGACGCTCGACCTTGATGATCTCCGTCATGGCCTCGAGCGTGAGCGGCTCGATGTAAGTCGCGTCAGCCATCCCCGGGTCGGTCATGATCGTGGCCGGATTGGAATTGGCCAGCACGATCTGGTAACCGAGCTTGCGCAGGGCCTTGCACGCCTGCGTGCCGGAGTAGTCGAATTCGCAGGCCTGACCGATCACGATCGGCCCGGAACCGATGATCATCACTTTCTTGATGTCTGTACGTTTTGGCATTGGGCATTCTCCTCTATTCGTCGGAAACCCCCGGCGCTTAGCGGTGCGTCGGGTGTGGGACACACACAGGAATCCTGGATCCTATAGGGCGTCTATAGAGTTCTCGGGATTAGACCATATCCGGTCGGGCTTGTCAAACGGCAAAGGGAGAAACCCGGGGGGAAGTGTTTGTGACGCTACTGCATTGCGGCGACTGTCTGCGGGCATGCCGGCCGCGGGTGCGGTTGAGTGTGAGACAACGCCCGACGCCGCGTGGGCGCGGGACGTTACGGCCGGCATGATGATGGGAAGGCGCACACTACGGGTCCACGGTGGAGCCCGCGTGACCGCCTTGATAGTACTCGATTGTGTCGCGGTCGCCCGCCAGCCATATTACGTCTGTGCTGGGCCTGGTTATCGCCATGTACTGATGAGAGGCAACAGCCAGCAGCAACTCGACCAACAGAGCGAGAGTTCGTACGGACGCTCTTTGCATGATTCGATTCCTCTGATGAAGCAAATGAAACATCACAGTCACACTCTTCTATTATGCCAATTTGTCGATTCGAACTTCTCGTGACAGACGGTCAATCTCAGAGCGTTACTTCCGAATACGCCGAGGGGTCGTAGTGCAGGACGATCTGCGGCACGAAGCCGGCCGGCACCTCGACCAGACCCGAGCGGTTGAACCTCAGGTCGCTGTTGCCGCTCAGCGTCATCGTGCTGTTGGCATAGTTGATGATCGAGCCATTGATATTCCCGCCGGCGTTGCCGTGGAACTCGACGCCATTGGCGGCGATCACACCGCTCAGTGTGTCGAAGGCGCCGCCGAAGCGTGCAGAGAAGCCGGGGGTCATCATGAACGTGCCGGTCTGTTCACGGAGTCCCTCGAATTGCGGCTCCTGCGGCAACTGGCTGATCGGATAGCTCATCACGTTGCCCGTGAATACGATCTGGTTCGTGCCGGAATCATCCGTGTCGATGCCGTTGGTCACGATAATCCCTGTCATGTTCACGCCGCCCGAGAAGGTGACCACGTTCGGGGCCTCGACATAGATGACGCCCCTCAGGGTGACGTGTCCGGTGAAGTTGGGGTTTCTGCTCGCCGGGATGAGCAGATTCTCGTACGTGGCATCCGCGGAGAGATTCGCCGTGGGACTCAGGACATTGGTGGCATAGCTGTAGAACTGGTCCGGATTCATCTCCGGGAACTCGGTGGGCCCGGCGCCGATCTGGGTATATGGCGGCTGGGTAGCCTCCGCGCCCGTCGCTCCGCCGATTCCAGCCTGGCCGCCCTGCAGATAGACGTATGCCAGCGGATTGACGATCTTCACGTGCCCCGCGATCTGCGAGTTTCCGACGATGGACAGCGCCAGCAGGGCGTTCTCACTCTCAATGTAGGCATTCGACTCGACATTGATGTTGACGCCGTCAAGCTCGATATTGCCGGAGAGGGAAAGGGGACCTTTCGACGCGACACCGTAGTCGAAAACATTGTTGGCCCGCGTGCCGAAGATGTAGTTCGTGCGGATGGTCCTGCTGATCGAGTCGTAATACCCCGTAACCTCCAGCCGGACGTTATCGTCGCTGATCTTGGTGAACACGGCGGTGAAGCTCTGATTGCTGCTGGATTGCAGCGTCACGTTGGAGATGGTGATTGCGTTGCCGTCGCAGACCGGCGCGATATTGGTGACGCTCGCCTCGGATAGCTCGTTCTGCAGCGCGGTGGCCAACTGCTGAAAGCGCAGGCCCGGCGCCGTCGTGCCCGACATCTCCACCTTGCTCACCCAGTAGCGCAGGACCTCCAGCCCCGACTCGGCACTGCCTCGCGAATTGTCCAGCTTTCGCTGGTTCTCCGCCAGTTGAACGTTGTTGCCGGACATGCTCGCCATGGCAATCGCCATAGCGGAGAACACGACGATGAAGACCAGCGAGAGCAGCAGCGCGGAGCCCCGGCGGCCCTCATGTGAGAGATACTTGACCCGTTTCATTTTCCCCCCTGTGCAACAGTGGAGTTACTGGCGACAGCCCACGAACTTCAAGAGTCCACGTAAAACATACGCAAGAATCCGCCGGTCTCCAAACGGCACAGGCCATGGGACAGAAGAATCGGGGAAGAATCTCGGAGATAATGAGGTCGGAGGTACTGAGGTGTGTCTGTGAGGATTTCCGGGCACTGAGGATGGGTGGCAGCGGCAAACGCAGTTTGCCGATGGCTTCCATATGCCGCGAAACACCATCGGCAAGCTCCGCAGGCTCCGCTTGCCGCTGCCACCCGTCTGCGGATCGCAGTCAGAGCGGACTTTGCGAGACAGTTATCGGGCGTCTTCCTGCTCCGCGAAGTAGGAGCTTCGCGCGAATGGCGAGGACAGGACCCAGGAAAGGCCGATCTCCAGGGCCCGGTTCTTCCACCAGGCGAATTTCTCCGGCGGGATGTACTCGACCACATCGAGTGAGTTCTTGGACGGCCTGAGATACTGGCCGATCGTGATGCGGTCGCAGCCCGCATCGTGCAGGTCGCGCAGGACCCGCTCCACCTGCTCGTCGCTCTCGCCCAGACCCAGCATGATCGAGGATTTGGTCTGGACGCCATCGAGACCTTTGGCCATCCGAAGCAGACGAAGGGAGAGGTCGTAGTTGCCCCCCGCGCGGGCGATTGGATAGAGCGACGGGACCGTCTCGACGTTGTGGGCAAAGACGAACGGCAGGGCGGGCTTCAGGATATCCAGCGCCTGCTCCTGGCAATTCCTGAAATCAGGCGTAAGGATCTCGAATCGCATGGACGGACACTGCCGCCGGACCTCGTCGATGCAGTCGCGGAACTGGCCGGCGCCGCCGTCGGGCAGGTCATCGCGACTGACACTGGTAATGACCAGGTATTTGAGGCTCATCTTCCTGGCCATTTCCGCCAATCGGGCCGGCTCCGTCGGGTCCGGCGGCTCGGGCCTGCCCGTCGCCACGGAACAGAACCCGCAATTCCGCGTGCAGACGTTGCCCAGGATCAGAACGGTCGCCGTCCCCCGGCCCCAGCATTCGCCGCGGTTCGGGCAGTTCGCGTTCGTGCAGATCGTCTCGAGGTGCAACGACTGCAGCGTATCGCTGGTATGCTGAAAGCTGTGTCCGGCCGGCCAGGGCCGCTTCAGCCACGGCGGCAGTTTCCCAGCGCGCGGACTCATGGCTCCCTCGCTCTCGTAGGGCGAGCGTCCCCGCTCGCTTGAACGTGGCGAGGGCGTCTCGCCCTTGCGTCGCACGGCCATCTTGGCCGTGCCATTAGGCACAAGGGCAGGATGCCATCGCCACGACGCACCATCCAAATACTGACGCAGCAACCCGGTCAACCGCCCTTTGATTTGCCCCATTTCGTATGTCTTGCCGGCTTCCTTCTGTGCAGAAGTCATCACTACGCCGTCGAGCCCGCAGGGGACCATGAAATTGAAGATGCTCAGGTCGTTTTGAATGTTGATGGCCATGCCGTGACAGGTCACGGATCGTGACACCCGCACACCGATGGATGCGATCTTGCGCTCGCCGACCCAAAGCCCCGGAAACCCCTTGCGCCGCCCGCTCTCCACACCCAGCCCGGCCAGCAGGTCGATCCCGATGGCCTCCAGCATCCGCACGTACTCATTGACCCCCAGCCGCAGCTCCTGCAGATGCACAATCGGGTAAAACACCAACTGCCCCGGATTGTGAGCTGTAGCCCCGCCCCCGCGACGAATCTCCACGAGATCGATCCTTCGCCGTGCGAGTTCTTCGGCGTCCACCAAAAGCTTATTCGCTGTCCTGCGAGCCCCGAGCGTAATCACCGCCGGATGCTCGACAACGAGCACAGTATCCCCGATCTCCCCAACCCGCCGCCGCTCCTGCAATTGCCCCTGCAGTTCCAGCACCCGCCGATATTCCGCCACCCCGCAATCGCGAATACAAAGGGCGCCATTTACCTGCGACCCCCACCCTTCCAGTTGTCCTGATCGAGAAGTCATAGCCAGGATTTTAGCCGCAGTCCGCACGAATTGCAGCCACCATTTTGACAACGACGCTCGTGCCTGCTCAGATTCATGGTTTGCAGCATCATTGACCCATTGCTCGTTGTTTGACTTGAGCGTTGTCGGGCGATACAATGGTCTTTATGATTCGTTCTGAGCATGACAGTGAAGGGCGCGTCCTGCCACCAGAGACACGCGAGGAGATTATCGAATTGCTCCAATCGCATCGCCGAGAGCTTGACGAGCTTGGCGTAACGCGCCTCAGCCTCTTCGGATCGGCGGCACGGGGGACCTTGACGCCTCAGAGCGACGTGGATATGGTCGTGGAATTCTCTCAGATTACCTATAGACGGTTTGTTGCTCTTAAGGCGTTCCTCGAGTCGATTCTCGGCAGGAAAGTGGACTTGCTCACGCCGGCAGCGGTTCAGGGAAGACTCAAGGAGGAAATTGAGAAGGACCTGGTTCATGTCCCGACATAGCCAATTGCGCGTTCAAGATATCCTGGATGCAATCGATAGAATCGCCTCTTACGTTGAGGGTATGAGCTACGACGACTTCCTGGCCGATGGCAAAACGCAGGATGCGGTGACGCGAAATATTGAGATCGTCGGGGAAGCTGCGCGTGCGATACCGACGGACTTCAAAGAATGCCATCCAGAGATTCCCTGGAGCGAAGCCATTGCCATGAGGAACATCATCGTTCACCAGTACTTCGGGATACTGCCCGAGGTGGTCTGGGACGTGATCAAGAACGAATTGCCAGCACTGCGTTCGCGCATTGTCAAGCTGTGAGCCACGATGTCCGGCCAAATTCGAGTTCCATTGGGCAGAGCCTTGATCTGCTCGGTGCGCTGAGAAAGGGCGGGCTACAGGAATCCCCTTGCAGCCCGCCAATCGTCGTCAACGAGGAGTATGCTCCAGATTACGAGAAATCCGCCACCAGTAGTCAACTATAGCTTTCTGCGCCGACGCAGCCCGCCGATCAGACCTGCACCGATTCCACCGAGGAGAAGAGCCCCGGGGGCGGGGATTATTGGCGACACTCGGAGGATTCTGCCTCCTACATTGTCTGTAAGGTAAAGTGCACCATCCATAGGACTGAAGCCCATGTCGACATAGACGTCGTCAAAACCCGTCCCTAATGCAGTCAGATTCGCGGACGAATCCAACCGGTAGAGGCTGCCATTCGCAATCAGATGGAGGTCATTGCCCCACACACCGCCCGGACCAAAGGCGATTGGGTTGAAGTAAGTCGAGACGGCTAGACCATCCAATAGTGTGCCGTCTGGCGTGCCATCAGGACTCCACCGACCTATCGTCAGCCATCCACGCGTCTGGTGGTATGTCAGCAAGATATTGTCTTGGGCGTCCACAGCTATCATAGGTGGGCCATCCGAGGTCACGGCGACGTGAAAGAGCTCTGTAGGGGGGGCCTTACCGGTGATTTGGTGAACTCTTGAAGTGCTCCCGTCTATAGTAAGCTCAGTCATCAGCCATCTGCCAGTAGAATCAAATTTGCTGAAGCCGCCATTTTTCCAGGGCACCGATTCAGGCCCCCAGATTTGCTCGCCGGTGCCGTCGGGATGAATGGCTGTGAGGTAAGATGGAGAAAAACAACTACCAGCGACCAGAATTGAGCCAGGAACACCAGAAATCCTCCCATCCACGTCATAAACCCCACCGTCGGTATCGACAAGTGCCGGGCCAAACCAAGCGACCTGACCTTCTGGGGAGATCCGGTATACGGGTTCGGGAGTCGACCAGTTGTTAGAGCCCACGTACATGACACCCGTGGGATCAAAACATATCCAGTCTGGATAGAGGAGGTCAGTGGCGAATGTCTCGACTTTGTACCCCGGCACAACAGGCTCCGCCAGAGCCTCGAATTGCATAACGAGCACGCATACCACGAAAACGAGAGACACACATACTCTTCGCATTTCCATGTTCTTGCCTCCGGAAAACTATCCTCCCTCGTGTGGGGATTCCTCCGCCACTGAGAGTGTTCTTGCTGTCAGTCGCGCGCTGCACCGCCCTTTACGGGCAGGAAACCTGTGAGCGTGTCAGGGTGGATGGTGGGATTCACGCAGGCGAAGGAAATGGTTCAGTCGGTGGGCATGCCGTGACTCGACCGGGTCTATGGCCCTGGCGGCGCACAGATTACAGAGTCCCAATGTCTTGTTTCTTTGCTCTCTCTCTCTCTGCCTGCCATGCTGATTCCTCTCATGCAGCAACCGTGCCGACAAATTCTATAGCCGTCCCTGGTCGAAAATCCTGAATCTGCCTCGTCCACGTCTGAAGATGAAAAGCATCAAGATAATAGGCATCGGCATCCCGAATGTCAAGAGCAAAGCTGCGGAATTATCGGTCTTGCTGGTTTTTCCCCGTCTCCGGGCCGGATAACGAGGAGGCCGACGAGTATTGACGAGGCAAGAGGAATTCAGTACCATCAGCTTACGATGCAGTAGTCACCTGTCTGAGAACAACCAGTGGGGATCGCGAAATGATTAAGATAACGGGATACACTGAGAAGGACCCGGAGACGGGTCTCTACGTAGCGGTTGTGCCCGGGATTCCCGGGGCACATACCCAGGCCGAAACGCTCGATGAGCTTCAGAGGAACCTGAAAGAGGTGGTGGAACTGTGCCTGGAGGAGATGGACGAGGAAACCAGGAAGCAGATACCCGAGTTTGTCGGAATCCAGCAGCTTGAGGTGGCCGGGTGAGGGGTGTTCACCGCAGAGGACGCAGAGGGTCGCAGAGGTGAAAGATGACAATACGACACATTCCTCTGCACTGCAAAGGCGCAACATCTTGTTTTTTTAGCAAGCATTCTCAACGAAGCTGGTGTAAGTCCGGAGCAGAAAAGGACATGGAAACAACGAATGGCACGAATCACACGAATGGACAGGGAAAGACAGGTAGGCCAGATTCGTGTCATTCGTGCGAATTCGTTGTTCAAAACCTTTTGGTTGCGGCCGTAGGCCGCGCTGTGTACCTCTGCGTCCTCTGCGGTTAGACTCCTGCGTCAGCATTCTTCCAGGAGCAGCTCGCCTAAGGCTTCGTGGAGGGCGTCTTCGAGGGTTTCGGAGATCGTCGGATGCGGGAACGTGATTCGGCGAATGGGCTCACAGGTGCCGATCAGGGTTCGGGCAAAGGCGGCAAATTCGGTCGCCATATGGCCGACCATGCTGATGCCGACAAGCTCGTTGATGGCCTTGTCGCGGACGGCGTGGAACTGGCCGTTCGTTTCGTTCTCCGCGAGGCATCGGCCGTTGGCGCGGTAGAAGCCTTTGCCGACGGCGATGTCCATGCCCGCCGCCTGGCACTTCTCCTCCGTCTTGCCCACGGACGCCACCTCGGGGAACGTAAAGACGACGCGGGGGATCAGCGCATAGTCCTGCATTTCTTCGTTGTTGCCTGTGGCGTTGGCGGCGGCGACTTCCGCCTCGGCGGTCGCCCCATGCGCGAGGTACGTCGTGCCGACAGCGTCGCCGAGCGCGTACACGCCGGGCACGTTGGTCTCGAGCTTGCGATTGACCTTGATCATGGGGCCGTTCATTTCCAGTTTCAGGGCCTCGACGGTCTCCTTATCCACCGTCGCCCGACGGCCGACGGCGACCAGCACCTTCTCCGCATCGATGGTCTGCCCGTTGTCCAGGCTCACCCTCGCGGGCGAGGAGACGCAAGATTTTGCGTCTCTACAATCGACGGACATGACCTTGCGGCCGGTGACGGCGTCGATGCCGAGGCTCTTGAATTCGCGTTCGAGAATTCGGCTGATCCAGGAGTCCTCCATCGGCAGCAGCCGCTCCAGAGCCTCGACAATCGTGACTTTCGTGCCGAAGGCGGCGTACGCGCAGGCCATCTCGCAGCCGATCACGCCGCCGCCGACGATGAGCATAGACTTCGGAAGCTGGGGCAGGGACAGCGCCTCTTTGCTGCTGATGATCGTCTGGCCGTCAAAGGGGATGCTCCGCAGCTCGATGGACTCGGAGCCTGTGGCAAGGATGATCTTACCCGCCTCCAGCTCGCGGATGTTCGTAGTGACGCCGTGTAGAGACGCAAAATCTTGCGTCTCTACGGATGCCCTCACGGGCACACTACAAACGACTCTGATCCGGCCTGGTGCGGTGACCACGGCCCGCCCCTCGATGTGCGTCATCTTGTTCGCCTTCATCGTCCCCTGCATGCCCTTGCGGATGCCCGTGATGATGGCTTCGCGACGCTGCTGGATCTTGGCCCAGTTCGGCGTCGCCGACGGGATGTCGATGCCCATCTCGCCCGCGTGACGCGCGCGGAGCAGCAGGTGGGCCGAGGCGAGCAGCGTCTTGGACGGGATGCAGCCCCAATTCAGGCACGTCCCGCCGACGAATTCCTTCTCCACAATCGCCGTAGAAGCGCCGCGCTGCGCGCAGCGCCTCGCCGCCCGGAATCCGCCGGGCCCCGCCCCAATGACAACGACGTCAAACCGTTCCGCCATATCCGAATTTCCTTTGTCACTACCTGTTTGTTTTTGCCACAGAGGCCACAGAGATTCTATTTGAAGGTGTTTACTGCATCTACTCAATTCTCCGTGTCCTCTGTGCTCTCTGTGGCCCGAAATCAGTTAGACGGCAGGCTATGGACCTCTCAGCGGGCCTTGCCGGGCGCCAGAAGCTGGAATTCCCAGATCGTCGGGCCGTCGGTGGCTTCCAGGATGTTCAGGCGGACGTGCTGGGCAGTGATTGAGTCGAAGGTCTGGGAATACTTGTCGCCGATGCGTGTGCCCTGCAGGAGTGTTTTCCAGTTTTCGCCGTCCTTGTACTGGATCTCGAACCGCCGGACGCGGTCGTATTCCTCGCTGATCGACACGCGGCTGAATGTCACGGGCTTGCCCAGGTCCACTTCGAGCCATGCCTGCTTGACGCCGGAGTCGGTGGCCCAGCGAGTGCCCGGGTCGTCGTCGAAAGCCTTGTCCGGCCCGTGCGCGGGACTGTTTTGGAACACGTTCGACGCGGCGGCCTTCCTGTGAGAGGCCAGCGACGCGGAGGATATCGGAATTGGCGGAATGTCGCCGGCCGGGCCGTCCAGCTTCAGCACGACGATTGTGTCGATCTCCTGGCGGCTGCCTGCGGGCACCTGAATCTCGATACCCCTCTCGGTCTGCTGCACGCTTACGGTTCCGCCCGTCAAGAGCGAGGCGTCGGTCAGGCGCTTCGGCAGAGTCGGCAGGGTGATCGTGTCACTCGGCCATTCGAGAATGTGTACGTAGATTACGTTGTCCTTGTAGGTGCTCGCGAGGCCCGCGGTGGTCTTGAAGGGCCCGCCGCGGGTGCCGTAGATGCTCTGGCCATACTTGCCGAGCCACTGACCCATCTCCTGGAGCCGCTCCACCTGCCTGGGCTCGATGCGGCCGTCGGGCATGGGGCCGACGTTGAACAGGAGATTGCCGTCGCCGCCGACGACCCGCACGAGCGTCTGGATGCACTCCTTGAGCGACTTCATCCGGTCGTTGGGTTTCCAGGCCCACTGTTGACAGATGGTCATGCAGGTCTCCCACGGCCGATCTTTCTGGAAGCCGCCGATTGTCTGCTCCGGCGTGTCATGGTCCGCCGGCAGTCCGGCTCGATTGTTGATAATCACGTGCGGCTGCAACTGCCGGATCATCGGGAACAGGTTCTCCGAATCCCAATCCTTGGCGCTGCCGCCGAGCCCGTCGAACCAAACGATGTCGATCCTGCCGTAATTGCTGCAAATCTCGCGAAGCTGGCCGTGCAGGTACTCGATGTACCGCTGGTGGGTGGCCGTGCGGTAGTCCGGGTGGTGCCAGTCCACCGGCGAGTAGTAGTAGCCCAGCCGCAGACCCACCTTGTGACAGGCGTCCGCCAGCTCTTTGACGACGTCCCGCTTGAACGGCGAGTTCGTGACCTTGTAGTCCGTCAGCTTGCTGTCGAACATGGAGAAGCCGTCGTGATGCTTCGATGTGAACACGAAGTACCGCATCCCGGCGTCCTTGGCCACCTGCATCCACTCGTCGGCGTTGAACAGTACCGGGTCGAACTCCTTGTACAAACTGTCATACACCTCGACAGGTATCTCGCCTGTCCCGCCGGTCCCGCGTCTCTCGCCCCCGCGAGACCACCCGATCTCCGTCCCCTTGAGGCTCACCGGCCCCCAATGCACAAACAGCCCAAACTTCAGCTCCCGCCACGCCTGCACATCCTCCAGGCTCGCCTTGAGGTAGCTGGGCTGAGTCGAGCCGCCGACCGGCGCGGGCTGCGCCCATGCCGTCGCTCCAAGCATAAGAGATAGACAGACGAGACTGATCGTGTGACTTCTTGAAGTCCTGAATCCAAGCATGATCGGCTCCTTTCCAGCAGGTTCTATATGCCTGCGGTCTTGGAGTATACCCGTACAGCACAGTCTTGGAAAGCAGTACATGACCATGTCTCGGAACTGAACTCTCAACTTTGAATTCCCTTGTTGACATGCAGCAGCGCGGGGATTTATTGTGGGGCCGTGAGTGAAGGAGAATCGGAAGCAAGTGGCGGCCGGTCAAGGCGATGTGGTGCGAAAAGAACTCTCCGAAACGCACGATCACAGGTGTAGGAGTGTGGAGTCATGCAAAAGGAAGAAGCCATCAGGGAAGCACTCGCACTAGCCAACAGGTCTGGTATTGCCATGCTGGGGACCAACGGCGACCAATGCGGCCCCCGGCCGCAAAGTCCTTCTTGCTGCCCGCGTACGGGGCCGCCATAATTGACAGCTTGGATAGAAGTGTGACAGACGGATTCGAGGCCAGGGACTTCGCGACCGGAAAGGGCCCGTGAGCGTGGGATCTCCAGTGATAGGCACGAAGACAATAGAGGAAGGAGAGAATAGATGACTGTCCGGAGCGGCGGTTCCCTGAGCGGCTTTCCTCGTGGGGAAACCGCATTCCTGGGCCAAGGACGCATGTTTGAACGTCGCCAGCGAGCTTAGGGAAGCACCGTTCGCGGCTGTCCCTAGTATCACTGGTATCAAAGCAAGGGGTGCTGAGAGTGCGAGGATCGGTGAAATACTGGGTGTGTTACGCCTATCATCTGGCGTTGGGAGTCACTGTCGCAATCTGGGTTGCGGCCTCTGGAAAACTAGAGGTTGGCTCCTTCTGGATGATCCTGGCGGCAATCGTGCTTGGGCGCGGAGGAGATTTTCTCTCCACTGTTGTCGCACTAGAAGACGACCTTATTAGGGAGAGCGCGCCAGGACTTGGGCCGTACCCTTCAGCGGAAAAGCTCTACAAGGTCACGTGCTGGCAGATTATCTGCTTGACGTTAGGGTCCTTGGCTCTGTGGTGCTTTGTGCCTCTTATCGCAGCGGGGGTTGGGATAACTATACTTGTGAGCGGGTGTGCGTTGGCTACCGGCAATAACTGGTTGTCAATAATGATTACGATTGGAAGGCTGCTCGCGTCTATCGTTCCGGGAATGCTACGTCCATGGTGGGTCGAGGACTTTATCCGCGGGCATCTAATGGCCTCTATGCCGGAGAATCCATTACTCACCCAAGGTGAACCAGAGGCTCTTAAGTGCGCCCTGGACAGCTTGGATCCAGTCAAGCGCGCTCGGCTCCGAGCCGATCTTCGAGAATGGATCCGTAAAGAAAAGGAGAAGCGTGCGCACGGCCTGGATTACGCGGAAAGATGGCATTATGCACAAAGCGAAATAGACCGAATGAAAGAACAGGAGTACCAAACGTGGCTCTCTCTCCCTGCGGTTCTTCTCGGCTGGTTGCGTTTGGTGGTGGCAGCGATAGTTGCATATATGGTGGGTGCAATACTAGTGGGCGTCTTCGACTTATCTTCATTCACCGGCTGGAAAGGTGCCCTAATAGCGACTTCTTGGATGATCGGTGGGGGTCTGGCGGCAAGTGCGATCGGCATCTTCTTCGTAACTAAGGGGGGTTGGTACGTGGTATTCAGTCCTCGGAGTATGTACGTGGTATTGGATGGCCTCAGCAGGTTGTTTGGTGGGGTCCTCTCACCAAGGGTCGGTCGTCCTGCGAAACGCCAAGACACAGAGCGGCAGCAAAGTGAACAAGGGATTCACCGCCAAGTCGATGACGCAAATCAACAAGAAAAAGGAGAACATCCACTGGCCGGGGAGGGTGTCCGACAGGCAGGCCAGGCTCCTCGCTCAGGCGAAGGTGTGTCCAAGCCCGCAGAGGTCTCGAAACAGCGTCCGAACACCTCACAGTCCGCAGACTACTGGAGGTTTTGCGTGAAATGCAGGCGCACTCAATTCTCTGTACAAACGTCAGTTCAGAAGCAGCGATGGCAAGCTGGCTTATGCCCTTATTGTGAAGGCCAACTGATTGACAGGGAAACATATCGGAGGCGTTATGGAATATGAACATCCCGACAAGGCGGTCCACCTACACATTTCACTTTCCTCATAAGCGCTTACACCTCCGTCCTTCGGAGCCCCAAGCCGCTCAGATCACCGCCCCAGAGTACCACCAATGTCCCCAAACCGCAAGGAGTTCTGCTCATGGGCGGGACGCCTCATTGTTCTACACATCTCTTGGGTTGTTATTGGCTCCGGGGCCAAAGGTATTCCATGCCCAGGCCAGATCGTGCATGCGTTGCAGGCCCAACCAGAGGGTCTGTGGTCCCGGC
>Ga0214473_10003043_pt1 | contig 20479 bp, 19 predicted proteins | sample RVTome_7_FD_203509 | JGI IMG/M metagenome (GOLD analysis project Ga0214473, IMG submission 203509) | Soil microbial communities from uranium-contaminated site in the Upper Colorado River Basin, Wyoming, United States - RVT98D197 | ecosystem: Environmental > Terrestrial > Soil > Contaminated >... | reverse complement strand
CTTCGACACGAAAAATATTCCCAATGTGGAGAATTTCGATTAAAAAATGCCAGCCAAGAAACCAGCCTCCCTGATCAAACGTCACGAAACCGCCGCCGAGCGCCAAACACGCGCGGCGAACGAAGCCGCTCTGCGCCCCGGGCGCGGGCTGCCGATATCGGCGCCGGCAGTGCTCAAGGGGCATGATATCGCCGTGCGGACCTGGCGGGCTGCCATTCGGATGTACGGCGATCTGGAGGGTGAGATCGTTACCCGGCTGGACAAAGACCAGCTGGTCGATTATTGCATGCTGGTCCAGCACCTATCCGAGATCGATCACATGCGCGATATGGCGTACCGGGCCTGGCTGGAGCTGGCCAATGAGCATGACCGGATGCTAGAGGAGGAGCTAATCGACGAGGCGGTCCTGATGGCCGTGAAAGTGGTCGGCGCCTTCGATGCGATCACCCGACTGGATACCCGCGCGGAGCGTAAGCGGGCGCTGCTCAAGCAGTATCGTGAGTCCTTATATCTCACACCACGATCCCGGGCGGGTACCGCGCCGGATCAGAAAGCCCCTCCGGAGCCGAAGGACGAATTCGAACAGCTCCTGGATGAGGCAGCCGATCCTATCAATTGGCAGAATGGAAAATGAAGAAGCTCTTATCGTTCATCCTGGTCCTGCTGGTCTTCCTCAGTGGAATGCCCATGTTCAGTGAGGCGCGGGCCGCGCGGGCGGTGAAGTTCTTCGAGGGCCTACGACACACCAAGGGCCAGTTCCATGGACAATCCTTCAAGCTGTTGGATTGGCAGCTCCCCATTGTCCGGGATGTATATGGCACGCTCGACGAACGCGGGCTGCGGCAGATCAAATACGTCTACCTGGAGATACCCAAGAAAAACGGGAAGAGCGAGCTGGTCGCCGGCGCAGCGCTCTATCATACGTTCGCGGATGGTGAGATCAACGGCGAGGTATATGGCTGCGCGGCGGATAAAGGCCAGGCCTCCATCGTCTTCGATGTCGCGGTGGACATGATCGACCAGGTCCCAGCCTTGCAAAAGCGGGCGAAGCTTAATCTGAGCACAAAAACAATCACCGATCGGAAGACCGGCACCTTTTACAAAGTGGTTTCGTCCGAGGCTTACTCGAAGCACGGCCTGAACGTTAGCGCGTGTGTCTTCGACGAGCTGCATGCCCAGCCCAATAGAGATCTATGGGACGTGATGACCTTCGGCGCTGGTGATGCCCGGCTGCAGCCGATCTGGTGGATCATCACCACGGCCGGAGACGATCCGGACCGGGTATCTGTCTGTTGGGAGCAGCATGAATATGCGAAGAAGATCCTGACCGGCGACAGGACGGATCCGACCTGGTACCCGGTAATCTACGGATACGAGGGCGAGGATATCTACAACGAAGACCACTGGGCGGCGGCCAACCCATCCCTGGGAACCACGATCCAGATCAAATCCCTGCGCCAGGCAGCCGATAAGGCAAAGGCCAAGCCGGCGGATGAGCGACTTTTTCGCTGGCTGCGACTTAATCAGTGGGTCACCACCAAGCTGACCACCTGGCTGCCGATCGATCTATTCGATAGTACGGTCGGCGAGTGGAACCGCACCGAAATGATCGGCCGGGAGTGTTACCTGGGCCTGGACCTGTCCTCGACGACCGATCTGTCATCTTTATGTGCGCTCTTCCCTCCCCAGGGCACGCAGCGTGATTGGCGGGCCATCTGGGAATGCTGGATCCCGCAGGAAAACATGACGGAGCGGATCCGGAACGATCACGTGCCATACGACCAGTGGGCTGCCCAGAGCTGGATCACGCCCACCGAAGGCAATGTGATCGATTATACGTTCATCGAAGACAAGATCCTGGAATTCAAGAAGCTCTATAACGTCCTCGAGCTCGACTCAGATCGAGCTATGGCCACCATGCTGCTCCAACGGTTGGAGAAACAGGGCGTGACCTGTGTGGATATTCCTCAGACGTTCGTCAGCCTGACGGACCCGATGAACCTGATCGAGGTGCTGCTCAAAGGGCGAAAGCCGGTTCCGGTTGAATCTGAAGACCCGGAAAGACCCGAGGAAGTGCAGCCGCGGCTGGTATCCGGCAAGCTTCTGGCCGGTTACATGACCCACGAGGCCAACCCGGTGGCCCGCTGGTGTTTTGGGAATACCGCAATCGCCAAAAACGGCCAGGGCTACATCAAATTCGTCAAAGAGACGAAGGGCAAGTCGGTGATCCGGACGAAGCGCATCGACCTGGTCTCCTCCTGGGTGGATGCCATGGCCAGGGCGCGGTTTTATACCGGCTCGGTGGACCTGAGCGCCGAGATCCTGAGCGACGATTGGGGCATGTGATGCATAAGATGCAAAAAGCGAAAATGTCCCAATATCGAGATCTTTATGCGGGCCGTCCTGCTGCCGTGCTCGGAGGCGGGCCGAGCCTGCCGGGAGATATGGAGCATCTGCCGCCCGGTTGTGTGTTGATAGGTGTCAACAATCACGCTTTCTACATTTGTGAACCGAATTACATGGTCTATAACGATCGCCCGGAAGATCATCCGGATCTAGGCGCAGCTATTTATGCCTGTCCCAAAAGAGTCAAACGTGTCAGTCCGGACCCAACCAGCGATATCCTGTTTGATGTTGACGTGTGGACAGGGTTCTACAGCTCTAACACTGCTACCTGGTTTGCGTGCTGGATGGGATGCAACCCCGTGATTCTTTGTGGGATGGATTGTTATCAAGGAGAGGTCAAGTATTTTCACGAATGGACACGAGTACATAATCTGGTTGAGTTCACTAACCTTCCCTTAGAGCATCACATTCGGCCGTGGATCGAAGATGCAAAAAACAAATGCTTGCATCCGGAGAAAATTCGGGCAATGTCCGGGCCGCTGGTGAATGTTTTTGGTCGATATGAGACGATTGATTTTGCTTCTTCTTGACGATTTATTGTTGCTGGCGGGCTGCGGGTGCATTCTATATGGCCTGTCGATGTGGAGCGTTGTCATTACCTGGATCGTGGCCGGTCTGATGTTGATCGGCCTGGGTATCCTGGTCGGAATGAGAAAGGCTCGAAATGTTACTGAGTAGCTTGCTGAGCAGTAAACCAAAACCGAAGGAAGACCCGAACGCTAACCCACGCCAGGATTACGCCCCATCCTGGGGATACACCACCGAATCAGGAGAGCGGGTTTCGGTGCCAGGCGCGCAGTCCATTGCCACTGCCTACCGGGCCAAGAACATCATCAGCGACGACGTGGCAAAGATGCCGTTTCAGGTGATCCAGCGGATTGAGCGGAGCATCAAGCAGGTCCCGCCCGATGCCGTGACACGCAATATGGCCTATCTGCTCCAGATCTCCCCAAACTTGTGGGGATGGACTCCATTTCTTTTCAAGAAAGCGGCCATCGAATGGCTGTTGTTCTACGGCAATAACTACATCTGGAGCCCGATTATCGGCCCCAGACAGCTCCTGATCCTGCCTGCGGACAAGACGACGCCCGTATTCGATCTGGATGGAAATCTGTGGTACCGGCATACATTCAGCAACAACGTTACCGAATATATCCCGTCCGTCGAGATCCTGCATCTGCTGATCAATCCGGATACCACGGGATTTGTGGGACGCGGCGTGATTACCTTTGCCCGTGAGACCTTTGGACGCCAGTTGGGTGCCCATAAAACGCAATCCAAGCTCTATAAACAAGGTCTCTTGCCGGCCGCATACATCCAGATGGGAGGTGAGATCAACGCGGAAGCACGGGAAAAGGTGCGGGAGGCCTATGAGGAATCGATGAGCGGCTCCAAGAATGCTTATCGCCTGGCGGTTTTCGACAACCGGATCACCAAATTCGAGCCGATCAATATCCAGCTCAAAGATGCCCAATTTTTGGAAAGCATCGACGCCAATGATCGGGATATCTGTAATTTCTTTGGCTTGTCCGAGCATATGCTCAACCGTGGGAAGGAAGCCTATAACTCCAACGAGCAAAAATATATTGAATATCTGCAAGGCACGCTCGATTCTTACCTGGTCCCGTGGGAGGAAGCCGCCCGGATCCGCTGGCTCTCGCGGGATGAGCAATCCAATGGCTATTTTTTCAAATTCGTTCGCGAATCGCTGCTGCGCATGGACAGCAAAGCACGGGGAGACTCGATGGCCGTTCGCATCCAAAACGGGATGATGACACCCAATGAAGCTCGTGAAAAAGACGACATGAGCGCCTATCCTGAAGGCGATCGCCATTACATGGCCGGTAATATCCTGCCAATTGGTGGCCCGGACCGGCAAAGCCAACCATCGCCAACATCCGAAGGAGTATAGGATGAAATATTCTTACATTTTGCAGGCGTTTGTAGAGACTCCCTGGGCAATTTTGCCCCATAAACTGGCGGTTTTGGAAGAGATCGTGACCCGGCATGTGTCCGGAGAGAAGCTGAACGCGGAAGAGATTCAGGCCCGGATTCACGGGGCGAGGCGTCCGGCAGATCGCCGGGTGAATAATGTGGCGGTATTACCGCTCTTCGGGACCATCTTTCCCAGGGCAAATATGATGACGGATGTTTCCGGAGCGACCAGCGCAGAGCGTTTCGGCGCGCAATTCTCGGAATTGCTCAAGGACCAGGAAATCGGTGCAATTGTGCTGGATGTGGACAGCCCGGGCGGCCAGGCGAGCGGCATCGACGAGCTCTCCAGGCAAATCTTCGAGGCGCGCGGGCAAAAACCGATCGTGGCAGTCGCCAATCATTTGATGGCTTCGGCGGCATACTGGATTGGGACCGCAGCGAACGAGGTGGTCGTTACCCCGTCCGCCGACGTGGGCTCGATCGGGGTATTCGCCATCCATAAGGATTTCAGCGCGGCCCTGGAGCAGGAGGGAATCAAGGTGTCGCTCATCAGCGAGGGGAAATACAAAACGGAGGGGAATCCTTATGAACCGCTGGCTGAAGAAGCCCGGGCTGCTTTCCAGGTAAGGGTAAGCGAGGTTTACGACGCATTTATTCAATCCGTCGCCCGCAACCGGGGAGTCAAGCCGGCCAGTGTGCGAAACGGCTTTGGCGAGGGGCGTGTGGTTGGCGCCCGCCAGGCCGTGGAGCTGGGTATGGCGGATCGGGTGGGGACCCTGGAAGAAACCATCAATCGGTTGCTCAATGTGAATGTACCGGAGGCGCCGACGGCCAGCGAATCGGCGCTGACGGATGACATGCAACGCGAGGCGCAGACCCTCCGTGACCGAGTTACATCAATCTTACAAAAGGAGAATCACAATGCTTGATCTGAAGCCCTATTTCGACGCCGTGAACGCGGCAGAAGCGGAAGTGCAGCGCATTGCCAGCGAGCTGGATGCGTTGTTCCGCGAGGGAACGGAAGAAAGCAAAGTCAAGGCGCTTGATCTGCGTCCCGCGCTGGATGATGCGCAGACCCAACACGCCGCCGCTGTGTCGCTCTACGAGGCCATGAAAAAGGCCAATCGTCCGAACGACGTGGCAAAAAACTTTGTGCCCGTTTCCAATACATCCCCCGACGACGTTGGCAACAACCAGCCGGCGGTTATCAATCGCCAGGAGTATGACCGCATGAGTCTCGACGATCGTGCGCGCTATATCCGCTCTGGCGGCACTTTGGAGGACTAACCGGTCCACCAATCTAATTTCAACTTGAATATTAGGAGGCTTTGAAATGGCTAACACTCTAACTGGATTGATCCCAACCATCTATAAATCGCTGAATATCATCTTGCGCGAGCTGACCGGATTCATTCCGGCAGTTACGTTCGATGCATCCGGCGAGCAGGCGGCAAAGGATCAAACTATCGCCTGGCCGGTTGTGCCGGCTGCGAGCGCCGGTAATGTCACTCCTGCGACAACCGGACCCACGCCAACCGACCAGACTATCAGCCCCGGGACCATGACCATCAGCAAGAGCCGGTCCGTGGTTTTCGGCTGGAATGGCGAAGAGCAAAAAAGCCTGGGCGGGCTCTATAGCCTGATCCTGGTGGATCAATTTGCCCAGGCCATGCGCACGTTGGTCAATGAGGTCGATTCCGACCTGGCGGCGTTGTATAAATACGCCAGCCGGGCTTATGGCACTGCTGGGACCACGCCGTTCGACAGCACCAACAAGCTGATCTTTATGGCGCAGCTCCATAAGATACTGGCCGACAACGGCGCCCCATTGGGCGATCTGCAGCTGGTGCTCGATACCACCGCCGGGGCGGCCCTGCGCAACCTGACCGAATTGTGGCAGGCCAATACCGCCGGAGGCGATGAGCTGCTGCGGCGCGGCATCCTGCTCGACCTGATGGGATTTGCGGTGCGTGAGAGCGCGCAGGCCAAGCTGCATACCATCGGTACTGGCTCCGGTTACCTGGTGGACCTGACCGCCGGGTATGCAATTGGCTCGACCACCGTCCACCTAGATACCGGCACGGGCACGATGGTGGCCGGCGACATCCTGACCAACACCAAGACCGGGCGCGACACCAATAAGTACGTGGTGGCGACCGGGCATGCCGGTGATGGAGATCAGGACGTGGTCCTGGCCGCGCCGGGCAACCGGGTGGCCTGGGTCAACAACGATCCGGTGGCAGTCGGGGCCGCATATCGGGCAAATATGGCTTTCAGCAGATCGGCCATCGCCCTCATGACGCGGGTGCCGGCCATGCCGGAAGGCGGGGACGCGGCGGATGACGTGACGGTGATCACCGATCCGCAGACCGGACTCAGCTTCCAGGTGGCCATGTATCGCCAATACCGGCAGGTAGCCTTCGAAGTCGGCCTGGCCTGGGGCGTCAAGGCGATCAAGTCCGAGGCTATCGCCATCCTGCTCGGCTAAAGCCGAGCTTTTTGGGTAGCGGCAGGAAGAGGGGCGCCCCTCTTCCTGCCGCGGTTATGTGAACAGCGCTTACCGCACTGGGCGGAGAGCGCGCTCTGGCACAGATTAAAAGGAGGCCTAAATGGCAACAGGAACATTCTACTGGTTCAATGGCGGGCTGGCGACCATTCTTGACAAGAAGGTCGATCTGAACAGCGACACGCTCATGATGCAATTGCATACAGTGAGCTACGTCCCGAACCGCACCACGCATAATTTCCAGGACGACCTCACCAATGAGGTCGCCAACGGCAATGGGTACGCGACCGGCGGCAAGGCGCTGGCTACCCCAACCGTGACCGTGGTAGATGATGCGGACGCGACCGCCTGGGCAGTCGGAACGGCTTACGTGGTTGGGCAGGTGCGCCGGCCCACGAGTGCCAACGGATATCTGTACCGCTGCTCGGTGGCGGGCACGTCGCATGCAGCAACCGAACCGACCTGGCCGACAGTGATCGGGCGTGAAGTGAATGACAACGGCGTGATTTGGACCTGTGTGGGCGTGGCGTTGATCAAGTTCGATGCAGCCGATCCTGCGGCGTGGACCAGTTCGACCTTTGACTGCCGCTATGGGGTGATCGTGGACACTACACCAGGCACCGCAGCCACGAACCCGCTGATCGGTTATCTCGACTTTGGAGAGGATGTCAGCCCGAGCGCCGGGAGCCTGACGATCACCTTCCATGCGGAGGGGATCGCAAATTTTTTCTCGTAGGCGAGGAGACAGGATTGGGACCCCTACGCGTATCTGGCGTGAATGCGCGCTATTTTACCGACGATTCCGGCGAGGCGATCCTGCTGACAGGCTCGCACACCTGGGAGAACCGACAGGATCAATCGCCCAATGGCGCGTTCGTTTGGGATGATTACCTGGACGATCTCGCTATCTGGGGGCACAACTTTATCAAACTGTGGATTTGGGAGCAGCCCAAGCCGCCGAATGGTTTAGGAGGCGCCGGGATCGTCAATACTACCGATTGGTTGACCCCCGAGATATGGTTGCGCACCGGCCCTGGTAATGCCAGTGATGGAGGGTTGAAATTTGACCTGACACAATATAATTCAGACTTCTTCGACCGTACCCGCCAACGTTGCATCGATGCAGGCAATCGGGGTATGTACGTGTCAATCATGTTATTTGATGGATGGAGCGTAGCCGATAAGGGCGGCTCGACTGACCCCTGGCCGTACCATCCGTTCAAAATCAGTAACAATATCAACTCCATCGATGGCGACCCGAATACGGACGGAGATGGATACGAGACACAAAACCACAGTATTCAGGCTATTCTGGATTTACAGGATGCTTATGTGGAACATTTGATCGACGCAATAAACGATCTGGACAATGTGATGTATGAGATTTGCAATGAACCAGTCGGGAACGCCGGATCGAATGCCTGGGTCGCTCACGTAATTGATAAAATACAAACGTATGAAGCCGGCAAAGCCAAGCAGCATCCGGTCTGGTATACGGTTGAATGGCCGACCGGAGATAATTCCATTCTGTTAGCCAGTGCCGCCGAAGCCATTTCGCCCAACGCCGATGTGACGATGGACGGTACGAAGGTGGTCATCCCTGACACGGATCACTATTTTGGCATCGGCGGATCGGCTGATTGGGCATGGAAGCTGTTCGCGGGTGGCGCAGGCGGCATCTGTTACATGGACAGTTGGGATAATAACTTCCTGGATTGTTCAGGCTCAGGCCACCCCATCCAGAACTTGCGGGATAACCTGGGCTATATCAAGGCGATGGCTGATCTCGCCAACCTGATCAGTATGGTTCCGACCGGATCGACCTATTCCAGTACGGGGTACTGCCTGGCGGGTGGCAGCCAGTTTATTTGCTACCAGCCTTCTAATGGCAACTTCACGCTCGACCTTTCTGGCGAAAGCGGTACGTTCAATATCCGCAAAGTGCGTCTATCGAATGGCGATATTGATACGGCGCAGACCACAACCGGTGGGGCGTCTCGCACGATCACGCAGCCTTCAGGCTGGACTACGGGTTGGGCATGTTGGGTATATAAATAATGGCACTTCCCTACACTGATGACTTTACCGATACTAATGGGGTGCAGTTAACCGCACATTCGGCTAATTGGACTAAGGTCACGTCTGGTGATCCAGATATACAAACCAATGGGCTTGCGCCGGATGTTGCGAATGATGATCAATGGTGTTATCTTAATTCTGAGACTCCAGGAAACGATCAATATGCCGAGATAGTTTTCAAATCACACGGCACAGATGGAGATTATTCCGTCGCAGGAATTGTCAGATCGTCAACTACTCAGCTTACTGGCTATGTTGCATATTGGAACAGGGTTGGCGTACCAGGGGCGGCATACATATTCAGAGTAATCAATAATTCCTGGACACAATTAGGTAGTTATTCGGTTGGTTTAGTCAATGGAGATGTGCTGAGACTTGAGGCCGAGGGCGACCAGATCACGCTAAAACTTAATGGCGCAACTGTGATCGGGCCAATCACAGATAATAACATTGCTAGTGGTCGTCTGGGTATTCACGCCTACGGGGATGCCGCCGATCACATCATCGAAAGCTGGACGGGCGGAAATTTAGGAGCAGTCAACGAGACCGTGAACGCTCTGCCCGGCGCGGCTTTCGGAACGGGCGTCCCAACCTCGGTTGTATCCACCGTTGGAGTATCCGCGTTGCCTGGCGTCTTCTTGGAGACGGGGCTGCCGGCGGATGTCTCTGTCGAAGAGATCACCAATGAGCAGGTAGACGCCCAGCCCGGAGCCGGCCTAGCTTCCGGCCTGCCCGGATCGGTTTCTTCGGGCGTGGGTATCGCTGCGCTGCCGGGCGGGGTCTTTGCGGCGGCGTTGCAGGCGGTCATCGAAGCTGGAATCAGCATCGAGGCGAGCATAGGGGCGGCGATGGGGTATGGCTCGGCCTCGGCGACGATTACAGCGGACGTGGGGATCGCGGGGCTAATAGGCGAGGCGCAGGGTGGGGGCGTTCTGGCTCAGGCTGTGGCGGATATCACTCTAGCTGCGGCGCTCGGAGATACCCAGGCGGGCGGGATGCCGGCTCAGGCGACCGTTGATGTAACCCTGGCTGCCCTGTCCGGGTTGGCGCAAGGCGTTGGAATTACAGCTCAGGCTGCGGCGAATGGCGTCATAGCCGGCACACCTGGTTTAGTTCATGCTGGCGGTTTGCCGGCGGATGTCTCTCTGATTATCAACGAGACTGTGGACGCTCAGCCTGGAGCCTCCCTGGCCGGTGGAATTCCAGCAGAAGCTGCGGTAAGCACTGAGGTTGCTTCCCTGGTAGGTTCTATCGACGCGGCAGGCGGCGCAGGGGCGGATGTCTCCACCGGCATGAGCTTCCAGGTACAGGCCGAGCCGGGCGTATCCTATGCCTTTGGTATCCCTGCCGGCGCAGCGGCCTCGGTCAGTGTGGCCGGGGTAGCCGGAGGGAATCAGGCATGTGGAAACGAAGCAACTATAGAGGCTTCGACTTCCATCGCCGGGGCGATCGGAGCCGGGCTGGTGGGTGGAATGCCGGTAGATATCATCCTGGGCGAGATGATTTACGCCCAACCCGGAGCGGGATTTGCGATTGGCCTTGAGGCAGCAGCCGAATGGGACGTGGCGATTGCCTGCCTACCAGGAAATGTGTTCTCAGGCGGGTTAGATGCTGATCTCTCCCTGGGCGAGATCAGCATATTTGCCAGGCCCGGATCGGCTTGGGGTTATGGCATTCCGGTGGCGGCCTATGTGTCTTTGGTTATAACACCGATAGAACGTATTTCGATCGAGCCCAGAGGCGGCAGGATCTCTAGCGTTCCACAAGAACAGAGGCAATTATGACAGACGTTTTCACGAAACGACCTGATACGCTCCTGGATTACAAGAAAGATTGGTCCGATTGGTTGGGAGCGGATACGATTTCTGAATCAATCTGGTCCGTCCCTACCGGGCTCACGAAAGAAAGTGATAGCAAGACGCCAACCGGGGCAACGATCTGGATATCCGGCGGGGTCGATGGCGAAGATTATCTGGTCATCAACGGGATCGTCACCATCGGCGGCCGCCAGGAGCAGGCATATCTGATTCTCCAGGTGCGATCTGCGCCGGGTACGATTTTGAGCCGGGCGGAGGCGGCCACCGTTCTCAGATGCGAACAAGACGATCCCAACATGATCGATTTGCTGTCGCTGGTGGACGGATACATCCGACAGGCGACCGGCAGGGACTGGAGTAAGGATATGCCCATCCGGTCCGAGGCCAGGAGCGCAGCCAGGATGCTATTGGTGCGCTGGCACGAGGACCCGGGCGGGATGGCAGCCGGGGCCGCGATGGGATTCGGACTAACTGCCTGCCTGGTGCAGCTCGAGGCGCTGGCGCTGCGCTATAAGATATTCGCCGGTGGAAATGGTGCCGGGGCTATCTGTTTGCCAGGGGCGCACCTGGGTGATACGGTGTCCAGCCTGGTCGGAAAGGTCGGTGCGAGCGGCGATCAATCGGCGGCATTCGAAGCCGTGATCACATTCGAAGGCCAGATCCAGCAGGTTTCAACCGCCGATCTGTCGGATCACTGGTACCAGGTGCACCTGGTGCCTCCGGAGGCGCTGCCTTAATTGTTTGCGCGCAAACATTTCGATTATTGGCGGAAAAGATGAACCTGAACGGCAAAACCATCAATCCCGGCGAGCTGCGCACCCCAATCAAGCTGGGGACGCGGTCAGTTACACCCGATGCGGGCGCATTCCCGGTCGCAAGCTACACGAGTTTTGCCGACGTGTTCTCCAAATGGACCTGGGTGCACGGGCCGGAGGTCTGGACGGCGCAGGCAGTGCAGGCGGAGCAGCCGGCGACGGTGCTGATCCGCTACAACGCAACCCTGGACGGCACGTGCGGCGTGCAGCTGAGCGGCCAGTGGTATGAGATCGTCTCGATCGACGACCTGCAGCAGCGACACGAATATATCGAGCTCAAAGTGAAGCGATTCAGGAGTGGGTAACATGGCGATCCGGTCGAGATTGGAAACGAAGGGCTTTGCAGAATACCTGGAGCGCCTGGCCAAGGCAGGGCGGAATATCGACGCGATCGCTGACGAAGCGCTCATGGACGGCGCCGAGATCCTGGAGGCCGGAATGCACCGGCGGGTAGCCAAGGACACCGGCAACCTGGACGATACCATCACCACCGAGGGTCCCTTCCGAGAGGGTAATTTCCATTTTGTGACGGTCGGATTGCCAAAGAGCACAGATGCCGAGACGGCCCGCTATGGCAACGTCCAGGAATACGGATCGGCCAACATGGCTGCCCAGCCCTACATCCGGCCCACGCTGGACGCCGACATGGGAAAAGCCCGCAAGGCGATGCGGGCCCGCTTCGAAGCGGAGGGGGTTTTGTGACCATCTGGGAGCGGATCAAGGCGGCCCTGACGCCGTTGAATGTGCCGATATCGGCCAACTCCAATATTGCCAGCACCGGCAGCAACCTGCCGGACCTGTACCTGGTCTATTTCCTGATCTCCGCACCTCCGGAGCAGCACGCTGACGACCAGGAGACGCTGCGCACCAATCACGTGCAAGTCACGGTTTACAGCCACAGCGGGCTGGCGATCCTGCCGGACGTGGACGGCGCCATGACGATCGCAGGTTTCACGCGCGGCCCGATGCGCGAACTACCATACAACCAGCAAACACGCCATTTCGGCCTGGCGCTGGAATACTACTTCCTCGAAGGAGATTAACATGCCAATCAATGCCAATGCAGGCGAATACAAAAGTCGAGTGGGGCTCGATTCTTTGTACATCGCCGAAGTCACCGTCGACGACGCCAGCGCCTACACCGCCGATACGCCCGAGTACCTGGCGCCGGCGGCAGAGGCCTCCATGGAGCCTACCACGTCGTTCGAAATCCAATACGCGGACGACCAGCCCTACGACGTGATGGAGGCGGAGGGCGACACCAAGATCAATCTGAAGATCACCAATCTGCCGGCAGAGATGTATGCCAAGCTGCTGGGAAGGCCGTTCGACGCCGTCTCCGGGCGGGTATTCGACAATGGCGGGGTGGCGCCCTACGTCGCCCTCAGCTTCCGCAGTCTGAAGGCCAACGGCAGCTACCGGTATTTCCAGTTCCTCAAGGGGAAGTTCGCGACCCCCAAGGAAGAGGCCGCCACCAAGGGCGAGAAACCTGAGCCGAAGGTTCTGGAGATGATCTACACCGCCATCAAGACGGTCCACGAATGGGACCTGGGGGACGTGACGGACAGCGTCAAGCGCATCTTCGGCGACGCGGACACGGATAATTTCAGCGCCACCGGCTGGTTCAGCCAGGTGCAGACTCCGTCCGTGTCCGCGCCCTCGGCCCTGGCGATGTCGGTAGCCGATCCGGTGGATGCAGCCACAGGTGTGGCGGTCACCAAGACCTGCACGCTGACCTTCAACAATGCCCTGCTCAGCACCGCCATCTATAACGTGTCCCTGATCAAGCCCTCGGATGGCTCGATCGTGGCCGGCGCCATCACGCTGGATGTCACGAAGAAGATCGTCTCGGTCGATCCGACCGCCAGCCTGAGCGCGGCGACGGATTACCTGCTGGTCTACAACGTGATCGACATCTACGCCCAGAACCTGAGCGGCGCGGTGAACTTCACCACGGCGTAACATGAGCGCACCAATGCAAATCACGCTCTATGGTGATAATGATGAGCCGATTGGCGTTCATACCCGCTCCATCGTGCCCTGGGGCATGTTGAAGCGGGCAATCCGCCTGGCCGGTAAGCTCGAAAAAGACCAGATGACCGAAGAGCTGATCGACGAACTGGCAGGTCTCGTGGTTGACGTTTTCGGCAATAAGTTTACTGTTGCAGACCTGAATAATGGCGCCGAGATGTCCGAGATGTTGACCGTGCTGAACGCGATCATCGGTAAGGCGCAGGCGGTAATGCCGGTTAGCGAAGCAAACCCTACGAAGCCGGGGTAAATTCCCCGGCTTCTCAGGGCGGCAGCATAGATTGGCTGATAGATATGGAGATCAGCCTTGTCAAGGCATTCAATTGGTCATTGTATGAGCTTGATCTCACGGATATAGAGAGCCTGTTTCCATTCATCTTCCGGCTGACCAGTGGTGATGGAATAGGCTCTCAAACAGCGTATTGCGATCAGGTGGATTGGCTATGAGTGATCAACCTCTATCCGGAAAAGTCGGCCTCGATACTACTGATTTCAAGACCGGTATCGCGGAAATGAACCGCTCGATCCGCGTCATCGAGAGCGGCTTCCGCGCGTCTGCAGCTGCTTTGGGCGACTGGAGCAAATCGGCCAGCGGGCTGGAGCAGCGCATCAAGTCCCTCACCGACCAGATCGGAATCCAGAAATCCAAAGTGGTCGCTCTGGAGGCAGAATACAAGCGCGTAGCAGCCGAGAAAGGAGCCACATCGAAGGCGGCCCAGGATTTGGAAATCCGGCTCAATAAAGAGACGGAAACCTTGAATAAGATGGAGGGGGAGCTCGGCGAAACCCAAACCGCCTTAGCCGGAATGGGGGACGAATCGGAAGAGGCCGGCAAGGGCGCCGAACAATTAGGGAAGGACGAAGAAAAAGCAACGGGAGAGACCAGCAAGCTCCACAGTGCGCTTTCGAGGCTAAAAGATGGCCTTAAGAGTGTTGCCGGCGACTTCCGGGATCTAGGAGACAAAGTGCTGAAAGGCCTCGCCGTAGGCCTCGCCGGTGTAGCAGCCGGGATCGCGGGCGCGATAGCAGGCATCGGCGCAGGTGTGCTCAAGTTTGCCGCAGCAAGCGATGAAATTGTCGAGAGCGCCGAGAAATTAGGCATCTCCGCAGTGCAATATCAGGAGTTCAAATATATCGGTGATCAAGTAGGCACATCGGTCGAGGCTATTGGCAAGGCTTTCTCGAAGACTACCAAATTGATCGGGTTGGCCGCCTCCGGCAACAAGGACGCCATCAAGACCATCAAGGATCTTGGAGTATCTATTTATGATGCGAATGGCAATTTGCGCAGTGCGCAAAGAGTGACCTTTGACTTGATTTCGGCACTTGGGGCAATGGAGGATGAAACCGCGCGAGATATCCTGGCTCAAGATATTTTCGGCAAGGGATTCCAGGAGCTGGCCCCCCTGATCAACCTGGGAGCGGACGGCGCGGCAAAAATGACCGATCAGCTGAGAGCGATGGGCGGGGTCATGTCCGAGGATGCCATCAACGCTGCCGCGGATTTGCACGACAAGATCGGAACGCTCAAAGCTGGCTTTGGCGGGCTTATTGCGCGTCTGGCGGGCGCTTTTATTCCCGTGATCTCCAAGGTCGTAGATGCGTTGATGAAGTGGCTGGCTAACCCGAAGATTCAGGCGGGAATAAAGAATCTCACGGATGGGATCGGGAAGATTGCCGAAATCATTGGGAAAGTGATCGACAAACTCCTGGCCGGAGACGTGCGCGGTGCGCTGCTCGATATCTTCCCGAAGGAAATGGTCGATAAGATTTTTAATATTGCCAGTGCCATCCGGGAATTCGTCACGGGGACGCTGATCCCATTTATCCGGGAACACTGGGAAGAGTTGAAAGCCGCCCTGATCTCCGTCGGAGTGGTCATCGGTATTGTGGCCCCGTTGATTGCGATCATCGGGGCGGTCATTGCGGCGCTCACCAGCCCGATAACATTAATTGTAGCAGCGATAGCACTTTTGGCTGCAGCCTGGACCGGCAACTGGGGCGGTATCCGCACCACGATAACGGATTGGTGGGAAACGACGGGCAAGCCAATTTTTGAACAATTGGCCGATTGGCTACAAGTGAACCTGCCCATAGCTCTCGAAACGTTGAAAGGATTCTGGCTCAATGTATTACAACCAGCTTTACAGACATTCTGGGGCTGGGTTCAAGGAACAGTATTTCCAATTTTAATAAAACTATGGGAATGGTTGGCGACTAATATACCAGCAGCTATTAAGACGCTTTCGGATTATTGGACAGGTACTCTCCTGCCGGCCATCGAACGGGTTTGGAGTTGGATGTCTACGGTTGTTTTTCCGTTTTGGGAGAGCATGGCCAATCTACTCAGCGCTGTCGTGGGCGTGGCGGTAGAAGCCCTGGCCGGTATATGGGAGAATGTCCTTCAACCGGCGCTGAACACTGTTTATGATTTCATCAAAACCAATTTACAACCTCTATTTCAGACTTTCTCCGATTTCTTTAGCAGGACCTTTGGTCCAACACTGAATACCTTTCGAACCGGAGCATGGCAAAAGTTCCAAAAGGGTTTCGAGACCGTCAAGAGCCTTATCGATACCGTGACGTCCTTGTTCAATACATTTGCGGACGCCATACGAAATTTCGAGCTTCCGGAATGGATGCAGCGTCATTCCCCGTCGCCATTCGAGATGGTCTTTATTGGTGCCAATGAAGCATTGGAAGAATTGACACGTACCGAGCTGCCAAAGTTGGCAGCCAGATTAAATTTGATTGCGCCAAATTTACCCGCCGGGCCAGTTCCTGCAATATCTTGGGCAGGAAATATTAATAATATCCAGGTGACCATCAACGCTTATGGGAATGCCCAGCCGCAGGCCATAGGCCAGGCAGCCAGAGACGGCGTGCTGAAAGCTCTGCGAGCGAGGGGGTTATAGCATGTATCGCCTGATCCGCTTCGGAACTACCAATATCGAGCATCTCAACCAGGTGGAGCCGATCGGCAGCGGCCCCACGCCTACCGCATATCAGCGCCTGCCGGAGGGCGGAGCCATCGACGGGTATGGATCCAGGCAGCTCTCACCGGGAGCGGTCGAGCGCATCAAGACCATGCGCCTGGTGGCCGGGAGCGAGCCCGCCCTGGAGAGTCTATATTTCACGCTCCTGGGGCTGCGCGGTATGAGGGATAAGCTCTACCGGCGCACCAAGTCCGGGCTGATCCATTGGATGTATGCGCGCCTGGCCGAGGTCTCGGCAGCCCGGAGCTACGAGAGCGCCAAATACCGGCTGTACCAGGATATGGACCTGCGCCTGGTGTGCCAGGAGGCGACCTGGCGCGGGATCTACCAGGGATCCTGGTTAGTAGGTAATACCGGGATCTATCTGGATTCGGCTTATGCACTGGACACCGGCGTGATTGTCACTCTGGACCAATCGCCCAAAAACTTCACCTTATATAACGGCGCGCAGGCAGATCCGGGCCGGGCGCCGGTGCGCTCGATCCACATGGTCATCCAAACGTACGACGCCGCTCTTTCCGGTATCATCATCAGCCGGAACGGCGGAGAGTCGCTGGGATGGGAGGGGGATCTCTCTGCGGAGGGACAATTGATCATCGACACCGGAACCATGCAGGTCAGTGGCACCGGGGTCACCGATCCTTACGATGGTTTGACCCTGCTGTCAACCGCCGACATGGCCGCCTGGCTCACATTACTGCCCGGAGCCAATTCGATCTCCGTCGAATCGTCTGGGGCTGTCCCGACCTACTATCCAACCATCGAATTCATCTATCACGAGGCCTGGTACTAATATGACCGTCCTCAATTTCTGGGTCGATATCGAGAATGCAAGCGGGGTCAAACAGGGCACGGGGCCCCTGCGGGCGCGCTATTTCACGGTCCGCAAACCGCTATCCGCCTCGGGCGATTTCGAATTCGAGATCAGCGCCGGGGATCCTAACCTGTCCGCCCTGCAGGAGAAACGGGTGGCTATCTGCCGTTATATCGATACAGACGGCGATATCCTGGATTTCGGCGGAGGGGTGATCGACCGGATCGTATTGGCGGTCGACGAAAACGGCGCCCAGTGGTACAGGGTGTCCGGAAACGACCTGACCCGCGAGCTCACCTATCGATCAGTGCGAGAGCTCAAGCTCGAATCGGCGTCCGCGGGCGTGACGGACGGCCCGGACCAGATCATAGCCCTGGCTCCATCTGGCTGGACGATCCAGGATGGAACGACGGTTACACCGGTCTATGCCGGCTACGATGGCGAATCGGTCCTCAATGCCCTGCTGCGCTGCGGCGAGCACATCGGCGAACACTGGCGGCTGGGATCCGGGCGGCAGATCGTCTGGCTGGGACCGGCCAGCACCTTCCTGGCCTCCGGAGTGCGGGCGGTGCAGCACGTCAACGATCCGGTGGCAGCCGAGAGCAATCCCGATATCGTGGTTATAACCTCGCTTGAGGAGCAAAATGATGCGGCCGACCTGGTCACCCGCATCATCCCGCGCGGCAGCGGGAATGGCGGGGTGATCAGCAATCTGCAGCCCTGCACCGATACGGCGCCGGCCGGCTATACCCTGAACAAGACCTTGAATTATCTCGAAAATGACGCGGCGGTCGCCCAATACGGGGTAATCGAGCGGGTGATCGATTTCAAGGAGCTGGGGCCGATCTCCAACACCGACCTGGACGTGCAGAACGCAGCCAACATGCTGCTGCAGGCCTCTTATCAATTCCTGGAGCGTTACAGCATCCCGCATCGCTCATATTCAATCGCCCTGACCGCCAGACAGATCCTCGAGCCGGGCACCACCCTGCGGACCGTCTATCGCCAGGTCCTGGACGGTGCCGTCATCTACGATCTGGACGACGAATTCAACCTGGTCGGGATCGAGCAATCCATCGATGAGACCGGCCTGCACACGACCCGGGTCACCATCTCGGAAAGCGATCGCCAGGCCGTGAGCGACGAGGATTACCTGGCCGGGCAGGCCCAGGAAGGTACGATCTTCGCCGCTCACCAGCAGCTAGGGGCGTCGGTAGACAATCTCACCTACCGGGACGAGCTGGACCTGGATCACGATGCATCCTTCCGCTTCTGGCTGGGGGAGGAATACACCACCATCCAGCGGGCGCTCTTGCGCTTCCGGGTCCAACCCTTGCGCTCGACGGTAAAGTCCATTGGCGCCGAATCAACCACCACCAGCGCCGGAGGCGCAGGCACGCACACCTCGGCCAGCGGCGGCAGCTCCAACCCCACCACCAGCCAGACCGGAGGCACCACCACCGACGCCGACCAACACCAGCACGGGATCAACGTTTTCGACAGCAGCGCCGGGGACCCGGTCACCTTGAGCGGTAGCCTGTTTCGCGCCCCCTCCGGAGGGACGGTCCAGGTGCCCACCACGTTCGAAGGCGGGCACGATCATACTATTCCCCAGCACACACACACGGTCAGTGTTCCCAGCCATACGCACGGAGTCACCATCCCGGACCACACCCACGACGTGACACCCATCCTGGATACGGTCTATGGTATTTTCGAGGAGAGCGGAGCGAACACCCTGGCGCTGGCGGACCTGGTCATCCAGCTCAACGGCGGCGCAGATCTGCTCAGCCAGGTGACCGACATCGGCAATGGCTGGTACCAGCTGGACATCACTGCCGGCCTGGTCAATTCGATTTACCGCCCGGTCCAGGAAAACAACGAGATCGTGGTTTCCACCGCGGTGGATAAGACAGCCCGGCTGGAGGCGCAGATCACCATCCGGGGCGTGATCCAGGCCGTAGCTTATTCGTAAGGATGCCAAAGAACAGCATCCGATAGGAGCATTTATGACCACCGACAACCATACTCCGATTACAACCGGTGCGGCGGCCAACGCCGCCACGTTCAACGCACCCCTGGGCCAGTTGGATGCGGCCATGGGCGAAGTCGACGATCTGACGACGACTATCAAGACTGACCTGGTCTCGGCCGTCAACGAGATCGACGCCGACGTCGGCAACCCTGCCGAGCTGACCACATCGTCGAAGACCAACCTGGTGGCGGCAGCCAACGAGATCGATGCCGTAGCGGATGCCGCTGCATCCGAGATACAGGCGGCTCGGGCCGGGTTCCTTGACCTGGACGCGCGCCTGGACGATTTGGGAAAAGTGGCCGTCGCCTCGAGCGGCGTGGGAACGACCACGCTCTCCAGCCAGGCCAACCAGGGCGCGACGTCGCTCAGCGTGCAATCAGCAGCCGGCTTTGTGGATGGGGATTACATCACCGTGCTACTTGATAGCGGCGCGCTGCACGCCTCGACCGTGGATGGCACACCGGTCGGAAACACAATCGTGATCGACGATGCGCTGCCCAGCGTGGCCGGGGCCGGAAAGATCGTCTCGAAATCGCTCGTGGAGATAGCCCTGGCCAGGGGCGGATATTCCTATCTCGGGCAGCGCCTGGATAACTTCCAGAGCAGGATTCTGCAAATCGAAGACGATCCGACGGATGATTTCCTGCGGCGCTTCCCGGTCACGCGGATCAACCGCAAAGTGTCCATTCAGTACGTCGATGCCTCAAATCGCTACATTTGGACGCCCATGGACGGCTTTTTGACGTGGGCCAGGTGGACGATGACCCTGAATGTCAACAGCATTTGGACGCTCGAGGATATGAGAATCTACCGGCATTACAACACCACACCGGATACGGATGCCGGAATCACTTACTCAGCCGGCTGGTCACACACCGCCGGATCCGGCGAGCTTGACGCCACCCGATCATTTACCGAGAACACCGCCGGCCGCACCGCCGAATGGACCGTGACCGGAGCCGAACGCATCTATGTGTCTATCACCACGCGCTCCAACGGAGGCTATGCCATCGTCACGATCGACGGGGCGAATGACCTGGTCATA
>Ga0214473_10003042_pt1 | contig 20480 bp, 17 predicted proteins | sample RVTome_7_FD_203509 | JGI IMG/M metagenome (GOLD analysis project Ga0214473, IMG submission 203509) | Soil microbial communities from uranium-contaminated site in the Upper Colorado River Basin, Wyoming, United States - RVT98D197 | ecosystem: Environmental > Terrestrial > Soil > Contaminated >... | reverse complement strand
GCCAGCGCTGGCGGCAGCGGGGTGAGCACGGCCACGGGCAGCATGACCACATTGTACAGCAAGGCCCACGCGAGATTCTGCTTCATGATCCGCGTGCTGGCTCGCGAAATCCGAATCGCCTCGGGGATCAAACGCGGCGAGTGACCGACCAGGCAGACGGGGGCGGCCTGCCGGGCAACGTCGGCACCCGCGCCGATCGCGATGCCCACGTCCGCCGCTGCCAGCGCGGGCGCGTCGTTGATCCCGTCGCCCACCATCGCCACGCGTCCGTGGCCGGAGGCCGCGCGCACGCGCGCGAGCTTCTGCGCGGGCGTCAACTGGGCCTCGAACGCCTCGATCTTCAGCAGGCCCGCAATGCGGCTCACCGCCGCAGGCCGATCGCCCGAGAGCAGACGCGTGCGCACCCCCAGGCGTCGCAGCTCGTCCACGGCCGTCGTCGACTCGGGATGGAGCGGGTCGGCCAGCCCCAACAACCCCACGACTTGGCCGTCGCGCGCGACCCAGACGACCGTCAGTCCGTCGGCCGCCAGTGCGTCCGCGCGCTCGCGAAAGTCGTCTGTGGCGACCTCATTTTCGTGTAGCCACTCGGCGCTGCCGACCACGATCAGGCCACCCTCAATCCGACCCCGCACGCCGCCGCCCGGGCGTGACTCGAAATCTCCCGGCGTCGGCGGCGTGACGCCGTGCTCGCGGGCGGCCCGGACGATGCTCCGCGCGAGCGGGTGTTCGCTGAGCTGTTCCAGCGCCGCGGCCAGCGCGAGGACCTGCGCTGCGCTGGCGTCGCCGATCGGCTCGATGTGTGCGACGGCGGGCACACCGAGGGTGAGCGTACCCGTCTTGTCCAACAGCACTTCGCGGACGTGTCCGGCCACTTCCAGCGCGGACGGGTCGCGCACCAGAATGCCACGCTCGGCGGCGCGCGTGGTGCCGACGAGTACGGCGGTGGGGATCGCTAGTCCGAGCGCGCACGGACACGCGACTACGAGGACCGCGATGGTGCGCTGTAGCGCCCAGACTGGTTCCGCGCGACCCAGCCACAGCCAGCCTGCGAAGGTGCCGAGTGCCAGCAGCAGCACGACGGGGACGAAGACTGCGGCCAACCGATCCGCCAGCCGCTGCCACGGGGGTTTGGCCGCCTGTGCCTCCGCGACAAGCCGCGCGACCTGCGCCGCGGCCGATCCGTCGCCGGTCGTCGTGGCACGCAGGTCGAGCAGCCCGTCGGCGACCCGCGTGCCGCCGAGCAACCGATCCCCAACCGTGCGCTCGACGGGCATGGCTTCGCCGGTGACGAGGGATTCGTCCACGGTGCCCTGGCCGGCGACGACGAGGCCGTCGACCGGGACGAGGCCGTGTGCCGGAACGCGCAGCAGGTCGCCAGGGCGCACGTCGTCGATCGGCACGGTCTCGGTGCGGCCATCGACGATGCGGAGGGCGTCGCGTGGGAGGCGCGTGGCGAGCGCCTCCAAAGCCGTCGACGCCTGCCTGCGAGCCCGCGCTTCCAGATGGCTGCCGAGCGCCACGAACATCACGATCAGCGCGGCGCTGTCGAAGATCAGGAGCGCAGGTTCGCGCAGGATCAGCCCGGCCAAGCCGCCCACGAATCCCGTCAGCGCGCCAAGCGAGACGAGAACATCCATGTTCGTCGTCCCGCGGCGCAGCGCCCGCCAGGCGCCAGCCAGCATGTTGCGCGCGCCGAGCGCGAACACGACCAGCGTCAGCCCGGCCTGGACGAGCCCCCCGCCCGGCGTGTGCAGCCACCAACCGACTAGGCGGTGCAACGCCGGCGGCAGCCCAGGAAGCAGATGCGCGACGTGAAACGCGATCAGCGGCGCCCCGGCGAGCAGCATGAGCCCCAGGGCGCGGCGCTGGCCGTGCAGCGCGGCATCTCGCTCCGCGGTGCGAGCCACGAGCGCGCGACCGGCCTCGTGTGGGACCGCGTTGTATCCGGCCGCCCGGACGGCATGGATCAGGGCGGACACGTCCGCGGGCGCCGCCGAGTTTGTCACCCACACGGTCGCCTGCTGCGTGGCGAGATTTACGTCGGCGGACAGGACGCCGGCCGCGCTGCGCAGCGATTGCTCCACCGTCGCGACGCAGCCGGCGCAATGCATGCCGCGGATATCGAGATCAATTCGTACCGCGGGAGAGGGCTGGCTTGACATATACGGTAATGGTAGGCACGCTGCTGTCCAACGGTAAACCGTCAGCCGACCAACAGGGGCCGCGCCGCGCCGAAGCGGCGTGCGGACGACGGCGCGGCGCGGTTGCGTGTGGCGTCGCGGCGGGCTAGACTCGGCGCCCGGTTGGTTACGAGCGATCAACCCGACGTTCCGAACGGCCTCATACATCCGTCCCGACCGTCGAAGTACGTGGTGGTTGGTGAATCGGGATGACCTTGCGGCGTGCGTGCGGCGTCGCAGGGGTGGGCATGGCGGCCGCGGCCGAGCGGCGTCCGTGCCGCGAGTGAAGGAGACCCCCTCATGCAACAATCCGTGCGAACCGGGAGCGTAGTGGCCCTCGTGCTGGCGCTGGTATTGGCGCCGGCGATCCCGGCCCAGGAGAAGGGGCCCAGCGAACAGCTCAAGCAGGCGACCAAGCTGTTCGAGGAGCAGGAGTACGGGGCCGCGCTGGAAGTCCTGCGGACCATCGACCGCGGCAAGCTCAGCGCGGATGAGCAGGCGGAGTTTGACGGCTTGCGGCAAACCTTGCCGCAAGCGCTCGCCGCCAGTGAGGCCGCCGCGGAGACGCTGGCCAACGCGGAGAAGGCGTTCGCCGACGGGCGGTGGGACGAGGCGGATCGACTCTACCAGGCTGTTCTGGAAAACAAGTACGCCAAGACGGCCGCCCAATCCAAGGCCGCCGCCGGCCGCGAGGCTGTCGCGGAGAAAAAGCGCCTGGCCGAGGCGGCCGAGCCGATCGGCGTCGTCGAGGCCAAGCCGACGGACGAGAAGCCCGCGCGCGCGGAAGCAGCGCCGCTCGCCGCACCGCCGCCCGCGGACGCCCAGCGTCTGACGCCCGTCGCGGAAATGAAACAACGGGACGCGCTGCTCTGGCAGCGGGCCGCGGCACAGTCCCAGGACCTGGCGACCAAGGCCCGCGAGGCCGTCACGCAGAAACGCTTCACGGAAGCGCGGCAGATGGCGGAGCTGGCGCTGCAAAAGATCGAGGCGGCCCGCATGTACGCCGAGCCCGTCTCGAAGTATCTCGCCGCCAAGGAGGCCGCCGAGCGACTCAAACAGGAGGTCGCCACCGCGGCGGAGAAGCACGAACGTGAGAAGGCCGCGGCGGAGAACGAGGAGATCGCCAAGCGCGTGGCCCAGCGGCGTGCGTTGCTGGAGCAGCAGAAGCAGCAGAAGATCGAGCAGCTCTTCAACACGGGTGCGCAACTGCGCAAGCAGCAGCAGTTCGCCGAGGCCGCGGAAGTGCTGCGACAAATCCTCTTCATCGACCCGGCCAACGCCAAGGCGCGGGATCAGCTTGAGATCGCCGAGGACTACGCTTCCTTGCACGTGCAGACGGCCTGGGAAGGCGACTTGCACAAGCAAACCCGCAACGCGCTGGAGGCGGCCCAGGAAGCCCTGATTCCGTGGGACTACGAGGTCCTGTACCCGAAGAACTGGCTGGAGCTGACGGCCAAGCGGTCGGCCGCGGGAATCGGCGCGGGCGGCACGGAGGAGGAGGGCGAGCTGAACCGCAAGCTCGATGAAATCCTGCCGGAATTCGACTTTCAGCAAGCGCCCCTCGAGGCCGTGATGGAGCACCTCCAGGACGTCCAAAAGCTCAATATCGCGGTGGACTGGGAAGACCTGGAGACGAACAACGTCGCCCGCGACAAGCCCGTCACCGTCCGTCTGCGCGGGCTGCCCTTTCGCACCGTCCTGAAGGAAGTGCTCGGACAGGTCGGCGGCGAGACGAAGCTGGGCTTCTCGATCACCGAAGGGCTGTTGCGGGTCGCCAGCAAGGAGAAGCTGGATAAGAACAAGACCGTGAAGGTCTACGACATTCGCGACCTGCTGGTCAACGTGCCGCGGTTCAACAACGCCGCCAGAATGGACCCCTCGCAGGCCCTGTCCCAGGGCTTCCAGGCCGGCGGGGGTGGCGGCGGCGGAACCCAGCTTTTCCAGGCGAGTCAGCAGGGCGGCGAGGGCCAGCCCGATACGCAGGTCAATGCGGACCTGGTCCAGCGCATCATGGGGATCATCCGCCAGACCGTGGCGCCGGATTCATGGTCTGAATCGGGCGGCGGCGACGCCTCGCTGCGCGAACTGAACGGACAGTTGATCATCTACAACACCTCGGAAGCGCACGGCCAGATCGTGGGGCTGCTCGACCAGCTCCGCGCCACGCGGGCCTTGCAAATCGCGCTGGAGGCCCGCTTCCTCAACGTCACGTCGAACTTTCTCCAGGAGTTTGGCGTGGATTTGGACTTCGTGTTCAACTCCGGCAGTGCCGGGTTTGACCGGACGTTGGTCGGGGGCGGCCAGCCGCTCGTCGATCCTGTGACCGGGGCCAACGTGCTCGTGCCGCGGCCGTATTCGCGCATCGGCGCGACGCCCAGTGTTCCGGGGTTCGGCAACCCGATGCAGCAGGTTGCGGTCCAGCAGCCCTACGGCCAGGCCGGATTAGTGCCTTCGGCCACCGGCGTCAGCCCGCACTTCAATGAGATGACGCCAATCTCGGCGCAGCAGGGGTCGCTTCTGCTGACCGATCCGAGCACGCTGAATACCGGTATTCCCGGTTCGTTCGCCCAGCGGGTCACCAACCCGGCGCTCAACATCGCCGGTTCGTTCCTCGACAACCTCCAGGTCGACTTTCTGATCCGCGCGACGCAGGCCAACCAGCGCTCCAGCATCGTGCAGGCGCCGCGGCTGGTGATGTTCAACGGGCAGCGGGCCAACATCAGCGTCGGGCGCAACCGCACGTACGTCGCGAGCGTCCAGCCGCAGATCGCCGAAGGGGCGGTGGGTGTCCAGCCGATCACGAACAGTGCCCCCAGCGGTACGGTGCTCGTGGTGGACGGGACGATCAGCGCCGATCGCCGCTACGTGACGGTCACGGTCGAAACCACCCAGACCAACGAGCCGAGCTTCGACCGTTTCGAGGTCCAGCGGGCCAGCGGGAACTCCCCCGGCATTTTCATCATGCTGCCCGACCAGTCGTTCGTGACCGTCAACACGACGGTCTCGATCCCTGACGGCGGGACCGTGCTGTTGGGCGGGCTCAAGCAGGTGGGCGAGATCGAAGTCGAAGCCGGCGTGCCGATCCTCGACAAGATTCCCATCATCAAGCGGGCCTTCACCAACAAGACGATGGTTAAGGATACCCGCACGCTGCTGGTCCTGATGAAGGCCAAGATCATCATCCAGAAGGAAGCGGAAGAAGAGGCGTTCCCGACGTTCACCGCCACCGGCGGGAGCTGAGCGTCCGTCGTGCGCTGAGACCACGGGGTGAGTTGCGCGCGCCCGCCGGCACCCATTGGCGGGCGTCGCTCTTTTCGTGTGCCGCATGACCACGCGCGGATCAATCATGCTGTTGCTGATGACGGCCGGCCGCGCGATGGCGCAGCCGACCACATCCGCGCCGGAAACTCAGCCCGCCGCGAGCCGGCCCGGCGTCCGATCATTTCAGCCCGGCGTGTCGATTGATTGGGGCGAGCGCACCGTCATCGTCACGAGCCACGTCGTGCTCCGCCGCGGTCCGCTCGAGTTCCTGGCGTGTTTCTCTGGCAAAGAGCACGAGAGCATTCTCCGCTTCGACGCGGCCGCCATGCACATCTATATGGCCCTGGGCCTGATCGGGCTCCAGCCTGGGCATCCGCCCGCGTGGGATGAGGCGCGCGGCGACTTCGGCCCCGCGGCGGGCGACCTGCTCGACATCGCGTGCGCCTGGGAGCGGGACGGGCGCGAGCAGCAGGTTGATGCATTCGGCTGGCTGCGGGAAATCGAGTACGCCCGTACACCTCTCGCGCGACCGTGGGTCTTCGCGGGGTCAATCCGGCTTTCCGACGGCTCCGTCGCGGCCGACCGCTCGGGGGTCGGCGTGGCGCTGGTCGATTTCTCCGACAGTCTGGTTTGCCTCTCGCACAGCTACTCCAGTCGCGCGCCGGAGCTGTGGGTGGAGGCGAACTCCGACGCGATTCCGCCGGTCGGCACGCGCGTCCGTGTGCTTTTTCGTCCGGCCCGGCCACGGGACTATCGCGTCGCCGTGGACTTTCGCGGCCAGCTCGCGGTGGACGGCCGTTGGACGGCCCCGGACGATCTGGCCGACCTGCTGCGGCTGACCTGCAAGCTGGATCCGCAGCGCGTGCAGCTCATTCGCGTCGAGGAGGCCCTGCGAAGCGACGTGCAGCTCGTGCAGCGCCGCCTGGCCGAATGCGGCGTGCCGTCGGATGCGGTCCAGTTTAAGCGCGAGTCGGATGGACCAGCCCCCACGACGCAACCCGCAGAGGGTCGCTAATCCGGTTCCGGCTCTGCGTCGGCCTGTCGGTCCAGCGTTTGTTTGAGGTGTCGCAGCTTGAGGCGGTGCGCGACCCGCTCCAGTAACTCGTTCTTGTTGACCGGCTTGCACAGAAAGTCATCGGCGCCACATTCGCGGGCCCGCTCGATATCGCCGGTCTCGTTCAGCGCGGTCACCATAATGACGGGAATGTCCGCGTAGCGCGGGTCGTCTTTGAGCGCGCGGCAAATCTCGAAACCGCTGCGCTTGGGCATCATGATGTCCAGGAGAATCAGGTCGGGCCGTTCCCGCTCGACCGCCTCATAGGCCGCCTGGCCGTCGGCGGCGAGGACGACCCGCACCCGCAGCGGCTCGAGATAGGCCTCCAGCAGCTCGAGAATCTGCGGGTTGTCGTCGGCGATCAGCACGCTGGAGTGGGTGAGATCGACTGGGTCCATGTTCGTCGCCGAGGTCCGGGCGCTCCCGAAGCCCATAGTCTCTCGGAAATGGCGCGCGGACGCAAATGCTCCGACGCCAGCCGGCCGGCCGGCGCTTGTCGGAAACCTGGGAGCCGAATAGACTGACTACGTTAGCGGGTACGCGCCACGCGGTTCACGGGCGCGCCCCGCCGTGGAGTTCAACGCATGCGTCTACCTATCTTCATGTGGGGCCGGCTGGCGGGCCTCGTCGGGCTGCTGTGGATCGGGTCGGGGCTGCTGGCCGGGTGCGGGGGTGCCGGCGGCACCGGCTGGGAGTTTCTGGGCAGCCCGTACACGTATGTGGCCCCCACAGGCGGGCAGACGGGTCCGGGCAGCACCAGCCAGACGACCGGCGGCACGCTGGGCCAGTCCGACCGCACGCCCGTCAACCCGTGCCAGGAGGCCCAGGCCCGCAAGTTCGTCACCCTCTCCATGCGCAACCAGACGCCCGACTTCGTGCACTACTTCTTTGTGGCGATCGCGTTTGTGGACGTGGATCAGAGCGTCGAAGGCGCGGTCATTCCCTTCTTCGGCGATACGCAGTTTCCCGATGGTGCCGTTTGCGCGCAGGACGTCGCCACGTACCGCCAGTTTGGCTACAGCGAGGTGGCGTCGGGAACGACCACGACGTTCGGCGACTATTGCGTGCGTGGCCCCGCCTTGATTTATTTCCATCGGAACGGGCAGTTCCGCCGGGCCGCCGGCACGGCCAATACGTCGCTCGGCTCCGCGATCGCCCCCGCGCAGGGCAGCAGTCCGACGTACGATAACTTCTTCGCCAGCGCGGGCGTGCAGGTACCCGTGCCCGACCTGATTGTCTTCCACAATCCTGGCACGGGCGAGGGCGCGGCGCTCAAGATCAGCCGGCAATCCACGGACCCCTGCAACACGGTGGCGCCCGCGGGGGCGCCCGTTTGCCAGCGCGATGCGTTCTACTACGTGGACGACCGGGGCATCATGGCGGGGACCACCGCGCTGGGCGTGGGCGCCGGCCGGCGTGTGCCCTCCGAGATTCAGGGCACCGGTTGCGAATGCACCGGCCTGACGCGCGCCTTCCAAACGCTGGCACCCTCCCGCGTGACCGTACGCGGCGCGCAGTGCAACGAGTTCCTGCGCGGAGGACGCATTGAGTTCGTCTTTCTGCGCCAGGACGAGAACCCGCCCGTTCCCCAACTGCTCTGGAAAGTGACGGATAGCACCGGCGCGACGGTACACGAGTTCGATCCGCGCGTGACGTTGCCGTAGCCGGCGCACCCGCCCATTTCAGCGCAGGCCACTTCCGGCGAGCTACGGCGTCCCGGCCGCCGGCTGCGACGTGAGCGGTGCGCCGAGGCGTTGGAGCGCTTCGCGGGCGACCTGACGGTTCTGCTCGACCTCATTGCGGTCGGCATCCGCCGGGTCGGTGATCTCAAGCAGATGCTGGTACGATTCGATGGCCCGCTGGGCTTGGCGGGTGGCCTCCCGTAAGCCGGCCTGCTCGAGCACGTAGCGCGTGTTCTTGGGCTGGTACTCGGCCGCCTTTTCGACGTACAGGAGCATCTCGTGATAGCCTAGCTCCAGGCGGATTTTGGCCTGCTCGTCGGCCACACGGGCCAGCTCGATGAGCACGCGGGCCGCGTCGCCGGCCTTCCCCGGCAGCAGCTCGTCGGTCGGCTCATTCCGCGGGTTGCGACGGTACATGCGGTTGTGGTAGTGCTTCAGGGCCTCCCGAAGCACGTCGTAGGCCCGCGACAGCCGCTGCAACACCCACAACTCGGCCGGCCGCGCGTCCCGGTCTTTGAGCATGCCGGCCACCAGCGCGCGGGCCGTTTCCACCGCCCGCTCCAACTGCTCCGCACCGATGCGGGCCGACACGAGCCATTCCAGCGACTCGAAGTCCGTCGGATCGACTTCCACCGCCCGCTCCGCCGATTGGACGGCCTTGAGCCGGTCGCCCTGGCCCGCATAGCACATGGTCAGCAACCGCAGGACCTCGCCGACTTTGTCCCGCGGCGCGACGCGCTCGGCGTTCTTGAGAAACGACTCCGCTTGGCGCCACAGGCGCGACAGCACGTAAAACCGGCCCAGCCCGAGGTTCGCGCGGAAGTTCCCCGACTCCACCTCGACGACGGCCTTGAACCGGTTGCGGGCCTCGTTGTGATTGCCCACCTCGGCGGACAGCTCGCCGGCCAGGACTTGCGCATGGATGTTTCGCGGCTCCGCGCTCAACAAGACGCTCAGTCCGCGCTGCGCATCCATCAGCGCCGCACGGGCTTCGAGCGTTCGACCCTCGCGGTTGAACTGCTTGGCCAGCACCAGACGCTCCTCGACCGCGCGCAGCACATCCTGCGGTGTAATCGGCGCCACGCCTTCCGCGGCCGGCTGGGTGGTCGGCGAAGCGGCAGCCGGCGGAGTCTGGGCCCGCGTGGGCCAGGCCAGCAGCAGCATGACAAACAACAGTACCGCGCGTTTGCGCATCACCAGTCACTCCCGATTTTCGAACCCGTCACCAAGCCGGCTTTGCTCGCCCCTTCCCGCGAGGCAGAGCCCAGGGGCGCAACTCGCCCGTTCCTGATTATCGGCCATCCCGTCACTCTTGGTAAGGGCGCGCGAACCCTGAGCCCTGATTTCGCTTACGCCATCCGCGCGGCCCGGTTCGCCGCACAGCCTGGCGACTCACCTATTCTCCACCACGCCCAGCAACTCCAAGCGCAACAGGTTCAACACCGACCGGGCAGCACGTTCGCGAATGACTTGGCGCGGCGTCTGCGGACCGCAGAGAAGCTGCCGAGCTGACACGCTCCGTGGCGAAGCCAGCCCGAGGAAAACCAGCCCGACCGGCTTTTCCACGGAGCCGCCGGCAGGTCCGGCGATGCCGGTCACCGCCAGCGCGTAGCTGCTGCCAAAAACCGCCCGCGCGCCCGCCGCCATTGCGCGCGCGACCGCCTCGCTGACGGCCCCGTGCCGTTCCAACGTCTGGGGCGAGACATGCAGCCACTGCTGCTTGACCTCGTTCGCATAAGCCACGACACCGCCCAGGTAGTACCGGCTGCTGCCCGGCACCGCGGTGAGCATTTCGCCGACCAGCCCGCCCGTGCAGGATTCCGCGGTGCTCAACGTCGCCGTGGCATCCAACAGCAAGCGACCCACGACGCCCGCCAGCGTTTCATCGTCGCGGCCGAACACGACGATCCCGAGCCGCCGGCGAATCTCGCGCTCGGCGTCATCGAGCAGCGTTTGTGCTTCGGCCCCGCTCGGTGCGCGTGCCCGAATGTGGAGGGTGATCTCGCCCAGTTCGGCCGTCGTGCCGACTTCGGGATTTCGCCCGCGCACCATCCAGTCGCGTAACCGGACGCCCAGCTCCGACTCGGGTGTGCCGAAGCAGCGCAACCGCCGGCTGACGAGCACTTGCCCGGCCGCAATCGTCTCCAACTCCGGCGCGACCTCGCGCTGGAACATGTCCATCATCTCAAACGGCACGCCCGGCAGAGCGTAACAGCGCGCCCCTTCCACCGTCAGCGCGAGGCCAGGCGCCGTGCCGCACCAGTTCGGCAGCGCGCGGGCCGTGCGCGGCATCAGGGCCTGCACGCGATTGGCGTCGGGCATCTCGCGGCCCCGCTCGGTGAAGAAGGCGCGCAGTCGGGCGAGGCACGCTTGGTCCAGCTCCAGCGGCAGGCCGGCTGCGTCCGCGAGCGCTTGGCGGGTCACATCATCGTTCGTTGGACCGAGCCCGCCCGTGATGATGACCACCTCGCAGGCGCGGGCCGCCTGGGCTATGGCATCGCGGATTGCGTCACGCGCGTCGGGAACGATCACGATCCGCTCCGTGGCGACGCCCAGCGCGGCCAGTTGCTCAGCCAACCACGCGGCATTGCGGTCGAGGGTCTGTCCCAGCGTCAGCTCGGTGCCGGTCGAGATGATCCAGGCGCGCGCCATGTTGCGAGCCAGCGACGGCCGTTCCGCGAACTATACTGCTCTTAACGACCCAACGTGGCCGGTTCGGGTACGGCCTCACTACGTTACCGGCCGGAGCGCCGCGATGCCAAACGGATCGCCTTTCCACGGTGCGCAACACTACACGCCGGCGGAGACGCTGGAATACCGTGGCGCGCTCCTGCCCGCGCGTTTTGCCGGGCTCGGCGACGAGTACCGGGCGGTCCGCGACGGTGCGGGCCTGTTCGATCGCAGCGACCGCGGTCTGCTCGTGCTGACCGGCACCGACGGCAAGAGCTGGCTCGGCAATCTCGTGACCAACGTGGTCGGAACACTCGACGACTACGCGGGCAACTATGCGTTTGCGCTCGACGTGAAAGGGCGCATCCAGTTCGACCTGAACATCCTGTGCGTGCCCGACGCCCTGTGGCTGGACATCGACCGGGTCGCGATTCCGGCAGCGATAGCGCATTTGGACCGCTACCTGATCGCCGAGGACGCGCAGATTCACGAGCGCAGCGCGGCGTACGCCCGCCTCGGCTGCTCGGGCACGCGTGCCGCCGATGTGGCTGCCCAGTTGGGCGTCACGAACTTCGCCGCGCTGCCGGCGCTCGCGAGCGTTGCACTGGGGGATGCACCGGCACTGCTTGTTCGCCACGACTTCACGGGTTTGCCCGGCTTTGAACTGATCGTGGACAGCCAGGCCGCAACCGCGTGGTGGGATCGAGTGGCGGAAGCGGGCGCACGGCCAGCCGGCTTTCTCACGCTCGACGTGCTGCGGATCGAGGCCGGCATCCCCTGGTTGGGAAACGATATTGACGACAGGGTTTTGCCGCCCGAGACCGGCCAGATCGAGCGCGCCATCAGCCATCAGAAGGGCTGCTACCTCGGGCAGGAAGTCGTCGAGCGCATGCGCTCGCACTGCGTACTGGCTCGCCGACTCGTCCGGCTGCGGGCTGAGCCCGGCCCGCCGCTGGCTCTTCCGGCTGACCTAACCAAAGACGGCAGCACGGTCGGCCGAATCACGTCGCTGATGGCGCACCCCATCGCGCCCATCCGCGTGGGATTGGGCTATCTGAAGACCTCGGCAACGGACCTCACCGGTCTCGCGGCCGGTGACCCGCCGCAAGCGATCACGGTCCGCTAGAGCGGTTTCAAAAACCGTCCGGCGGGTGCCACGGGCAGCTCGCCTGCCAGTGCCGCGGGACACGGGCGGACAAGCCGCCCGTGGCACCCGACAATTATTGAAACCGCTCTAGTCGGATGCGCGCGGAGCCATCGACGCGCTTGCTTGCGGTCGGTGGTTGGGCTATGCTCTATTTATAGGACGCCGCGGGGACGGCGACACACACCTCGGGAACGGAGTTTTGAAGGCAGATCGGTTACAGCTTAGCTCGCAGAGCAGAAAGGCGTATCTCTATGAAGGTTTTATGGCAAGTCATGGGACTCGTGGCGATCGTGGGCATCGTGGCCAGCGCCGCGGCACAGCCGGCACATGAAGCCGCTGGGGCGCCCCCCGACCGGACCAAGATCGCCCAGACGATTGTGAATCAGTGCGCGGCGATCGGCCCCGGTGAACTGGTGTTCATCGGCGGCGGACCGCGCGATCTGGATCTCCTGGAGAACATCGCCGTGGAGGTCCGCCGATCCGGTGCGCAGCCACTGCTGACCATCGAGACGGAGTCTCTGGTCCGGCGCATGTTCACGGATGTGCCGGCCAAGTTCGACACTCAGGAACCGCTGTTCGGGTTGCGGTTGGCAAACATCATCGACGTCCGCATTGGCATCGACTTCCGCGAGCGGCTCGACCTGCTCGCCGACATCGCACCGCAGCGCATCATCGACGCTTCCAAGGCGGAGTCCGCCGTGAACGATGCGCTGCTGAAACGAAATGTCCGGCAGGTGTACCTGGGCAACGCCCTGTACCCGACCAAGGCCCTGGCCACGCAGTTTGGGATTCCGCACGACGAGCTGGCGCGCATCTTCTGGACCGGCATCAACGTCGACTACACGCAGCTCCAGGCCACCGGCGAGAAGGTGCAGAAGCAACTGGCCGGCGGCAACGAAGTAAAGATCAACGCGGCCAACGGCACCAACCTCACGGTCAAGATCAACGGCCGGCCGGTGTTCGTGAGCGATGGCGTAATCTCGACCAAGGACCGGGCCGACGGCGGTCCCGCCTGCCAGGTCTGGTTGCCCGCCGGTGAGGTCTATTTGGCCCCCGTCGCGGGCACCGCCGCCGGCACGTTCATCGCGGATACCTACTTCTACGAGGGCAAACTGATCGAGGGATTGAAGCTGGAGTTCAAGGACGGTCGGCTGGTCAACATGACGGCGGCCAAGGGCGACCTGGAGCCGCTCAAGAAGCGCTACGACGCCGCCCCCGCCGGCCGGGATCAGTTCGCGTTCATCGACCTCGGCATCAACCCCAACGTTACGCACCCGAAAGACAGCCGCATGGTCTGCTGGATGGCCGCCGGGATGATCTCGATCGGCACCGGCGGCAACACGTGGTGCGGCGGCGACAACGACGTGCCGTTTGACATGTACGCGCATCTGGTCGGCGCGACGCTGACGGTCGACGGCAAGGCGCTGATCGACAAGGGCAAGCTGATCGTCGGCAAGATCGAATGACGACCGGCGTCACCGTCCCCGCGGTGAGCCCACTCGGCGGCCCGAGGAGCGCGACGGAACTGTGCCCGCCGGTGCCGGTTCTTCGCGGAAAAGCTGGAAGTGCAGCGCCCCGTCGAACGGCATGGCCGAGGCGATGCGGGCGTACTCGACGTCCCGCGCCACGAGCTGCTCTTCGCGCTCGTAATCGGCCAGGGAGTCGTAGCGAAACACGAAGCGGACCGTGTTCATCGTCCCGCTCAGGCCGCACAGCAGCCGTGGCGCGCACCAGCCGCGCTCCTGGCGAAATCGCTGCCAGCCCTGCGCGGCCGTGAGAAACTCCGCAAAACGTCCGCGCTGCACGACGCCGTCGACGTGGACTTCCACCGCCATGACCGCTTCTCCGTTGCGCGCCGCAACCCGAGCCCTGCTCATCTTGCGGTGCGCCGTTTGACGCCGCAACCCTCCGCGGGCTGCCATGCGCCGCCTGCGCCACAGTTCTTCATAAGAGCGCCTAACAGAGCCTGGACGCCAGTGCCGGACCGCATCGCCCCGCCCTCGCGGGCGGGGTTCTGATAGGCGGTCCTATGAGAAAACTGGGAACGGTCTCTACCGTTCCCAGTCCGTAGTCGTCAGCGTACGCAGGACAGAGGGCGTCTACTTGAACATGCTCTTGACCTTCTCGTACAGCTCCGGCGCCTTTTGCTGGAGTTCTTCCTTGCTGTCGAACTTGCGGACCGTGGTCCGACCACCCTCGCTGGTCGTGATGGTGATCCCCCCGTCCGCGTCGATGTCAATCGACAGGTTGCGCGCGGCCGTCTCGGCCTCCTTGGCAGCCGCCTCTTTCTTCACCTCGCTCTCGAACCGTTTGTGAGCTTCGCGGGCCGCCTCGCGGCCCCTGTCGAGCACCTTCGACGCGTCCTCGAGCTTCTGCTTGACCTCGACCTCGAACTTGTGGCGCAGCTTGTCCAACTGCTCCGTGTCCGGCTGGAACTGCATCCACATGCGCCCGCGGAGGCCGCCAAAGCGCCGGTACAGCTTGTACCCTTCGGGATCGGCCTTCTTGAACTCGTCGGCCTCGTCATAGGTGGCCGACGACTTCTGCCCGTCCGGATCGACGCGCTCCACATGGATCTTGCCGTCCGCATCGCGGCGCACCGTCGTTACCTGCCCGTCCTTATCGACCCGCACCTGGACCTCGACGCGCGCCCCGCTCTCGGCGTCCGCATCCAGCTCGTAAGCCTTGGGCAGCGCACCGAAGGGGGCCACTTCGACACGCACATCCAGGTCCTCCGGCTCGAAGCCCTTCCACTCGAACTTCTCCAGCTTCTTGAGCACGTCGGGAATCGCGCGCAGCGGTCCCAGCTCCTCCATGATCCAGTCGCCGCCCGGCCCCAGCCGCAGCCGATGCCCTCGCAGGTTCAGCGACCGGTCAACGACGTTGGCTTCCGGCTCCTCGTACTTGTACTCCCAGTGACCGGGGTCCGGTCGCTCCGCCGGTGCGATGTTCAGGGTCTTCGTTTCGCCGCCGCGGACGATCTTCAGTTCGGCTTGGCGGCCCGCCTTGACGCCGCCGACGGCATTCACCAGGTCCTCCATGTCGCCGATCTTTTGTCCGTTGAAGGCGGTGATCACGTCGTACCGCTCGAGGCCGGCCTGGTCGGCGGGGCTGCCCTTGACGATGTTGGCGATCATCGTGCCGTCTTTGCCGATGTGCGCCGCGAGCGGCTCCGGAATCGGCGTCATGCGGACGCCGATCCACTGGGAGGGCTCTTTCTCGACGCCGGCCTGATCCTCGTCGCCCGGCTCGCCCGCGACCTCGGTGACCAGAATGACCGGTCCCGCGGCAGCGCGGTGCGGTCCGACGCGAATGGCCTTTGCCCCAGAAAGCTGGCCACCCGTTACACAAAGCACCTGGCAGCAATCACGTGGACATGCCGCCGGACCCGCTGCGGTCTTCTGGCCGTGCAGCAGCGGTCCGCTCCACAGCATGAGTGCCACCACACTCCACAACCAGTACGCCATGGCTTGCTCCTGTCAAAAGTCGTCTTGAATGGCGATCGCGCGCGTGCGCGCGCGATTGACCTCGATGACCATGAACTCGCCCGGGCGGTCGCCCGGAATGAGAATCCAATCCAAGTCGGTGTCCCGCAGCCGCTGGCGCGGCCGCTCGTACGAGTCGGGCAGCGGCTCGAAGCGGTCGGCCTGCGCGGCCGGCGGTGCGAACCACGATGACGCGGCCTGGACGCGGCCGTTGCCGCCCGGCGGGCTCGTCACCCGCGACGTGTTCATCCACACCATCGCCATCAAGCACGCGGCGGCCGCCACCGCGACCAGCTCCCCGATGCGCCACCACGGCGCGTGTCTGGCCGGCAGCGGGTAGGAACGCCCCAGCGCGGTTCGCAAGGCCCGCCCGATCTCGCGGTCCAGCGTCGCGTACTCATCGACCAGCGCCGCGGCGGTCGGATCCGAACGCTCCAGACGACGCAGCTCGCGGCGCTCGGCCCGCGTAGCCTCATCGTCGAGGTAGCGCGAGATCAGACGTTCCAGCTCGGGCGATCCGGGTTTCATACGTCCACCTGGCCCGTCAGCGTTTCTCGCAGCATCCGGCGCGCCCGCACCAGGCGCGTTTCCACCGTCTCGACCGGCAGTCCCAACACTTCACCAATCTCCGTATAGCTCCAGCCCTCCAGGTGGCGGAGGACAAACGGTTCGCGATAAAGCGCCGGCAGCGACGCGACGGCGTCCAGCAGCAGCGCCTGCACTTCCTTATCCAGGGCCGCGCTCAGCGGCGAGCCCCGGCCCTTTCCGTCGGCGGGCTCCGGCAGGTGCTGCAAACTGCCGGTGCGCGATTCCCGCCGCTTGTGCGCCTCGCCGGCGTCGATCGCGGCGTTCCGCGCGATGCTGCACAGCCAGGAGCGCAGCCGGCGCGGCTCCTTGAGCGAGTCCAGCCGCTCCCACACCTGCGCCCAGACCTGCTGGGCGATGTCGTCCACCAGATCCACGCGGCCTGTCACGCCGTAGATCACGCTGCGCAGCCACGCGCCGTGCTCGCGGACCAGGCGGTCCGCGGCCGGCCGGTCGCCCTGCTGCGCCTGCACCACCAAGCTGTGCAGCGCCTCGCCGTCGACGGTGACGCTCATGGCTCCGTGTAAATCAGACGGGTTGGCGCCTGGGACCATGCCAAAAAATCTCTGCGGCTCGCCGAGTCCACCCGTGGGACGCTCGGGACGATTGAGCCCGGCTCCTGCCCACCGTACGATTCGCGGGCCGCATCCTGATATTATGGGAGACGGGCATGCCCGTGCCGAGGATTCTTGCTGACCTCCTGCGCCTGCCGACCGCGACGTTTGTCGAAACGGCGGTGCTCGCGTACGTCGAGCGCTTCTGTCGGCGGCTGACGGGGGTCCGTTGCCGGTTCGACCGGTACGGCAACCTGCTGGCGCACTACCGGCACCGCCCGCGTCCGGTCACGCCGCTGGTGTTTGCCGCCCATACCGACCATCCCGGCTTCGTTGCGCAGGAAATGCTCGACCGACGGACGGTGCGGGCGACGTTTCGCGGCTATGTGGAATCGCCCTACTTCGCCGACGCGAAGATGTGCTTCTGGTCCAGTGGGCGCTGGGTCCCCGGCGCGGTCGTCGAGTTGACTCGTACGGTACCCGTCAACCGCTCGGGGCGCCCGAGCAGTCGTCCGGAAGAGGTGCTCATCCGGGTCCGCCAGACCGTCGAGCCGCGCGCGCCGGGCATGTGGGCCCTGCCTGAACCCGCCCGCAAGGGCGACCTCATGTACGCCCGCGACCATGACGACATCGCCGGTGTGGCGGCGATGCTGACCTTGCTCCACCGGCTCAGCCGCAAACAGGCCGCCGCCGAGGTCTACTGCCTGTTCACGCGCGCTGAGGAAATCGGGTTTGTCGGCGCGATCGGTGCGGCGAAAGCCGGCACGGTGCCGCCGGACCTGCCCATCATCGGCATCGAGATGAGCAAGGAGCTGCCGACGGCCCGCATCGGCGACGGACCGATCCTGCGCGTCGGCGACCGGATGAGCGTCTTCACGCCGGCGCTGACCGCGTTTTGTGGCCGCGTCGCGCAGCGGCTCGCAACACGGCGCCGGTCATTCGTGTTCCAGCGCAAGCTCATGGACGGCGGCTCGTGCGAATCAACCGCGTACGTCGCGTACGGCTACCGCGCGACCGGTGTATGTCTGGCGCTGGGCAACTACCACAACATGGATACTCAGCGCGGCAAAATCGCTCCCGAGTTCATCAGTCTGAAAGACTGGCAGCGCCTGGTCGCCTGGTTCGAGGCCCTGGTGATGAATGAGCGGGGCTACGTCGACGGCGACGTCGCCCTTCGCGCGGAGCTAGAGCAGCGTTTTGCTTCCGCGGTCCCCCTTCTGTGAGCAGGTGCGTCTCTCCATCTCAATGCGGCAACGCACCCGGGCTTATCGTGCGTACGGCCTCCAGGATGCGGCTGGCCTTCTCCACCGCGCTGTGTTTGTGAAAGCTCTGTCCTAGCGCAGCAAAGAGCGCCGACACGGCGTAGTAGGCGGCATAGTACGAGCGTGACACCGAGGCATCGGGGTCGTCGTTCGTCAGGATCGTTGCGGTGTGAAGTGCCTGCCGGGCGCGGGTCCAAAGATCGAGCACTTCGGGATTCACAGGTATACACCCTCGTCCTTGGCGTGGCGGTACCATCCAAATTCGCCGGACTCGAAGGTCCTGAAATCGACCGGGACCGCGTGGATCGGCTGCTCGCATTCCAACTGCAACGGATACAGAGCCACGATGGTCCTTTCCAAATCCTCGCCCAGCCGCACCGGCGCCTCGAGCAGCACCAGCAGGTCAAGGTCGCTGTCTGGGCCACCGTCTCCCCGCGCGCGGGAGCCGAACAAGACGACCCCGCGCAGGCGGTCTCCGAAGGCGTCTTGCAGCGTGCGCTTCATCGCCCGAAGCAACTGCGCTTCACGCATCCGTCGTTTCCACGACAGGGCCGGCATTCCCTTGGCGGCCATCGATCTTGTCGGCGTCCTCGAGAAGCCGGCCTACCCCGCCGACGAGCATTCGCCGCATGATTGTACCGCTGAAGCGGGGGCGCGGACATAATGACCCCATGCACGTTTGCCACGTGATCACGCGGCTGATCGTCGGCGGCGCTCAGGAAAACACCATCCTCACCTGCGAAGGGCTGCACGAGCGCGGCCACCGCGTCACCCTCATCAGCGGTCCGACGCGCGGGCCCGAGGGGAGCCTCGTGGACCGCGCGCGGCGCGGCGGGTACGCGTTCATCGAGCTGCGCGAGCTGATCCGGCCGGTTCACCCGTGGATGGACGCCCGCGCCCGGCGCCTGCTGTGCATGGAGTTCCAGCGGCTGCGGCCGGACATCGTGCACACGCACAGCAGCAAGGCGGGCATCCTCGGCCGCCTGGCCGCCGCGGACGCCGGCGTGCCGCACATCGTACACACGATCCACGGCATGAGCTTCAACCGCACGCAGTCCTGGTGGACGCGCAGGCTCTTCGCGTGGCTGGAGAAAACGGCGGCGCGCCGGTCGGAGGCGATCGTCGCCGTCGCCGACGCCATGATCGAGCAAACCGTCGCCGCCGGTATCTGCGGACGCGAAAAGCTGCAAACCATCTACTCGGGCATCGAGGTCGAGCAGTTCACGCCGACGTGCTACGACCGCGATGCGATTCGGCGCACCTGCAATGTCGGGGCGGACGAGGTCGTCGTGGGTACGATCGCGCGCCTGTTTCGCCGCAAAGGTTACGAACAGCTCATTCCCATCATGGCTGAGGTCGGCCGCCGCCTGCCGCGCGTCCGTTTCGTGTGGGTCGGCGACGGAGCCCAGCGCGCCGAGTACGAGGCGGAACTGGCACGGCTGGGACTGCGCGAGCGAACCACGCTGGCCGGCCTCGTCCCGCCGGAACGCGTGCCCGGGATGCTCGCCGGCTTCGACATCCTGGCGCACACGTCGCAGTGGGAGGGCCTGCCGCGCGGCGTCGTGCAGGCCCTGCTCATGCACGTGCCGGCCGTCGCGTTCGATATCGACGGTACGCCGGAGGTTGTTCTGGGCGGTCAGACCGGGCGGCTGGTGCCACTGGGCGACCTGGCGGGGTTCGCCGCGGCGGTTGTGGAACTGGCCGCCGATCCGGAGCTGCGCCAGCGGATGGGCGGCGCGGGCCGCGCGCTCTGCTTGCCGCGGTTTGACTGCCGCCGCATGGTGGACCAGCTTGAAGCCCTCTATGAGCGCCTGCTGGGATGCCCGGCCCGCGCCGGCTAGTGGCGGCGGTCGCACGGTGCCGGCGTGGTCAACGGGTCCGGTTTTGAGTATAAACTCGTAGACGACGGTGCGCTGTGCGCCGTCAGCGCGGATGCGCGACATCGGGGATGCGCGCCATGCGTGGGACGCCTGGGAATCCACGGGGACGCGGAGCACGCGCGCCACAGGTGTGGCCGGCTGTCGCGCTGGGGTTGCTCGCGGGCTGTGCGGACCAGCAGGGCGGCGTACGAATGGACGACGCCGACAGGGCCGCCCGCGTCCGGCTTCTGCTGCCGACCCGTATCAAGATTCAGCCCTGGACCCAGCCGGTCAGCTTCAACGGCCAGCGCGACGCGGACGGCCTGGAAGTGCTCCTGGCAGCGTACGACTGTTTGGGCGAGGAAACGAAAGCCGTTGGAACGCTGCATTTCGAGCTTTACACGCGCCGGCCCGCCAGCGCTGACCGGTTCGAGAAGCGCCTAGCGTTCTGGCCGGTCGAGTTGGATTCAAAGGAGGCGCTGGCGCGCTATTGGGACCGCTCCGTGCGGTTCTATCGATTCCCGCTGCGGCTGGAGCAGGGCGCGCTGCCGCCGGGACGCTACATCCTGACGGCCCAGTTGCAGACGCTATCCCCGGAGCGGCTGACCGATGAATACGAGTTCACGTATGAAGCGGGGACCGCGGTTCCGGCGAGCACGAAGCGGCAGTGAGACCCCTCACGATGAGCGCAGCGCGACCGATCCGAGCCGCGACCGTCAGGGAGCGGTTTTCCGCGAAGCC
>Ga0214473_10003041_pt1 | contig 20490 bp, 20 predicted proteins | sample RVTome_7_FD_203509 | JGI IMG/M metagenome (GOLD analysis project Ga0214473, IMG submission 203509) | Soil microbial communities from uranium-contaminated site in the Upper Colorado River Basin, Wyoming, United States - RVT98D197 | ecosystem: Environmental > Terrestrial > Soil > Contaminated >... | reverse complement strand
GGAACCACCCCATACTTCACCCAATACAACATAGCGTACCAACGTAACTGACGATCATTGGTATACTTCTCCCTCCAACGCGACCCTTTCCCATCTATAATTACCAGATCTTCATTTGGCCGTACCCGCTGTATAATAAAATCTGCACGTCCTCCAATGGTATGCCCATTTATATACCCATCTAATACAACCTCTGCATCTGCCTTCGTACCAACAAGTCTGTGGTATACTATGCTTTTCACCCCTCTAGGGATGGTTTCTCTCACCTCCTTTTCCATCTCTTCAATAGACCGAGTCCCAGGTTTTAATTCAGGATCACTCCAATTAAAAACCTCACCTTTCTCTTTCCCTCTCAGTATAATATTGTTTAGAGTGGGGGTAACAAGGTCTAACAATTTCAAAGGCACAGAAGCACCCATACACCACATACGGTCACGATAGAACAGTTCAAAAATTTTACCCACGGTGTTCCCATAAAGGGAGTGTACACTATTACCAGGGTCTTTAGGTATAACCCTCTTAATATAGCGGTAGTAGAATGCTCTTTGGCATTCTGTGAAAGTTTTAAATCCAGAGTAAGATAGATACATTAATTTACTTTATCCCACACGGGCACGCTCAAGATAAGCTAATGCTAAATCCCTAACCTCAACAACAAAATCTAATGATCGAATGTTATCCTCAATTGTAGCATTAGAGTCGAAAGTAGCATCCTCTTGAAGCTGCTCAATAAAATGATCGATACTATGAGTTTCACTTTCTTCTCGCTTTTTCTTCTCAAAATCAAATACTTCTTCGGCAGGAGCAACTGTTAAAGGCAATAGTTTTACAACAATCCCAGATGTGGTGAACTCTAATAGAGACACTTGAGGAGTACGTTCAATATTTTCATATGTTAAAGCACCTCGCGAAACAGCCCCTTGATTTACAAAGTACTTCCCCTGTATGATCACAACCCCCTGATCTTGATGACCGTGCCCAAACGCCCACAAATCTGGACCTTCAGGTGAAACAAGATCTTTATAGCCAAATAACGGCTCTTTAAACAATTCTCCTGTCCTAGAAGACACCACCTCAGATGCTAAAGCATGCACTACGGCTACAAGATAAGTATCCCCCGGTTGCTTTCTAATAGCTAAAAGATCGTCTAATGTTCTTTTGGAGTTATATGGAACTCCAACAATACGAACTTGAATATCACCGTCCCGAAAAACTTCTTCTTTCAAGTGCTTAAAAACACCACAAGCATAAAGTAATCCAAGAGGTTGATGATCAATACTATCAAGGTTGTTGTAAGAAATATCGTGATTTCCAACAATACTATAAGTAGGACACTTATATTGAGTATGGATATTTACTGTCCGATACATTAAAGTATAACTATTACGACTCGGAGCTTTTACATGAAAATAATCCCCTGCATCTAGCACAGCGGTAACTTTATAGTCCCTTGCCATCTGGCCAATACTCTCTAAGTCACTCCAGATTTCAGCCTGATAATCCCCTTTCCATGAAGAAGGGTTTTTATCTGATGCGTGAACATCTGCACGGAATATAAAAGCTATTCTAGACATTGCTTCCCTTCAAAATGTCTTCCACAAGCATAACATACCCCCAAACTTTTGAATTCCTCCAACACCCCCGTCATATCTTTATTCGCAAACTCCAAGTCATTCTTCAATCCAAGCACAACTTGGGATGTCTCCATAACTTGAGTAACCCATGAATTCAATTGAAAATAATTGCCTTTAGTAGCAATCAGGGTATCTAATACCGGAAGTGTAACTGAATCAAACGTTTCGAACTGACTAAAAAACCTATTCAATAAGTCTGACTTTAAAACCCACGGGATCAATTTATCATATGCCAATCCTAGATTTAAAAAAGGATCTATGTTTGGAGTTTCAACTAAATCCGCACCTTCCAACAAGGAGGTAGCCGTTACCTTACTTTCCAGACTGAAAATAAATTTTTCTAACTGTATAAAAGCACCCCCGTTAACAATTATAGAATCAATGCTTGAGATCGTAATTAAATTAGCCTGCTCTAGATTCTTCACCTTACGAATTAAATCAAATACAATCTCTATAAAACGCTCTAATTGATCTACTTTAATGCTAATATCATTGGTTTGGCAGTCAAAAGTCTCAAGATCAACAACTTGATCTGCTATCTTGTCTAACCCATCATAAAAGAGCAAAGAAGATTGTATACTTAAAACGTCTTGCTCCCTAACTTTCCGTGTACTGGCAGTCTCTTTACGATCTTTTTCAGCTGAATGTGTAGCCTCATTGATCTGATCTAATTTAGCTACATCTGATAAAACATCAGCTACTACCGTCCCAGACCTATCTAAAATAAATATAGGTCTAAACTGATCTGATACTTGAATTATCTCTTTTTCATCCCCTATTTTAACAGGAGCAAAATTCTGAGCAAGAAAATCTGGGGTTCCCCTTCCTACTACTGTGTAGTTGGAGCCATTATAATGATACTGATTAACACTGTCCCCTTTTTCCCACAAAAGATCCAAGTCATCTGACTTAATATGGACAGAACAAAAACACTTACAAGACTTGGCTCCTTTAGTGATACGTTGGCAATCTAAACTATGTCGCACATACCCATCAACAGGAGCACCTGTCAATGCAGCTTTAATTGCTCGCACCACAGCGCTCTTGCCGATATTACTCCTTCCAACCAGAGCAGAAAACCCATCTACCTCTAGCACTATATGTGCTATAGATTGGAAATTTCTAATCTCAATACGAACCACGTTTAGGCCGTTCTCCGAAGTGGTGCTGATCAGACATTCTGATGTTCTCTGCTCGGTTCCTGCCCAACCAAAAGTTTCGTCTTGGCCACAAAACCAAGACCAGAGCTTTCAGGACAACAGGCTGTCACCGGGGAACTCCCGGCCAGAGACTTTATACGAGCACACATTGACGTTACTACATCAATAAAGTCCTGAACAATATCAAGCTTCTGACACAGCCTCCTCAGACTCCGTTGTTATCTCTTCAGCCACCTCCACCACATCAGCATCCAAGCTGTCATTCTCTAGATCAAACCCCTCTAACAGCTCATCTTCCTCCTCTAAATTTTCAGTATCAATAGCAGTACTATTAACCACTTGTGCCAACTTCGCACGTAAAGCATCATAAACTTTAGGATTTGCAATTAAGAACTGCCTAAATTTATCTTTGCCTTGAAATCTCTGATTTACTAATGTGTAATAAGCCCCTTCCCGCTTAATTAATTTCTGAGCGACACCTGTTTCAATCACTGAAAAGTAATCATCAATTCCAGCCCCAAAACGAATAAACATCTGGGTAGAATGACCTTGTTTAGCGTCCAGCTTTGACTTAACTACCTTCACATCGGTCACATTACCATATGGAAAACGGCGTTTTTTCCCACTCATGGGATCTTTACGCTCTATAAACTCCGATTTAATTCTAGAAGTTCGCAAACGTAAATAAGCAAAAAATTTAAGTGCTTTACCCCCGCTTGTATTTTCTCCGTCTCCTCCTCCCCCTCCATAACCCCCTATAGAAATCAATGCTCTAATTTGGTTGACAAAAATCAAAGCAGTGCCTGGATGGTTTAAATCTGGAACCTCTTTATCATCTGAGCGACGGGGGTACTTTTGTAACCACAGTGCAAATTTAGGCAGTATTATAGAGAATAAACGAGCAACAACTCCAATCTTAGCCACATCATCGATCCCTTTTTCCATCTCATCTCTCGGCACCATTGCAGCTACCGAATCTACTCCAATCACATCAAATCCAGCTGCGATCCCTACAAACATCATCTTAAGCCCTTCTTCCATACAATTTGGCTGATAGACTAAGAGCTTATCTTCGTCATATGAAAGTCCAAGGGCTTTAGCATAATTATGATCTAACGAATGCTCAAAATCAATAAACAAAGCCGCCCCACCAGCTTTTTGCGCTTGAACCATGGTAGAAATAAGCAGGGTTGTTTTTCCACTTGATTCTGGACCATATAATTCAGTAATCCTACGTCTAGGAAATCCTGGGCAAATCATCCCCTTCCCATCCTTTGTTGGACTGCCCCCAATCAGCATATCCACGGGGAAAGAACCTGTAGATACATGCCCCAACGTAGACATGGATGGTTGCAAGGGTTTTTGCTTCGTCGCTTTAAGAATGGTTGCTCTAGCTTTGGCTACCATTATAGCTCTAGAATCAAGGCCCTTTTTTTTGGATTCTTTTTCGCCCTCTAATTTTACTGTTCTTTCTTCAGTCATAATCCCTGTTCCTTATTTCTTGCTAAAAGCTATTCGGGTTACTTTAGGCATTGATTTTAATTAGTCATATTTTAGGAAGAGATGAAAATTTAAAATACCTCTGATTCTCTTTAAAAATAGCCCCCATTTTAATTGTCTGCCCTTCTCGTTTACCTCTTACAAAAGTATGAATTCTAAGAAAGGCTTGTTTTTCAGATGGGGTTAAATCCGATTCCACAATATCTCCCCGTAGTAGTTTCCAGAAACGAGCAGAGAACCGAGCAATATGATAGGCGTCTGCTTCATCTGATGACCATTTACTTACACCAGTATCTGCTCTAGCAGCATCGATCATATCAGATTTAAACATTTTTCCTTTACGCACTCTTGGATCTTCTTTTACAAGCATTTTTACCGTACCAGGATCAAAAAACACTACATCTTTACGCCGACTCCAAATAGCTTCATTGACCACTAAAAACAATGCATACAACCCCTCACTCCACGAAGCACCAAATGGAGTAGATTCAACCCCCACCGCTTCGATCAATAGATATTGATCTAACAACTCTTGCACCTTGCATCGTAATGAGACATACCTCTCCACCCAGATGGTCTTAGAAGAAGTAGACCATCTACCACGAGCAAAAACCCGATCTTTACCCGTCACGTCTGAATTATGAATACACCAACCAAATCCACGGAGAGACGGATCCAAGCCAAGTGTGAACATAGTCTCACCACAGTGAGCAATCAAAGATGAAGGGTAGAAGTACTTTACCTCTACCCTTCACCCCATCGCACTTGACTAGATTTGGTTTAACATACTATTGAAATCATCTGTTGATACATCTCCAATAGCAGTTCCCCCAACACCCAACTTTGCTCGAAGTTGATCTGTCGTCATCTCACGAAAAGGCGAGATCTTATCATAAAAATTAATCGCATTTGCCAATACAACTTTTTTGAAAATCTCATTTTTCTGCCAAACAGCACCGCCTAAGAAACTAACAGAGATATTCTGATACTGAGGCTCCCGGCACTCTAATTTAACATCTTGTGAAGACATTGCTAAATTATTTTGGCGCAACCCGTCATTTGTTTTCCAAATCTCATCATAAACACGAGGGCTAAACCGCCAAGGGAGAAACTTTAGCTTTTCCTGCTTGATTTGAGTTGCAAGAGCCTCCTTATTAATATTACCCTCAGAATCAGTCGGATATACTAACAAAAGAGTGCTAAAATAGGTCTTAGCTTCGGGTAAACTCTTCCAAAGAGCATCTGCATCGGCACCATCCTTACCGAGTCGAGACACTACATATCCGAGTCCCTCTCGATAATGCGCTCGCATGACTCGAAAGTGAGCTGTAGAAATATCCAGCTTGTCAACCGGGGTCAACTGGTCAACACTTTTACCTAACGCCTCTGCTCGCTTTGAAAGCGCTTTTTTAGCTACCAGCTCCATTTCCTCTGGAGTTAGCTTTTTGTCTGCCTTCTTTGCAGCTTTCAAAGCTGCTTGAACAGCATTTGCGTTATAGGTGAAAAAATATACAAAAGCACATCTGACTAGTTGACCCTTAGCAGTAAACTTCAACCAGTCTTGCTTCACGCCCCCTGCATTTTTTTCATCCTCGTCAAGCGAAACATCGTCATCAAAACTGTATCCATCAAATTCTTCTGTCATGGCTTAGCCTTCTTTCTTGTATCGCCCCCAACTACCAGCCCATGAAGTTGGAGTAACGATGGTTGTAAAGTGACAGACCCGAGATATATTGCCTTGAGATAGTATTTGCCCACATGGCTTATTCATCCCTAATGGCGGTATTTCGAGTCTGTCAAAGGGCTGATACACCAAAAAATAGAAACTAAATCATAAAGTATCTAAAAAAGAAAGAGTATCTTCAATGCTATCTCCCACCACAATCACCTCTTTTTCTTTTACCGCTTTCGTTTCTTGAACTTTTTCTGCTGAAGAATCCAAAAAATGTATTACATCTTCTTCGGTTATATCTGATTCTCCACTCTTCTTGCTCTCTTGATTCTGTTCCTTTTGAGTTTCTTCTGCCACTGATTCAACTTCTTGCGTTACAGCTTCCTCCGGTTCAGCCAACATACTAGCAAGTTCATCTGCACTAAAATCATCAACCCTAACAGCCCCTTGTTTAAAAGTACGTTCGTCCCCATAAAAAGCCCCCGAAGATATTTCTGTTTGCATAAGCCTACGCTGATCTTTAATTGCTGCCATCGTTGCATTTAATTCTCGATTACGATGGTACACTACCTTGTACACAATATCCAAGGTGTGCATTTGACCTTTGAGTTCATTAATTTCTTTCTTTTTATCTTGAAGTATAAACCCCGCTGTAGCCTTTCTATCTTCTACGTTCGCTAAACTCTTAACTCTATTGTCATTTGCAATTAAACTATCATATTCTAGAGCGTACACAGCTTCTAATTTTCTAAGCTCACCACTAACTTCTAGCCTCTCACGGTTCAACTCAGATATTACCAAACTCACATTATTAAGATACTTACGACAATTAGCAATAATATCTTGAAAGTACTGTGGACCTAAAGCACTTGGGCTATTCTCCAACTCTAAGATGTACCCATTCATTTCTTTAAAAATATTATCTATACGCTCTGCTGTTAGAAGCATATGCACCTTCTATTTTTAGGTTTAAAAGGACTACACCGTTGCGAAGAGATCCCGTAAAACAGTATTGCGCTGAATTACCTTGTCATTCATCACGGCTTTTAGAACAGCGTCAACCTCTCCTAAAACCCAAACACTTTCACGGGCTCTCGTAATAGCTGTATAAAATAAATTCCTTTGAAGCATTCTGCCTTGAGATTTAACCAAGGGTAAAATTATAGTATTGAACTCTTCCCCCTGACATCGATGAACTGTCACAGCATAAGCCAACTTAATCATGTGTGAGACTTGATCTTTTGGGATAATAACATTCATGTCTGGAGTGTGCCCTACCCCATGAATTTTGAATACTAAAGCATCCCCATTAATTGATACTAATTTGCCAATATCCCCATTGTAAACATTCAATTTATAGTTGTTCTTAATTATCATCACACGATCCCCAACCCGAATATTAAAATCACCTAAATCATAACACAGTTGACCTTTATCCGGATTGAGTTGATTTCGAATAAGAGTGTTCAAGTTATCCACCCCAACGACACCTTCATATTTTGGAGATAGAACTTGAAAATTAGCGTCTTTACCCTTGAGTTTAACTACTAGCTGAACAATACGATCAGCAATTACTTTTTCATCTGATTTAACAAAACGAAACTCTGGCTGTTCTTTAGCAGGGAGATTTAAAGGAGACTCCCCCCTCCTAATACAATGTGCTGCTAGTACAATATCACTTGTTGCAGCCTGCCTAAAAACATAGTCCAACCTGACTTTTGGTATCCTCTTGCATGCAAGAAGCTCGCGTAAAACATTCCCCGGACCAACAGAAGGAAGCTGAGCATCATCCCCTATCAACACCAACATTGTTTGCGGCTTCAAAGCACTTAAAAGACGATAAAAAACCTCTTGGTCTAACATTGAGCACTCATCTAAAATTACAGCTTCAGTCTCTAAAAGTTCAGAAGCATCATGCCCCCATTGAAATCCATCGTACTTCAACGCCCGATGGATAGTTTGAGATTCTATACCTGTCACAGAAGATAGACGCTTAGCCGCAATTCCAGTAGGGGCCATAAGCATAAAATTTACTTTAAGATGCTTAAAAATCTGAACAAAGGTATGCACTAATGTCGTTTTACCCGTTCCTGGGGCTCCCGAAATCACCAAAACTCGATGGGTCAACAACTGAACTACTGCTTCACGCTGCAAATCGGATAGTTTTATATCGTTTATTTTTTCGTATTCTTTCAAAAAAGAGTCTAAGTCAATAACAAGCTCTAAAGAGGTTAGGAACTTAGATAACATAAACGCTGAATCTCTCTCATACATATACATTTCTGGAATATAAACCCCCACCCCAGAATCTATTTTAACCGATCCTGACTGCTCCAACTCATTTAGAGCTATACCAATAGCCTCCGATATATTCGGCACGTCAAAAGGTACTACGCGATCATGCGCAGACAACTCATCCAAATAATATGCTAAATCCCCACGCCTAAGAAACAAATGCCCTTGTTGCCTAACTTGATCTCGAATAACCCATAAAATAGCTCCCGCAATTCTACGTATATCCCCCGCCTTAATCCCTCGTAACATTGCTAAGACATCTGCCCGATGGAATGATACCCCTTCAATCTCTAACAAACGGTAGGGATTTTTTGAGATAATTTCTATTGCATTAAATCCAAATTGATAAAAAACTGCTGAAACTAAAGACGTTCCAAGTTTATATTCTTGAAGAAAATCAGAAAGTAAAGCTATACCACGAATCCTTTTCCATTTAATACTAGCAGTACAAAGAACTGTATGCTCCTCTTCATCAGAAGCTACTTCTAAAATTTTATCCCCCATAAGAGTGTCGTAAGTTCTCACCCCAAAATGATCTACGACTCGTTTTAAAAGAGCATGATGATCAGTGATATCAACGCACTCTTTTAAAAATATAAACACCCCCCCTGCTTTATCAGCCCAAGGGTTCCATTTATGCGCTTTGAATTGACGACCATAACGAGAATGGGTAACCCACTCCCCGTTCAATTCAAGGGGTGCTCCCGAAACAAGTTTTTTTAATCCAAAAAAATGCCCAGAAACTTTTGTTTCTTTAGGGACGGCTAATCCGTTGTGCTCTTGTATACGAAAAGAAAAAGCATTGTATGTACCACTAGTGTGGAAAACCCGTTCCACCTGACCGCGAATATAATTCATCAAATAAACTCGGGTTGCGCATTGTTAAGGATCTAAGAGTTCACATCTTTCTCCAACATTTTCATAAACTCAGCCTCAGAAATACATGTGGTCCCATTCTTACGAGCCGCCTGGGCCTTGGTACTATTGGAATTTGGATCAGACATAACCAAATAAGTAAGCTTCTTTCCCACTGATTTTTTTACCTCTCCTCCAGCTTGTTTGACAAACTCTTCCAACTCAGTACGAGGCCGACTTGAAGCTCCTGTAAAACAGAAACTTTTACCTGTCAAACTCCCGTATATTTTACCCTCAATCTCAACTCCCAATCGCATCATTCTATCCACTAAAGCACTATCATTCTGAAGCCAACTCCATAAAGCCTGAGCTTTTACAGGCCCTAAACCTTCTACCTCAATAAGTTGTTCGATGTTGGCCTTCTTGAGTTTTTCCAAAGTCCCAAACCCAGCATCCATTGCCATTTTGATAGTGACCGCCCCGCACAAAGGGATTGAAAGAGACCCAAGTAATGTTGCAAGAGGAACTTTATGCCGATCCCGTAGCAATTTTATTGCTTTTTCCGCTGACTTCTTCCCCATACGATCAATACTAGCCAATTGGGTTTCTGTCAAACAATAAAGATCAGACACGTCTTTAACCAACCCTAAAGAAACCAATTTTTCAATAAGAACCTCCCCCCACTCTTTAATATCCATCCCAGCTACATACCGCTTAACACGCCCTATAGTTTGAGCAGAGCATCCAAAAGTGTTTGGACAAACAAGATATTCCCCTTCCATTTGTGTTTGGCTCCCACAAGCAGGGCACACACTCGGAGGTTTAGCCACAGTTCCGGTGGACTTCCTAACTGATACTACTTTTGGAATCACGTCCTGCATTCGAGCAATTAAAATCGTAGCCCCAACATCCAACCCAAGAGATTGAATATAAGCGACATTATACAAACTAGCATTTGTGATTTCAGCCCCAAGAACTTGAACAGGATTGAAAATAGCTACGGGGGTAATACGTCCAGTACCACCAATTTGCCAATCAATCCGTTGTAAGATGGATTCTCGTGTCATCGGAGCAAACTTAAAAGCAACAGCACCTTTTGGTCGATTGTCCGTTTCCCCAAGTGTTAATTGCGCTGCAAGATCATTAATACGAACCACCAAACCATCAATATCATAATCCAGTTCATCACGTTTGAACTGTTGGTACTCCAACCAAAGATCATGTGGGGTACGGACCCCAGGAGTCATTGCTGTAACATACCAGTTGGGAGTGATAAAACCCCCTTCATGCAACCAAGTAAATTGGTCACCCTCTGTAACAAATTCTTTGCCATCCGCAACATGGTAAAACATGACCGTCAAATATTCACAACCTTGCCCGTCGTAACGCTTTGAAATACCACTAGCAGCATTTCTAGGATTAGCATATTGTGGGAAGTACTTAATGAGATTACTCTTCTTTAAAACAATCTCCCCACGTAAAGTCCCCGAAAAACTCTTGGGTAACTTCCCTTTGACCCCTTCCATCTTGGCTACATTTACAGAAATATCTTCCCCCACACTCCCATCTCCACGGGTTAGTGCTCTTGAAAAAGATCCCTTTATATACTCAACTGCTATTGAAATACCGTCAAGTTTCTCGGTGACGAGCAACGGGGCAAATTTAGCTTCGCCTGTCCCCATAACCCAAGATGTCAATTCTTCCAAAGAATTGATTTTGTTTAACGACCCCATTGGAATGGTGTGTGCTACTTTTTTCCATTCCGAAACAGGAGGAGACCCTACGGCAGTCACAGCCGGGCTATCATGCTTGAGAGCCGATAACTCATCTACCCAAGCATCATAAACTTCGTCTGAAACCTTTGAGACACTATTGTAATAATCGTTTCGAGCCTCTTTAATTAATCCCTCTAGCTCAAGAACACGATCAGTTAACAATTCAAAAAAATCAGTACCCATGCCCTATAATACACCAAAAAAGAAGAATAATTCAAGATGTAACTAGAGAATTAAATTTCAAACTAACGAACAAGTCCCATTAGCACAAGCTGGTTCCATACTTACATCTTCCTTTTTTAACTCAAGAAGCCCCCTCATCGTTCGATAATTGACCAAGTTATTAATCCAAGCAATGAATTCATTATAAGTAAGTTGCCCTTTGGCTCGATTACACACACTACAGGCAGTTACAACATTCCCTATGATATAACCAACCTTGTTATTCAATCTATCTATTCCGTTGTATAAGATTCTAACTTTACGAGTTGGTAGAGCTGGGGGCCTCCCACAATAATGACAGTTTGAAGAAAACAAACGAATAGCAACATCTCTTGGGAGATCCCAAACAAGCTTACGACTTTTTGCGTTTACTATATAGGTGTGCAACACATGATTGAACGCTGGGATCACTGGATCTTCGTACCTAAAACTAATAGGAGGATTTTCAATCCCCAGTCTTCTCGAATTCTCTCTTCGAATACACCCACAACTACGGACTCTACCGTCTCTCAGATGATCCGATACTACTAAAACTGTTCTACCACAATTGCACTTACAAACCCAACGAGTGTGCCTGCCTTTGTTAGGGCCTCGTTCTATAACTTTTAAACGCCCAAACGCAACATTGGTTAAATCAATTAATGAGTTCATATTGAACAAAGTCCACCAGCACACGCTGGTTCCATGCTTACGTGTGTGCCATCCTCATCTTCTACCATAGAAGTATAGTCCACAGGTTTGTACCCTAATATAATATCATTCCACCTTTTTTCATCAGCAGAGGTAGTAATCGCTTCATTAGGAGCAAAAGCAAAATCTTTATCTGCACTAGCAGAAAGTAAAGTAACTCCTGTAAAAAACTCCCGATTCGTCCAAAGATAATCAAGAACTTCATCCCATTCATTAGAACGAACTGTAACCGTGTTAGACACGTTATGACTCAACCCAGGTGCAGCCGACGCATCCGCAGTACCAGTAAGAACCCAATTTTGTTGGGTCGATCGTACTATATCTAAAAATTTAGTAGCTGACAGATCATCTTTGATTATGGCTTTAGCTGGCGCTTCAACGGGAAACTCAATAATCCATTTACCGTCAGGCTTACGAATGCAAAGATCAGAGTTAACCGATTTGAAAATTTTAAAAACAGGCTCCAACTCGTCTGCTATCACACGCCGAATGTATCTACGAGCATGATGAGCATGGATTCCAGAACCCACACAATTAAGCTCTAAAGAAGTCGTGCCCGAGGGTTTGATACATGTCGTTCTGACGGCTGGACGAATTCCAAGACGTGCAGCATATTCAATATTCCATTCCTTGACTTTAGTAGCGATCTTTTTTTGGTACTCAGGGTTACAAGAAATATCTGGGGCATCCAACATCCCAGTCATTCCAATGCCCAAAAGGGCATCCCGTTTAGTGATATACTCAGAAACCCAACCAAGATAAGGCATCTTAGTATAAGTCGCCTGAAGCGTACCAATCAAGGTTGCCGCCTTTGCAGCGGCTTCGAAATCCTCGTAAGAAATAAACTTGGCCGCATTCATCTCACACAAATTACAAAAAGCCCATCCTGTGTAGATAGCCCCAACCCCAACAAAAACCTTTCTTTCTTCTAATTCAGCTTTGAGAGCTTCATCAATTGTGAGAACCGGAAAGAGGCCAATTTCACCACACGGATTGGTTCCATAATCATAGTTACTAGTAAAATAAAACCCCGGCTCGCCCCATTGCTTAATCATCTGAAATATACGCTTAAACTGCTTCTTTTTAACTTCATCTCGCTTGAGAACAACCGAGTTATTGGCATTTGCAAACCAAGGGTTATCAGCAAACCAATTACCAGTTTTAGAATACATCATCTCACTGTCATCAAACGAGAACAAACTAATCATTGCTGATCTTCTGATTCCACCAGAGAGTACAGCATCAGCACTACAACAAAGAATTTTGTGGCATTCTATAGGTCGAAGTTTTCTACCCTGAGCAGCCGAAAGAATTGAACGAACACGTTCTAATGATTCTTTCAACGCTAGATGTCCAGGAGCACGACCCCCAGAGGTCTTAAGTAAAGATCCAGCAGGACGGATTTTATGATAACTGAACTCTAGGTTGGTTCTATCTTGATAGCTACGAAGTAGAGCTTTTAGGGCATCAGCCCAACCTTCGATAGAATCTCCTATTACATGATGAACCACCTTCTTTGGATCTATATATTTAACAGATGACAACTTCTCTATATGATCAAATTGAACAGAGTACCCCACCCCACAACCTGACAACAATAAAAATAAAGCTTCAGAAAATACCTCCCAACGATCAACTAAAGAGAAACAACAATTGAATAACCTACAATTATTCTTTAAAATAGCAGCCCCCGAAAATTGCATTGATCTCATTGACGGGAGAACCTTTTTTTCCCTCACAAAATCAAAAGCTTCTTGAATCTCAGAAATCATTCCCGGAAATTTTCCAAGATGCATATTTTCGACTCTTGCTACTGTCTCTTCAAAGGTCTCTCTTCGTTTTAACTCTGGTCGATATCTGGCATATTTGCTCGCATGGATATAATCCGAGATACCCCTTGTATCTATAGCTTTAGCACGCATTTGCCTAACTTCTTGCCTATGCTTACGATAAAGAATGTATGCCTTAGCAACTACAAATTGCTTGTGACGCATAAGAGAGATTTCAACAGCGTCTTGTACTGTTTCAACGTCCACAGTTTCACTAGTCAAAGAGTTTAAAACAGTCCTAACAATAGATACCACAGTTTTATCATCTGCATCTCCAACACTATCCCAAGCCGAACGAATCGCCTTTTGTAATTTTTTCACATCAAAAGGCTGAATAGTCACCCCGTCTCTTTTACAGATATACCTTACAGTATCATTTCCAATCATTGTGATAGTTTCCCTGCTTATAATAGTGTTGTTTTCAGATACTGTGCTTAGCTGAGGTTGCATAAGGCTCCCTACTGGGTAATAGACAGCATTGTTAGTTCAACCAATGTTCTTTTTGATCGAACTGAGCCTTTTACATCTGCATCTAATTTGCACAACTTCCCCATATGCTTCACAAGGGATTTGAAATCATGCTTACGCGCCATAGGAGCTGCAATATTCTTGTAAGGCCACTCTTTCATCCCTATAAGAGTCGCAATGTCTGTTTCCACTAACCCCTTATCTTGAAGGCTCCTAATAATGATTGTCTTTTCAACTTGATTCATTAATGCCCGTGTCACTGGAATCAAAGCATCATCCCCAGAATTCTTATACAATATTGAAAACAAGTTTAACGCTTTCCCTTTGTTCTTCAGTAATACTTGCTCGGCTATTTGAAATGGTTCCGCTTTAGGGGTTGGTGTAGTCACTAATGCTATGTGTTCTTTTCTAATGACCCCAGCCTGCCCTACAAAAATTGAAAGTTTTCTCAGCTCATTCTCTAAACGATAAAGATCTGTACCCGCATATTGAAACAAAACAGACGCCACCTCTTTATCGATAACTACACGCAAATGGGACGCTTCAGTTTTGATAAAATTTATGTACTCCTCAGTCGCCCACGGTTTAAATTTCTTTCGTTCAATCCCTTTTCCTTTAGAAGCAACTAACACCCATATATCGGATAGCTTCTCACTTCTCACAATTGCAACAAGAATAAGAGCTTTCTCTGCAACATTATACCCCTCTATAAACTCTCGTAACTCTTTATTTCCCTTCATTTTAAACAATAATAGTACGAGGTACTTCAGAATGTGTTCGACATAAATTTACAAGTGCTACATCAGTTAAACCTTCTTCAGCATCAATTAAAATCGCATGGCGTTTTCCCTGCCTAGCTCTATCAATATCCCTATCAAGATAAAAATCCTCCGTTCCAAACGCAACTATAAAAGGACTGAACGAAGAAGTGCCCATAAACCCCTTAAAAGGTTTCCGCTAAAATAGTTTTCAACTGAAAAGGAAGATTCAATCGTACTGCTCGATATTGAAATTGTATATCTTTAATCTTTCGAGCCAATCTCCCCCAAACAACTATAGGTATTTTACCACCTAAATCAGACCAATCATTTAAACAATCGACATGAATAGCCCGCTTAGAATCTATACGAGCAATAAGTATATCATGTACCATTTGTTCCATAAATTTCAGAGCTAACACCAAATCCTGGTTTTGATTCATGTTATCCACAGAGGAAAAAATTGCCGGGATGTCTTTTTGTACGGCAAAATGAAGTGTTTTTAGGGCTTGATCTCGGAGAGCTAATTTTCCCGATCCCCAATAACGAATAGCGTTCCCTACTGAACCTTCTGCCATTCGCGTATAAACAAGAGCTTTAACACTGTCCACTTCATATTGATTAACTATTGATAAAACAAACGCTTCTGGCAAAGAAGCATAACGCACATGCCCACACCTAGATTGAATCGTTGGAAGAATATGGTTACTCTCTGCAATAAGAAAAAAACGCGAACGAGCAGGGGGCTCTTCTAGAGTCTTCAAAAAAGCATTGGCTGCGGGCACTGTAAAATGATCGGCCCCATCAATAATAATACACCGTATATTAGCTGAGGAAGGATAGCTTTTTGCTTCCGCAATTACTTCACGTATAGCGTCAATCCCAATATCTTTTTCAGCAGACGATAAAGTGATAATATCAGGATGTGAGTTTTTTGTTACTGTATAGCATGATGAACATGGGCAATCAGATTTGTGAGTTCCAGTACAAAAAAATTCTTTAATCGCCTTCAGTATCGAAAATTTCTTACCAACACCTTCTGGTCCTATTAATAAGATAGGAGACACCAACCGACCTTCAACGAATCGGCGTAGAAACCTCACCCCCTCCGTTTGGTGTTGAACGTCGGTCAGCATCAAGTTCTTTGTTCCGACAGATTGGTTCTACTGGAATAAATTGTAGAACTGCATGGTAGTTTTGCCCACAAGTTTGGCACACAAGCCTATGTACCTCTACACCACTTGGTAAAAGTCTGCCATCACACTTCAAACATCGAATAAAATCTGTCACAAATTCACATAACCCCCAACAGTAACATTCCAACTTTGCTTACATTTACAACACTGGTATAAACGAAACCCTCCCCCTTTTTGTCCAGGAATCTCTACTTCAATAGCTAAAATAGAATCACAACCAGGGTTTTTACAACGAACATGAATCTTTTTTGGAAGATTCTCTACTTTCTTAGTTCCAGGAGTAATCCCCGATAGATCAACAGGCATTGTAGCACCTCATTAAAAAGCAGTTGGAAAATCCGTAGGGAAAAGTTTTTGTAAGATAACCACCATTTTATTATAGAGATCTCTATTGTAAAAAGAAGATGTGTCTGTACGTTGTTCTGGAGGAACTAATGAAGGGGCATCTGAAAAACAATGCAACGGCTTAACAGGCAATAATTGTCTATCAATATTGTCCACTGACATGATTGTTAATAAACGCTGAATTTTACTATACTCATCAAAAGATAACCCTTCTAAAAAAGATCTCAAACCACCATCTGGATTAACAGGAGGTGGTTGCATAACATTATTTGGTTGCGGAGATGGTATCGAAGAAGGTTGATTGTTAGGAGGAATCACAGGGTTGTACGAAGCAGTGCTGTACCGCAAAAAAGGGAATATCTTACCCCAATCATCTTCACGCACAACAACAGTATATACTTTGTCTCGAACAAACTTTACAAACCTAACGTCATGAGAGGACCCCACCAACACACGAGCATCCCCCGCTATTGCATCTACAATAGCCTGCGCTACTCTTGGAGCATCTGAATAATGTAGGTGGAATAGCCTCGAATCCCCTACTCGCTGAAGTCTTGAATCCATCCCATCTAAAGGGGTCTAACAAAAACTCTAATGCCTTGCCTCTCTTGATTTTTCAGATTTTTCCTTATGAATTGCTGCTTCAGTGGTCAATAAAATACCAGCAACAGACACAGCATTAATTAAAGCTGTTCGTACTACCTTAGTCGGATCCACTATTCCAACGTCAAGTAAATTTTTCATCCCCATATCAGAAACGTCAAATCCCATTTTAGCTTCTTTCGCTTTCTCTACGTATAATTCACCTACTAAACCAGCATTAGCTACAATTTGACGAAGAGGTTCTTCGCAAGCAAGAAGAACTGTTTTAAACCCAGCAGTTTCATCTACACCTATAGGGGACTCCTGACTTTCCCCCTCCTCTAAAAAAGAGCGGACAGCTTGAGCCGCCATCAAGTACGCAAAACCGCCCCCTGCCACAATTCCTTCATCAATAGATGCTTTTGTGGCATAAAGAGCATCTTCCATCCGAGATTTCGTTTCTTTCATTGAAAGCTCAGAAACCGCCCCCACTTTAATAACACAAACTCCCCCCAACAATTTGCTCATACGCTCGCGTAACTTGTCTCGTTCATATTCAGACCCAGTACGTTCAATCTCGTTCTTGATTTGAGAGATACGAGTATCTATTGCTTCCTGCTTTCCATTACCGTCTACCAGCACCGCTTCTTTGGCTGTAACACGAATGCTCCCCAAACTCCCCAAACCACCTAATTTAACCGAATCTAAAGTCATTCCTGTGGCTTTAGATACAAACTTTGCCCCTGTTAAAATAGACACATCTTCCAAGAGGTTAGATTGTGCTGTTCCAAAACCAGGAGCTTTAATTAATTGAGCTTTGATCTTATCCAAATTCAAATAAAAAGTTGGGATGGCATCCCCTTGAAAATCAGGAGCTATAATTACTAAAGAATTATCTGACTTCATTAGCTCCTCAAGGAGTGGTACCAGAATCCTTACAGATGCTACTGTATGATCCGTGACCAAAACATAAGGATTCTTCAAAACACTTTCTTGTCTCTCCTTATCAAAACAGAAATCAGAGTTGATCCACCCTCTATCTAATTTCATCCCATCTGTTGTCTCGACTATCGTTTCGACCCCTCTCCCCTCTTCGATATTTATCACTCCGTCCTTACCTACTTTTGCCACAGCATCAGCAATAATTTTAGCAATGGCTTTATCACCATTGGAACTAATAGTAGCAACACTCTCAATATCTTGTTGACTTCTAACAGGAATAGAAGAAGCCGTCAAATTAGCACACAATAAAGTCAAAGCTTTATCCATTCCTCTTTTAAATTGCACTGGGGAAAAGTTAGCTTCTACCCGCTTCATTCCCTCAACAGCCATAAAACGGGCAAGCAGAATTGAAGTTGTAGTCCCGTCCCCTGCGTCTTCACTAGTCTTACTAGCTGCTTCACGAAGAATTAAGCAACCCATATTTTCCCAATGGTCTTCTAACTCTATCTCTTTAGCAACCGAAACCCCGTCTTTTGTAATGAAAGGACTTCCGAAAGTTTTCTCCAAACAAACATTGCGCCCTTTTGGACCTAATGTAACCACCACAGCATCAGCCAATTTATTGATACCCTTCAACATCTTTTGACGAATCTTCGTCCCATACTCAATAGGCATAATTAGCTGTTCCTCCTTATTGTTTCAATCTCATCTGGATCCAAATCGAGCGGGTCTGGAATTACATCTTTTGCATCTGTAGAAGAATTATATAAAGGTACCTCTTGTTCACGCGGTTTCCATACAGGGTTTTTTACAACATGCTTTCGCATTAATATCCAACCCAATGCATCTAAGAAAAGCAACTTAGGGTCAGGACTAGACCCAGACCATTGTAAAACCCCTTCACCATCCATTAAAACCGCTTGGTACCACTCTTCTTCTACTCTATACGAAAAATCCCAAGTTGACGGTAGAGAAGTTCTAAGCTTATCCAGAACCTCATCCACAATCCAAGCTGTAGCTTCTTCAAGGCAAAACATTGTATCTGTTTACTAGTTTCAATCCGCGCGCCCTGCACGGGGCGTGACCAATCCCCAACGTACCATACACCAAATTTCTCATTAAAGCTAAAAAATGCTAAAAAACAATCTATGCCAATTCCTTTGTATGACTTCTCTTTTAACCGTTCGAGTAGTGGGTAGATTTCTCACATGTTCTAAATTACCATCCCGCACAGCTTTCAAATATGAGCCAAAAGAATCAAAGCAATCCAAAGTAAAAAGTCTTATGCGTCTTATTACAGATTCTACGGGAATTAATAGAGCAACGGCCGAAGATGTTGCTAATGCAATCATTCGTAATCGAGATCTGCGTAGTTTAGCAATTCAAAAAAATTGGCCTCAAGAAATTAAAGAATATCTCCATCTGCTATAAGGCTGGAATCAGCAGACGAGCTAGTTTCAGCTTCCCACAATGCTTCAGCACTCGCTGTAAGGCTGGAATCAGCAGACGGGCTAGTTTCGGCTTCCCACAATGCTTCAGCACTCGCTGTAAGGTCAGATTCCCCCAATGGACTAACTTCAAATGACCAAGAAGCATCAACAGCAACACTAGAATCACCTGTTGCAGTAATTTCTGCATCCCAAATTGCTACAACTCCTGATATAAGGTCAGAATCAGCTAACGAATCAACTTTGGCAGCCCAAACAACATCGGAGTCTGCTGACAAACCAGCACCCCCTAATGGACTAGTCCCCGCTGCCCAAGCTGCCTCAGCACTTGACGTGAGAATAGAGTCCCCAATACTCAGTAAATTAATTCCAACGTCTTCAGCTTCTATTGCTCCTACAACAGGAGTAAAAATAACAGAGTCCCCAACTTGAACTTTTCCTACAACTCCCGTGAACGGTATAAGTCCAGCACCCCCAAAAGAGGTACCTACATACAAAGAAGTTGGAACAAAATAATCCCATGTTGGAACAACCGCTAACCAAGACGCGATTTGATCATTGAATTGAAAAGAAGCGTGCTGCCCATTGTGTACTACGTTGTTAGAGTCCCATGCAAATTGAATGGTCAGAGGGACACCGCTTGCTAAAGTTGGACCGAACACCTCTGATTCTGCTATAGCAACTCCTAAATTATTAACAATCAAAGCATATGGACGATTACTGGCATCTAAAGCAACCCCGAGTAAAAGAGTTGAAGATGCAGCAATAAAAGCTATAGCTTGGGCTGCTCCACCTGTCCCCGTAATACAATTAATCTGAATTGTTCCCTGACGCCCCGAAAGACGGCCTTGTAAAAAATGATTCCCCTTCCCTCGTACTTGAACCAAACCCCCAGGTAAGAGTTGAGATACAACCACCCCACTATAGGTACCCACCCCATTTACCGGGGCACCTATAACAACATCCATAACATAACCAGCAGGCGAAAGGATTGAAAAACCGTCTTGCATAGGCATCCGAGACTTAAACCATTAAATTCTCATTTAACAGTTTAAGATTTTGTTTCGATTCTTGCTTCATAGAAAACAGCCGTTTGCCCTGCCATTGCACCAATGCGTT